>NPIG01000029.1_pt1 | contig 172631 bp, 162 predicted proteins | sample 8637441 | NCBI WGS metagenome assembly NPIG01 (sample SAMN07420675, study PRJNA396082) | bioreactor metagenome | isolation source: sample BR6 brine-fed electro-methanogenic bioreactor BR | place: Japan: Kochi | collected 2016-06-14
TGGGCAGTGCCTCCTCGGTGCATATGCCACCACGTAACGAAACCACATTAGTGGCAGAGGAACGGGTCACAGAAAAAGTGCCTAAGCCTGTTAAAACCGGGCCGGGCATCGTCAGTCGTATGAAAGACTGGTTTAAAGGTAATTTTTAATTTTGTGCTCTCTTGGATGAGGGCATTATATATCGCCGGATTGCAGTAAAGGCGTGGAATCCGACAGGAGAAAAAAATGTTTGAGCTATTAGACAGCGTTCCACAGAATGCAGTGATCAAAGTGATCGGCGTAGGTGGCGGTGGCGGAAACGCAGTAGAACACATGGTCAAGGCAGATCTTGAAGGTGTTGAATTTCTGTGTGCCAATACTGATGCTCAGGCGCTGAGCAATATGTCCGCTAAAGCGGTTATTCAATTAGGTGGTGCGACCACTAAAGGGCTAGGCGCGGGTGCTGACCCTGAAGTCGGCCGTTTAGCCGCGGTTGAAGACCGTGACAGGTTAGCAGAGATGCTTGAAGGTGCTGATATGGTTTTCATCACCGCTGGCATGGGGGGGGGTACAGGAACGGGTGCCGCGCCTGTAGTCGCTTCGGTTGCTAAAGAGATGGGGATTTTAACGGTCGCTGTGGTGACAAAACCCTTCCCGTTTGAAGGTCGTAAGCGGATGCAAATTGCGCTTGAAGGTATTAAGGAACTGCGTGAATCGGTTGACTCACTGATCATCATCCCCAATGAAAAACTGATGCAGGTGCTAGGTCGTAACTGTAGCCTAATCAATGCCTTCAGCACAGCAAATGATGTGTTGTTGGGGGCGGTTCAGGGCATTGCAGATCTGATCACTCGCCCTGGTATGATCAACGTTGACTTTGCCGATGTTCGCACCGTTATGTCTGAAATGGGCATGGCGATGATGGGTACGGGCAAGGCACGTGGTGAAGACCGAGCATTAGTCGCAGCACAGGCCGCGATCAACAGCCCACTGCTTGAGGATGTCGATCTCAAAGGCGCAAGCGGTATCCTAGTGAATATCACTGCTGGTTTGGATATGAGCCTAGGCGAGTTTACTGAAGTGGGTAATATCGTTGAAGAGTATGCCTCTGATGATGCAACGATTGTTGTCGGTACTGTTATTGATCATGACATGGCGGATGATATAAAAGTCACTGTTGTTGCTACAGGCTTTGATAAACGCGCAGAACCTGTAAAAGTAGTGGCTGAGTCGCATAAGCGTAAAGATGGCAACACTAATTTTGAACAGATTGAGTTGCCTACCGTATTACGTCGCCAAAAGCATGAAGCATTAACGGAGCCTTCTAGAGCGCCTCTGTCGGCAGCTGAGAAGAAGCAAGATGTTGAGATGTTGGATATCCCGACATATATACGCAGACAAGCGGATTAAACGCGTGAAGGGTGCCGTTTCAGTTGCTGGTATAGCACTCTTTTGTTACTATTTCAGGTTAATTATTGTTTATATTACCCCGGCGGACGCATGATCAAACAACGAACCCTGAAGAACAGCATTAAGGCGACTGGAATCGGCCTCCATACCGGTCAAAAAGTGTATCTGACACTGAAACCCGCCGCTGTTGGCACAGGGATTGTTTTTCGACGGACTGATCTTGATCCCATTGTTGACATCAACGCGTGTGCGAAAAATGTTATTGATACGACCCTCTCCACGAATTTAGGTAAGGACGGTGTTCGAGTCGCCACAGTCGAACACTTATTATCCGCTTTAGCAGGATTAGGTATCGATAATGCGATTGTTGAACTGAGTGCAGAAGAAGTGCCGATCATGGATGGTAGCGCAGCTCCTTTTGTTTTTCTGATCCAGTCTGCAGGCATTGCCGAACAGGATGCCCCTAAGCAGTTTATTCGTATCAAGAAAGAGGTTACGGTGAGCTCTGATGGTAAATCGGCAACATTTAAACCGTTTGACGGTTTCAAAGTTGGATTTCTCATTGAATTTGAACATCCAGCTTTCGAAGGTCGTAACAAAGAAGCTTCGCTTGATTTCTCCAGTACTTCTTTTGTAAAAGAAGTTAGCCGTGCACGTACGTTTGGTTTTATGCGTGATTTTGAATACCTTAGGTCGCAAAATCTGGCATTAGGTGGCAGTTTAGAAAATGCAATTGTTGTCGATGATTATCGCATTCTTAATGATGATGGCCTTCGTTATGAAGATGAATTCGTTAAACATAAGGTTCTGGATGCAGTGGGCGACTTGTACCTGCTAGGTAAGAGCTTGATCGGTGAATTCTTTGGTTACAAGTCAGGCCATTACCTCAATAACATGTTACTGCGTAAACTACTAGAAACGGAAGATGCATGGGAAATTGTGACATTTGAGGAACAGGAGCAGCAAGCGCCGATCTCTTATCAGAAGCCTGTATTGGCCGTCTGATAGTTGCCAATATCCTAAAGCCGGGCTTGTGCCCGGTTTTTTAATGTATATGCCCAAATAGTTGTTTCAAATCTATACATAGAGCGGTTGAGATTCTCAATATAGCCCTAATAAACATAGAATACTGACTTTAATAATTTTCAGTAGCTTACTGCTTCTGATACTTACGGAAAGACAATCAAAATATGCTGACCTCATTCCTGAAAAAAATCTTTGGTAGCAAAAATGATCGAGAGCTGAAACGTATGGGGAAGCTGGTAAAGCTGATCAATGCGTTTGAAGAAGAGATAGAGAAACTCTCTGATGACGAGCTAAAAGCAAAAACAGAAGCGTTTCGTCAGCGCCTTTCAGAAGGTACGACATTAGATGAGCTACTGCCGGAAGCTTTTGCTGTGGTACGTGAAGCCTCTAAACGTACAATGGGGATGCGTCATTTTGATGTGCAGATGATTGGTGGTATTACCTTGCATGAAGGTTGTGTGGCAGAGATGCGCACCGGTGAAGGTAAAACCCTAGTAGCAACCTTGCCTGTTTATCTAAATGCCTTATCGGGTAAAGGGGTTCACGTTGTAACAGTGAATGACTATCTGGCCAGCCGTGATGCTGAATGGATGCGTCCCCTTTATGAATCTTTGGGCTTGACGGTTGGCGTGGTGCTATCGCGCCAAGACCCAGAAGTAAAGCGCACCGCTTATGCTTGCGATATCACTTACGGAACTAACAACGAGTTTGGCTTTGATTATCTGCGCGACAATATGGCGTTTAGCCTTGCGGAAAAAGTGCAGCGCGACTTCAATTTTGCGGTGGTGGATGAGGTTGACTCCATTCTTATCGACGAAGCACGAACACCGCTTATCATCTCTGGCCCTGCCGAAGATAGCTCCGCGATGTATCAGAAGATCAATACGTTTATTCCAAACTTGAAAAAGTTTGATGGCGAAATTGATCCAAAAGATACGCAGCAGGAGATAGAAGAGCATTTTGTTGTCGATGAGAAAAATCGTACGGTTGAGCTGACAGAAGCGGGACATCAGATTGTTGAGGATATGCTGACGCAACAGGGTGTTTTAGCAGAAGGTGAAAGCTTATACGCACCTCATAACCTGAATTTACTCCATCACGTGCTGGCGGCGCTGCGAGCGCATAATCTGTTTACACGGGATAAAGATTATATCGTACAGGATGGGCAAGTAGTCATCGTTGACGAGCATACTGGGCGCATTATGCCGGGACGCCGTTGGTCAGAAGGTCTGCATCAGGCGGTTGAAGCAAAAGAGGGTGTGGCGATTCAACTGGAGAGCCAGACACTGGCTTCCACGACGTTCCAGAACTACTTCCGGTTGTACGATAAGCTGGCAGGGATGACCGGAACCGCTGATACCGAAGCGTTCGAATTACGTCAGATTTACGGTCTTGATGTTATCGTTATTCCAACCAACCGCCCAGTCTCACGTATTGATATGAACGATATTGTCTTCCTGACCATGGAAGAGAAATATGATGCCATCATTAAAGAGATTCGTGATTGTCAGGAACGTGGTCAGCCAACACTGGTTGGTACCGCATCGGTTGAGTCGTCGGAGTTGATTTCCAATTACCTGAATAAAGCAGGCGTCAAACATAACGTCCTTAATGCTAAGAATCATGAGCGTGAGGCGAATATTATTGCTGAGGCGGGTCGCCCGGGTGCGGTGACGATCGCAACGAACATGGCGGGTCGTGGTACTGATATCATGTTGGGGGGTAAACTTGAGCTCGAGCTTGAGGCTTTGGAAAATCCAACGGATGCTGAAATCGAGGCGATGAAACAAGATTGGGAGCAGCGCCACGCTAAAGTATTGGAAGCGGGTGGCTTGCATATTATTGGTACGGAGCGTCATGAGTCTCGCCGTATCGATAACCAGCTACGTGGCCGTGCAGGGCGACAGGGTGATCCGGGTTCATCACGCTTCTTCCTCTCTCTTGAAGATGATCTGATGCGTATCTTTGCCTCCGAACGTGTACGCACGTTCATGCAGGCATTGGGAATGGAGAAAGGTGAAGCGATCGAGCATAAGATGGTGTCGAATGCCATCGAAAAAGCTCAACGTAAAGTGGAAGGTCGTAACTTCGATATTCGCAAGTCGCTGCTGGAATATGATGATGTCGCTAATGATCAACGTACGGTCATTTATGCACAACGTAATGAGCTGATGGAAACGGATGATGTTTCTGACTCTATTATTGCGATCCGTGAAGAGATGGTAGAGAGTACCATCAGCAACTTTATTCCGCCGCAAAGTATTGAAGAACAATGGGATATCCCAGGTCTTGAACGCTCATTGCAGGCTGAGTATGGTTTAGAAATGCCTGTTCAGCAGTGGCTCGACGAAGATAGCACACTGCATGAAGAAACGTTGCGCGAGAAAATTTTAAACGAGATTACAGCCGCGTACGCTGCTAAAGAAGCCGTGGTTGGTGAACAAAGTATTCGTTTGTTTGAAAAGCAGGTCATGCTCCAAGTGCTCGACACACTGTGGAAAGAACACTTACAAACGATGGATCACCTACGACAGGGGATTCACCTGCGTGGATATGCGCAGAAAAATCCGAAGCAGGAGTATAAGCGCGAATCATTTGAACTGTTCCAAGGCTTACTAGAAAACATCAAGCGTGATGTCATCAAAATTATTAGCCATGTGCAGGTGCAGATGCCGGAAGAAGTTGAGGCGATGGAGCAGCAACGTCGAGAGCAAGCTGAACGCCAGCAAATGAACTTTGAGCATGACAGTGAAAACGCTTTGGCAGAAGGCGCTGAACAACCCGTAGATCAAGGGGGTGACACCTTTGTTCGAGAAGAGCGCAAGGTAGGTCGAAATGAACCATGTCCCTGTGGTTCTGGTAAAAAATATAAACAGTGTCATGGTAAGTTAAGCTGATTCTAATGATCTTTTTAGAAAGCAGCTAAGGCTGCTTTCTTTTTATTAAGAGGAAATTCGTATGGCAGTGGGTCCTGCAACATTATCGGAAATGTTTCCGGTTGATGGTATCCGTTTAGGTGTGGCGTCAGCGGGAATTAAAAAACCGGGGCGTAAAGATGTCGTTGTCATTGAGGTCTGTGAAGGGGCATCCGTTGCCGGCGTTTTTACTAAAAATGCTTTTTGTGCGGCACCTGTCGTGCTTTCCAAGCAGCATATCGTATCGGGCAGCAATCGCTACTTGTTAACCAATACCGGTAATGCGAACGCAGGTACTGGTAAGCAGGGCATGATAGATGCGCAAGCCTGCTGTGAAGCTTTAGCGGCACTAACCGGAGTATCAGCTCAGGATGTACTACCTTTTTCTACGGGTGTTATTGGCGAAAAGCTGCCTGTAGAGAAGATTAAAGCAGCCTTACCTGACGCTTTGTCTAACTTGAATGATGATACATGGGCGCTGGCTGCCGAAGGGATTATGACAACAGATACCCGCCCTAAAGGCGTATCTGTACAATTTCAGCATAAAGGCAAAACGATCACCCTGTCAGGTATCTCGAAAGGCTCAGGTATGATTATGCCTAATATGGCAACGATGCTGGGTTACGTAGCAACGGATGCGGCGATCAAACCGGACGTGTTGCAGTCACTGCTTAGTCAGGCTGCGGATAAATCATTTAACCGCATTACAGTTGATGGTGATACCTCAACGAACGACTCATGCATTTTGATCGCCACTGGAAAATCCGGTATGCAGGTGGATGAAGACCCTGCACTACTGGAGCAGTTTACTCAAGCACTGGAATCGGTGATGTTAGAGCTAGCGTTGGCGATCGTCAAAGATGGCGAAGGAGCTACAAAGCTGGTTACGATTCAGGTTGAAACCGCAGCCTCACAAAAAGAAGCACTGGATACAGCCTACACGGTTGCTCATTCACCTTTGGTCAAAACCGCGTTGTTTGCCAGTGATCCAAACTGGGGACGTATCTTAGCAGCAGTGGGTCGTGCAGGCATCGAAAACCTAGTATTGGATGATCTTAAAATTTATTTAGATGACGTGTGCTTGGTAGAAAATGGCGGGCGTGCGGATAGTTACACTGAGGAGGCAGGGCAAGCGGTAATGAATCAAGAGAATATCCTGATTCGTATCTGCTTAAATCGGGGTGACGTATCCGAGACGGTCTGGACGACAGACCTATCCCATGACTATGTCACAATCAATGCAGATTATCGAAGCTAATGACTCGATTGATTCATGTAGCGGCAGCGGTTATTGAAGACACCCAAGGTCGTATCTTTATCGCTAAGCGCCCTGATGATAAACATCAGGGCGGCTTATGGGAGTTCCCAGGGGGCAAGGTTGAGGATGGCGAAACCGCTGAGCAAGCACTTGTTCGGGAGCTTGAGGAGGAGATAGGGATTGGTGTTACTAACTGCAAGCCGCTAATTCAGGTGCCTTATCACTATCCTGATAAATCGGTTCTTTTAGATGTTTTTCATGTAACAAGCTTTGAGGGTGAAGCTTGGGGTAAGGAGGGTCAAGAGGTTGCTTGGGTAGCTAAGCGTCAGTTGGATAGCTACCAGTTCCCTGCTGCCAATCGCCCTATCCTTAATGCGGCGCTATTGCCTGATCGTGTGTTAATAACCCCCGAATGTGGATCATCTACTGAATTGCTGTCAGGTGTGCAGAGCAGTTTACAGTTGCATCATCTGCAAGGAGTTATTTTCAGACAAAAGCAGTTAAGCGACGAGGTTTATCAGCGTGATTATGGATTGATCGCCGAAGCACTGAGCAGCTCAGAGTGTTTATTGATTGCGCATTGTTCTATCGAGCTGGCCAACCATTTACCTGCAGCGGCGCTTCATTTGACAAGTGAGGGGTTGGATAAGCTAACTGACCGGCAGGCTTTTAAAGGACGTTTTCTGGGGGCCTCATGTCATTCACTTGCTCAGCTTCAACAAGCGGTAGAGAAGGGTTGTGACTATGCAACGTTGTCACCCATAGCGCAGACTCAGAGCCACCCTAATACTCCTAGCTTAGGTTGGGATGTAGCGGCTGAATGGGTTAAAGATCAACCGATACCTGTCTATCTATTGGGCGGTTTGGATGATACGGCGTTGAAGGGTGCAATCAAGATCGGTGCCCAAGGCATAGCTGCGATCAGTGCTTGGTGGCGTTAGTGGGCAAGCTGCTAGCGTCATAGCTGCTGCTGTAATCCTCATAGGCTTCATCAGATGGTTGTACTGGGATCTGGTAGCTTTCGCTAGCCCAAGCACCTAAGTCGATAAGTTTACAACGGTCGCAGCAAAAGGGGCGGGCTTTGTTGCTCTCATCCCAAAGGGAAGGGCCACCGCATTGCGGGCACTTGATGGTTTTCATAGGCGATATTCATCCGCTGCTAGTTCTTTCAGTTTAAGATCCAATAAGCGAATCTGATCTTTTAATGACTCTACAGAGCCGCTGTTATCCAATACGCTATCGGCTTTACTGAGCCTTTCATCACGGGGTAGCTGGGCATCCATAATGCGTTTAACGAGTGCCTCACTATTACTGTCTCTTGCAACGGTACGGCTTATTTGCAGGCTTTCCGGAACATCAATGACGACAACGTGATCAACCAGTTTGTGTTGGTCAGTTTCTAAAAGCAGGGGGGATGCAAGAATAACCAGAGGGGTTGTGCCTTGGTAATCCTCAATCTTCTCCATAATACGAGTACGTATAACAGGGTGTAGTAATTGCTCTATCCACTCTCTGGCTTGGCTATCAGAGAATACTTTTTCTCTAAGGGACGCTCTATCTAGCTCACCCTGTGAATTAATAACCTCGGCCCCAAACTTAGCCGCAATTTTTCCCAGAGCGGGTTCGCCGGGTTCGACAACTTCTCGGGCAACAAGATCGGCATCAATAACTGGTCGGCCCAGCTCAGAAAAAATTTTAGAGGCGGCGCTTTTACCGCTGCCGATTCCACCGGTGAGTCCCACTACTAACATGTGATTACCTAATAAAGCTGAAGATAGGCAGATGTAATATCATGGCCCCATAATAGTGCAATCCAGCCTGCAATAGCTAGATAGGGGCCAAAAGGTAAAGGATTAGTGGCTTCATGGCGCTTAAACAGCATCAGCAACATCGCTAATAGTACGCCTGCGACGGAAGACAACAAAATCAGCAGAGGAATTTGTGATATACCGCACCAAGCGCCTAAAGCAGCAAGTAGTTTAAAATCACCATAGCCCATACCCTCTTTGCCGGTAACAAGTTTAAAGAGCCAATAGACAGACCAGAGCACTAAGTAGCCTGCAGCGGCACCAAAAACGGCAGAATGCAGCGACGTGAATAGGTTTTGGGAGTTAATCAATAATCCGAGCCACAGCAAGGGGAGGGTAATACGGTCTGGGAGTAGCTGGTGATCCACATCAATAAAGGTGAGACTGATCAGTGCCCATGTGAATATAACCGCAGCAAAGCCAGCGTAAGTAAAACCTAGCTGATAAATCACTAAAGTACTGAGTATTGCCGTAAGCAACTCGATAAGCGGGTAGCGCAGGCTGATAGGTGCATGGCACTGGCTGCATTGGCCTTTTAGGAATAGATAGCTGACAACCGGTATATTTTCGTACCAGCGAATACGATGGCCGCAATGGGGGCAGGTAGAAGCAGGTACAGCCAAATTAAACCTATCTTGAGGTAATTGGTCGTGGCTATTTTCGCCCTCATGAATGGAAGCCTGCCACTCACGCTCCATCATAACCGGAACGCGATAGATCACTACATTTAAAAAACTACCCACCAAGAGTGATACTAAAAAACAAACCACAAGGGCATAAGTGGGCTCGGTCATCAGCCAAGTAAAAAGTGCATTCATGTAAGATTTATACCACGTTACCTAACTGGAAGATCGGAAGGTACATGGCTACAACCAAGCCACCAACAAGCGTACCTAGTACCACCATAATGAGAGGTTCCATTAGGCTGGATAGGTTATCCACGGCGTTATCTACCTCCTCTTCATAAAAGTTAGCCACCTTATCTAGCATCATGTCCAAGGAGCCCGCTTCCTCACCAATCGCCATCATCTGTATCGCCATATTAGGGAAGACACCGGTCATAGTAACGGCATTTTGCAGGGATTGCCCTGTGGATACGCCATTACGAATTTGGATAATAGCATTACGATAGACAACGTTGCCGGATGCACCCGCTGCAGAATCTAACGCGTTAACAAGTGGTACACCCGCTGCAAAGGTAGTTGCCAAGGTGCGGGAGAATCGAGCAATGGCCGCTTTATGCAAGATTGGCCCAAAGATAGGTGCTTTTAAAACAGCTCTGTCAATAAAGTCGGCAAAAGCTTGGGAGCGCTGTTTAGCTTTTGTGAATCCATAACCGAACAGAGCAAAGCCAATAAGGGCGATAAACCAGTATTTCTGTGCAAGCTCTGATAACCCTAATACAAATAAGGTAAAGGCGGGCAGGTCGGCACCAAAGCTGGAAAAGATGGATTGGAATTGTGGTACCACTTTAACTAAGAGTATAGCTGATACAATAATACCCACCGCTAAAACCGCAGCAGGATAGGTCATCGCTTTTTTGATTTTAGCCTTTAGGGACTCAACCTTTTCTTTGTAGGTGGCGATTCGATCCAGCATGGTTTCCAGCGCACCCGATTGCTCGCCCGCGCCTACCAAACTGCAGTAGAGGTCATCAAAGTATTTTGGGTGGCTTGCGAGTGATTGGGCAAAATCTTGGCCGCCATTGACCGAATTGCGTACATCATAGATCAGCTCTTTCAGTTTGATCTTTTCGGTGCCATTGGCAACAATATCCATGCCCTGTAATAGCGGCACGCCCGATTTCATCATGGTGGCCATTTGCCGGGTAAATTGGGCAATATCCAAGGGTTTTATCGGTTTGTTTTTGCTGCTAAAAAGGGAAATAGAGGACTCTTTCGCCACTTTTTTTGGCAAAATGCCTTGCTTACGTAACAGCGCTTTAGCGGTGGCTAAATCTACCGCATCGATTTTACCTTTACTGAGATTGCCGCTCTTATCCTTACCTTGCCAGTTAAATGTGACCGGTTTTTTCTGTTTTGCTGCCATGCGTCAGGCGATCCCCATTAGGTTTTAATTACACGATTCATTTCATCAAGGCTGGTAAGCCCTTCGGCGACTTTATCCAAGCCGGTATCTCGCAAGGTTCTAAAACCCTGCTGTTTGGCAACGCGAATAATATCTAACGATGTACCATTGTTCATAATAACCTCGGCAATTTCAGGTGTCATGGGCAGCATCTCATAGATACCCACTCGGCCTTTATAGCCACGGTTGCATTTGCTGCAGCCTTCCGGGTTGGCCTCATGTAGGTGCAGATTTTTTAACTGCTCAGGGGCAAAGCCCTCTTCAACTAGAGCTGCTTCCGGAATATTAACCGGCTTTTTACAGCTTTCACACAAGCGCCTAGCAAGCCGCTGAGCAATAATTAAGCTTACGGATGTAGCAATATTAAACGAAGGTACACCCATATTACGTAATCGGGTCAGGGTTTCGGGTGAGCTATTGGTATGCAATGTTGATAACACCATATGGCCGGTTTGTGCCGCTTTAATGGCAATCTCGGCTGTTTCCAAATCCCTGATCTCACCCACCATTACAACATCCGGATCCTGACGCAGGAATGAACGAAGCGCCTCAGCAAAGGTTAAACCCACTTTAGCATTAACGTGGACCTGGTTAATACCTTCCAGGTTGATCTCTACCGGGTCTTCTGCTGTAGAGATGTTGCGCTCTTCGGTATTAAGGATATTAAGGCCCGTATAAAGCGAGACGGTTTTACCACTACCGGTTGGCCCGGTTACTAGAATCATCCCTTGGGGCTTGTGCAGCGTACCCATATACAATTCTTTTTGGACTGGGTTAAAGCCCAGCGCATCAACACCCATCTTGGCGCTGGAAGGGTCGAGGATACGTAGTACGATCTTTTCACCCCACAGGGTAGGCAAAGTGTTAACACGGAAGTCGATGGCCCGTGTTTTAGAAATTTTCATCTTGATACGGCCATCCTGAGGCATCCTTTTCTCAGAGATATCCATTTGTGACATCACCTTGAGGCGTGCTGATAATCTGCTCGACAAATTATGAGGCGGCTTGGCGATCTCTTGTAAAATACCATCGATACGGCTACGTATACGGTAGGTTTTTTCATAAGGCTCAAAATGGATATCCGAAGCGCCTTTTTTAATGCAGTCCAGCAAAATTTTATTCACAAAGCGGACAATAGGGGCATCTTTGGCGGCATCTTCGCTGCTGGTGACTTCCTCTTCGGGCGCAGTGCCGTCATCAATTTCGAGCGAGTCTAAGTCGGTATCTTCCAGTTCATCCAGTGCTGAGCCTTGGTTATCTAAGAAGGACTCAATAAACTTACGAAGCTTATCCTCCTCAACAATAACCCCTTCGGTGGTGACGCCAGTATGGAACTTAAACTCATCCAATGCCTGAATATTGGTAGGGTCCGCCAGCGCTACATAGATACGATTATCCCGTTTAATCAGGGGGATGGCGTGGTGTTTGTTAATCAGTTTGTCAGAGACTAACCCCTGCGGCACGGCTTCGACATTCATGGCCGCTAGATCAAATAGGGGTAAGCCAAATTCATCGGATGCGGCGCTGGCGGCTCGGTGGGCGCTGACTAAGCGCTCATCGATAATATGGGTAATAAAAGGCTTTTCCGAAGCCCTGGCTTTTTCGATCGCCTCGCGGGCAACCTCTGCCGAAAAAACACCGTCTTTTACTAAACGTCGTGCTAAACCGCTAAGGGGTTGCTGTGGTTGCACATGCTCTCCTTGATAGATGCTAAAATCTGTTTGTTCACAAGTTGTTCATTGTTAGGGGTTAAAAATAGCACTTGCGTGACAGTTTGAAAACGTGCGCTATACTTAAATTGTAATTTTAAAGCAAATTGGGGTGGAAAAATCTGTAACTGCGGCTACACTTACGGACGGCGCTGCCGAATACAAGGAAGACGCTTTAAAATTTGAATTCTTCGTTCTAAAAACTCGCTGGAGAAAGACGTATGAAAAAGCAACAAGGCTTTACATTGATTGAATTGATGATTGTAGTAGCGATCATCGGTATATTGGCAGCCATTGCATTGCCTGCGTACCAAGATTACACAACTCGTGCAAAAATTTCTGAGGTCATGGGTCTAGCTGCCGCGGGCAAAACGTCCGTGTCTGAGTACTACGTTTCTATGGGAACAATGCCTACAACTGCCGCTCTTGCAGGTGTAAACACTAACGCAGGACAGAGTAATTATGTCTCTACTATCTCATACACAACAGGTTCTGCTACTGTCGCAAGTATTTCATATGCCATAGACGGAACTGGTATCGGTAATGCTTCGGCAACTGGGAATATTATTATGGTAGGTACTGGCGATGTAAATACGGGTGTTAAATGGGATTGCAAAACAAGCACCGTTGAAAAGAAATTTTTACCTGCTAATTGTCGTTAACTCTTTAGACTGTACTATTACTCTCAAAGAGAGCTGTTCTGGCTCTCTTTATTTTTATGGCAGCAAGGATCTATTGTTTACTGATGTTTAATTCATACTTTTATAAGTTAATATTGGTATTTCTATCAGTTTTATTGGTGTTTTTTTGTTTGATCCCTGTTGTCGATTTTGATTTAGTATGGGATGACTACCTTTTTTTGTACGATACTGATAAATATATTGGTGATGAGAAATGGCTTGATTCTGCATTCTCTGCTTTTTTTGTTAGCGATAACTATTTTCGGCCATTACCGATCGCTAGCTATAAGCTAGATTATTATTTGTTTGGAGATTTGTCAGGTTTCCATTTGATGCAGTTGGTTTACTATATATTGGTATTTCTAGTTATAGGTTTTTGTATATATTATTTTCTCAAAAGGACATATAGCAGTGTTAATGATTTAGTGCTTTTTTTAGTAGCAATTTTTGGATCCTTATTTTTAGCTCTGCATTCATCAAATATTGAATCTGCTGCTTGGGTTTCATGTAGATTTGAAGTTTTATTTGCTCTATTTTCTATCATAACTTACCTTTTAAGTATTTCGGAAATTAGACTGTTTTTTAAAATTCCTGCAATATTTTTTTCTTTTTTATTGGCTGCTCTTTCTAAAGAAATGGCTGTGATTGTTCCAGTTTTGATTTTTATGCTTCATTGGTTCTTTATTTATCGACAGAATGGTGAAGGTTTTTTTTATTCGGTTTTGGAGGCTGTTAGAAAGAATTATCTAAGTTATTTAGCAATTGTGTTATCTGGGTTTAGCTACCTTGCAATACGATATTTATCCTTGGGATATTTGTTGGTCGAGGATGTTAGTTTCTCTCAAGACTATGGTGATACATACCAACGTTTTTTGGCAGTATCAATGTCATATGCTTATTACTTTGGGTTACTCTTTTTACCATTTTTTACTGTCCAGCCTGTTTATGATATATCTTTCCCTATTGTCGCGGATGATAGAAGTATATATATATTTGTTTTCGTCTTGTTTTTGTTTTTTTTAAGTGTTCTTGGTACTGTTAGATATAAGTCGGTACTAGCTTTTTTTGTGTTAGCCTTTATGTGTTCTTTGCTTCCTGTGGTTCATTTTTTGCCAATGCTTAAGTCAGTAAATATAGTTCAAAGTCGTTTTGCTTTATTGCCTAGTGTTTTTTGGCTGGTATTTATTCTAGTGATATTTTTAAATACAATATTTTCAGAGTATTTCACTAAATATTTTAAAATATTTATTCTTTTTTCTGTATTGCTTTATTCAACTTCAATAATAATAGATGGTAGAAAGGTAATGTACATGTGGTCTGATAACTTATCACTTTGGAGTTGGTCTCTAGGTAAGGTATCAGAAGATAATATGTCTACGATGGTTAATTATGCCGCTGCGCTTCAACAGTTCCGTAAACCTACTGAAGCTATTTCCTTTCTCGAACGCAGCAAAGAAAAAGGTATTCAGTGGAGTCTGCAAGCATACTCAGTTTATGCTAATGCTTTATTGACGGTAGGACGCTTTGAAGATGCTAAATCCTCATATTTATCTGTTATTTCACTAACACTTCGTGAAATATCAAAAGTTAGCCAAAGTGATACTGATCGCAGTAGTATGAAATATTTGGAAATGCTGCTTTCGCAATATTATATAAGCTTAGCTCATGTATTGTTCATTTCTAGAGAAGGGGATGATTACTCAGATATTGAGGACTTGCTTATAACTGCTGAAAATATTAATCCGTGGGGATATCAATATAATGCTTTATTAGCTTTTGTTTATTTAAAGTCCGGAAAGTTAGATGAGGCTGAAAGAAGGGCAAGCATATATAAAAAATCGGCTCCTGAGCAGAAAGCTCTAAGCTTTGAGAGGGAATATGAATTTTTAAAAATGGAGGTGACTAACTCCCCTTGAATGTGTCTCTTTTGATTACCCAAGAATGGCGACATAGAGCTAGCATCTCTCTGTCGCCATTAGAGTTTCCATAACCATAGATATAATCGGCACTTGAGAAGTTTAATTCCCTTATTCTTCTAGCTTTTTCTGCGCCTTGACAGTTTTTTCCTTCTATCTTGCCACTGACAATTCCACTGCTATCGATGTGTAGTCTAGTCGATAAGCAATAGTCAAAACCTTCATTCTTAGCCCATTGGTCTAAGTAAATATCTAGCGATGCGCTGACTAATATGCATATGTCACCATTTTCTTGGTGCCATCTCAATCTCTCCAAGGTCTCATTTCTTAGTATTTTCGGTATTATTTCTTTCGTAAAATACTTTGATTTTTCAGTTAAATCTTTACTGTGCATTCCGGAGATAAACTTAGATAATAATTTTTCTTTTGCTTGTTGGGCAGGAATTATTTTTAGTAAATAGCTAAGTAAAATGGGGCTTACTAATAATAGATTAAAATAGTAAACGCTACTGCTAGAAATATACTTTAAAAAAGGCAGTAAGCTATCATGCTTCGTTAACGTTCCGTCAAAATCAAAAAGTGCGATGGTTGTCTTTTTATTTTCTTTCATAAGGATAGTCTTTTAAATATAGCCTCTGGGATAGCCTTTATTACAAACATAATTACTCTCCAATACCCTGGTAAGTACACCTCATTTTTTCCCGAACGCATAGCCTTGACTATTCCTGACGCAATTGTTTCGGGAGAGCTCCACAAAGGCCCCTTTCTTTCTAGGTGGGAAGTCATGGGGGTGGCGACAAAGCCAGGCTTGATTGTTACCACATCAATATCATATTTGGCTAAACGGTTTCTTAGCCCTTGTAAAAAAATACTTAGCATACCTTTTGCGGCTCCATATACATAATTGCTTTGTCTACCCCGATCTCCTGCAACGGAGCTAATTACGGCAATGACCCCCTTATTATTTTGTTCAAACTCATTGGCAACTGTGGTTAATAGGCTTATGATGCTAGTTGCATTAATAGATATGGCTTTCTCTGTTTCTGAGTTGGATTGTATACACTTAATTTGATCAGGTAGGCTTCCGTAGGCTATTAATACAGAGTCCAGCTCACCTAAGCTAAGCTTTGCATTGTCCAGTATGAGTTTGTGCTTTGATGTATCTAGTAAATCTTCAGCGTGGAAATCTATCTTTTGTGTATTATCTGCTCTAATGCGCAAGTCTTCTACAATATTAAATAATTTTTTTTTGTCTCTTCCCACGCAATAAATTGAGGCTCCTTGTTCTACTAACAGTCGAGCTGTTTTCTCGGCGATAGCTGACGTGGCTCCAAATATAATGACATTATTCAGTGAGTTCATTCGGATATACGCTCCCAAAAGTTAGATGAAAAAGCAGGGTCTATGAAGTGTGAGAACTTCTCCCAGCTAGGGAAGCTAGCCCTGAATAAATTGGCTGTCATTCTTGCATCTTTTGCAGGATATAAAGCTCCATCACTATGTAAGACAATTTTATCTAACTCTTCGAATAATTGTAGTGTTTTATTTCCTTTGTTGGGAAAGTCTAAGGCAAGTGTTGTTCCTCTTCTAGGGAAAGATATTAATCCTAAAGGAGGGATTTCTCCAAATGTTTTTAAGACGGCTAAAAATGACCCTTGTTTACTTTTTGTAATTAATTTCAATAGTTCTTGAATTGAATCTTGAGCAGTTTCAGGTGGAATTATACACTGGTATTGATAGAAGCCTTTATTTCCATATATTTTATTCCAATCTTTAATACCATCGAGTGGATAAAAGAAGGGTTGAAAGTGACAGAGGTGGCCTTTCTTAAGCTTGTTTTTATGAAAATAAAGGCTGTTAAATATTCTCACGCTAGTTGTATTTATAAAAGAAAAAGGAGGGTCAATAGGATTGGTTAATAGAGAATTTTTTAAGGAAGGCGCATGGTTTTGGGTTGCAGCATGCCTGCCTTTAAATAAAATTCCCCGCCCCTGATTTTTTCCAGTTGAGAGACAATCTAGCCATGCGACAGTATAAGGCCATTCTTTTTCTGAGGACTTGCTTAGATGCCAGTATTCATTTAAGTTATTAAACGCCTCTTGTTCTGTCCATATATAAGTGTTTTGAATTCTTTTTAGCTTAATCTCTGCCCATGTTATGATACCTGTTAAGCCTAATCCGCCTACCGTAGCTGAAAATAAACCTGAGTTAGTATGACTACTACAAACTAATTTTTCCCCGTTAGATCGCTGTATTTCTAAACTTATCAAATGATTACCAAAAGATCCTTCATGATGATGATTCTTCCCATGAACATCGTTGGCAATAGCTCCTCCTATAGTGACATACTGTGTTCCCGGCGTAGAAGCTAAAAACCATCCATGGGGTACTATGAGAGATAATACTTCACCTAAGGTTACACCTGCTTCACACTTAATTGTTCCTTTATGGTAGTCAAAGGAAATAAATTTATTTAGTTGATTTGTTCTTATTAGAGTACCCTTTTGAGTTAAACAAACATCACTGTAACTTCTTCCGTTGCCGTATGTAATAAATGGCTTCTTAAGATTGTCGGGTAAACAAAAATCTCTGTCTTGAATTAAAAATATATCTTTTGGTGTTAAATTGGGTATTCTATTCCATGATGAAGTGCTATGCATGATGATCTTCCATCTTAGTACAAAAATACATGCTTAATAAGCCTAAAAGTACAGCAAACCATAAAGTTGTTATTCTAATAACTAGAGTTACAGCAGCTGCTTCAGGTAACTCTAAGCCTCCATATATGAGTAGAGTTAGCATAGCTGCTTCAGCTCCTCCAAGTCCGCCGGGTAAAAAACTGACTGCTCCTGCAAGCATTGATAGCGAGTATACAAATATAGAAAAGCTTAATGATATACTGGAGTCAAAAGAGATCAATAAAAGGTGAAGTGCTAATGCTTCAGCTCCCCAAGCTACTAATCCTAAAATGGTAGAGTAACTCAATATTTTAGGTGATTGTGATTTCTTCGTTAACTCTAATATTTTTAATAAGTATTCTAGAGGTCTAGATGATTTCATTAGCTTTTTATTTGTTTTGTCTATAATTTTTGTATTAAATATTACTAAATAAAATATAATTATTATGAGTGTGCTAACTATAATGATTTCGTTGTATTTTTCGTTGTTATTTAGACTTATCAATATTAATAATACTATAGATAATAAGTCAGATAAGCGTTCGCTTAATAAAGATGATAGCGTGTGTGAAAATGGGACATTGTAAGTTTTCAAAAGAAGTCCACGGATAGCCTCGCCTGCTTTTCCTGGTGTTGTTGTAAGTGAAAATCCTGCTATATATATTATAAGGTTTTTCTGTATAGGTATTTTATGGTTCTGATTTTTTAATAGTATATCCCAGCGCATAAACCTAGTTAAGTAGTTGGCTAACGAGAGTAAAAGAGATAATGCTATCAGTGGAACACCTATTCTTTTTATAGAGTTTACTACTTGCTCCCAGCCTAAGGCGAAAGTAAAAGAGAAGTATAAGGCGGCACAAATAATCATCGATATTATTAAAGACCGCCATTGCCATTCTGTTAGCGTGTTTTCTCTATTCATGATAGAGCCCAGATGGTTGTTGCTGCCCATATGCAAGTAGTTAGGAGTAAATGAGCATCTGTCATTAGATCACTAGCGGTATCGCTCCCCTTTGACTTTTTATGAATCATGTATTGATACCTGAATATGCCATATATCACAAAAGGTACAGTGTATAGTAAATTTGCATTCCCATGTAGTTCTACTGTTGATGGAGACAATGTATAGAGGCCATAGCTGATAATTGTACAGGCTGCAGAAATAGAAATATACTGGTCTAGCATATCTGGCGTATAATCTTCGAGTACTTTTCTTGTTAAAGAGGCAGAGCTATTAAAATTATGTGCTGTCATAATTTCTGCTCTGCGTTTAGAGAAGCCTAGTAGAAGTGTAATCATTAATCCGCAGAGTAATAGCCAGGAAGATGGGGGTATTCCTAATCCTAAAGTTCCGGCCATAATTCGTACCATAAAGCCTGCAGATATTGTAAATACATCAAGTATCACAATGTGCTTTAGTTTTAGTGTATATGCGATGTTTATAATTAGATAGATTGATATAAATATCATGATCCAGTGACTAACAATTAGCGCAACTGTAAAAGCGCTTACAGTAAGAAATATGGCAATATATATTGCAAATTTTTTAGATACTTTGCCGCATGCGATCGGTCTGCTTTTTTTAGTTGGGTGGCCTCTATCCGACTCGGCATCCACTATATCATTTATAATATAAACAGTACTTGCTATTAGGCAAAAGGAGATAAATGTGATAAACGATTGACTTATTGTTACTAGTGACCATTGGTGAGAAAAGAGAGGGCCAATAAATACAAATCCATTCTTTATATATTGGTGAGGTCTTAGTAGCTTTAATAATGACATATACATTACTATTGAATCTCAATTCATTGTTGAATTTTTTGTTTATATTGTAATGTGCGATATGCTATAAAGGTAGAGAATATTTATTTTTTTACAGATACTATCTTTTGTAAGATTCGACTGTATAGTGACAGAGGGGCTAATGAAACGCACAATAATCTTCCTTCTTATCGCCGCCTCTGTCGGCGTTACCCTTTATATCAACCAAACAACTAAACGCTTATCTGATGAAGTGAAGCAGTTGGCTGAGTCTATTCTGCTTGAGGATGAGTGGTTTCCGGCGCGTCCTGTGTGGTGGGAGGATGATAAGATTTTAGCAGTGGGTGTTTTGCCAGAGATCAATGGTGATGAGGCGGCTAAAAAAGCTTGTCAGTTGATGCTAGCGCGCGCTTTGCCGGTGCAGGGTCTTAATGTTGAAGTCTATGATGTTCTTAAGATTCAGCGTCAGGATGACTGGACACTGCTTGGCTCCAATAAGTGCCAATAAAGCGCCGTGGGGCGCTTTGCCTTATTTTTTTCTTTTCTAGCTTTTAGATTAATCGCAACGACAGATCGATAGCGCGGCAGTGCTTGGTCAGTGCGCCTATGGAGATGTAATCGACACCGGTTTCGGCTATAGGTAAGAGCGTTTCATCTGTAATATTGCCAGAGGCTTCGAGCTTGGCTTTTCCTTGATTGATCTTGACCGCTTCGCGCATCGCTTCCAGTGTGAAGTTATCTAGCATAATAATATCAGCCCCTGCTGTGAGCGCTTCGTTGAGCTGCTGCAAGGTTTCGACTTCAACCTCCACGGGTTTGCCCGGTGCTGTTTTATGCGCAGTAGCAACCGCTTGGGGGATACCGCCACAGGCCATGATATGGTTCTCTTTGATTAAAAAGGCATCATATAGACCGATTCGGTGGTTGTAGCATCCGCCGCAGCTAACCGCATATTTTTGAGCTAAGCGTAAGCCGGGCAACGTCTTACGGGTATCCAGCAAACGTACTGCTGTGCTGGCAACTTTGTCGGCATAATGTTGGCTGATGGTGGCGGTGCCAGAGAGGGTTTGCAAAAAGTTCAGGGCGCAGCGCTCGGCGGTGAGTAATGATCGGGCAGCCCCTTTTGCGGTAAAAAGTATTTGATCTGCGGTAACCTGATCGCCATCCTTGACGTGCCACTCCACAGTTAACTGCTCATCTACCTGCTTAAATACTTCATTAACCCATGCAACACCACTGATAACCGCTGCTTCACGGGAGATCACTCGCGCGGTGGCGTGTTCCGTTGCTGGGATCAATTGCGCTGTAATATCCCCATCGCCAATATCTTCGGCAAGTGCGGCCGCGACATTCAGAGTAATGGTGGGTTTCAGTTCGTCTAGAGTCAGCATAATGATCCCGCTCGTTGATTGCTTGGAGTTTTGTGTTACCTGTAAGATGGGGAATTTTAACGGATTAGTAGCACAGCGAGTAGCGTTAGGTGGATAAAATAGCGTTTCAGGTGGTGAACGGTCGGGTTTCTGGTGCTACATGGTGCCCGTCGCCCAACTTTAATGCTCGTCCGGTGGGGGAGGTGATCAGCCTGCTGGTGGTTCATAATATCAGTTTACCTCCTGGGCAGTTTTTAAATGGCTATGTCGAGGCATTTTTCCAAAATCGAATACCCGTTGATGACCATGAATATTTTACAGAAATTCATGAGCTTAGGGTGTCTGCGCATCTTTTTATTGACCGTAAAGGCGGAGTGACGCAGTTTGTGAACCTGAATGATCGTGCTTGGCATGCCGGTATCTCGTGTTTTGAGGGGCGCGAGCAGTGTAATGATTTTTCTATTGGCATCGAGCTGGAGGGAACAGATGAGCTTCCCTACACGGATGCACAGTACCAAGCACTTAAGCAGCTGACACTAGCGATTCAGTCAGAGTACCCGTGCATTACTCCAGAGCGTATTACAGGGCACTCTGACATAGCGCCAAAACGCAAAACAGACCCCGGCCCCGCATTTAATTGGGAGTATTATCGGCGGTTGATTCGCTGATGCTCTCTATAATCGAGAATCGTTTTCATTTATTATATGCCCTCACTTTTTGATAGAGTTAGCGATTGATGTCTGAGCTGTTGTCCGTTGAGTCTCTTGCTTGTGCCTATGGTCAGCAGACCATTGTGAGTGATGTAAGCTTTGGGATTAAACAGGGGGAGATTGCCTGTCTGTTGGGTCCAAGTGGTTGTGGTAAAACAACACTTTTACGGGGTTTGGCGGGATTTAATCCGATCAGTGCAGGCGTGATTCGTATGGCGGGTGAGGTGATCTCCTCGGCTACTCACAGTATCCCTCCCGAAAAACGCCGTATGGGGATGGTGTTCCAAGATTATGCACTGTTTCCGCACCTCAGCGTTGAAGATAACATCGCATTTGGTCTTAGAGAGCAAAAACATTCGCAACGTCGAGCGGTTGTCTTGTCGATGTTGGAGTTGGTTCGTCTGCCGGATCTTTCTAGGCGTTATCCCCATGAACTCTCAGGTGGGCAGCAGCAGCGAGTAGCACTTGCTAGAGCCTTGGCTTCCAGACCACGCTTACTGTTGATGGATGAGCCGTTTTCAAATCTCGATACGGAAATGCGTAAAGAACTGTCGTTAGAGGTGCGTGACATTATCAAACAGCAGAATATTGCAGCGGTTGTTGTGACCCATGATCAAGAAGAGGCCTTTGTCATCAGTGATGTATTGGGTATTCTGGCGGATGGTAAGTTGCAACAATGGGGAACACCCGAAGCGCTATATTACCAGCCTGACTCGCTTCAAGTGGCTCGCTTTGTTGGTGAAGGTGAGCTTTATGAGGGAGTGTGCCTTAATGAGCGCAGTGTGCAGACCGAGTTGGGTATATTGGAGTTTGCTGAGCCGTTAGGTTTTCAGATTAACGATCGGCTTAATTTGTTTATCCGCCCTGCAGATCTGTCTCCAATCCCTGTGGCTGAGGGCCATGCGGTTGCGACCGTTTTGTCTCGTGATTTTATGGGTGAGGCGACTCGCTATCGCTTAAAGTTGGACAACGGCCGGGTAGTCACGGCTGTGGTTCGGGAATTGCTCTCCTACCGTGAAGGGGATCGGGTGAGTGTGCAGGTTGCTGTTCATCGCCCTATTGTTTTTCCTGCCTGAATTAATTACCTTTGCGCGTTCCTGTGATCGAGCGGCTCAGTAGAATCACAGGAATGATTCCCACAATGACAATCAACAGGGCTGCCAAAGAGCACTCTTCTAATTGCTCATCAGATGCGAACTGGTAGACATAGGTTGCCAGTGTATCGTAATTAAACGGCCGCAGAATGAGTGTTGCAGGTAGCTCTTTCATACAGTCTACAAATACAACTAGCAAGGCGGTTAATAAGCCGCCTTTTATCAATGGGAAGTGGACTTTTAGGAGTGTCGCACTGGGTGTCATACCTAATGAGCGTGATGCCATATCCATGGTGGGCGTTACCTTATTTAAAGAGCTATCAACTGCACCTGTGGATACCGCAAGAAAGCGAACGCAGTAGGCGAAAATAACAGCAAAGGTGGTTCCACTTAATAAAAGGCCTGTTGATATGCCCCAATGCTCTCTCAAGAATGCATCCAGACGATTGTCGAAGGCGGCCAAGGGGATAATGACACCGATGGCAAGCACCGCACCAGGCAATGCATAACCTAGGCTTGAAAAGCGCACAGCGGATACCAGACTGATATGGTTAGGATTAAGTCGTTTTGCATAGGTGAGTAGTACCGCAAGTAAAACGCACAGTAGCGCCGCACTACCCGAGAGGATAAAACTGTGGCTTGCATGGGTTAAGAAATCGCTATTAAACAGTTGATCCAGATGGTTAGTGGCGTAAAAACTCAAGACACCTACGGGTATGATAAATCCAGCCAATACGGGCACACCACAGGCGAGTATCGCCAATCCAGCACGCCACGAGTGAAGGGCGTAAGGGTCAATCGCTTTGTATCGGTCTGAGGTATGAAACTGTTTTTGGCGCGCTCTGGCAGCTCTTTCAAGCGTAATCAGTATGACCACAAAGATCATCATCATCGTGGCGATTTGAGCGGCTCCCCCTAAGTTGCTCATATTGAGCCAAGTATCATAAATACCAGCGCTCATACTTTTTACGGCAAAATAGTCCACAGTGCCGAAGTCATTAATGGTTTCCATAGAAACCAGTGACAAACCAACTGCAATAGAAGGGCGGGCAATGGGTAAAGAGATTCTTACAAAGCTTTGCCAAGGGCTACAACCCAAAATGCGGCTGGCATCACGTAAGCTCATGGACTGCTCCAGAAAGGCTGCTCGTGACATCAGGTAGACATAGGGATAAAGCACCAGTGAGAGCATCAAAATAGCGCCAGGTAATGACCTGATTTCTGGAAACCAGTAATCTCTGGCGGTTTCCCAGCCAAAAAGGTCTCTTAAAGCGCCCTGCACGGGGCCTGCATATTCGAGTAAATCGGTATAAACATAAGCGATGACGTAGGCAGGGACAGCAAAGGGCAGCAGGAGTGCCCATTCAAACAGTCGCTTCCCTGGAAAGCTACACATGGTTACCAGCCATGCGGTAGATACACCTGTCAGTATAGAAAGTGCCCCTACACCCGCCATGAGTAATAGCGTAGTTTTGATATAAACGGGGAGTACGGTATCCGCCAAGTGTTGCCAGATGTTTTCTTCTGGGAAAAGGGCAAGATAAAAGACGGAGCAAACCGGCAAGGCAACCAGCAAAGCTGCACTCCAACTGCTAAAAAGCCAGCCTCGTGTATTTCCTGTTTGTAAAGAATGTGAGCTCATGATTTGAAACGACAAAACGGTAGCCCGAAGACTACCGTTTCAGTCATGTAAAGTCGATAACTATCAGTTATCAAAGCCGACTTTATCGACCAATTTAGCAGCGGCAGCACGTTGTTCTGCTACGCGTTGAAGGTTAATCGTATCGCCTTTGAAGTCGCCCATATACTGCTTCACTAAGTCAGACTTCGGTGTGCTAGGGCGCACTGGGAACTCAAAGTTAGCATCGGCGTAGTATTGTTGCGCTTGTTGCTCGGTCAGGAACTCGATCAGTTGTTGCGCAGCTTCTGGGTGTGGTGCGTTTTTGGCGATACCTGCACCTGAGATATTCATATGTGCACCGCGACCTTCTTGATCAGGGAAGATTAAGTTGACGGATGCGGCCCACTCTTTTTGCTCGGGTTCTTTCTCATTTGTTAACATTTTTCCGAAATAGTAAGAGTTGCCTAAGGCTAGGTCACACACACCTTCTTTAATGGCTTTGACTTGAGCGCGATCGTTGCCCTGTGGTTTGCGCGCCAAGTTATCTTTTACTGCGCGTAACCAGCTTTCGGCTTTCTCTTCACCATCGTGGGCAATGACACTACCAATCAAAGATAAATTGTAGGTGTGTTTGCCGCTGCGAGTACAAATTTTACCTTTCCATTTTGGATCAGCCAGATCTGCATAGCTGGAGATTTCACCCTCTTTAACACGCTCTTTAGACGCATAAATTAAGCGAGCACGAGAGGTTAAACCTACCCAACGACCTTCTGGGTCGCGAAATTGTTCTGGTACGTTTTTGTTAACGATTTCGCTGTTGAAGGGGGCAAATAGTCCTTTGGCAACGGCATCAGATAATGGGCCGATATCCGAAGTGAGCAGAATATCAGCTGGCGAGTTCGCGCCTTCATGTTCCAGACGCTCTAGTAAGCCTTTTTTAGCAAAAACGACATTGGTTTTAATACCGGTCTCTTCAGAAAAAGCCTTTAGCAGAGGTTCGATCAGGAAAGGTTGGCGGTATGAGTAGATGTTTACTTCTGTTGTTTCTGCTTGAGTTGTCATAGAAAAAGCAGAAGAGAGCATGGCAATGGTTAGTAGAGATTTGCGTAACATGATCGTTTACACCTTGCTAAGTAGAAAAGATAACGCGAATTATTCTCGTTAATAGGATATTTGTCAATGCAGATGCGTTTAATTCTCAATAGTATTTACATATAAGTTTATATGCTTTGATCTTGATCAGTAAACATAACGCAATTGTCTAGAGGATAGGAAAGAGTCGAGAGAGCAACGCGGGGATGGCGGTCTCTACCCGCAAAATACGCTGCCCAACATGAAAAGAAGTAAAACCCGCTGATGCTAGTTTTTCGATTTCATAAGGGATAAACCCTCCTTCTGGACCGACCGCTAATATGGTCTTGGTTAGCTCAGCAGGTGGGCAATGTGTCGCATTGTATGGGTGAGCGACGAGTTTTCGTGAATCTCGGCTCAGCGAGGGGAGCTCATCTTCTACAAAGGGTTTGAAGCGTTTACGAAGGTGTACTTTGGGCAGGTGAGTATCGCCCGCTTGTTCTAACCCAAGTATGAGTTGCTCATAGATGGCTGCTTCGGCGAGTAGTGGGGTAGACCAGTAGCTCTTGTCGACTCGATAACTGTTGATGAGATAAATATCTTTAACTCCCATGGTGCTGGCTGTTTGCAGAATGCGCTTTAACATTTTGGGCCTGGGTAGGGCTAATAGGAGGGTGACCGGTAGAGGCGGCGGTGGGTTGTGATCAAGTTGAGTTTGCAGGGTGATACTCGTAGAGTGAATATGGGTTACGGTGGCTGTTCCGATTAAACCATTAATTAAACCGACTTTGAGTGTGCTGTTGGATTCTGCTTGGTGGATATCACGTATGTGCGCAAAGCGTCTATCAGATAGTTGCACGTGATTGGGGCTTACAAAGTCATCTTCTTTCAGCAGTATTAGGTTCATAAAATCTCCACTTAATTGCAGCTGTGCAACACTCTCTTCTATTATGACGGTTTTTCTTTTGCTTATCTGCCGTTAGGATAGATGCTCTCTTATTTTGTGATCTTTACCTGATGGCTTCTCCTGATCTAGTTCGGGACGATATTCGTCCTACGCTTGTTAAAATGACGCTACCGATGATGGTCGGTATTGTCAGCCTTATGCTGTTTAATCTCGCCGATATCTATTTTGTATCTCAGTTAGGTACTGAGCCTATGGCGGCATTGGCATTCACGTTTCCTGTGACTTTTTCGGTTATTAGTTTAGCTATAGGTTTTGGGATTGGTACGTCTGCTATTTTAGCTAAGCTGATTGGTGCAGGTCGTCAAAGTGAAGCAGCACTCTTGGCAACCGATAATTTAATGATGACGCTTGTGTTGGTGCTGGTGGTGAGCATTATTGCCCACTGGTTCATGTCGCCGCTGTTCCATATGATGGGCGCTAGTGAGGCATTGCAGGTATATATTCTTGAGTATATGGAGGTTTGGTGGTTTGGTGCCGTTTTTGTGGTGGCTAACATGGTGGCCAATAGCTCATTGAGATCTCGTGGCGATACCAAAACGCCTGCCATGATCATGGCTGCCTCTTCGGCTTTAAATGTAGTTTTGGATCCGTTACTGATTTTTGGATGGGGGCCTATTCCAGCGTTGGGCATCAAAGGTGCCGCATTGGCAAGTGTGATCTCTTGGGTATGTGTGTTTTTTTGTGTTACCCATATTCTCTATCATCGTTATCAGTTACTGGTGTTTGTCCGGCTGAATATAGCGCGAGTTCTACGACATTGGTTGCAGGTCATGAAAATTGGTTTGCCGGCTGCGCTATCCAATATGCTAACTCCGTTAGCGGGAGGGATTTTAACAGCATTAGTCGCGCAGCATGGGGCTGAAGCCGTCGCTGCTTTTGGTGTAGGTAATCGCCTTGAATCGCTATCGCTATTGGCGTGCTTGGCCCTGTCTATGACGTTGCCGCCTTTTGTCAGCCAAAATTATGGAGCTGGGCAGATCGCTCGAGTTGAGGCTGCTTACAGGGGAGCTGTAAAATTTGCATTGGTTTGGCAGTTCTGCGTTTTTCTACTTCTTTTGCTCTTGAGTGGCTGGTTAGCAAGCCTTTTTGCCGATTCGGAAGCCGTGAAGCAGCCATTGTTGCTATGGTTAACGATTGTGCCGCTAGGGTTTGGGATGCAGGCGGTTATTTTCTTAAGTGCTTCTACCCTTAATGCGCTTCATCAGCCTATCCGAGCTATGCGCATTAGTATCCTGCGCTTGTTCGTTTTCTTTATACCAATGGCATGGATCGCTAATTATTTTGGGGGATTGCAGGCGATGTTTATCTCATTTGTCATTGCAAATACCTTGACATCGGTTATCGCGTTTTTCTGGGTCAAAAAAACAATTGCTAAAAAAGCGATTTAAAATCAGGTGATTAGCAGTATCTTGTTGATATCATCATTCCTTAACATTACCCTACTACCATTGTGAGTATAAACCAAAGTCATATTTCAAATAAGACTCTGGGGTCTATGATCGAACTAATTAAAGACTTTAATAAGAAAAATAAGTAGAGTCGAAATAAAACAACGAGAAAGAAAAGGGGATGTAAGCATGAGTAAGAAAGTTGCTCTTGTGACGGGTGGTACTGGTGGATTAGGTGCAGCAATCTGCCGTAGCCTTGCCGATCAGGGATTTACTGTTGTCGCAGGTTATAACAGTGGTGGAAACCACGAGAAGGCAAAAGCCTGGCAAGCAGAGCAAAAGGCAGATGGTTATGATATCCACGTTGCTTACGGTGATGTGACCGATACGGCATCTTGTGAAGCATGTATTGCTACGGTACAGGAACTAACTGGCGGTACGGTAGATGTGCTGGTCAACAATGCGGGTATTACCCGTGATGGCCAATTTAAAAAGATGAGCTGGGAGCAGTGGGATGAGGTGCTGACTGCTAACCTTGACTCGATGTTCCACATGACGCGTTTGGTGATCAATCCTATGATCGAAAAAGGTTTCGGTCGTGTGATTAATATCTCTTCTGTTAACGCGCAGAAAGGGCAGTTTGGCCAGTGTAACTACTCCGCTGCGAAGGCAGGTATCCATGGTTTTACCAAGGCTCTAGCTCAAGAAGTGGCTTCTAAGGGGGTTACTGTGAATACAGTATCTCCAGGTTACGTAATGACGCCAATGGTGGCTAAAATTGCTGAAGAGATTCAGCAAAAGATCTGTTCTACTATTCCGGTAGGGCGCTTTGGTACACCTGAAGAGATTGGGCGTATTGTTACTTTCTTGGCTGATGAAGAGTCGGGATATATTACAGGCGCAGATATGTCTATCAACGGTGGTCTTCACATGTCGTGATGTCGTTTAGATAGAAAAAACCCGCCATTGGCGGGTTTTTTTGTGTGGTTAACTAATCGTAGAGAGTTAACTAAATACTTTATCTAGTAGATTGTAGAAGCGGCTAGTGAGTTCTGTGTGCAACTGGTTAAAGGGTGTGGATGCCCATTCCAATTCAAGCTTCTTAATATCAAGAAGCGTAAACGTTTGCTGTTGCTGCTCGAGTGCTAGTTGCAACCGTTGCATCTGATATTCCATTCGTCTTGCTTGGTCAGCCTCAGGAGATGGCTCTCCTAGAGCGATTTCAAGGCGAATGCAGATCTCTCTTAAGCGTTGCGCGGATGCCGGTAGGATAGCTTCCAGCGAAGAGCTGCCATTGAGTACCTCTTCTGCTGTTTTCTTTCTGAGTAGTAGATCAGCATGCTCTGGCAGTTTTGGCTCAAGCTGCCAGTCGTCTAGAAAGGATTGGGTATCGGCATTTTCGATGATGGCTTCTTCAAACTTATCGCAGATCAAGCCCTGCTGAATTAGCTGCTTAATAGCAGGCGTTTCTATAAAGTTGTTAAAGGCCTCAATCTGTTCTTCAAATGCGCTAGAGGCTTTGTTGAACCTCTCTTCATCTCTGGGCGATAAGCTGTCACCATAGGCTTGAATAAGCTGCTGACCTTCTGCCATAAGTGTCAGATTACGCTGAGCAAAGACAGGTTTTTCTAGGAAGCTGGTCAGCTCCTGACTAATATCAGCGAGCCTTTCTTTAATGGCTAGGCGCTCATCTCGAGAAGGTGTCGCCGCTTGAAGGCGAGCGAAAATCTGATCGCAATGGGTTCTGAAATTCTTCCAGAGTACTCTTTCTTGGCTGTGGAACGTCGGCCCCGCTTCTTTCCAGCGCTTTTGCAGTACCTTGGCGGCTTCAGCAGCTGATTGAATGTCTTCTGATTGGGCCAATTGAGCAACTTCATCAATCAAGCTTTGCTTAAGTTCCATAGATTGCGATTTGAAGCCTTTAAAGTGATTCTCAGCTTCCACGATAAGCGCGTTAAACTGCTTTTGTAACGCTTGCCCCGGACCTCTATCAACCGGCACAAAGCGTCGCCACTCTTCTTTAGCGGTTTGAATAACTTTCTCTACCGCTTTCCAGTCGTCAGTTTCCCAATCAATACTGTTAAGGTAATTTGAAACTTCGTGACAAATCAGTTGACGTTGCTCCAGATTGTAACGGCGTATCTCATTTTGTTGAGCAAAGTGCTGCTCGCAAGGTGCGTAAGCTTGTTCGGATGCGCTTTTAAAGCGTTTCCAGATCGCTTGAGAATGGAAGGGATCGGTAGAATCCAGGAGTTTCCATTGTTGCTGTAACTGCTTAATCGCTCTGGCTTTCTCTGGTGCTGCCATCTCTTTGGAGATAAGTGCTTCCATCTCCTCACATAGCTGCTCTTTTTTGGGAGCCACAGCGTAGCCTTGCCAGTCTTTTAACTCTTGCAGTCGGTTGGTCAGTAGTTTGTAACGTTGTTCTAGTTTATCGGGTGTAGCCCCATTAAGACGACTGAGGAGTTCCGAGGTTTTCTTGGCTGTTTTATCAGCGAGCTTTATTTCACCTTGATTGATTGCTGTCTCAAGCTGTGTAAGTTGCTCGCTAAAATGTGCTTCGGCTTTGGCATTTTTTTCGCGCGTAGTTTTATCGAATGCCGCTAATTCACCAAGGAGAGCTTGCAGGGCTAATAACGATGCCGGCGGTTCTAAGGTGTCGGGCCAGTCGAGTTGTGAAAGCAGCTTTTGTGCTTGCTTCTTAATTGATGCTGTAGATGATTTTGGAATGTTATCGATTGTGTTTTTTTCTAAAAATTGTTCAACCCTTTTCAGCGTATCACGGGTGGTAGCTGTTTTTGTTTGTGCAGATTGCAATGCACTGATATGTTTCTTAAATGTCGCTTCTAGGTGAGAGAGATGGTCTGAAAGGCTTTCCCACTGTTGCGTCGAACTGGCGATAAGATCTTTGATAAGGTCATTGTTTACTGGGTCGGTCGACAAAATCTGTTGTTGGCATTTGGCCGTTGCTTCTTGTAATGAAACTAAAATCTTCTGTGCTTGGCGTTCAGCATCTTTTCGTTTTTCTTGTATCGCCTGTTTTGCGGCTTCAAGACTTTGCTGTTCATCGACTCGGTATTGGCATTGCTCAAGTGCTATCCGCACGTGCTCTCTCTGAGTTGCATCGAGTGTGTTTGAGAGGGCTTGCCATTCTTGAGTCAGCGATGTGAGTTTGGCAGGGTAAAGAGGAAACCATTCGCCTTTGGCGAGTGTTGTAATCTGCTCTGACAGCTGGGTAGCTCTTTCTATTTCAAGTGCGTGCTGTTTTTCAGTTTCTTTAATAGATCTGAGTTTTTCTCGCATAATGCGCTGAATAGTCTTATCTTTTTGACGAGTCTCTTTGGCGAGTTTCTCGATATTCTCAAGACTGTTGATCTGCTCTGCGGCTTGTTTTCGGACTTGAATGGGAGCATTCGATAGGACGACATTAAATAGCAATGCTTCGTCATCAATAGTGTCTAGCAACTTCCTCAGTAGATCATTATGACCTGTCAGGCTAACACTATTGAAAACAGCAATAGGGTTCTTGCATTGAGATAGCTGTGTAATCAGGTTGTCGGACAGGGGTTCATGTTGCAACCGTTTGGCTAGCCCTTGCTCGATTGCCGTCGTGTCTGTTTCCATCTCCTGTTCAAGAAGGTGGATAAGCTGGCTGATTTCCGAAATTTGTTCTACAGCCGTCTGTCGAACGTGTGCATCGGGATCCTGAGTCGCCATCTTGGAAAGAATGCGAAACTGTTCAGGACTTTGATCACTCAGTTTTCTGACGGCTGATGCCCGTGTCACGGGATTAGTATGTTGCCACTTAGGCTTAAAAAACTTTGATAACATTAATAGCTGTCTTACGTTAGCAAAAATCCGGATAACAGAATTTCGGATGAAAAAAGGAGGCCTATTCTAACGGGCACAGGCCTGTCAGTAAAAGCCTTGACAAGTGAGTTTCTCTTGGTAATTTGTAAGCTTCTTGCTATTTAGGCAAGTGATCTAAACTCGACATCCCCGTCGATATAAAACCATCGACCATCGTGTTGATGAAAGTTGGACCGCTCTCGCAAAATTCCGGCTTCATCATCTGCTTCGAAGGAAGCCTCAAACTCTACTACGCCCTCTAAGTCACTAGGGTTGCCAGCCTGTGAGTTCAAAATGGTTAGGCCTGTCCAGGTAGTAAACTGAACCTGCTCTGCCAATATAGACCGATCAATAAGCGCACGTTTTGTTTGATCGGTGGTGTCTATTAGGTAGTCGATAGCACCCATAACAAAAGCGGTGTAGCGACTGCGCATCAAGTGTTCAGCTGTAGGAGCTGCTTTTACACCTTCAAGGAAAGGCTCACAGCAGAAAGCAAAAGGCTTACCTGAACCACAGGGGCAGCGTTGTTCGGTTGTTTGAGACGTTAGCATATGTAATCCTCCCTGCCTGACCTGATACTATGGCACCATTATAGCCTGCTAACTGCACAGATATCACGGATAATTGAAGAGATGACTTCTGAAAGAACTTTTTTTTGGCATGATTACGAGACAACAGGGGCTGACCCAAAGCGGGATAGGCCTATCCAATTCGCAGGCGTTCGAACAGATGAAGAGTTAAATATCATCGGTGAACCGATCATGTTGTATTGTAAACCTGCGGATGATTTTCTACCTCACCCTCAGGCCTGCATGATTACGGGGATTACCCCGCAGAAAGCGCTCAGAGAGGGTGTTTGTGAAGCTGAGTTTATAGCAACTATTTATCAAGAATTATCTCGGCCCGGTACCTGTGGTGTGGGTTATAACAGCATACGCTTTGATGATGAAGTAACAAGAAACACGTTGTATCGTAACTTTTATGACCCCTATGCTCGCGAGTGGCAAAATGGCTGTTCTCGGTGGGATATCATTGACATGCTACGGTTGACGAGGGCGTTACGGCCAGAGGGTATTGTTTGGCCAACCTATGAGGATGGCTCTCCGAGCCTACGGTTAGAGGATTTAACTCAAGCTAATGGTATTGATCATGGTCATGCTCATGATGCGCTGTCTGATGTGTATGCTACGATTGCGTTAGCCAAATTAGTGAAACAGAAACAGCCACGTCTTTACGAGTTTGTGTTAGGCCATAAAGATAAAGTGTCAGCGCAGCGTATGTTGGATGTCACTTCAATGAAGCCTGTTTTGCATGTCTCTTCTCGTTATTCTGCCGAAGTCGGTAATTTGGCAATTGTTGCTCCGGTGGCGACTCATCCGGTCAATCGTAACAGCGTTTTAGTGTGGGATCTGCGGGTTGATCCTACACCATTGATGACCTTATCCGTTGAGGATATTCGCCGCTATCTTTACCTGCCTGCTGCAGAGCGTAGCGATGCTGACCCTAGGATTGCTTTGAAGCAGGTGCACATTAATAAGTGCCCTATCCTCGCACCTGCAGGTATGATTAATAGCGATGAAGCAGCGCGCCTCTCTATCAATGGTGATGAATGTAGAACACATTTGGCTATGTTGAGAGGTTTTACTGTTTTAAAAGCTAAAGTGGCCGATATCATGAGTGAAGAGGGTTATGAATCGGATGGTGATCCAGATCATATGCTTTATGCTGGTGGTTTTTTTAGTGATGCTGATAAACAGTCAATGGAGCAGATTCGAGCCTGCGACCCGGCAGAATTAGCAGATTTATCGTTGGCATTTCAAGACCCCAGACTTGAAGAGATGCTGTTTCGCTATCGTGCACGAAACTACCCGATGACGCTTAGTGCTGAAGAGTCTGCAGTTTGGGAGCAATACCGGACTGAGAAGCTACTCAAGGCAGATAATAGAGGTCTACTCACAATGAAGCAGTTCTATGAACAGCTGAATGAACTTTATCAGCAGGCAGATGTAAGCTCATCGCAGCGGGAGATGCTTGAAGAGTTGGCAATTTACGCAGAGTCGATCTATCCCATGGAGGAAACATGGTAAAGGCAATGGGTACCGTCTGCTTGTCTTTCTTAGCGGCGAGCATAACGCCGCTAATCTATGCAGAAGAGCCTATACCTTACAGTATTTCCAAACCAATTGGCTATTCAGAGGGAACGGTAGACCCTCGGTGGGCTTATCATCGCAAGAAACGAGGAACGTTTGATCCGGAGCAGATGATGGAAGTTGTACCCGTTGATAAGCCATCGGATCTGCCACCCCCTACGGTGGTAGCTCCTTCTCCTTTGCCTGTTGTTCGCGAGTTCAAAGCGGGGAAAGTCTTCTCTAAGTCAGATTTGAAAGGGGAGGATGCTGTTTTTCAGCGTATATATGAAGATGAGGTCCGGGACCGATGCATAATCAATCCCGGACTCTGTGAAGAGGCAAGACCCCAAGGGCGGCAGTTTATTCCTCAGGGGGAATTGCCGCCGAAACCTCGGTAAACGCCCGGCCTTGGGTGCTTAGGAGCAGTGTGTGCTGTCGAAGCACTCCCCACTGCTTTATCACCTCCTCTTTTGTTAGTTGTTTCAGCGCAGCGGATAGCTGCTCTCGGCTATTAAATTCCCACTCATGTTGGTCTATTTCTCTCCAGAAGCGACGGGTTTTAGAGGTTAGTTGAACATCTTGTTCGTTGATTCGATTGAAGACACTGGTTTGAAACTTTTGAAAGCTATCATCACTTAATGTCTCTAAGGTGGGTGTGAATTGTTCAAAAAAGGACGCCATGCGCGATGCCACCTTGTCTGCAGGAGTATTAGGTGATTGAACCACAAAACTGATACCCGATACTTTATTCAATGTAATGGGTGAGGCAAAAACAATGTAGCCAAGTTGTTCTTCAGTGCGTAATTGACTGTAGAAAGGGGCTGATAATATCTCAGCCAATAAAGCCGTACTGGCGCGTGCTTGATAGCTATCATCCACACTTTGCATATAGAGGAGAACGGCTGAGTCGTTATGCTCTATGTTTACGCTCTCAACATGCGTACCGTTAAGCTGCTTGACCATAAGTGGAGGTGCAACAGCGGCGGTGTTGATAGGCGCCAGTGCAGTGACAAGATCGTTATTGATTTTGGCAGCTTCTGCTGTTGTGAGGTTGCCGTGAGAGAGGGTTCTTAATTCAACCTTGGTAAAAAGTGCTTCCACGAGGGCTTTTAAGCTGTTGAGCGTATAGGCATCTGCTGCTGTCTGAAGTGCCGTCAGAGAGGCATCCTGTAATAGGGCTTCATACCCTACTCGAAAGAGTTGATTATAGGGCTTTTCTTTTTCTGCATTTTTTAATTGCTGTTGATAAGCCGTTAAAATTCGAGCGAAGCGCTGAGGGGAATAGTCGGGTGCTCGCATGGTTTTTGCTATCAGCGTGGCGATGTTGCCTAGCTTGTCATTGTAACCGGAAATTCTAACGCTGATACCGCGTTGATGGGGGTAGATACTCGCGGATAAACCTGCCATATCAGCATCATAGAGTACTTTGTTCAGCTCTTCGCTAACCATCTGTGTGTAAAGATTTAAACCGACAGTCGCATCGGCACCCTCTCTTGAAAGTGGAGTGAGAAGCGTGAAGAAATAATCAGCTTTTGGGGTGTTATAAAGGGTATCTTGCAGGTGCCAACTGCGAATACCATCTGGTGTATGCTTAAGTAAACTGGGAGTGATTTTTCTATCCGCAGGTGCTGGCTTGATTGCAAGGTTTTCAGCGATGAAAGGGTTGTTTCCTCGAATATGCAGCTCGGGCAAAATGGGCGCTTGCTCCCATTTTTTAATGAGTGCCTCTTCTATCGTAGACGTGCGATAGGAGGTGTTGTAATAAGGCTCTTTGGTATCTCCTTGAATGGAAGCCGCCTGCACACTTAGGGTCATGTTTTCAGGTGAGATATAATTGAGAAACTGCTGATAGCGTGTTGGCTCATACGTACTGAGTATATAGGGGTAATTCAGCCAATAAGCAGGCTCGAACTCTTGCATGCGTTGGGCGAGTTGCGCGACATAATGAATAGGGGATTGCTTAGCTAAAAACTGAAAGGCGGTTTTGCCAAGCTGTTGCTCTTCTTTAAAGAGTGATTCACTGATACCTGTTTGTTTCAGGCTTTCGATAAAAGAGAAAAATAGCGCAATAATCTCATCTACATGCTCCATACCAGAAGGCGTTAGAGAAATAGAAACATGGAAACTGCTTTCATGCTTGTAGGTGGCACCAGGTGAGGCACCTAAGCCCGTTGCCCAGCCTTTTTCTTTCAGCAAAGCGAGCAGGCTGCCTTCTCCTTCGTAACCAACCAAACTACTAATGAGTTGGAGTGGTTTGCTTTCCAAATAGGGCTGGTTGCTGGGGGTGACAAAGTTGAGAGTCAGCTGTCGAATATCAGCCAATGTTTGTATTTCAATTTTACTTTTGAGCGATGATGGGAGTATTTGAGGCTCAGTAATTTCAAACTTCGGTAATGCTTTGTTTTCTATCGCAGAAAAGTAATGAATCGCAAGTGCTTGCAGGTCATCTAAGTGTTCCTTACCTAAGATGACTAACTTCATTCGATTAGCCGAGTAGTGTTGTGCGTAGAAATCCAGAAGGTCTTTGCGAAGCTGTCCGTTTTTGTCATTGGGTAGTGTATCAAGATTACCAACAGCAAAGCGGCTGGCAGGATGTGCGGGGTTAATCAAAGTTTGGTTGGCTGCGTAAATTCGTCGGCCATCATCCCTGATTTTAGCACGGTATTCTGAATGAACGGCGTGGCGTTCCCTATCGGTATAATTTTCTGAAAACAGGGGCGATATAAAAAACTGAGAGAAGCGGTCGATGGCTGGTTCAAGGTCCGCTGCATTGATATCGAAAAAGTAATTGGTATTTGTTAATGCGGTGAACGCATTATGTGAGCCGCCATGAGATTGAATAAACGCTTGATATTCACCTGCCTCAGGATACTTTTTTGTCCCTAAGAAGAGCATATGCTCTAAGAAATGCGCCAAGCCGGGTCGTGAGTCAGGGTTAGCCGCTGAGCCTACTGCAACATCCATGGACACGGCTGCCTTATCTGTCTCCCTGTCGGAAATTAAAAGGACTTGGAGTTGATTAGGTAGCGTTATCGTACGATATAACCTGTCATCATTTTCGCTCTTAATAATGGGCGTTGCTAAGGAGCTTGATGCAGCAACGGCAGTAGCCAGCGCAAAAATCCAATACTTAACGAAAGTCAGTGCAGGTTTCTTCATTAGTGTGTCTCAAACTCAGCGGAAAAGTTTATGCGTTACCCGAATTAAAGGCCTAGTCTAAACTAGACCGTTGTATAAAGAGAGGGTTCCATTAATCAACGTAGCCATCTGTTGCTACACCCGATACAATCGGATTGATAACAATGCTGTGGTTACTCTGAAGGATGAACAGATGAATCGAGAGAAGGTGATTTTTGCTTTTTTTATCGTATTGGCGCTAACGCTTAATTTTGGCTTTTTTCTTGGTGAAATTGACAAAGTCATACATCACAACGTATTTGAACTGTTCGCGGCATTGGTTGTTAGTCTGATTTGTACTGTTCTTAAGTTTGGTGATCGTACACATCTCGGTGCGCTTATGTTAGCGACGAGCTTGGTTGCCGACCTTCAGTTAATTATCGCAGCCATTCTTTGGGGGTTTGCAGAGCAGATCAGCGGAGGAATGACACCCGAAATGATGGCAAGTATCGTCTCTTTATCTGGCGGTGCGTTACTAGCTAATATTGTCTCCGTGGTTCTATTGGTCGTCGAAACGATAGTGGTACGCCGCTAGTTTATGAATAACGTTTTATATCTCCTGCTACGGCGCTTGCGGGTGCCGTTGATCACGATGATAGTGGTCTACTCCATTTCTATTTTGGGGTTCGTTCTGATACCCGGGCAAGATAATGAAGGAAATGTGTGGCGTATGGACTTTTTCCATGCGGTCTACTTCGTGTCTTTCATGGGGTCCACCATCGGTTTTGGAGAGATTCCTTACGAGTTCACCAGTGCTCAGCGTATGTGGACACTGCTGATGATCTACGCAACCGTAGTGGCTTGGTTGTACGGTATTGGTTCGACACTCGCCTTAGTGCAGGAGCCCGTGTTTGGTCGGTTGTTACGCCGACGTTCATTTACCAGTGAAGTAGCGGGCTTTGCTGAGCCCTTCTATTTGGTGTGTGGCTATGGCGTAACCGGGCGGATTGTTGTTCATAAGTTGGCAAAACGTGACATTCGCGCTGTGGTAGTCGACATAGACCAAGACCGCATTGATGATTTAGAAATGGACCATCTGCCCCTTCGGGTGCCCGGTCTATGTGCAGATGGCGCGCTGCCGGATGTGCTCTATGATGCGGGGCTACAGCATTCTCACTGTATTGGTGTGTTAGCGCTCACGAATGACGATAGCGCTAACCTCGCTATTTCTATCGCGAGTAAATTGTTGGTGCCGCAGCGGTTGGTGATCAGCCGAACAGAGGCCGATGTGACAACGGCTAATCTGCTTTCATTTGGAACCGACTTAGTGGTCGATCCTTTTCAAGCTTATGCCGGTTACTTGTCTATGGCAGTGCACTCGCCTTATAAGCATTTGGTTTATGATTGGCTAATTAACCCTTACCATCGACCGTTATCCAGTGCCTATCAAAACACGCAGGGGCGTTGGATTATTTGTGGGTTTGGTCGTTTTGGTCGTGCACTTTATAAAGCGTTTAAAGAACATGATGTGGCCATCACTGTCATTGATGCGAAACCTGAAAGTGTTAACCAAACGGCTCAGCAGATCTGGGGTGTAGGAACAGAAGCCAAAACATTGGAAGAAGCCGGTATTCATGATGCCATCGGTATTGTAGCCGGTACTGATAATGATGCCGATAACCTTTCTATTATTATGACTGCTAGAGAACTAAAGCCTAAGCTCGTAACAGTTGTCAGGCAGAATCTGGATGCCAATCGGCGAGTCTTTGAGCATTCCGGGGCGGATTTTGTGATGGAGCCGGGCCGTATTATCGCTAATCAGATTATGGCGCAGATTAAAACACCTTTATTGCCTGCTTTTATTGCAGCCTTGGAACATTATGACGATGTTTGGGCGCATACTTTACTGAATCGCATGAGCAGTGTAGTTGGCGAAGATGAGTTGGATAGTTGGGCTTTTACTTTATCTGAAGAGCAGACGCCCGCTATTAATATGGCCTTGGATGAAGGTGTTCTGATAAAAATGAACGTTCTGCTCAAAGATCCGAGGGACTATCGCAAAATGCTGCCTGCTTTCCCTCTGATGCTAAGGCGTGAGGGTGAAATTAAAATGCTCCCAGGGGAGTTGAAAGAACTCCAGTTGGGAGACGAAATTCTGTTTTGCGGTTTAAGTGAAGCCTTTCGTCAGGTAGAGTGGACCGTCAATAACTACAATGTCTTACAGTACATTCTTACCGGGAAAGAGGAAAATAAAACGTTGCTCTCCCGTTGGCTTACTAAGGAATAATCATGGCTTATCTCTTACTTACCCTGACAACTTTGTTCTGGGCGGGTAACTTTGTGCTTGGACGCGCAATGCACCTTATCTTGCCACCCGTCACGATGGCGCAGATGCGATGGACGTTGGCTTTGCTTATTATTCTTCCTTTTTTGCTACCGCGTCTCATTACAAACTGGTCGTTGATAAAAAAGCACTGGAAAATTCTATTGTTGCTCTCTGTATTGAGTGTGGCTAGCTTCAATACCTTCATTTATATTGGCCTTACCGGCACAACGGCTATGAATGCGACGTTGATGCAGTCGGCTATTCCCATCATTATTTTGTTAATTACAGGGCTCTTATTGAAAGAGGCTGTTTCGCTGCGGCAATGGGTTGGTGTCGCGAGCTCGTTATTGGGCGTATTCATACTGATCTCTCAAGGAGATTTGTCGCAACTATTAACCTTGGCGTTTAATCGGGGTGATTTGTGGGTGTTGGCCGGTGTACTGTGTTGGGCTTCCTATTCTGTGATACTGCGTTGGCGGCCTCAAGGCTTGGATGGTTTTACATTTTTTGGGGTAACGGTAGCGATTGGTATCCTAGTCTTATTACCTTTTTCTCTTTGGGAGCTGCAGAGCGCTGAACCTATTGAATGGCACCTGAGCTCCGTAACCACAGTTGTTTATATGGCACTATGCCCTTCTATATTGGCTTATCTATTCTGGAATAGGGGCGTTGCGGAACTAGGCGCGGCAAAAGCGGGTCTATTTATTCACTTGATGCCATTGTTTGGCATATTATTGTCATCTTTATTTCTGGGGGAGCAGATACATTCTTTCCATATCGCTGGTATGATATTGATCTTCATAGGGATCTATCTTGCCGTCGTTGCTGATGTAATGAAACGGATTCTAAAAGCAAGCTGAGGTTAATAATGCGCACATTGTTTCTATCTGTTCTAATCGCTTTTTTTACTTTTAACTTTATTGCGCCTGAAGCAGAGGCGAAGCGTTTAGGGGGAGGTTCTTCATTCGGAAAATCCTACTCAGCGCCCAAAAAAGTAGCCCCTGCTCAGAAGCAGGCTCCCGTACAGAACGCAACGAATACTGCACCTAAAAAGTCCGGAATGATGGGCGGCATGTTGGGAGGTCTTTTAGCGGGTGGTTTACTTGGTGCTCTATTGTTTGGTGGCGCTTTTGATGGCATCCAGTTTATGGATATATTGCTGATAGGACTTATGGCATTTTTAGCTTATAAGCTTTTTGCCATGATGAAGCAGAAACAGCCTCAGCCCCAATACGCAGGCCAACCGCAATATCGTGAGACCAAAGAACCTGTCGAGCAGGTTCAGCAGCCACAGCATTTTACACCGATGTCCGCGGCGGCGACGCAGCTGTCTGAACCTGACTTGGTGCTTCCTCAATGGTTCAATAAAGTTGCATTTCTGGGCGGTGCTCGTGAGCATTTTACGACGCTACAAGCTGCTTGGGATCGTCAGGACTGGGCAGAAATAGAAACCTACACAAGCCCGGAGTTACTGGAGCAGCTAATTGCTGAGCGTAGTAAATACGCAGCGGATCAACATACCGATGTGGTATCCGTAATGGCGGAGCTAATTAACTTTATTGATAACAACGATCATGTAGTGGCCAGTATCCACTTTTATGGTTGGATCAAGGAGTCTGAGGGTGAGCAGCCAAGTGAATTCAGCGAAATTTGGCATCTTACTCGTGATATGAATACAGAAAATGCGCATTGGTTTATTGTAGGTATAGAACAGCCTTAAGCTGCTCATATTCAGTACTGAATAAAAATGGCGCTTGTAAGCGCCATTTTTATTGTTAGATATGTTGACGAGCTATTCGTTATGATCCCGTGTGAAGACGAGGGCATCGCCTTCAGATAAGGTTTCCGAAAACTGATATCCTTCATAATTAAACGCCTTGAGTGCTTCAGGTGCGTTTATCTTCTCTTCAATGATATAGCGGCTCATTAAGCCTCTCGCTTTTTTTGCGTAAAAGCTAATGATCTTGTATTGGCCGTTTTTCCAATCCTTAAAGACCGGGGTAATCACGCGTGCCTTGAGCAGTTTAGGTTTGATTGCCTTAAAATATTCGTTAGACGCTAAATTCACTAAAACAGGGGTTCTATCACCGGACAATTCCTCATTTAGCGATTCGGTTAAGAGTGTTCCCCAAAACTGATAGAGGTCCTTGCCTTTGGCGTTGTTGAGCTTCGTCCCCATTTCCAACCGATAGGGTTGCATCAGATCGAGTGGTTTTAATACTCCATATAACCCAGAGAGTATGCGCAGGTGTTGTTGTGCATATTCGAGTTGCTCTTCGCTAAGTGTTTCAGCTGCAAGACCCGTGTACACATCACCTTTGAAAGCAAGTATGGCTTGCCGGGCATTATTGGGATCAAACTGCGCTCGCCAAGAGGCGTAGCGCGCTACGTTAAGACTTGCCAGTTTATCGCTGAGTTTCATTAACTCGGCGACCTCTTGAACAGAAAGTGTTTCCAGCGTATTGATCAACTGAGCTGAGTGCTCCATAAACCGAGGCATAGAGTGCAGTTTGGTCGTGACAGGGGACTCGTAGTCCAATGTTTTGGCCGGGGAAATAACTGTCAGCATAAGGTTCCGCTTTAATCTGATAAGTGAAATAAACAATACGACTGTACAAGCTTACCTGCTTTGAGTCAGAGTTTCATCATCGGCTAATCTAATTAACGTTACCTGGGGAAAGAGGCGAATCTACGCACAATTTTGTGTATGATTAAGCGCAAATTTTTTACCGATTTAGATCCAGGATTGTTAGCAATGTCCAAAAAAACAGTACTCACAGGTATTACAACGTCAGGTACGCCACACATCGGTAACTATCTAGGAGCGATTAAGCCAGCGATAGATGCCAGTAATAATGATGCTTACAATAGCTTCTTCTTTTTGGCTGACTACCATGCACTGATTAAGTGTCATGACCCTGAAAGGGTGGCACGTTCTTCTCAAGAGATTGCAGCGACTTGGTTGGCTCTGGGATTGGACACGGACAAGGCGACATTCTATCGCCAAACAGATATACCTGAAATTACTGAGTTGACCTGGATTCTGACTTGTTTGACTTCGAAAGGCCTCATGAATCGTGCGCATGCGTATAAAGCTTCGGTGGATGCGAACCGTGATGCCGGTAAAGATGATTTAGATGACGGTGTCACCATGGGGTTATTTAGCTACCCGGTTTTGATGGCAGCGGATATTCTGATGTTTAATGCAGATATCATCCCCGTTGGTAAAGATCAGATTCAGCATATCGAGATGGCAAGAGATGTTGCGGGGCGCTTTAATCATACCTATCAGCCGCTATTTAACTTGCCTGAAGCTCAAGTGGATGAGGAAACTCAGCTGATCCCGGGGCTTGATGGTCGTAAAATGTCAAAGAGTTACGATAATACGATTCCGCTTTTCTGTTCGGCTGATCAGCTGCGCAAGCTGATAAACCAAATTGTGACGGATACCAAAGCTCCTGGTGAGCCCAAAGACCCTGATAGCAGTACGCTGTTCCAGCTTTATAACTGCTTTGCAACCACAACTGAAACAGAGCAAATGCGCCAGAGATACCTAGAAGGGATCGCTTGGGGTGAAGCAAAGAAAGATCTATTTGAATTTTTAGATGAACAGCTGTCGGCGCCGCGTGCTCGTTATAATGAGCTGATGAATGATTTGGGATTTGTCGAAGCTGAGTTAAAAAAAGGTGCCGTGAAAGCACGTGAAATATCAGTGCCCTTTATGGATAAAATACGAGTTGCAGCCGGTATCCGACCGTTGAACTACGTGGCTAGCCAATCTGAAGAATCTCAAGTTGAGAAGAAAGAAAAGACAGCCGAAGAGATCGCACGTGCGGAAGAGGGGCGTCGGCGTGCTATTTTAATGCAGCTCAAGCGTTATTTTGATCGTCTTGAAGCCGCATCGGATAAAAGCGCTGAGGCAAAACTTATTCTAGAAGAAAAGCGTTCGGAAGTTGAGTCACTCAAGAAAAAAGCGAAGCAAAAGGCCGAGAACGAATTGGAGTTATTAACATCAGAGTTGGCTCAATACCTCTAATCTGATCATCGGGAGAGAAGGATGACCTATAAGACCTTGATCGATGCGGCAACCTTGCAGTCTGAATATCAGAAGGGGGCGTGGCAGATTTTTGATTGTCGGTCCTATTTAACTGATCAGGAAAAAGGGCGTTTGCTTTATCAAACTTCACATATCCCAGATGCCCACTTTTTTGATATGGAGTCAGACCTCTCTTCTCAAATCACAGAGACCTCAGGTCGTCACCCTTTACCTGACTTTGAGACGCTTGCCCAAAAGCTGGGGGGTTGTGGGGTTGAGCAGGGTGTGCAGGTTGTCGTTTATGATGACATGCAAGGTGCGATGGCCGCTCGATTATGGTGGCTTTTACGCTACATGGGGCACGGTGACGTTGTGTATTAGATGGTGGTTTGCAAGCGTGGCAAGCGATCAATGGTAAGATGACGGACAGTTTGCCAAAATCGTCAGTGGGTGATTTCGCAATTCAAGCACCTTTCAAAAATACATCTTACCTTTCCACAATAGATATAGTTAAACAGTTCGGTCGGCTTCAGATTGTGGACGCACGCGCTAAACCACGCTTTTTAGGTGAAGTTGAACCCATTGATCCGGTCGCAGGGCATATTCCGGGTGCTATTAATTGGCCGTTTCAGGAGAATCTTGCTGAGGATGGCAGGTTTAAATCACAGCAGCAGCTAGCACATGAATGGGCCGAGCTGGTCGATTTAACACAGCCTGTCGTTCATATGTGTGGATCAGGTGTCACTGCTTGTCACAATATGTTGGCGATGTCTCATGCGGGTTTTGATAACTCTATCCTATATGCAGGCTCCTGGAGTGAGTGGATACGTGATGAGGCTCGACCGATATCGATGGAAGATACTAAGTAATCGATAAAGAGCGTCTATGTACTTTGTTGATTTTTATTATTGGTAGGCTGATGCATTCAGAGCCAGAATAAGATGCTTAGTAAGAGAGGTGAAATGATGAATGCTAATTACCAGTCAGGCGTTATTGCGGATGCAAACAGCGATGCTTTGTTTGTCACATTAAATGTGGTCGAAGGCTCCCATAGAGCGGTTAAGCAAGCATTAGCTCAGAGCCAAGGCGTTATTGATGCCATGAAACAGCAGTTTTCCGGCCAATCATTACACGCGGTTATTGCTATTGGGAGTGAGTATTGGTCTCAAATATCGCCATCGAAGCGACCATTTTTACTGGCAAATTTTCCAACTGTGAAAGGGTCTGCTGAGATGCCAATCACCCCAGCAGACCTGTTACTGCATATTCGCTCTGATCGGCATGACATGACGTTTGAGTTGGCAACGCGGTTGATTGCTTTATTTGGCTCCCATGTCACCATCGCAGAGGAGGTCTCTTGCTTTCGTTATTTGGATGCTAGAGACCTTACGGGATTTGTGGATGGGACTGAGAACCCGCAAGGGGACCATAAAAAAGAGGTTGCCTTGGTAGGGGAAGAGGATCCTGATTTTGAGGGTGGCTCTTATATACATCTTCAGCGCTATGTTCATAATTTACCTAAGTGGCATGCTCAATCGTTGAAAGATCAAGAAGACACATATGGGCGTACCAAAGCAGATAATATTGAGTACCCGTCAGCGGACAAGCCCTTAACCGCACACACAAAACGGACATCCCTTAAAGATGATCAGGGTCAATCTTTAGAAATATTACGGCACAGTATGCCCTATGGCACATTGCAGGAATCGGGGTTGCTGTTTGCCAGTTACTGCCGTACGCCCGAAAATTTCACATTGATGCTAAAGAGCATGGTTGAAGGAGATGGGCAAGGTAATCATGATCGCTTGATGGGGTTTACTAAAGCGGTAACGGGCCAAGCATTTTTTGCCCCTCCTTTGACCTGGTTCAAAGAAATAGGGTAGACAAAAATTTTCTTTATAGAAAAGATATGAAAAGTTGAAATGTGCGAAGGCGTATTTGAAATTAGCTTCTATACTAATAGCTAAACATTACTTAGCTTCCAAGGTTGAGGGTGTTCGTACTATATTGAGTTCATCTTGTGAGCCTTTTGGATTTAGGGACTGGTAGTAAATTGGCGATATATTCTAGGTATAGAGTGCTATTCATCACTTGCTTGCTAAGCGGTCAGGTGATTGCAGATGAAGGGCTTTCCCTAAGCGACTTAAAGGCGCTTTCTATTGGTGAACTTTCTTCTCTCGAGGTTGGTATCGCTTCAAAAATTCCATCCAAGTTGAGTGAAACGCCAGCAGCTGTTTATGTTATTACCGCAGAAGATATTCGACGCTCTGCTGCTGCTAACGTACCTGAAGCTTTAAGAATGGTTCCCGGTATTAATGTGGGTGCGGTAAGTGGTAACACTTGGGCGGTGAACTCTCGTGGTTTTAATGAAATCTTTGCTAATAAGTTTTTAGTTTTACTGGATGGTCGAAGCCTGTATAACAGCACATTTGGCGGTGTCTACTGGGATATGCAAGATATTCGTATTGAGGATATCGAACGGATTGAAGTGATACGAGGCCCTGGCTCTGCTGCTTGGGGTGCGAATGCCATGAATGGTGTGATTAATATTATTACTCGTTCATCCTACAGTAGCCAAAGTGGTGAGTTCACAGCGAATGTTGGTAGCCAAAACAAAGAGGCGGGATTTCGGTACGGTGGTGAGTTTGGGGACAGCAGCAGTTATCGTCTTAGTGGGAAGGTTAATCTGATAAAAGAAAATAAAGCGACCTCTACGTCGGGCCTGGATGTCTATCCTGTGGTTGCAAACGACGATGCTAAGCACTTGTCGCTTTCGTTACGAACGGACACGGATTTAGATTTAAACGAAACTGTAACGTTTGATATTGGTCTTTTTAATGGTTACTCAGATCAGCGCCAGTTTAAGTCTGAAGTTAACCCTAATGCACCGGATTTTTTTACTGTAGTGCTGCCTCAGATACAGTTAATGCAAATGGCTGGCGCTTCTCAACTGCAACTCTCAGGTTTGCTATCTATTCCTGAATTTGGTTTGTGTACGTTTTGTCTGACTGATGTGCGTGATCGGCATGAGTATGCAGGCTGGCATGTGTTAGGTAGCTGGAGCCAAACCTCTGATAGTGATTGGACGACAGCTCAAGCTTACGTTGACTATACTCAGCGTGAGGAGTACATGGCTGATCAGTCTGCTTCGGTGCTGGATATTGATCTTGAAAAAGGTTGGAAGCATGATCAGGGTAAAACAGCGGTCGGAATAGGCTTAAGGTCTTCTAGAGATACTATTACGACAAATCTTTCCCCTACACCGGTTGTGCTTTTTGATCCTCAAAAAGAGGTCAATAACACGCTAAACCTGTTTGCGCAAAATGAGCTCAGTGTAACCGATTCCTTTCGCTTTTTGTCCGGAATTGGGTATGAGTATTCCTCTATTACTGGTAGCCAATGGCAGCCTACGTTGAGAGGTGTGTGGCTAGCTACCCCTCGAACGCAAGTTTGGGGGGCACTTTCCTACTCTTCGCGAACTCCCTCAAGAATAGAGCGAACGGTTGCCTCCAACTCTGCTTACCAGGCGTTTGGTAATAGCACTCATAAGCCCGAAAAATTATCGTCGCTTGAGTTAGGTGTTCGCTACCAGCCCGCAGAAGAGTTTTCCTTGGATCTTGTTGGGTTTCGCTATTGGTATGATGACTTAACAACCTTGAAAGTCGATCGTTTGTATAATCCGTTACAGAATCAGGCTGGACTATTGATTTTTGGAAATGAGGCTAGTGCGGATGCCTTTGGTGCAGAAATGGCCATTCGTTGGCAAGTCTTACCCAATTGGTCATTAGCGGCTTCATATAGTTGGTTGCAACAGTCTTACAATAAGCTTCCCGATTTGGTTGAGCCGACGGTATCGAGTAATAAATCCCCTGAACATCAGCTAGCCTTGCGATCATATTGGGATATTAATACCGATTGGGAATTAGATGTTAGTCTTTATTACGTATCTGAACTATCTCCAGTAGGCTCTCTTGTTCTGATTGATATAGATACGGGTGTGGATGCTTATTTACGAACTGATGTCAGGTTGGGCTGGCAAGTCTCACCTGAAGTTGAGTTGAGTTTTATAGGCCAAAACCTGTTCGATAATGCCCATCAGGAGTTCAATACTTCACCCATCAATGTCGGCGGCGTATCAGAGAATACTGAGATTAAACGGAGCCTTTCTGCTAAATTAACGGTGAGGTTCTAATGATGTCTTTATTGAACCTGAAGCGTTATTTTGTTTTTTTACTTTGTGGATTAGCCATCAGTAGCACCTCGTTGCGGGCAGATGACAGTGTTTTGGATGATATAAAGTCGGTTTATATCTACAACTTTCTATCCTTCATCTCTTGGCCGGAAGATAAACTGCTCCCCATTGATAGGTATCAGTTGTGTGTGGTTGGTAACCCATCACTTAAGTCCAAACTCGAGTCGGTGGTAAGAAATGAGCTGGTTAATAATTTACCTATCCATGTTTCCAGTGCCGAAGCTTTGGTCGCTTTAAATGAATGTCATATTATCTACATAGATAGACATGAGCTATTGTCAAAAAGCGAGCTGGCAAATTTAAAATCCAATGGTAGTCTGCTTGTAGGCGACTACAGTGGTTTCATCTCAAGTGATTTGGGTATGGTTGGTTTTGAAACCCGAGGTAGGAAAGTACGTGTTGCGATGAAATTAAGCACGTTACAGGATGAAGGCTTTAAAGTTAGTTCAAAACTACTGAGAGTTGTGCGTATTGAAAAATAATGTTGTAAAGCTCCCAGTGTTAGTAGACATAGGGAGCCTTATGGTTTGAGAAATAGCTTAAATTATTGTACTAGCTCATTGTCAGTAAACATGCCTTCAAACAACGCTGTCGATAGATAACGCTCTCCAGAATCGGGTAAGATGACGACAATCTTTTTGCCCTTAAACTCAGGCTTTTCTGCAATGCGTAATGCGGCTGTTGTTGCTGCGCCGCATGAGATGCCTGCTAGAATGCCTTCTTCTTTCATTAAACGTCTTGCTGTAGCAATGGCATCGTCGTTGCTGACTTGCTCCACGCTATCGACCAGTGTTAAGTCTAAATTTGCTGGTACAAAGCCAGCGCCAATTCCCTGAATTTTATGTGGTGCAGGTTTTACTTCTTCGCCTTGAATAGTCTGAGTAATAACTGGAGAATCCATAGGTTCTACGGCAACACTGGTAATCGCTTTCCCTTGGGTGTGTTTGATATAGCGTGATGTTCCTGTAATCGTACCCCCAGTTCCCACGCCTGCCACCAGAACATCTATTTGGCCCTCCGTGTCTTTCCATATTTCAGGTCCCGTGGTTTGTTCATGGATAGCGGGATTAGCTGGATTTTGGAACTGTTGTAGCATTAATGTATTACTTGGGTCTGCATCAACCAGTTCTTGAGCTTTTTCAATAGCGCCTTTCATCCCTTTTTCTGGCGGTGTCAAAACAATGTTTGCGCCAAGTGCTTTCATCAGCTTTCTGCGCTCTATGCTCATAGATGCTGGCATGGTGAGGGTTAAATTGTAACCGCGCGACGCTGCTACAAAGGCTAATGCGATGCCTGTGTTGCCACTGGTTGGCTCAACAAGTGTCATACCTGGTTTCAGTTGACCTGACTTTTCGGCAGCCCACACCATGCTAGCACCTATCCTGCACTTGATAGAACCTGCTGGATTCCGGGATTCAATTTTGGCGTAAATCTCAGCGTGGGGAGCCAGTCTGCTAAGTCTGACCAACGGTGTATTGCCTATAGAAAGCGAGTTGTCCTGAAATGTTTGCATTAGATCACCTTTTTGTTATGAAACCATTATGCTGAGAGTTTACCTGCCGATAACGTTGTTATCTCAGAATCCTTTGCTATAAGTTTATTGTGGTTTGGCATTTGACTAGGGAGATACTTTTTACCAAAGCGTTTCACCCATTACAGGGATTGCTTTGTTACATCTATTTGGCATAAGTTAGTTTTATTATTGATTATTTTGGATGTGCTTTGAATAAATTCTTTCGTAATCTACCAGTGCGCCATAAGTTGTCTGCCATTGTGATGCTGACCACGTTAGTGGTGCTGATTCTTTCTTATACTGTTTTTATCGTTAATTTTTGGCTCAACAGTCGGGACCAGCTAGTGCAATCAGTGCACTCGTTAACCAAAGCGGTCAGCATCAATGCTTCGGCCACACTGATATTTGATGATAGCGTGACAGCCAATGAGCTGTTAAATACGTTTAGTGCAAACAAAGATATTGTGTCTGCTGTACTTACAGATCAGCAGGGTAAATATTTTGCGCAGTATCAGCAAGTCGATGAGAGTATTCTTCAGACATCTCTAGCTGCAATCAATATAGAACACTTTCAGGCTAATGAGCAGGATTGGTCTTATACCTTTACCGATGACTATCTCGATATACACCAAACTATTCGGGTGAATGAACGTATAGTTGGGTATTTGATGGTTCGAGTTAGTCTGTCAAGTTATAAAACAATGGTTACAAACTGGTTAATCTTTGGTTCGGTTGCTCTCTTGGTCGTGCTTTGTGTAGGGTATTTAATCTCTACCCGTTTGCAAAAAGTTATTCTTAATCCAATTGAACGTTTGGTAACGGCTATGCGTGTGGTCTCTGAAAAAAGCGACTATACCCGCCGTGTATCCTATGATTCAAAGGATGAATTTGGCGTCATGGTAACGGGTTTTAATACCATGTTAGGACAGATAGCCGTACGTGATGATCAGCTAAAACACGCCCGGGATATAGCAGAAGAGGCTAACTTTGCTAAATCTCGCTTCTTGGCAACAATGAGCCATGAAATACGTACACCGATGAATGGTGTACTGGGTATGGCCGAGCTATTGTTGGGTACCCCGCTTTCTGAAGAGCAAAGACGCTATGCAGAAACGATCCACAAATCTGGCGGGTCTCTATTAAATATCATTAATGACATTCTTGATTACTCTAAGATCGAAGCAGGCCAGTTAAAGCTAGAATCTATTCACTTTGATCTTTATGAGCAGATTGAGCAGGTGGTGCAGTTACTGGGTGAGGTGGCTAACAGTAAAGGTATCGCATTATCCACTCATTATGATTCGCGGTTCTGTGGTCGCATGACCGGAGACCCCGTACGATTTCGACAAGTTTTGTTAAACTTAGTGGGTAATGCGATCAAGTTTACCCATAAAGGTAAAGTCGATATTGGGGTGTCTGGAAGCTTCTCGGGTGAGCATCCTTTCTTGCGTATCGAGGTGAATGATACTGGGCCTGGTATTACGGAAGATTCGCAAAAGCGAATTTTTGAATCGTTTTCCCAAGCTGACTCATCGATCACAAGAAAGTACGGGGGGACTGGGTTGGGGCTGGCCATTTGCCAACAATTGGTTGAACTAATGGAGGGGAAGATTGGCGTTAATAGTGTTTTAGGGGCGGGTTCTACTTTCTGGTTTGAGTTACCGCTACATATGGAAGACCTCCAGCAAGGAGTGAGCGGTAAAACATTGCTTGGGGGATACCGTGTCTTAATCATTGCAGATGACTTGCCTGAATATGCGTCTATTCGTGAATTATTAACCGGTTGGGATGTATATACTGATATTGCTAATAGCTTACAGTTAGCGGAGCGCCAGATTATTAATGCTGCAGCGAGAGGAAAGGGCTTTGATGTCGTTATGTTGCCTTTTTCAAGGAAAGATAGGAGTACCAGTCGTTTCATACACTCTCTAAATCATCGCATAGGTGCGACAGGCTTAAAATTTTCTGTTATCTCGGAAACGCTGCTGCCCGATACAACCTGGTTGCCCGAAAATGCCAAATTACTTCAAAAACAAGGGGCGGCCATCCTTCCTTCTGCATTGCTGGATAATTTAGCCAGTTTATTGACAGATGGTGAAGAGAGTTCCTTTGAAAAGTTAGTACCGGAAACCGAGGTCTTAGGTGAATTGCAGGGGCATCTTCTGCTCGTAGAGGACAATACTGTAAATCAGCAAGTTGCTCTGGGCTTACTCCGCCTAATTGGTTGCTCTGCTGATGTTGCTGCAAATGGCATCGAAGCTATTGAAAAGTGGCAGCAGAATCGTTACGACCTGATTTTAATGGACATAGAGATGCCGGTTATGGATGGTATTACCGCAACGGCAACCATTCGTGAGCAGGAGATTGCAAGTCAACTTCCCTATACGCCGATCGTAGCTGTAACCGCAAATGCTATGGATGGTGATCGAGAGCTGTACCTTGGCAATGGTATGGATGATTATTTAAGCAAGCCTTTTAGCCGCGCAGGGCTTTTCCAAATGTTGTTGCGCTGGCTTGATGAGAAAAATAATCAAGGTGAACTGAATATAGTAGCTAAAGGATTAGCCTCTGAGGCTGCGTCGTCCTTTAAAACGGCCCAACCCACTGAAAGAGAGGTTGATGTTGCGTTGTTGGAGAGCTTATCCCAGCTGCAGGATGAAAATGGTTTACCTTTACTTGATTCTTTAGTGTCCACATACTCAGATAATGGACAGGAATTATTGACGGCTTTAGAAGTGGCTATCGCTAATAATGATATTGAAGAGGTTAGACGTTTATCCCATGCGATGAAGTCTAGCTCTGGTAATTTAGGGCTCTTAGTTGTCAGTGCCATTAGTCGGGAAATGGAACTAGGTTGCCGAGAATCTAAGACAGATGATCTTGCTAACCAATACCAGCAGCTGGTAGCGGCGAACACAAGAGCCGAAAAACAGTTACGGGAGTTGATATAACTTGACCGACAAGACAGCGCAAGATATATCACAAGACAAAACGATTTTAGTGGTTGATGATGATGCAACCATTAGAATGGTTGCCGCAGCACATCTAAGGCAGCAGGGGTATACCGTTGCGACAGCAGAAAACGGAGCGCGCTTGCTCGAAATGTTCCCTGTTATAAAGCCTGACCTTATCATGCTGGATGTTGATATGCCCGTGATGAACGGCTTTGAAGCGTGTCGTAGATTGCGTCACATGCGACAAGGTGAAACCGTACCTGTACTAATGATCACTGGACTAGAAGGCGACAGTTCCATTGAAGAATCCTATCAGGTAGGAGCAACGGATTTTATTGCCAAGCCTATTAACTGGACTTTACTTAAACAGCGGCTACGTTTTATGCTCCGAGCGGTAGAAGCGATGACAAGCTTGGTAGAAAGCGAAGCGCGACTTGTCAAAGCCCAGTCAATTGCCCGCTTAGGTTATTGGCGTTGGGATTTGTCCAATAAAAAATTTTCTGTTTCCCCGGAGCTGCAGTCAATACTTAAGATACCTGCAGAAGGTGTAGAGTCCCCTCTATTTCTGTCTCAGTATCTAGTACCTGAAGATCAAAAACGAATAGCGCAAATTCTGGTGCGTGCAGCTGATGACCCTAGTCTATTACCTCGTGACTTTGAGGTAACCTACAGAATGGATACCGAAGGTTTAGGTGTCGTGCGTGTTCAGTCGGAACTTGATCGAAGTGAGCATGGTACTATTATTGCCATTCAAGGGACGCTGCAAGATATCACTGAAAAAAGAACGGCAGAACAAAAAATTCAGTTTTTATCGCGTTACGATTCGTTGACGGGACTGCAAAATCGGGAGTCTTTCTCGCGCGCTCTAGATAGTATGATCCATGAGTGTGTACGAGGGGCAGGGTGCACAACGCTGTTCTTGATAAATATTGATCGCTTTGTTCGTATTAACGATATCTTTGGCTATATGACAGGCAATGCTGTTTTAGATGTCATAGGGCAGCGTTTACGCGAATTTGTTGATAAGTTAGATACTCAGGTAAGAGACCTACGCAGTGAAGTAAGTCGTTGGGGAAGCGATACATTTGCGCTGGCTCTATGTAGCGCGGTTGCTCAGAATCGACACCATGAACTCGCTTCTGAATTACGAGACTTTATCAGCAAACCCTGCCAAGCCAATGGTCACGAGGTCTCTTTCACAGCCAGTATCGGTTATGCACGGGTGGCCGAAAGTGGCCCGGACCTTGAGCTTTTGGTACGTAATGCTGAGAATGCGATTCGGCATGCTAAGCGCCAAGGGCGAAACATGTACCGTTGCTATGATCCGAGTATGAGTGAAACGACGGAGAGGCGTATGCTGCTGGAAGGCGAGCTACGTCGTGCACTCGCAAATAACCAGTTGAATTTGCATTATCAGCCCCGTGTTCATGCTTTGAAGCGTCGTATTATCGGCGCAGAAGCGTTACTGCGCTGGAAGCATCCCGTACTTGGAGATGTTTCACCGGTTGAGTTTATCCCTTTAATGGAAGAGCTAGGGCTCATCCATGAAGTGGGTGCCTGGGTGTTGGAGCAAGCATGTCAGCAGCTCAATAAATGGCATCAATTAGGCCATACTGAGCTATTGGTTTCCATTAACTACAGTGCAGTTCAATTCAGAGACACGCGCCTTGCCACTGAGATTCAAGAGGTTATCCAGCGGATTGGCGTTAAGCCTGACAAAGTAGAAGTGGAGCTGACAGAAAGCGCGATCATGGAAGATGTCAGCCAGACAGAGTCTACACTTATACAATTAAAGTCCCTAGGTTTGCGTATCGCCGTAGATGATTTTGGAACGGGCTACTCTTCTTTGGGGTATTTGAGGCGTTTTCCTTTGGATACATTGAAAATTGACCGTACATTTATCCGAGACTTACCTAATAACGCCGATGATTGCTCGCTGACGGCGGCCATCATTGCAATGGCTGAGTCATTAAATTTGAGCGTAGTAGCAGAGGGTGTAGAGTACGAAGCTCAAGCGGCATTTCTTATTGAGAAGCGGTGTGATGAATTCCAAGGCTTCTTATTCTCACGACCCGTTCAAGCCGATGTGTTTTTAGCGCTTGTTGAGAGTCAAACTGTCTAGTCCCTTCATCCCTTATAGTCATTTGTGCTACATTAGCTGGCGCTGTTTTTATAGTTGAGAGTAGGATTTATGCGAGTATTGATGCATTGGATAGCACCGGCCATTTTTCAGATGGCGTATTTTATTTTTCGCTCCCGATTCTTTAGGAGCTCTCCTCGTCGGCATCAATGGCTAATGAAGATATTTCGATTTGCTGCGGATAATGGCAGTCGCAATGCGCTTTCTGTATATGGCCATCTTTTACATTTTCGTGGAGAAGGTAAGGACAACCGTATCCAAGGGGCTATTTATTTAGAAAGAGCTGCTGCTAAGGGCGATATGAAAGCTCAATACCAGATGGGTAAAATCTACGAAGCAGGGTTCGAGCATTACTTTCAGCCATCCTATAAGCAAGCTTTACATTTTTATCGCTTAGCGGCAAACCAAGGTCATACGCTAGCCATCAAACGAATGCGTGATGTTTATCATCATGGCGAGCTGGATATGCTTCCAGATCCTGAAGAAGCGCAGCGCTGGGCTGATAAACAGCCTGCGCTTCCTGTCAACTAGTTATTTCTGCTTTGTTAAACGTACCCTCATGGTCAGCAATCCTTCGCTATTACCAGGTACGTTAATTCGCCATTTTGCCGAGCCTGCGCTTTGCTCTAAAGGTTGCATAGTACTGCTGATTAATTTCCATGGTTGAGAAAAAAGGCTACTGATTTCAATATCACGACTCTTGTTCGCACTGTTTTGAATACGTAGCTCATATTCCGCGACTGTTCCATCAAACGCAGTTTGATAATCCGTTTGGCGCTTCGAGATGGTCACATCAAAGGCCTTACCCATGGCTAATTCAACTTGTTCACCTACGGCTGTTTGATTGATATGGGTACCGCCCGTGTAATGTAACTCTCCTTTCTTGTCGGGTGAAAAGAACCTGACTTGACCAGAAGGTAATGGACTACCCAAACCGTGGTGTAGGTTATTGGTAAAACGAATGAAGGACTCAGGTTTTACTTTTTGGATTTGATTATCAATACCTGCATGTATATAAAAACTGTATCTTTGCAGAGATTCAACTTTCACTTTATCTGCATGAAGCAAAGGCACTTGCGTTCGCTGTTGGTCTTGGAGTGTTACGGTGTCTTTGAGTGTATATAGCTGGTAGTCATTAATTGTTTCAGGCAAAGGTGCTGAGCCTTCGTCTGCTAGTGCGGCGGCCATCATCACTTCCTTAACACGATAGCGGGGGGAGTCGGCTTTATAGACATCACCGGCAAGTAGATTAATTCGTGCATTGTTGAGAGGTGTACCTGTATTGTTAATCAGTGATGCTAACCCGTCTACGACAAGCTCGGTATTATCTTCGTTTAGAGTCATTACATAGTCCATTTGCCAACTAAGCCCCTGTGTCAGGTAGCTGAGCTTAGCTGGGGCGGGTTCTGGTGTACCTTGACTGCGAAACGTCAAGCTAGGCTTTAAGAGCAGGTTGTCAGGTCTGGTTGGAAAAATAATGCGCCAACCTGATGAAGTTAGAGGAACGGATTCTACTTGCGTTCCGTTTTCTACAAGCGCGGTATTACCATCAACATTAAGCAGGGTAACGGTTTGCCTTACTTCTTCGCCGTTTGGCTGTTGGCGAGATAGCGTGACGTTTTTGCCGATATAGTGTTGCAAGAGTGCGTGAAAATTTAATAAAGCATTATTGAGCGTTTGCTCTTTTACTACCCCTGCATTTCTTATTTGCAAGGTTTCTGTTTGCATCTGGTTACTGACATCGCGAATGACTACGGTTTGGTCTTCCTCTAGTGCAGGAAGCTGGCGGGTGTCTTGGATTAGACCTAAATTGTTTGTGTAAAGCGTAACAGCAAGATCAGTTTGTTGCTCATGGGTGATCGTTAATGGTGCTGCTAAGGTTAGAGTCGAGGAGCTAAAGCAAGTAAGTACCGCCGCGGTCCGTATATATTTAAGTATCATATAAGCTGTCCTTAATTTTTATCATTGAGGTCTAGCGCTACACGAAACCCCCACGTATTTCTGGTGCTGGCGGGGGGATGGCGATAGCGGCTAGCTGAGCGCACGACTCTGCCAATGTCAAACCATGACCCACCTCGCATGGCGCGGTACTCACACCCAGTTTGTAGATACGCCTGACCGTCTTTTGGATAGTTTGCCAGTGTATCGGTATAGCAATCCTGAACCCACTCATCGACATTGCCATTGAGGTCATTGAAGCCCCATGGGTTTGCAGGGAGCGAGCTAACCGGTGCCGGTTGCTGCCCATCCCATAGCGTTCCACACTCATCACAGACTGCTCTCTGCGGTGAAAGTTCATTTCCCCACCAATAAGCGGAGCTTGTGCCGGCTCTAGCTGCATACTCCCACTCAGCTTCGCTAGGTAGGCGATAAGGCTGGCCTGTTTGCTCTTTTAGCCAGTTTGCGTAGTCATTGGCATCATTCCAGCTTATATTGACAACAGGGAGCTGACCACGTCCCCAGCCATTATCATCGGGTCGCTTGCGCTGGGTAGCTTCTGCAAAACGGTCATATTGCTCAAAAGTGACTTCATGTCGGGAGAGAGCAAATGGCTTTTGTATATTGACCGTGATAACGGGTTTTTCGTTATCATCACCTTGGTTATTGATGTCTCCCATCTGAAACTGACCTGCGGGCAGAGAAATCATATCAGGCCCGAAACCTCCAATATTGAGTGGATCATGGAAAGCTGCGAAATGGGTTGGCTTAGAAGCTGATGCCCGTTGTTGTGCGGTTGAGGCTTGAAAAGAGTTAGACATAGCCTGCGTTTGTTCTTTGAGTTGGTTTATCTCCGCTTCCATTTGCAGGATTTGATTCGTTTGATCCTTTGAGGTTGCTTTCCACATGCTAGCTTGGCCCTTCCATTGTTCGATATGCCCATTTAGTTGCTGCCGTTGATGCTCAGCTAATAGGACGCTGGCAAAGAAGCCGACGGTGACGCCCACCGCAAATAGAAAACTACCTGCAAGCCAATAGGGGGTGGTTTTATCGCTGTTTTTGGAAACGGATGCCGCTATTTCGGCTGTAGTAATTTCTTCAGGTGGGGACGCTTCTTGGTGGCTAGTCGTCTCCTCTTGATGGAAAATGGCTTCGATGAGCGCTGCGCAATTTGGCTGCCGCTGTTCAGGTGTTGTGGTTAAGCCTTGCTGTAGGGCAAACCATTGTGATTTATTCATCTGAGCGGGGGCCTTAAGCTCTTTCCTTACGCGTGCAACTTCGTCGTCACTGCTGCTGAAGGGAGGATGCCCTGTTAAAATAGCGTAACTAATACAAGCGACCGAATAGATATCCGAAACGATTGGAAGCGGATTGGAATGGAAAGCTTCAGGGGCTTGGTAAGCGGGATAGAGAAAAGCAGGCTCTAGCTGGAATGTTGTTTCTGCAAACAGTTCTCTTGGATCTAAAGGGAAAAGCTTAACGCCCGCTTGTCGGTTGATATAGATAAGATCGGGAGCAATAGCGCCGTGAGGCGTTCGGGTTTTCTGATGAAAAAAATCTACAGCACTTGCCAATTGGAGAATCAATCCCCGTTGTTGGCCTTCTTTGAGCTTACTGATTTTTCGTTCGAGGATTAAGTTCGCTAATGTCAGCCCATCCAGCGCTTCGAATGCAAAAAATAGCAAACCACCTCGATGTACAAAGTATCCATAGATCGACAAGATATGTTTATGTCGTAGCCCCTTAGCGCGAATAATTTGCTTCTTAAACGCGGCTAAAAGCCCTTTGTGTTTTGTCAGCTCGGGTGCGATGACGATAAGGGAAACAGCGGTAGGGCTGGAGGTACTGAGGTCGTCTGCTTGCCAGAGCTGGCCTAACGGATGAGGCGAACTATTACCTTTTAATTTGAACCGATGATGCTCTGGCCCTATGATATTAGCATCACTGAGAGAGAGATAGAGTTGTTGCTGTAGGTTATCCATTGCCCATGCCCGACTATTAAACTCCGTTAATAATAGACAAGGATGAGCAATGTTTTAAGTAAAAACAGACGCTTATATTAATCTGTTTCCAGGGGTGCAAAGCTTTTGACAAGATCATCAACCGCTTTCATTTGTACCAAGTAAGGCTCCAGCTTATCTAAAGGTAAGGCACAAGGCCCATCACACTTCGCTTCGGACGGATTAGGGTGAGCTTCTAAGAAGAGACCTGCTATCTCCTGTGATATACCTGCACGTGCTAATTGAGCTGCAAGTCCGCGTCGTCCATCAGCGGAATCCGCTCTCCCGCCTGGGACTTGAAGTGCATGGGTTGCATCAAACATGACAGGGTAGCCGAATGCTTTCATGACAGAGAATCCCAACATATCGACTACTAAATTGTTGTAACCAAATGTAGAGCCTCGTTCGCAAAGAATGAGGCGATCATTACCGGCCTCTACACACTTATGTAGAATATGTTTCATCTCATGAGGCGCTAAGAATTGCGCTTTTTTAATGTTGATAACAGCACCGGTTGAAGCCATTGCCTGAACCAAGTCGGTTTGGCGGGATAAGAACGCAGGCAGTTGAATAATGTCACAAACTTCTGCCGCAGGTGCCGCTTGGTAGGGTTCATGAACATCGGTAATCAAGGGAACATTAAAGGTAGCTTTGATCTCTTCAAGGATCTTTAAGCCTTCATCAAGCCCGGGGCCTCGGAAGGAGGTAAGGGATGAGCGGTTAGCTTTATCAAAAGAAGCTTTGAATACATAAGGAATGTTCAGTTTATCGGTAATAGCTACATAGTGTTCGGCAATAGTTAGCGCTAAGTCTCTTGATTCGAGTACATTCATACCACCAAAAAGCACCATAGGCTTGTCATTACCAACTTCAATGCTCCCAACATTAACGACTTTCTGTTCCATACGTATTAACCTGATACTGAATTTAAAGCATCATTATAGAGGAAAGATGAACGCAAGAGCGATATATTAGCGATTAAGGCTTGGGGTGGATGATGCAAAATCAGGTCCAAAGAGCAATAATTGCCCACATCTCTAATACCAGCGCTATCAGTGCTCCTAACGCATACCAACCGTAGCGCTTAGCGAGTGCTTCTTCATCAAAGGTTGATAGGAGGTAGGGGTGATCCTTTTCTGCCGGTTGGCACAGAAGGTGTCGAGTAGGCTGGTTGGCTAATTCTTGGCGCCGCTCAATAGCGGCATCTTCAGCGGCAGCTAGTACGTCATTCCACTCATGCATATCCAGCTTCTGATTATTATCACTATCAAATGTATTTAGCAGATTATCGTAAGACTGTTTCCACTCCCGTATAATATCCCCCTTGATACTTTCCAAGCTAGGTAAATGCCGTCCGCCTCCAGTGGTACTGAACTGGCCAAGAGCATATATTTTTTCGTAGGGAAGCAGCAGGCTTTCTTGGTACTGGTAACGCTCTGAATCCAGTGGTGTGTTAAGAATCTGATTTAGCTTATTTAAGTTAGATGCTGGTTTATCAATGGCAGAGTCCGGCATCGGTGTACTGCCGTACCAAGTTCGTGTATGTTCTGCACGAATGGTCGCTCCCTCTGGTGCGACTAAGCAGCTGTCAGTGGTATCGCTAATCTCAAAAAAAGCGGTAGATTCACTGGCGTATTCTGTGCTCCATTTTTGAGTTTTTTTACCGCTTTGTAAACGTGAAACACGACAACTGAACCAGACGCACTCTCTTCCTGATAACGGGGAGCGCAACAGCCCGTTTGATTCTGTTATATGGCCAATGAGTTCGACATAGCCTTGGTGCGCAGCCCTGATTTTAGAAGTTGGCGTGCCTGTAATCAGGCGATATCTTTTTAGAAAATCAAACCCCTTCCAAGCTGTGATAGCGAGGGCTACACAGAGAAGAAAGTTTATAAAAAGTGCATCAGTGCTCATAGGTAATTAGGATTTCGGAGACTGGAAAAGATCTCCAATGCTTACATCCGTAAGCTCCGCTTCCTTAAATTCTAGTAAGTCGCTAGGTGTAAATTTAAGTTGCCTAGCGATAATCATATCGGGGAACTGCTCAATTCGGACGTTGTAAACATTAACCGAGGCGTTGTAGAACTCCCGCCGATCTGCGATGGAGTTTTCTAATCCTGTAATACGGCTTTGCAGGTGTTGGAAAGACTCACTGGCTTTTAGTTCTGGATAATCTTCAGCAACGGCAAAAAGATTACCTAAGCCAATCCGTAACTGTGATTCAGCATGCCCTAAGCCTTTTAAGTCTTGCTGCTCTCGTGCTGAGGCAACGCGAGAGCGGGCTTCGATAATCTGTGTGAGGGTATCCTGTTCATATTTCATATGCTGTCGGCAGGTTTCAACCAGTTTTGGCAGTTCGTCATGCCGTTGCTTTAATAAAACATCAATATTGGCCCATGCCTGAGAAACATTATGCTTAAGTCGAACCAAGTGGTTATATATCGAAATAGCATAAAATGTAACGAGTGCTACAGCGGCAATAAAAATAAGAGTGCCAGGCTCCATGGGTCGCTCCTTTTGTAATAGAGAGTAATGGCGTAAGCCTGAAAACTAGACATGCCCGCCAATAATTTCAACCACAATGGTTTTGACAAGAAAAGCCGCTAATCCAAGCCCTAAAGCGAAAAATAGCACAAAGGTGCCGAATTTTCCGGCTTTTGAACGCTTAGCAAGATCATAAATAATAAAAAAAATAAAACACGCAAAGAGGGCAAGGCCGATATTAAGCATCAAACCTTCAAGTTCAGCTAATCGCATATTAGGCAACTCGAATATAGTTGAGTGGATTACTCAGAATTATAAGCGAAAACCAAGCTTTTTCCGAGTCTTGACTTGGTGCTGATTTGGCTTGTTACTGCGAGAAATAAAATGGTGGTGAGGGGTGGATTCGAACCACCGAAGCTTTCGCGTCAGATTTACAGTCTGATCCCTTTGGCCACTCGGGAACCTCACCTGAAGGGGCGCGTATAATAGACCCTCATATTGTAAATGTAAATGACTCAAAACGCTTAAATGGTAAGTTTTTTTAATATGAATTTAATGCTTCAGTTCAGCAATATCTTTGAAAAAAAATCTTAAAAAAACGTATTTGTCCCTTGCCCCCGTCGTCAGTGACCTAGGCAAGTTAGGGGCTGTTCTCTACATAGATAAGTCTGAAAATCAAGTATTGAAAAGAAATCGATTATCTCTATATTTAGTGCCTGTTGTTAGTTGATGTACCAGATGTTGTGTCATAATTGCGACTGTAGCACTAGGCACTACTTGCTGTCCTTAGGGCGAATCATAGCTATTTCATCATCTACCAATTCCAAATAAAGAGCGCAAACATTATAACTTTACGATGGAATCGTTATGCAGCAAGATTTGACGGTCACAAAGCGTGATGGACGCCGAGAAAAAATAGATCTCGAAAAAATTCATCGAGTAGTCATATGGGCTGCCAATGGCTTGGATCAGGTTTCTCCCTCAGAAGTAGAGCTAAAAGCGCACATCCAGTTTTTCGATGGTATTAAAACCTCTGAGATTCATGAAACGCTCATCAAATCTGCGGCTGATTTGATTTCTGAGTCTGCACCGGATTATCAGTACTTATCTGCCCGTTTGGCTATTTTTCATCTGCGTAAGCGTGCTTTCGGTAGTTTTGATCCTCCTCATCTATTCGACCATATTAGCGGTATGGTTGAAGCTGGTCGTTACGATAAGCATCTCATTGAAGACTACACTCGAGAAGAGTTTGATGCGCTGAACGAGCATTTAGACCACAGTCGTGATATGAACTTCAGTTACGCTGCTGTGAAGCAGCTTGAAGGCAAGTATCTTGTTCAGAACCGTGTGACCGGGGATATCTACGAGAGCCCTCAATTGTTGTATATGCTTGTATCGGCATGTTTGTTTGCGTCCTACCCTAAAGAAACGCGATTAGATTATGTAAAACGTTTCTACGATGCTATTTCTCTGTTTAAGCTATCATTACCAACGCCTATCATGGCCGGTGTTAGAACGCCAACCCGACAGTTCAGTTCGTGTGTTCTTGTAGAGTGTGGTGATAGCTTGGACTCTATCAATGCAACAGCTGGTGCTATCGTTAAATATGTGTCACAACGAGCCGGTATTGGAATTAATGCTGGACGTATTCGCGCCATTGGGAGTCCTATTCGTAACGGTGAAGCGTTTCATACGGGGTGTATCCCATTTTATAAACACTTCCAAACAGCGGTTAAGTCTTGTTCACAAGGTGGCGTGCGAGGTGGTGCAGCGACTCTGTTTTACCCGCTATGGCATTTGGAAGTGGAATCTCTTCTGGTTTTGAAAAATAACCGTGGTGTGGAAGAGAACCGTGTACGCCACTTAGATTATGGCGTGCAGTTAAATAAGCTTATGTATCAGCGCTTGATTAAGGGAGGGGATATTACACTTTTCAGCCCTCATGAAGTGCCTGGCCTATATGATGCTTTTTTTGCTGATCAGGATGAGTTTGAGCGTCTTTACCTTCAGTATGAGCAAGATGAATCGATTCGTAAGCGTCGTATCAAAGCGGTTGAACTGTTTGGTTTATTGGCATCGGAGCGTGCATCTACTGGCCGTATCTATATTCAAAACGTCGATCACTGTAATACGCATAGTCCGTTTGACCCTGCTGTTGCCCCTGTTAAGCAGTCTAACTTGTGTCTTGAAATTGCACTACCAACCAAACCGCTAAATGATATTAATGATCCAGAAGGTGAAATAGCGCTCTGTACGCTATCCGCTTTCAACTTAGGTGCAATTGAGGAATTGGATGAGCTAGAAACCTTGGCTGACTTGATCGTTCGTGCTCTTGATAACCTGTTGGATTATCAGGACTACCCTATTCTAGCTGCGCGCAAAGCAACCGAATATCGTCGTACACTTGGCGTTGGTGTAACTAATTTTGCTTACTATTTAGCTAAAAATGGGGTTCGCTATTCTGATGGCTCTGCTAATGGGTTGGTGCATAAAACTTTTGAAGCGGTTCAGTATTACTTGCTCAAAGCCTCCAACCAGCTGGCTAAAGAGAAAGGCCCTTGCGAGAAATTTAGTGAAACGATGTATTCCAAAGGTGTTCTCCCAATCGATACCTACAAGCGGGAAGTTGATGAGTATTGCGAGGAGCCATTACATTATTTCTGGGAAACGCTGCGTGAAGACATCCGTGAATTTGGTCTGCGTAATAGTACCCTAACTGCCTTAATGCCTTGTGAAACCTCTTCGCAGATCACGAACTCTACCAATGGTATCGAGCCTCCGAGAGGCTTCGTCTCTGTTAAGGCCAGTAAAGATGGCATTATGAAGCAAGTGGTGCCTGAGTATACCCGTCTGAAAGATGACTATGAGTTATTGTGGAGTATCCCGAATAACGAAGGGTATTTGCAGTTAACCGGTATCATGCAAAAGTTTGTGGATCAGTCAATCTCCGCCAATACCAATTATGATCCGACTAATTACCCTGGTGAAAAGGTTCCCATGAAACAACTGCTTAAGGATCTTCTGACCGCTTATAAATACGGTATCAAAACGCTTTATTACCATAACACGCGTGATGGCGCCAAAGATCAGCAGGATGACAATGGCTGCGAGAGTGGTGCCTGTAAGCTTTAGTCAATTATCGACTGCAGGTGCGCCTAGCGTACCTGTGTAACACTTTGTTATTCACCTTGTAGTGCTCAGAATTTATGTCTTATTCAACGTTTAGTACTTCTAATCATGATGCAACCCTTGAGCCGATGTTTTTCGGAAAAAGTGTTAACGTAGCTCGCTATGATAGGCAAAAGTATCCTATTTTTGAGAAGTTGATTGAGAAGCAGCTTTCTTTTTTTTGGCGCCCTGAAGAAGTTGATCTATCCACTGATCGTAAAGACTTTATGAATATGCCAGAGCATGAGCAGCATATTTTTCTGAGTAACTTGAAATACCAGACACTACTGGACTCGGTGCAGGGGCGCTCGCCGAATGTTGCCTTTTTGCCGATTGTTTCATTACCTGAGTTGGAAACATGGTTTGAGACATGGGCGTTCAGTGAAACGATCCATAGTCGCTCCTATACTCATATTATTCGCAACATCATCACGGAACCTTCAGACGTATTTGATCAAATTGTAACCAATGAAGAGATCGTGAAGCGTGCTGAAGCGGTGACGCGACTTTATGATGAGTTGATAGAGCTTGTCAGTATCTATTCAGTCCACGGCAAAGGGTCGCATACGATTGCGGGTAAAACATTTGATGTATCGATGCGTAACCTCAAGAAAAAGCTCTACTTAACATTGGTTTCGGTCAATGTGTTGGAAGCTATCCGTTTTTATGTGAGCTTTGCTTGCTCCTTTGCATTTGCTGAGCGGGCAATTATGGAAGGTAATGCAAAGATTATTAAATTGATTGCTCGCGATGAAGCGCTTCATCTGACGGGTACTCAACATATGTTAAACATTTTAGCTTCAGGTAGCGATGACCCTGAATTTAAAGAGATTGCTGTTGAATGCCGAGAAGAGGCTCTTCGCATTTTCTCTGAAGCAGCAGAACAAGAAAAAGAGTGGGCAAGCTACTTGTTCCGTGATGGATCTATGATTGGTCTGAATGCCAAAATTCTTAGCGATTATGTGGAGTACATTACGAATGTACGAATGCGGGCCTTAGGGTTTGATGATTTGTTTCCTTCTAAGCAAAATCCATTACCTTGGATGAACGCTTGGCTAAGTAGCGATAATGTGCAGGTAGCACCGCAGGAGTCTGAGATAAGCTCTTATCTGGTTGGCCAGATAGATAATCAGGTTGATGAAAGTGATTTTGATGATTTTGATTTGTAGGGGGGTAAGCCATGTCGATTCCTCGAATTAAAGTCAATCACTTCCACACTTTTTACTACCAGTATGAACCGACTTTACTCGACGCTTTAGAGGAGCAGGAGATTCCTGCACCTTATAACTGTCGCGGTGGGTATTGCGGTTGCTGCAAAGTTCGCTTAATCGATGGTGAAGTAGAATATGTGCAAGAAAGTCTTTTAGATCTCAATGACGGGGAAATCCTTACGTGCTGCTGTATTCCCAAAACGCATATCGAAATCGAAATGCCTGAATAAGTAAGTGTCGTTACTCTAAAGCGAATAGCAGTTAGGCATTTCTTATCCACAACACCTTTCTTTTTTTATTTTCAAGTCTTGAAATTAAGATTTTTTACTGTCTACTTTCAGTGTCATCCACACGTACTTACTAAAATATCTCTGGTTAGAATAAGTCAATAAATTTTCTTTTTGAAAAGCTATTGAAATATATAACTTATTGATAAATATGAATTTTTTATTCGTGGTTGAATTTCAGACAATTTAAGAACTATACAGTGTTTATGCGGTCTGCATGGATCTACTCAAAAGATTTGCACAGAATTATCCACAGTTTGTGGGGGTAACTTTTAGCGCTATGAGGAAGTGGTTAGATATCTGTTTTTTCTTTATATTCGCATAGATCTTCGATCATGCAGCTACCGCATTTAGGCTTTCGTGCGGTGCAGACATAGCGCCCATGCAAAATCATCCAGTGATGGGCATCCATTAAAAACTCTTTTGGGATAAACTTTAGTAACTTTTTTTCGACCTCTAAAACGTTTTTCCCTGGTGCTATACGTGTGCGATTAGCAACACGAAATATATGGGTGTCAACGGCCATAGTAGGTTGTCTGAAGGCGGTGTTTAATACGACATTAGCAGTTTTACGTCCAACCCCGGGTAACGCCTCTAATGCTTCTCGAGTATCAGGCACTTGACTGTCGTATTGGTCGATGAGAATTTGGCAAGTTTTGATGATGTTCTCAGCCTTAGCGTTGTATAAGCCTATGGTTTTAACATAACTTTTTAAGCCTTCTAACCCTAGTTCTAGAATAGCCTCGGGGGTATTCGCGATAGGGTAAAGTTTACGGGTGGCCTTATTAACACCGACGTCTGTCGCTTGGGCAGATAAGATAACCGCTATAAGTAACTCAAAAGGAGTGGTATATTCAAGCTCCGTGGTGGGGAAGGGGTTGTCCTCTCTCCAGCGGCTGAAAATCTGATGTCTTATAGTTTTATTCATAACAAAGATAAAGCAGATTTACTCGTCCATACTCAACACGGTAACTCGGTTTCGACCATTTTGTTTAGATTGGTAAAGTGCTTGATCAGCTAATTGTATCCACTGCTCGTAGGTCTGAAATAGATTACTGATCTCGACCATTCCCATGCTTAGTGTGAAGGTAATTGATTCATCTAAATGAGGTATGGCCAGTGAGTCGACCGCATCTCTAAGCCTATTTACGAGAATATTGGCATGGGAAGCTTTTGTATCAACGAGCAATAGAGCAAACTCTTCTCCACCGTATCGGCCTACAATATCGGTATTACGAGTCACCGCTTGCAGGCAGGCACTGAGCTGGCGTATAACCTCATCGCCAGCAGGGTGACCATAGGTATCATTAATGCGTTTAAAATGATCAATATCGACCATGATCAGTGTGGATGGACTTTGTGTTCTGGCAAATCGGTTAAACTCATGTAGCATTTGGCTTTCCCAAAAGCCCCGGTTAAAAAGTCCGGTTAGTGCGTCGGTCCGACTAAGTTTTTCGAGTTGTCCATTCGCTTTTTCTAATGCCTTTCTTCCCATGGCGGCATCGGTGACATCATAGATTAAGATTCCAACATGATTAACTTGCCCGTCAGGAGAGGACAGTGGGATAAGGGTGACATTCTGGAACATGTGGGGAGCGTTGCCAGTAATGGGGCGATAGCTCTTAAAATGGAATAGGTAAGGTCGTTGCTCCCAGGTAATGAAGGATCGGTTTTTCAACGTAAAAACGGACTCAATTTTACGTCGAAACCAAGTGGCGGGAAGCTCGGAAAAGCATTCAAATAGGTTTTTCTTATAAAGGCGACTGTGGAGTAGACCTGAGTGGTTCTCCATAAAGGTATTCCATAGATAAATAGTGTAGTCTTTATCCAGAACGATTAAGCCCACATCCAACATTTGCAATAAGCCTAGTTGTAGGTGGAGTTCTTCGATATTAGGTTCTGTGGCAGTCATATTCATCAGAAAAATCGAGCTCGTTCATTAAGGGCGTCTAAAGAGTCTTCAGTGAAAAGCAGTAAGAGGTCACAGTTGATCTTGTGATCCTCTATTCGATAGCTGATCTCAATAGACAGCGTTTTATCCCAGCTATTTTCTCCGTTATCACCGATCTCCGGTAAGTCACCATGCATGCCGATAATGAAAGGAGGGTTTTGGCTAAAGCTAATATCCAGTTGATGCGCAAGGCTATTTAAAAAAGCACCACTTAATACATTGGCTAAATCGATTAAAATCTCTTTTTCGGCGGCTTCGTCTATTGGGCCTTCATAGTGTAGTAGTTTGGCCATATCCGGAATGTTGGATTCGGTAAAAAGAAGTAATGCTTCACCCGATATACCAGCACCTACAAAACCTTGGCTGACCGTTGCGCTACCTTCTCGACCTATATGATTGCGTAATGCCATATCAAGTTCTTGTATAGAAATAACATCAACTCTGGGGATAGGTAAGTGTACGAAGACTTTCAATAGCCGTGCCAGTCTATCGCCCGCACGCCCCATAGCGACGTTCGCTATCTCTTGATAGTAAGACTTCAGGTCAATTGCGACTTCAGTGGGGGGTGGAGATGGGGCGTCACTGGGGCTTAATTCAGAAAGTAATCCGTACTGATGTAGTACATCGCTAACCATATCAGCATTAATAGGTTTTTTAATAAAGTCTAGCGCACCTAATGCCTTTACCCTGTTGCGGGCATCAGGTTGTATATCACCCGATACAACCAAAACCATAGTCGGTAGGTCATCTCGCTGAATTCTTTCCAGAACCCCATAACCATCTAAAATGGGCATATTCAGATCGAGAAAGAGGAGATCGCCTTTACCTGCACGAATCGCTTCGATAGCCTCTAGTCCTTGCTCAGCAAGCGTAATCTCTACATTCCAGCCCTCTAAGGCGCGGGCCATCTGTTTGCGAGCAAGAGATGAATCATCGCAGATGATAACAGGAATAGGGTCGTTCAAAGCATTCGGCTCTCTTAGGCAGCAGAAAACACCAAACTACCCAAAAAAGCCTATAAAAACAATAGATAAATTTCTGTCAACCTGTAACGCGCACTCGTTTATTGGCGCTGCCGGGTTCCTGCTGTGGCGCGTGTGACAATGCGCGTTCTTTGAGCCGTTGATCGATGATATTCTTTAGCGCGATGAGAAGCCCCATGCCAACGAAAGCGCCGGGAGGTAAAATAGCAAACAAAAAACCTTTGTAGTCATTAAACAGTGTGATTTTCCAGCTTTCTGCCCAGCTTCCAAGAAGTAAGTGCATATCAGCAAATAGGGTGCCAGATCCCAGCGCTTCGCGTAAGGTCCCTAAAAGAACCAAAACGGCAGTAAAGCCTAAACCCATCATGAAGCCATCCAGCAGAGAAGCTGATACAGGGTTTTTTGAGGCGAAAGCATCCGCTCTACCCATGATGACGCAGTTGGTTACAATTAACGGGATAAAGATGCCGAGTATTTGATAAAGCTCATAAGTCATCGCTTGCATCAAAAGTTCGATGGAGGTCACGAAGGCGGCGATGATCATCACAAAAACGGGTAAGCGAACAGCGTCCGGTACAAAATGTCTGAATAGTGAAACAGTGAGGTTGGAGCCTGTTAAAACGATAATGCTTGCAATACCTAAACTGAGGGCATTAACGACAGAAGAGGTGACTGCGAGTAACGGACACAAACCAAGCAGCTGAACGAGAGCTGGGTTGTTATGCCACAGGCCATCTAGGGTGATTTTGCGGTAATCAATACTCATGATGCCTCCGTAGAGTGGGTTTTAATGAGTAGAGTAGACTTATTTAGCTCAAAAAAGCGGACAGCTCGCGCGACAGCGTTGATTACAGCCCGCGGCGTAATGGTTGCCCCAGTAAATTGATCAAAGTCGCCGCCCTCTTTTTTTACAGCCCAAGCGGGATCATTTTCATCCTTCAATGACCTGCCATTAAAGCTGAGAACCCAAGGAGATTTTTTTAGATCAATTTTATCCCCAAGACCCGGTGTTTCCTTATGGGATAATACACGAACGCCCTCAATAATACCTTGCGAGTTAATGCCGACGATCAGCGAAATGTCGCCACTATAACCGTCGGGTGCGATTACAGGGATGATAACAGCCGAGACTTGACCTGCTTTGTGTGCTTGATAGATCCTCGCTTGAGAATAGCCGAGTGTTGGGGCGGGTATCAGCAGCGTGTCATGGAGTAAGTCATTGTCGATGCTTTTGGCCGGAATGATTTCGTGTAATGCTTTCGCTTCTTGCTCACGCTCATTGGTGGCAATTCGCTCTTTGGTCGAGACTTGGGTGATGGCAATCAGGCCAGCCGTCACAATCGCAAAAATAGAGATGCCTAAGGTGTTTTGGCGAATAGATTGGAATAATTCCATTACGCTTTCTCCTTAAGCCCGCGCTTGGGCGAACGGTGCCCATAACTACGTGGTTGTGTGTATTGATCAATAAAAGGGGCGGCTAGGTTCATCAATAGAATGCTAAAAGCTACCGCGTCAGGGTAGTTACCCCAGCTTCGAATAATATAAATAAGTACACCTATACCGACGCCAAACCAGATTTTCCCTTTGTTGCTGGTAGCAGAAGAAACTGGGTCAGTTGCAATAAGGAATGCGCCCAGCATAGTGCCACCAACTGTTAAATGAAAAAATGGGTCGGGATATTGATCGGGTGCGATCAAATAAAATAGCGTTGCTAAGCCGCCTAAGGAAAGCAGGAATGCTGCAGGCGTATGCCATGTGAAAACTTTCCGATAAAGCAGGAAGATCCCTCCCATAACATAAGCTGCACTAACGGCATGCCATGCGCCAACATTGGCGAGAACATCAGACGTTCTCCACACCTCTTCAGTTGTGAGGCCCCCACGATGGCGCATTTCATCTAAAGGGGTGGCTGATGTAAATGCATCTGCGCTCGACTGCCAGCTACCAAATATCAGCTGAAACGTATCCATAAAGCTTAAAACATTCCATCCTTCACCATGGAGTACAAAGGGGGCCGTCCATCGTGTCATTTCAACAGGAAAGGAGATCAATACCAGTGCATAAGCGACCATGGCTGGGTTGAAAGGGTTTTGGCCAATGCCGCCATAAAGCTGTTTGGCTATAACGATAGCTACAAAAACAGCGACTAAGGTTAACCACCAAGGTGCAAAAGGGGGGAGTGCAAGGGCGATCAATACGGCGGTTAGTACAGCACTATAATCACGAAGGTAAAACAGGATCGGCCGTCGACGAGCACGAATACAGATCGCTTCAAAGGTCAGAGCAAGGAGTGATGCCCATAGGATGTTGATCAGCGTTCCCCACCCAAAGAAGAAGGTCATTGCGAGTACGCCTGGCAGCGTTGCCAAAATTACGAGTCGCATCACGTCGGCGGTACTGGCCGGTTTATGGACGTGAGGGGATGAAATTCGAATTAGCGCCATAATTTATGGGATGTCCTATTCAAATTGGCTCAAAGTTTGATTGAGTTGGTTTGCTTGTTGTTCGGCAGCCACTAACTCAGCCTGTAATTGAGCGAGATCTTCGCCATCACCCTCTTGCGCTTTTTTGATAGCACGTTCGGCTTTAGTGACAGCAGCCCTTGCAAGCGCTGCATCGATTTTAAGCTTTTTGAGGTCAATGCCCTGAGCTTGTGCTTCTTTAGACTTGATTGCTTCAGCCTCATCAAGACGAGCTTTAGCCTCATCGTGTCGTTCTTGCAGACGCTTAATTTCTTCTTCAAGCTCTCTATAAAGGGCATCGCCTTCTGCTATTTCCGCCAAACTTTTTTCTGCTTTCTTTAGTTTGGTTCGCATGATGGAAACTTGTTGTTTAAGCGCTTTTAAGTCAATAGCCTCGGTTACTGTAACCGTGGTGTTGCTTTGAGCTTGTTGTAGGGTTTCTAGAGACTCATCATATTTTGCACGTAATTTATCAACCCCAGCGCGCATCTTTTCAACGGCTGGGCTATTGTTGGCGATCGCAGCCTGTAAGGCTGTCTCTGCTTTTTCGAGCGTGCGTTTAGCTTTCTCTACATCTTCTGTAAGACCGCTGAGCAGCGCTGATGCTGTACCTGATGTTGGGGCGCCCGAATCCGCTTTTTCAAAGGCTAGTTGTGCTTCGTTTGCTTTTCTCTCTAAATCGGCAACGGTAGCTTGCAACACCTGCGTACCTTCTTGACCTTTTTCACTGGCATTTTTCAACGCCTGCTGTGCCTTTTTAAGTTTAGTTCTTGCAACGGCGGCGGCTGTTTTGAGCTGTTTAATATCAGGTGCTGCCGGCTGAGTATGATTATCAGGTGTTACCGAGGTTTTCTCAGCGCTGATTTTCTTTTCTGCTTGCGCTTTAGCGGCCTGCTCGGCGCGCTCTTTACGCCTTAGCTCTTTTTCAATCTTTTCTTGCTCAAGCCTTGCTTGTCTTGCTTCAAAGCGGATGCGGGATTGTTCTGCTTTACGTTGTTCAGCTTCTTCTGCTCTGATCTCTTGCTTAGCAAAACGGTAGTATTGTACCAGTGGAATATTGCTAGGGCAGACATAGGAGCAGGCTCCGCACTCTATACAATCAAACAGGTTGTGGTGCTTAGCCTTTTCAAACTCGCGGCTTTTTGCAAACCAGTGTAGCTGTTGAGGTAGTAGCTCAGCAGGACATACTTGTTCGCACATGCCACAGCGAATACACGCTTGTGCGGGCGGTGCGGGAGGCATCTCTTGTAGTGTTGCTGCAATAATACAGTTGGACGTCTTGATGACAGGGATATTCTCATCTTCGATAGTGAATCCCATCATGGGGCCGCCCATCACTAAGCGACTCAGTTGAGGTCGATTAATACCTGAAGTTTCCAAGAGAACGCTAAATGGAGTGCCTACTAATGCTTCTAGGTTTTGTGGCTTTGAGACCGCTTCACCGGTGACTGTCACAATACGGGAGATGAGCGGTTTGCCCTCATACACTGCTTGATGGATGGCAGCGACTGTTCCAATGTTTTGGCAGACAATACCTACATCTGCGGGTATGCGGCCGCTCGGTACTTCCACATTGGTGAGTAGTTTGATCAGTTGTTTCTCCCCGCCCGAAGGATATTTCGTGGGGACAACCATAATATCAATGTTCAGATCCGTACCACGTAAGGCTTCTTCCAGCACACGAATAGCATGAGCTTTGTTATCCTCAATGCCAATCATGATGTGGCTGGGTTGCAGTAAGTGGTTGATGATCTCAACACCGCTGACAATTTGATCAGCTCGCTCACGAATAAGCATATCATCAGCGGTAATGTAAGGTTCACACTCGGCTGCATTGATGATCAAGGTATTGACGATATGATCATCCCCTAGATGAAGTTTGACATCTGTCGGGAAGCCCGCACCGCCCATGCCAGCAATGCCATGATCGCGTATGTAATCGATCAATTCAGGCTTAGGGAGTGCACGATAATTCTCTAACCCTTGATGGGGTATCCACTCATCCTGCCCATCTGTTGCAATCGTGATGCAAGGTGCCGCTAAACCGGATGGATGAGGAACCGCTTGTGGGGCAATATCGATAATATGCCCAGAACTAGGAGCATGCACCGCGACACTAATACGGCCTTGTGCTTTGGCAATCACTTGTCCTTTAAGGACGTGCTCACCCGTATTGACACAGGGTTTGGCAGGCGCACCAATATGCTGCTGCAAAGGGACGATCAGCTTTTCGGGCAAGGGTGCTGGGCGAATAGGTGCGCGTGTGGATTGTTTTTTATTCTCTGGCGGATGGATGCCACCATGAAATGAGAAAAACTTATGCATCAGGCGACCTCTCTTTGTTCAAGTCCACGACCCTTGTCGGTTGCAATCAGCTGTACGCCAGGAACGGGCGCATCCCACTTCCAGGTATTTAAGGTGGTTTCAATCGGCAACATATCGATACAGTCAACAGGGCAGGGCTCTACACAGAGGTCGCAGCCAGTACATTCGGACACAATGACGGTGTGCATCTGTTTGGCTGCACCTAAAATGGCATCAACCGGGCAAGCCTGAATACATTTAGTACAGCCTATACATTCATCTTCACGGATGTAAGCAATCTTCTTTACACTCTCTTCACCGTGTTCAGCATCCAGCGGAATAGCTTCTACATCAAGCAAATCGGCAAGGGCTTCAATGGTGCTTTGTCCGCCGGGAGGGCATTTGTTAATGGCATCCCCGTTACTGATTGCTTCAGCATAAGGCCGACAACCCGGGTAGCCGCACTGTCCACATTGTGTTTGAGGAAGTAAGTTATCAATTTGGTCGACAATGGGATTGCCTTCAACCTTGAACTTTACAGCAGCAAAACCTAATACAAGGCCAAATACGACAGCTAAACTCAGCAAGACCAGTATGGCAATTAATACAGCACTCATGGCATCTATCCCGCTTAAAACTTAACCAGGCCGGTGAAGCCCATAAAGGCTAGCGACATTAATCCCGCCGTCACCATACCAATCGCGGCACCTTTGAAGGGAACGGGTACATCAGCCACGGCAACCCGCTCACGAATGGCCGAAAACAAAATCAATGCCATTGAAAAACCTACAGCGGCGCCGAATCCATAAAAAATAGATTCCATAAAATGGTTCTGCTTTTTAATGTTCAAAAGTGCCACGCCAAGCACCGCACAATTTGTGGTGATCAGTGGTAGGAAAATTCCGAGCACTTTATAGAGCATGGGACTGGTTTTTTTGACGACCATTTCTGTAAATTGCACAACAACGGCAATCACCAATATAAACGAGATGGTTCTAAGGTAACCCAACTCAAATGGTTGAAGCAGGTAGGTGTAGACAAGATAGCTACATACTGAGGACAGCGTGAGCACAAAGGTTGTCGCAAGGGACATGCCCATGGCGGTTTCTAGCTTATTAGAAACCCCCATAAAAGGACATAAGCCTAGAAACTGTACCAGTACAAAGTTGTTAACCAGCACAGTGCTGATCAGAATTAGTAGAAAATCTGTCATGATCTCTGCTTCAGAAAAACGAAAGACCTATCAAGCAGTACTTGATAGATCGATAAAATTAGCAAAGGCTAAAGTTTAACCTAATTTTGTATCGCTAAACATGGGTAAAGCGTTGATCTAACGCAATCGGAGACAGAGGAATACTCTGACTCCGACTGTGCTGAATTATATCAGGTTTTTAGCTCTTAACTGTTGTAGTGCCACAGCCACGTGATCTTCGTCTTGGGCCAGCACTGTGTTTGCATCAATACTCAGGTCCGCCTCTACCTGGCTATTCGACAGCACGATTAGACCGTTGTCTTTTAACTGAGCCGCAACATCGGCAACCACCGGCTGCAGTGTGCTTGGTAAATCTGACTCAATTAGCGGTGCGACCGCCTTACCTAGATCAAACAATGCCTTTTCTAGCGAGTGAATGAGTGTTTTGGTTGACTGCTTATCACCTGTAATCTGGATAATAGAGCTTCTCTGACCTAAGCGGGTGGTTTTCTGCTCGGCACTGACTTGTGCAGAATCATAGAGTTTGTAACCCGCATCTTGGTCGGCGTCTATGATCATGCCAGCCGCAACCGTTGCATTACTCAGTCGATCAACCACTATGAAAGAACCTGTACCCCTGAACGTTTTATAGTTATCCGGTAAGATGGCGCGTTCAAGTGTGAGCTCACATCGACCAATTTCGTTTAACTGTAAGCTGGAGTCTTCTGAGTGCTCTAGTGTGTTTACATCTATTTTGTAACGAATGTCAGTAATTGCACCTGCAACGCGGCTGGTTAGCAGTTTAATGTCATAGGTTTTGCCTTGTGACATGGGTTGCTCTGACATCCACACTAAGGTTGCATCAAAGCGATTAGTCGCTTTAGGGATATTTTGGCTATGTACAAGAATATCACCACGAGAGATATCGATTTCGTCTTCCAATGTCAGAGTGACCGACATAGGAGGAAATGCTTCCTCTAGTTCACCATCAAAGGTTACGATCGATTTTACTCGTGATGACTTGCCTGACGGTAAAACGGTGACTGCATCACCGGGACGGACAATGCCTGAGGTCAGTGTGCCGCAATAGCCACGAAAATCAAGATTAGGGCGATTAACGTACTGTACAGGGAAACGTAGTGCGTCAAAGTTCTGATCACGAGCTATCTGCACGGTTTCCAGTGTCTCCATCAGTGGTAAACCGGTGTACCAAGGCATGGACTCTGATGGGTTAACAACATTATCACCTTTCAGCGCAGAAAGTGGCACAAATTGGATATCCGGGAGATCTAATTGCGCAGCGAATTTTAAATAATCTGCTTTGATCTCTTCATAGCGCGCTTCACTAAAGTCAACCAAATCCATTTTATTAATGGCTACAATGGTGTGCTTTAGTCCTAGTAGTGACACGATAAAACTATGGCGTCGTGTTTGAACCTGAACGCCATGGCGAGCGTCGATCAAAATGATGGCCAAATCACAGGTTGATGCGCCTGTAGCCATGTTGCGAGTGTATTGTTCATGGCCTGGTGTGTCGGCAATAATGAATTTGCGCTTAGCGGTAGAGAAATAACGATAAGCAACGTCAATAGTAATGCCTTGTTCACGCTCTGCTTGCAAACCATCAACGAGTAAAGCAAGGTCTAGTTCTTCACCGGCATTGCCTACGCGGGCATTGTCGCTTTGGATAGCAGCAAGTTGATCTTCATAGATCATCTTAGAGTCGTGTAGCAAGCGCCCAATTAAGGTGGATTTGCCGTCGTCTACGCTTCCGCACGTTAGGAAACGAAGAAGCTCTTTGTTTTCATGTTGGTGCAAATAGGCTTCTATATCGCTGGAAATCAGTTCTGATTGATGGCTCATGGTCTTCTCTCTACAAAATTCGGTATCAGGAAACAGTTAGAAAAAGTGGGTTGGTTACTAGAAGTAGCCTTCCATCTTCTTTTTCTCCATTGAGCCAGATGAGTCGTGATCAATGGCGCGGCCTTGTCGTTCAGAGGTTGTTGTGAGCAACATCTCCTGAATAATTTCCTGTAGTGTTTCTGCGTTGGAATCGACAGCACCGGTTAGCGGATAGCAGCCAAGCGTTCTGAAACGTACCTTACGCATCTCAGGTGTTTCGCCGTCATTCAACGGAAGGCGTTCGTCATCAACCATAATCATCATGCCATCGCGTTGCACAACGGGGCGTTCTGCTGCGAAATACAGAGGTACAATTGGGATGCTCTCAAGATAGATGTACTGCCAGATGTCCAGTTCTGTCCAGTTAGAAAGAGGGAACACGCGAATACTCTCGCCTTTATCTACACGGGTATTAAAAATAGTCCACAACTCGGGACGCTGGCTTTTGGGATCCCAGCGGTGAAATTTATCCCTGAATGAGAAAACTCGCTCTTTTGCGCGAGATTTTTCTTCGTCACGACGCGCACCACCAAAAGCGGCATCGAATTTGTACTTATCCAATGCTTGCTTAAGGGCTTGGGTTTTCATGATATCCGTGTGTTTGGATGATCCATGAGTGAAGGGGCCTACGCCCATATCTACGCCTTCCTGATTGGTGTGTACGAGTAGATCCATACCTGCTTCTTTGGCCATTTTATCCCGAAAGCTGATCATCTCCTTAAATTTCCAGGTGGTATCAACGTGCATAAGAGGGAAAGGGGGCTTTCCTGGGAAGAAGGCTTTTCGTGCCAGGTGCAACATTACTGCCGAATCTTTGCCGACGGAGTAAAGCATGACAGGGTTCTCGAACTCGGCGGCGACTTCGCGAATGATCTGGATGCTTTCAGCCTCCAATTGCTTAAGATGAGTAAGACGGCGTTCTGGTAAAGATGTCATGTCAGCCTGCTCTAATAAAGGACAAAGTTGATCGCAGTGGTTAATGCGCACAGCTGCGGATGTTGCGGCGCATTATCACAAACTAATCACCTTTGTAAAAGTAATAAATAGAAATTCTTTTATTCTTTTTTGGTATATATAAAATCCAGATTTTTGCGGCGTTTTTTTATTCCATAAAAATATAACAAGATGAAAAACTATTATTTTAGGTTATATTGGATGATCTGTATGATGGCGGCCTGATTAATTTGGCGGTGGTAGGTGCTGTGGTTATGGAGTTAGCTTACAGTTTTGCAGGTTTGGTTGTTGGGTTTGTTGTCGGTCTGACAGGAATCGGTGGCGGTGCGTTGATGACACCTATTCTGATTGTAGTCTTTGGTATACCGCCTATCGTCGCTGTTAGTACGGATTTGCTATATGCGTCAATCACCAAGTTTGGTGGAGTATTTGCCTACGCTAGAAAGAAGCTTATTGAGTGGCGAGTGGTATTCTTACTGCTGTTGGGGAGTATACCCGGTAGCTTGCTGACTTTGGAGTACCTTAAGGGATTAGATGCACTCGAGCAGATTGAGCACATAATGAATCTGACGTTAGGTGTCTCGCTGATTTTAACATCTATTGCTGTTTTTTGTCGTAATCGTATCCGTACATATGCGATGAAAATTCAGGATGAAGCGTGGGTTGTCAAGGCAAAACGAGCACGCCCTGCGATTACTGTCATCATGGGAATTGTCTTAGGTGGTCTGGTTACGTTGTCTTCAGTGGGAGCTGGTGCGTTAGGTACAGCATTATTGATTACACTCTATCCACGGATGAATATGCCAGCCATTGTAGGAACCGATTTGGTGCATGCTGTTGTTCTGACGGGAGTAGCAGGAGCAGGGCACTACACTATGGGCAGTGTAGATTTGTCTCTACTGGCTTATTTGCTGATTGGTTCTTTGCCGGGAGTGTTCCTAGGCAGCCATTTGGGAGCGAAGCTTTCTCCAGCGCTTATGCAGCCAATCATTGGCTCGGTGCTGCTTGTTATTGGTGTGCGGTTTGTATTGGCAGGCTGATAAATAATAAACAAACTTTTAATTTTGACTCTTAGAACTAAGCGGGCAGCGGGTCTGCCAAACGGGTGAAGTATTCATGTACCAATATAACGAAATTGACCAAACCTTGGTTAATGAGCGAGTCGAGCAGTTTCGTGACCAGACGCGTCGTTTTCTGGCTGGCGAGCTACCAGAAGATGAGTTCCTAGCATTGCGTTTGATGAATGGTCTATATGTGCAGCGTCATGCACCGATGTTGCGTGTGGCGATTCCTTATGGCCTGTTTTCATCTAAACAGATGCGTAAATTAGCGCATATTTCGCGAAAATATGATAAGGGTTACGGGCACTTCACGACACGTACTAACATCCAGTTTAACTGGCCTAAGTTAGAAGAGGTTCCGGATATTTTAGCCGAGTTGGCGCAAGTTCAGATGCATGCGATTCAAACATCTGGTAACTGTATTCGAAATACGACTACCGACCCGTTTTCGGGTATTTTGTCCAATGAGTTGGAAGATCCTCGCCCGTACTGTGAAATTATTCGTCAGTGGTCGACGCTGCATCCAGAGTTTGCTTATCTGCCTCGTAAATTCAAAATAGCTGTAACCGGAGCTCCCGAAGACCGCGCTGCTTCTCAGGTGCACGATATTGGCTTGCACCTTGTCAAAAATGCAGAAGGCGAGATCGGCTTTGAAGTGTTGGTTGGTGGTGGTCTTGGTCGAACGCCTGTGATTGGTAAAGTAGTACGTGAGTTCTTACCTAAGCAGCACTTGTTGTCATACTTGGACGCCATTTTGCGGGTATATAACCTCAATGGCCGTCGAGATAATAAATACAAGGCACGTATCAAGATTCTGGTAAATGCGCTAGGCGTTGAGGAGTTCACGCGTTTGGTCGAAGCAGAATGGGAACACTTGCGCGATGGTGAGTTAACGCTGACTGACGCTGAAATTGAGCGTGCCAAATCTTTTTTCAAGCCTTTCGATTATGACCCCAAGGCAGCGGAAGATGAAACACTTGCAGATAAGCTGTCAGCTGATCAGGCCTTTGCAACGTGGTATGAGAAAAATACCCGTGAACATAAGGTCGATGGTTACCGGGCCGTGATTGTTTCGTTAAAACCCTATTTAAAACCTGCGGGTGATATTACTGATGTACAGATGGATCTGATTGCTGATCTTGCTGAGAAATATAGTTTTGGTGAGATTCGCTCCACCCATGATCAAAATTTAGTGTTGGCTGATGTCAAAAAATCTGACCTTTACCCTGTATGGCAGGCGTTGGATGATGGCAACATGGCTCGTCCAAATATTGGCACACTGACAGATATGATTGTATGTCCAGGTTTTGATTTCTGCGCCTTAGCTAATGCCCGTACGTTAAATATTGCTGATCAAATCAATGAGAAATTTGATGATCTGGATTATCTCTACGAGCTGGGTGACATCAACGTCAACATGTCGGGCTGTATCAACGCCTGTGGGCATCACCATGTGGCCGATATCGGCATATTGGGTGTCGATAAAAAAGGTGAAGACTGGTATCAGATTACCTTAGGTGGTTCTTCGCGAGAAGACGCGCGCTTGGGCAAAATATTAGGTAAAGCGGTAGCTGCTGATGAAGTTGCTAATACTATCGAAAGTATTCTGCGCGTGTTTGTGGAACATCGCTTAGATAATGAATTGTTCCGAGATACGGTTCAGCGTATTGGTATGGACCCGTTTAAGGAGAATGTGTATGCCGTTGCTCATTAATCAACAAATTGTTGAAGATAATTGGATTGCTCTCAGTGCTGACATGCTTGAAGAACATGCTGAGCTGCCACAAGGTGATCTTATCGTTCCTTTTACATATTTCTTGGAAAACCAAGCGGTACTTGATGCTCACCAAGGTAAAGTGGGTGTTCAGGTAAATGGCGATGATAATCTGGCCGAGTTGTACCGTCTCCAGCAAGTGTTACCCTTAATTGCTGTTGAGTTTCCTGTGTTACGAGATGGCCGAGGCTTCAGCATCGCAATGCAGTTGGTACGCCAAAATTTCCAAGGACAATTAAGGGCGGTAGGGGATGTTGCTCACGACCGATTGGGGTATATGGAGCGTTGTGGTTTCAACGCGTTTCAAATCCCAGAGGAGCGATTTAGCCAAGAAGACCTTTCTGTATTTAATGAGATCAGTGTTCATTATCAAGGATCTGCAGAAGATCCGCGTCCGCTGTTCCGCCGATAAATGATGCTAAGGCGGGGGGTTAGGCCCCGTCTTACATTGCATAGGAGTATAAGATATGAGTATTGATCTCGCTGCTGCGAACCAAGCATTAACAGGCAAGTCGCCACAAGAGATTATCGCTTGGGCCGTTTCTCAGTCAGAAAACCCGATAGTCACCACTAACTTTCGCCCCTATGAGTCGGTTATTTTGCATATGGCGGTGCAAGCTAAACCGGATATCAAAGTATTATGGGTCGACTCTGGCTATAACACGTCTGCAACGTACCGGTTTGCTGAAAAGTTGATTCAGGACCTTAATTTAAATGTTGAGACATTTATTCCTCAGATGACCTCTGCCCGTCGCAACGTCTTGATGAAAGGTATTCCTGACGTAGATGATCCGTTACATGAAGAGTTTACGCGTCAGGTTAAATTAGAGCCGTTTCAGAGAGCGTTGGCTCAGATGAATCCAGATTTGTGGTTGAATGCCATTCGTAAGGATCAAACTGAGTTTCGCCAATCGTTAGAAGTGGTATCTGCAAGCAAAGACGGTATCATCAAAGTAGCGCCGCTGTTTAATTGGAGTGAAGAAGACCTAGAAGCTTATTTGGCTGAACACAACTTGCCTAATGAGCACGACTACTTTGATCCAACCAAAGCACTAGAAACCCGTGAATGTGGATTGCATACCCAGCTTTAAGCCGGTTTTCTATGTTTTGAATCGCAAAATATGAGCCTGGAAGCCATCATAGATTGTACGCAAATGTGCTAATCTTAGGCTCATCAACTGATGAGGGCTCATTGTGAACTTCCTACCTCTTTTCTTTAATCTCAAAGGTCGTCAGGCACTACTGGTAGGTGGTGGCGATGTTGCTTTGCGCAAAGCGAGGCTGCTAAAACGTGCTGGCGTTAATCTCACGGTGGTTTCCCATGGGATTATTGATGAACTCAAAGCTTTACTCAGTCATGAGCAAGATCAAATCATCATTGGTGAGTATCATCCAGCCCTTCTGGATGGCAAGGTGCTGGTGGTTGCCGCAACTGATGATAATGCCCTTCATGAGCGTATCCATTTTGATGCCAACGAGCACAATATACCCGTTAATGTGGTAGACACGCCTTCGTTATGTACCTTTATTTTTCCTGCTATTGTTGATCGCTCTCCTATAGTTATAGGTATCAGCTCGGGAGGTGATTCACCGGTTTTGGCTCGCCTTTTAAGGGCTCGTCTAGAAACGCTTATTCCTCAAGGGTACAGTAACTTAGGTCGTTTAGTTGGGCGATTTCGTGATCAGGTCAAGGCGCGCTTTTCCGTGCTAAATGATCGACGCCGCTTCTGGGAATATGTCATTGAGGGGCAGATTGCTGAAAAAGTGTTCTCAGGCAGGGACGCTGAAGCTGAGGCGTTGCTTACTGAGGCGATTAAACAGGGTAAAGTGGGCCACCAAATTGGAGAAGTTTACCTCGTAGGTGCAGGCCCCGGTGATCCTGAATTGCTGACATTTAAGGCGCTTCGCCTGATGCAGCAAGCGGATGTGGTGTTTTACGATAACTTGGTCTCACCACAAGTATTGGATCTTTGTCGTCGTGATGCGGATCTTATCTATGTTGGTAAACAGCGAGATAATCATGCTGTACCGCAGGAGGGGATTAATGCGCTATTAGTCAATCACGCAAAACAAGGTAAACGTGTGGTTCGATTAAAGGGGGGGGATCCTTTCATTTTCGGTCGAGGTGGTGAGGAGCTGCAAGAGCTAAAAGCAGAAGGTATTCCTTTTCAAGTTGTGCCAGGTATTACGGCAGCTAGTGCATGCTCAACGTATGCAGGCATTCCACTTACCCACCGAAACTATGCTCAATCAGTTAAATTTGTGACAGGCCAGCTCAAGAACCGTAAACAAGCATTGAACTATGCTGAATTAGTGCAGGCTAATCAAACAGTTGTCTTTTATATGGGGTTACATACATTGCCTGACTTGGTTGCTGGTCTGGTAGCTCATGGTAAGCCAACGGATACGCCTGTTGCCATTGTATCAAAGGGAACCGCTGCTGATCAGCAGGTTTTAACCGGCACTTTGGCAGACATTGTGAGCAAACAGGAGCAGGCGCAACTACCAGCGCCTGCACTTATTATCGTTGGGGAGGTGGTTCAGTTGCAGGAGCAACTATCTTGGTTTGGTGAAGTTGAAGAGAAGCCGAGTGTGACTCACGCCTTGTCGATGAGTAAAGTTGTGGAAACTTAATAAACGAGTTGCTAGGAGGACAGGGCTAACCTATTGGGTGGTGTAAGCAAGGTCCTTTTTATAGCAGAGTCACTCCCTAGATAAATCTTTATCAGGTAGAATCCCATTTTTTATTCTTGTGTAAAAGAGACATCTCATGGGTCGAGCTTATCAAAACCGCAAAATGTCGATGGCAAAAACGTCCGATGCCAACGCAAAACTCTATAGTAAATTTAGCCGTGAAATTTATGTTACTGCAAAATCAGGGGGCATAGATCCTAATGGTAATTTAGCGCTACGCGGCTTAATTGAGCGAGCAAAGCGAGAACAGGTGCCAAGTCATGTTATCGATAAAGCGCTTGATAAAGCAAAAGGTGGTGGCGGAGAAGACTTTTCTCGAGCTCGCTATGAAGGTTTTGGCCCTGGAAACTGTATGGTGATCATTGATTGCCTGACAGATAATCCGAACCGTACGTTTGGTGATGTCCGTAACTGTTTTACTAAGACGAAAACGAAAATTGGCACGCAGGGCAGTGTCGCTCATATGTTTGATCACTGTGCCATTTTTGTTTTTCAGGGTGATGATGAAGAGGCGGTGCTGGAAGCGCTCATGATGTCTGACGTGGACGTAACGGATATTGAAAATGAAGAAGGTAAGATAACTGTTTTTGCACCCCATACTGAATATGCTAAAGCTAAACAGGCGTTGTCTGAAACGTTTGAGGGGATCACATTTGATGTGGACGAAATTCAGTTTTTGCCACAAACAGAAGCTGAAATCAGTGAGGAAGATATGCCTATGCTGGAAAAGTTTCTTGGCATGCTAAACGATTTAGATGATGTGCAAAACATCTATCATAACGCGATTATCTAATAGATTTTTTGCACAACTGCATCATTGGTAATTAGGTCACGTTGTTGGCTATCGAAAAGTTCAGCCAACAACGTGCTTGTAAAGTTTACTGAAACAGCACTAACCCCACACCATAACTTCCCGCAAAGCCTAAAGAGTAAGCCAGCAGCAAAAACAGGCTGTATTTCATATAACTGATAAAGGTTACTTCCGATACCTTACTCATGGCAACAATGCCCGCGGCTGATCCAATAACGAGCAAAGACCCCCCCACGCCGACACCATAAGTGAGTGATAACCAGCCTGCGTGATCCATACCTGGATCTGCTTTTAAGAGTGCTGCGGTTAGTGGGACGTTATCCACCAGTGAAGAAAGCAAACCCATCACATAGTTAGCTTGGACAGCTGGCAGCATGTCGTAAATCTTTACTAAAGAGTCCAGAACCCCTATCTCTTTTAACATGCCGACAAGTAATAAAATGCCGAGGAAAAAGAGCAGTGTGTCAAACTCAATCGCACGTATGTAGTCGAGCATGTTCTCCCGGTCATCATCTTTGTGAAAGAAGCGGCCAATTAAAAACATAATCGAGAGACCAAACAAAAAAGTAAGTACTGGGGGCACGCCGGCAATCACATTAAGAATGATAGTACTTAGAATAGTCGCTAGAAATACAAAGGCGATGCTCATACCGACGCGATCATAGCGCCTTTGCCCGCCATCAATGATAAGCTCACCTGAGAGCCCGAAAGAGAGCAAACCTGCTAAAAACATTACACTAAGAAATGAAGGAGCAGATAACCATAATAAGTCTTGTATGGCCACCTTATCGGCTAAGAATATCATCAAAGTGGTAACATCGCCGGTGATTAATGAAACACCCCCTGAGTTCACGGCAAAAACGACCATGACTGTGAATTTTAATGTTTTATTGGGAGGGAGCCGTAAGGAAAGTACCAGTGCTACAGAGACTAAGGTAGCTGTGATGTTGTCTGAAAGTGATGAAAAGACAAACGAAAATATTGCCACCATAAACAACAAGTGTTTTTCACCTAGACGACTGGGTAAAAACTTGTAGATAAGTGTTTCAATTAATCCTTGATGGTTGAGGTAGGCCACAAACGTCATAGCTGCCATCAGAAACAACCAAAGACTGGCAATTTCCAGGAGATTCTCATTGAGCATTTCCTGAATATCTTTGGGCGACAAATTGGGTTCGGGAAACAAAAATAATACTAGCCAGGCAAGTGTTCCCAGAAACAGCGTCGTTTTTGCTTTATTGAGATGAATAACATCTTCAAGCACTATCATAAAAAAGGCTATGACAGCCAGCGTAATCAGAAAAGTGTGCATGTTGCACGGCTCCAGCAGGTTAAAGACGGTATTTTATAGTTGTGAAAAATACCCTGCATGTTATTTTTCGACATGAAGTTTATATTATTCTAACGCTAAGTGTTATCTGGTGAGTTTGCCAAGTATGTCTGATATTGACCATTCCTCCTTATGGTATGTATATCTCCTCCTTTGTGCTGATGGAACGCTTTATACAGGGGTAACTACTGACTGCCAAAGGCGGCTTAAAGAGCATAATGAGTCAAATCGGTTAGGGGCAAAGTACACCCGTTGTCGCAGGCCTGTTACTTTAGTTTGGCACGAACCCGCTCCTAACCGATCGGAGGCTTGTCAGCGAGAGTATGCAATTAAACGCTTAACCAGAGCCGAAAAGTTCGCCTTAATCTCTTAAAAGACTTCCCCCTTCGGGCGATTGTTTATTTAACAAGACCAAAGTATGATCTTGCGACAAAACTACAAAAATAAGGGGATTTCATGTCTGCGCGCTACTCGGGTTCTATTCGAACAAAAGTTGTTTTGATTACACTGGTTTGTACTACTTTAATATTGGCGGCAGTAGGTGTATTCGACACTTATCGCTTGATTACCACCGAAAAAGAAAAGCTCAGTAACTTAGCTAATGTAACAGCTGAACGTTTGGCGCAGCATTTGATTACTCCCGTTTGGGATTTAGATACCGACCGAATAGGCAGTGCGATTGAGGCAGAAATGCTAGAAACAAGCCTCTTGGGCGTTGTGGTGTACGATGAAGATGGCACCAATGTAATGGGAGCCAAAGAGCGAGATCATAACTGGGGTGTGGTTGGTTCATCAGGCAATATAGCTAGCTCATACGCCCAAGCAACGGCAGAAATCCTTACTGCAGATAAAAAAATTGGCAGTGTGGCTGTTTATGTGAGTGATCGCTTTATTAGCAAAACCATTCAAAATGCCGTCGTTAACGAGGTGATTCGAACGGTAGCAGTTAATGCCGCCATTTTTTTCGTTCTGGTTTTGCTTCTAGGTAAGTTTCTGATTGCTCCCATTCTTAAACTGGCAGAGCAAGCCAGCGAAATCAGTACCGGCAAGCTCAATACGGTTATCGAAGTGAAAAGTAACGATGAAATAGGTATGTTGGCAGATTCCTTAACCCGCATGCAGAAAAGTTTGATTGTTGCATTTAAGAAAATCCGACAAAACAATAGAACCAACGAGCAATAGCCATGAGTATGTTCTCTTACTTTTTTAAGATGACCGGTAAAGCAAAAAGGTTATGTAGTTGTTTGATACTGATGGTGCTTAGTGCCTATGCGAGTGCAGCGGAGCCTATAAAGTTAACAACGGAGTCTTATCCTCCATTTAATATGATTACAAGGACAGGAGAGATTTCGGGTATATCTACCGATATTGTTAAGGAGCTGTTTAAGCGAAGTCAGATTCCTGTTGAGATGGAGCTGTTGCCTTGGAATCGAGCGTACAGTATGGCCCAGGAGTCCCCGAATGTTGGCGTTTTTTCTACAACACGAACAGCAGAACGGGAACGGTTGTTCAAGTGGGTTAGCCCGCTAACGTCTAATAACTGGGTATTTTTAGCAAAGAAAGGCCGTAATATTCGTCTTTCATCATTGGAAGATGCTAAAAAGTATCGTATTGGCGGTTATAGAGGAGACGCTATCGCTCTCTATCTGGAAGCCCAAGGGTTTAATTTAGACTTAGTAAGTCGAGATGAACTCAATGCTTTAAAATTAGATCGTGGTCGGATCGATCTATGGGCTACGGGGCACTTGTTAGGGCCCTATTTAGCTAAAAAGCAACGAGTTGATGGTTTGGTTGACGTTTTGACATTTAAAGAAACAGTGATGGGTATCGCTTTTCATCCAGAAACCCCAGAAACTGTCATTAATCAACTTAATACCACTTTACAAGAGATGTATAACGATGGCTCGGTTGATCGAATTTTCAATTACTATCGCTAAATATTGTAGTTGCGTTTAACTCAATCAGGCCCCTTGTGGGCTTGATTTTTTTATACTTATTGTTATGTTATGGTGTAACTTTATATATTGGAAGCTATGATCGTGAAACACCAGAATCGTTGGTTACTCCCTTTCCTTATAAGTACATCTATCTCTACAAATCTCTGTGCCGCTGAAGCTCATGAGCATGGTATTGCCCACTTGGATGTTGCTAAAGAGGCAGAAAGTCTATCCTTGATGTTAGTATCACCTGCTTTGAATTTTGCAGGGTTTGAACATGCGCCAAAAAATGCTGAGCAGCATAAAAAACTGGAAGAGGTTGAGCAGCAATTGAAGCAGGGATACTCACTTTTTGAAGTGGCAGATGACGCGCTTTGTATTCTAAAGAAAGTGAAGTTAGAGGATACCCCACTAAAAGAGGATCAGAAAAATAACCACGACCACGACCACGACCATGAGCATGAGCATAACAGCCATGACGAAGGACATAGTGACTATCGCATTAGCTATGAATTTAAATGTGCTGACCCAGCGAAATTAGAAAACCTCACTGTTAATTTATTCAAGATCTTTCCTGCAACAGAAGAGATACGTTACCAAGTTGTCGGTGAAACCTTTCAAAAGGGTGGGAGTCTGAAACCCAGTCAAACGGTGATACCTCTCAAATAACCTTATAATGGCGGCGATAAGATGGATGTGGTTCGGCTGCAAAATGTAGTGTTTAGCTGGGGTAAAGACGCACCGCTAATAGATATACCCTCGTTTTCTTTAGGAAAGGGGGAGCGTGTGTTTTTGCAAGGCGCCTCGGGTAGTGGGAAAAGCACGTTACTCAACTTAATAACGGGTTTACTGACACCTGAGGTGGGCCGTATGTATGTTAATGATGTCGATGTGACGCGGCTTTCAATGTTACGGCGAGATCGTTTTAGAGCTGACAATATTGGATTTGTTTTTCAGAGTTTTAATTTGCTTCCCTATCTATCGTTATTGGATAACGTTGTTTTACCCTGCCGGTTTTCAACACTCAGAAAACAAAAAGCTGTTGAGCGAGATGGCTGCGTTAAGCGGTCAGCACAACGATTACTATCGGAATTAGGTTTGGCGTCACAACTAAAAACCAACAAGCCTGTTATTCAGTTATCGGTTGGTCAGCAGCAGAGAGTTGCTGTTGCTCGCGCACTGATCGGTTCGCCAGAATTGCTGATCGCAGATGAGCCTACATCGGCGCTTGATGTTGACAGCCGACAGCAGTTTTTAGACTTACTTCTTCGAGAAGTGAAAACACAAAATAGTACCCTCCTGCTGGTTAGTCATGATCCAGTGCTAGGTGAGCGATTTGATCGAAGTGTTTCCCTTTCGCATATCAATAGAGTAGCGGTAGCACAGGGCGTGAATCATGCTGCTTAAGTCTGCAATTGCGAGTGGCTGGCATCGGAGGCAAACGTTACTACTGATTATCCTTACAATTGCTTTAAGTGTGGCGCTGTTAATCAGCGTAGAGAAGGTTCGATCAGAGGTTAGAGAGCATTTTAATCGATCCGTGTCAGGCACGGACTTAATAGTGGGTGCTAGAGGCGGGGCTTTACAGCTTATGCTGTATTCCATTTTTCATATAGGACAAGCCTCCAATAATATTCGTTGGGAAAGTTATCAGAAAATTGCTGGTCATCGACATGTAGAGTGGGCGCTACCTATACTACTAGGAGACTCTCATAAGGGGTTTCGGGTTGTGGGTACTACAGGTGACTTCTTTCAACACTACAAAGTGGGCCAGCAGCGTGCTCTATCCTTCTTCGCAGGTTCGGTTTACGATGATCTATTTGAAGCAGTGGTTGGTGCTGAGGTAGCTAGAGAATTAGGTTATCAGATAGGTGACCAGATCACGCTATCTCATGGTATGGGCAACAACAGCTTTGCTGAACATGATGATCGGCCTTTTATTATAAAGGGAGTTTTAGCCGCGACAGGAACGCCAGTAGATCGTTCCGTCTATATCAGTCCAGAGGCGATTGAGGCTATTCATATAGGCTGGCAGTCGGGTACTCGAATACCCGGTCAGCATTTTTCTGAAGATGACGTTCGCGCCAAAGATTTACAACCTAAAACACTCACCGCTATCCTTGTCGGCGTGAAGTCGCGCTTGGCTATTTTTCACCTGCAACGACAAATCAACCAATACAACGAGGAGCCACTGCAGGCCGTACTGCCGGGAGTGGCCCTGCAGCAACTTTGGGAGTTAATCCGTATAGCTGAAGACGCACTTCGTATTGTATCTGCATGTGTTGTTGTGGCGGGGCTTGCAGGAATGCTCTCTGTTTTGCTAACCAGTCTTGGAATAAGGCGGCGTGAGATGGCAATATTAAGAGCGGTGGGGGCTCGGCCTTGGCACTTGGTAGCTTTGTTAGTGATGGAGTCTTTTATCGTTACGCTGTTAGGAACCCTGATAGGGGTTGTATTGTCGATAGGAGGGCTTTGGTTTTTTCAACCGGTATTGGAAGCGAACTTAGGTTTATTTTTAGACCCTTGGAGCTTTTCTATAGAGACTATATATATACTAGGTGTTGTTTTATTGGCGGGCGCTATAACTGGTCTATGGCCGGGGATTAGCGCCTATCGTATGGCACACGCAGATGGTTTATCGGTACGTTATTAGAAGTAAGGTATGCATATCAAAATTTTTATCACAATGTGTTTGGCGCTCTTGTACTCTATTGCATCGCCTAGCTTAGCTACACAGAATATTGTTGGTCAGTTAGAAGGGAAACCGATAGAGCAGCTAGAGTGGGATCAGCTCATGCCTGCTGATTATACGCTTGATGGCCTCTTTGATGATCAGCAGTTAGAGGGTTTGGATGATTTGGACCCAAGGGCTGCTCAGTTGATGGATCAGTTGCAACAAGCGCTCCAATCAGCCCCTATTGTTCCTGAAATGGATGGCAAGACAATCCGTATTCCCGGTTTTGTCGTTCCTTTAGAGGGCGAGGATCAAAAGGTTTTTACCTTCTTTCTCGTTCCTTACTTTGGTGCGTGTATTCATGTTCCACCACCGCCTTCTAACCAGATTATTTATGCCCGTTATGAGCCGGGCGTCAAGTTGGAAAGCCTTTATGATGCGGTTTGGTTAACGGGTACTTTACGTACGGAGACCTTTAGTCACGAGTTAGCATCGGCAGGCTATCGGCTTGAGGTGTTTCGAATCGAACCCTACGATGAGTAAACGACAGCCAGCTCTGTAAGTACCCTATCACTCTCTTATCGCATTTGTGACTTGAGGTTCTTTAATTGGCTTGTACACAAACGGCCTTTAGGTTAGTTTCTTCTCGTCACACACAGGGCGGCTGTTGCTTGATAGTTTTCAAGAAGTTAGGCCGAGTGTGACATATAGGAGTTTACTTAACTAAAGGAAAAAATATGATCACTCTTAAAAGGATCTTATTGAGTTTATTTCTGGTAATCCCGCTTTCAGGCTGCGTTAAAGGTCTGGTAGGTGCTGATGCTGGTGATAACCAAAGCGTATCACAAGGCGATCAAGTCTCTTTGGTCGGTGAAGGAAAATTCAAAAATGCACGACTAGCGCGTGTAGCATCTCTCTCATATCACTGGACACAAATCGCAGGGGCGACCGTCGTATTAGAAGGTGCGGATAGTGATAGTGCCAGCTTTACAGCTCCGGCTTTTGCCTCGGCAGAAGAAACCCTGACATTTGAGTTGACGGTGAGCACTCAAGTAGGACGTTGTAATAATGCGGGCTCCTACACCCACAGTGGCATCTATGGTCGTTGCTTGGTAGCCATTGCCAAAGATACCGTTGATGTAACGGTAGCGGGTGGCGAACCAGAGCCGCTTACCTCAACGGTACAAGGGCGTATAACCGATGTTGCAGGTAGCGTTGTTAGTACAACTATTGAAGTCTTACAAGATGGCATCTCTGTACTGACCAGCAGCAGTGATGAACAAGGACGGTTTGATCTGACGCTGGAAGAAGATAAACACTATGTACTGAAATTGGCAGCGCCGGGTTTTGCCGCGCAATCCGTACCGATTCAATCACCAGGTGCAGCAGGTAAAGTCTTCTTTGATATCACAATGATTGCTGCGGGTGCGCCACAATCTTTCCAAAGTGCGGAGTCTGCGTTGATGATTGGCTCTGACGGAGCACAAGTAAACGTTCAACCAAATAGCTTTGTGGATGCAGCGGGGAATCTGGTTAATGGCGATATTCAAGTTACCATTACACCGGTCGACGTATCGAGAGCGGCATCTCTGGCAGCGTTCCCGGGTGATTTTGTTGGTATCCAAGAGAGTGATGGAACAGAAACACCGATTATTAGTCTAGGAACGGTGGAGTATGAATTTACACAAAATGGCCAACCGTTACAGCTAGCACCGGGAGTGACAGCTAATATCGAAATCCCGATCTATATCGATACCTACCAAGATGGTAGTTCTATTCAGTTAGGGGATCAGATTCCGTTATGGTCTCTGAATGAAGATACCGGTATCTGGCTACAGGAAGGTTATGGCACGGTAGTGGAATCTAGTGCATCACCCACGGGTATGGCGATGGCCGCAGAGGTCAGCCACTTTACGTGGTGGAATTGTGATGTGGTGATGAATCCTGCACATGCTATTATAACCGTGCTGGGTAATGAGCCCGGAACAGTACGCATTAAGGCGACGACAACAGCTAATTTAGGATGGAGGCCAACGACAGTAGAGACAATTGCCGATATTGGCGAGCCCACAGATGCGCTTTATATTCCCAGCAATGTTGCCGTTTGCTTTACCGCTGAAATGTATTTTGATAATGCAACAACTGCTTCAACAACTCCTGTTTGTGTCAATGCTGCTCCAAACACTCTTGTGCGTGTTGCGTTAAGTGACCCTAGCCCGACCGGCCCGGTGTCTATTCTCACGGAGCCTGCAGCTATTGCTGGTGTTGTCAATGTGAAGGGGTATATCAACTTTCCTGTAGACCCTATCGAGATAATCTCTGCAACTAGAGAGTTATCCGTTGATTACAGTGTTGTATCTGGCTCATTACCAGCTGGTATCGCTCTTAACCCTGTTAATCATGTCAGGGCTGAGTTGACTGGTATTCCTACTCAGGCAGGGAGTTTTAGTGCGGTCATTGAAGGCAGAGATGCAGAGGGCGATACTGATACGTTTGAGGTACATTACACAATCATCGACTCTGTGGTACCTCCAAAACTTGACAGCTTTATCGATATTAATAATGCCTGTGATTGGGTGGAAACAAGTGACCTAAACTACTATAACGCAGGGGGAGCAGTAGAGCGCTGGTCGCTTAATCCAGCCCCGCCTGCGGTTGTGTCACTTGATCCGATAGCGGGTGAGTTAGTTACTACAGGGTTTGTGAGCTACTATGTAGGAACATTAACAGCTACTAACTCTGGCGGATCTGATACTACTCGCATTCAAATACTTTGCCGACCTGACTAGTCAGCATTTTTAAAGTTCATCTTTTATAGAGCCTCATAACGAGGCTCTATTTTTTATATCTTGTGCTAGAAAGCACTATCTTTATCCATGTGGGCAGCTATATAATCCGCGCACTCAAGATTGCAACGTTCGTTGTATAACATTGGCTTGTTCTTAGCTGGTATTCCCAGATCACTATTTAACATCTGAGCTATTTTTGCCTAGGTTTTTTGCTTTTCTTATGTTCGACTAAAGGAATGTAATCCATGTGTCTATTGGCAGATGACCTATACTTTGTGGGGAGGAGTCTATTATGAACCAAGCATCTGATATGCAAGATCAGCGAGTGACAGCGGGTTGGCGAGAGTGGGTTTCTTTGCCTGAGTTGGGTATTCATTGGATCAAAGCCAAGATGGATACTGGGGCTAGAACCTCATGTATCCATGCTTTTGAGGTCGAGGCTTTTGATAATGAGCATGGTGAGCCATGGGTCAGATTTTTGTTGCACCCAAATCAGGAAGAGACAGAAACCGTCATTCGTTGTGAAGCTCCAATCTTGGATGTCCGTAAAGTGACAGACTCAGGTGGTCATAGCGAAATGCGTTATGTGATTAAAACCCCTTTGCTTTGTGGTGGCCGAACATGGCCCATTGAAATTACGCTAACGAATAGAGATACCATGAAGTTCCGTATGTTGATTGGACGTACCGCCATGCTATCCAAATTAATCATTGACCCAGCACTGTCCTATCAGTTTGGGAATCCGGAGTTTTAACATGAAAATTGGTATTTTATCTCGTAACTCAAGCCTTTACTCTACACGGAGATTGGTTGAAGCGTGTGAGCAGCGAGGCCATGAAACAAAGGTGATTGATGCTTTACGTTGTTATATGAATATCAACTCAGACCAGCCGTCAATCCACTTTAAAGGGGATGATCTAACGGGATTTGATGCCATTATTCCACGTATTGGCGCCTCTGTGACTTTTTATGGATGTGCAGTGTTACGTCAGTTTGAGATGATGGGTGTCTTCCCTGTGAATGAGTCAGTTGCGATTACTCGTTCCAGAGATAAGCTACGCTCTATGCAGTTGCTCTCACGAAAAGGCATCGGTATGCCAGTGACCGGTTTTGCCAGTAAGCCTGATGATATTAAAGACTTGCTAGACATGGTGGGGGGTGCGCCGGTTGTTATTAAACTACTGGAAGGTACTCAAGGCATTGGTGTGGTTTTGGCTGAAACGCGCAAAGCTGCCGAGAGCGTTATCGAGGCCTTTATGGGGTTGAAAGCCAATATCATGGTACAGGAATTCATCCGTGAAGCAGGTGGTGCAGATATCCGCTGCTTTGTGATAGGAGATCGAGTGATTGCAGCTATGAAGCGGCAAGGTGCAGAAGGAGAGTTCCGTTCCAATTTGCACAGGGGGGGGAATGCATCGCTTGTCAGAATCACTCCCGAAGAGCGTCAGACGGCGGTAGCTGCTGCAAAAATTATGGGGCTAGGTGTAGCCGGGGTGGATCTATTACGCTCTGAAAGAGGCCCATTAGTTATGGAGGTTAACTCATCTCCTGGGCTTGAAGGCATTGAAAAAGCTACAGGAAAGGATGTTGCAACCATGATTGTTCAATTTATTGAAAAAAATGCGAAACCGCAGAGGACAAGGACACGTGGCAAGGGCTAAGCCTAATCAAAGTATAACGATTTCAGGTGTCTCTGTGGCACCTGGTCAAAGAGCGGTGATTGATCTTGAGGTAGCACAACTTTATACCCATACCCCGTTAAGTATCCCTATTGAAGTGATCAATGGTGTTAAAGAGGGGCCGGTACTTTTAGTCAATGCAGCGATACACGGTGATGAGCTTAATGGTGTAGAAGCGGTTCGCCAGTTGCTGGGACGTATAGATGAGTCCAAGTTGAAAGGTACAGTGGTTGCTGTGCCGGTAGTGAATGTCTTTGGTCTGATCCATAAGTCGCGTTACTTACCTGATCGACGGGATCTGAATCGTTGTTTTCCGGGTTCTGAGCGAGGGTCGATTGCTGGCAGGTTGGCTTATCAGTTTTTTAATCAGGTGGTCAAGCATTGTAACTACGTGATTGATCTTCACACGGGTGCGATTCATCGCTCAAACCTTCCTCAAATTCGCGCTAACCTGAGCAATGAAACCACCAGTGAGATTGCCCATGCCTTTGGTACCCCCATCATTATTGATGCCGTTCTAAGGGATGGCTCGTTACGGGCAATTGCAGAGGAGCATTCTATACCAGTTATTACTTATGAAGGTGGAGAAGCGCTTCGGTTTGATCCTATCCCTATAGCTGCGGCGGTTGAGGGTGTGATGCGTGTGATGCGCTTGCTCGGAATGTTGAGAAAAACACGTAAAAAGTCGCCTATTACGCCAGTTATTGCAAGATCGACCAGCTGGGTGCGAGCTGAGCAAAACGGTATTCTGCGCAGCCAGGTTTCTTTAGGAGATCGTGTTGATAAAGGCCAGGTACTTGCCTTTATTAGTGATCCGTTGGGGCGAAGTGAGGTCGAAGTTAAAGCCCCACGAGAAGGGATTGTTATCGGTATTCAAACATTGCCGCTGGTCAATGAAGGTGATGCGATTGTTCATATCGCTTTCTTTTATGCCGAAAACCGACTGGTACAAGAAACGGTTGAGACCTATATTGATGAAGTGATGGAACAGGCCGGTGAGGAGCTGGTGATGTCGAGCATGTTAGGGTAAGGATGTTTATTTTGACCCAGTGAGATTAGAATACGTTTCTTTTTTGCTAAGTTGAGTAAGTTACTATGAATTACCCTGAGACGAAGTTACCAAAAGTTGGGACGACTATTTTTACCCAAATGTCTCAAATGGCTGCTGAGTATCAAGCGATCAACCTTTCTCAGGGTTTCCCCGATTTTGATGGGCCTCGTGCTTTGTTGGATGCTGTTGGTCATTATATTCAGCAAGGTGCAAACCAATATGCTCCAATGATCGGGGTACCTGCTTTGAGAGAGCAGATCGCCGGAAAAGTCGCAACTCTCTATGGTCGTAAGGTCTGTGCAGATCAGGAAATAACGGTAACCTCAGGGGCGACAGAAGCGCTATTTGCCGCAATCTCGTCGGTCGTACGCAAAGGTGATGAGGTCATTATTTTTGATCCAGCCTATGACAGCTATGAACCGGCTATCGAACTCAATGGTGGTGTGGCCGTTCGCTTGCAACTATTGCCACCGAATTTCCAAGTGGATTGGATGCAGGTCAAGGCTGCTATTAGCTCGAAAACGCGTATGATTATTATCAATACGCCGCATAACCCGACAGGCGCCATTCTAAGTGCCTCTGATTTGGATCAGTTGGCAGATATTGTGGAAGGCACGGATATCCTGTTGCTGGCAGACGAAGTATATGAACATATCGTCTTTGAAGGCGAACACCAGAGCTTATTAAGTCATGATGTGTTGTATCCGCGCAGTTTTGTGGTTTCATCGTTTGGTAAAACTTACCATACAACAGGCTGGAAGATTGGCTACTGTGTTGCTCCTGCAGCATTATCTCTCGAGTTTCGCAAAGTCCACCAGTATTTAACCTTCTCCACAGCGACGCCTATGCAGCTGGCGTTGGCGGATATTATGCGTGATGAACCGCAGCACTACTTGCAGCTTCCGGCTTTCTATAAAGCAAAACGAGATCTGTTTTGTTCGCTTATCAAGGACAGCCGCTTCCAGTTTACACCAGCTAAGGGAACCTATTTCCAGCTGGTGGACTACAGTGCCATCAGCGACCTTCCTGATACTGAGTTTTGTTTGTGGTTAATCAAAGAAGCGGGCGTTGCGGCTATTCCTGTGTCTGTTTTTTGTGAAACACCACCCAACATGCGCTTGGTACGTTTTTGTTTTGCAAAAGGGGATGAAACTTTGAGAAACGCAGCCGAGCGCCTTGTGCTCCTTTAAAGTGAGAATGGGTATGAATACTCCTTTGGAAAACTTAAGAGTTTCGCTGGTTCAAACGGCGTTGATTTGGCAAAAGCCAGAAGAGAATAGAGTGCAACTAGCAGCACTGATGGCTCCTCTGGCGGGCGCCACAGATGTGATTGTCTTACCTGAGATGTTTACAACAGGTTTCATGATGGAACCCGAAACGCACGCAGAAACGGAGCAAGGTAAAACACTTCCATGGGTGAAACAGCAAGCATCTCAATTAGGGTCAGTCGTTTGCGGCTCGGTAGCCATTCAAACTCACCAAGGGTTTGTGAACCGATTCTATTGGGTAACACCGCAAGGGGAAGTGTCTTATTACGACAAGCGTCATCTATTTCGGATGGGTAAAGAGCACGAACACTACCAGTCTGGTAATCAGCGAGTCGTTATTCAGTACCGTGGCTGGAACATATTACCGATTATCTGTTATGACTTGCGCTTCCCTGTCTTTATGCGCAACCAAAACGATTATGATTTAAGTATCTGTGTTGCCAATTGGCCTGCGCCTAGGCGCAATCCTTGGAGAACCCTACTACAGGCACGAGCGATAGAAAACCAGTGCTACATGTTAGGTGTTAACCGTGTAGGGCAAGACGCGGCGGGATTGCATTACAGCGGAGATTCGTTAGCTGTTGATTATAAAGGTGATCTACTGATCGATCAGCCCCAGAACGCTAGTTTTGTAGAAACAACCGCACTATCGCTTAAGTCGCTGAGAGCTTTTCGAGAAAATTTCCCTGCTTGGCAGGATGCTGACATCTTTCGGCTTGAGCTTTGATAGCGTGCTTACTTCGTCTTTTTAGTATGTGAACGCTTAAAGTTAGCGCAGTAATCCACGGATACCTGTTTTGGCGTAAACCAAATATAGTCAGCCTGATCTTGTGTCACATAGTCTTGAGGTTGAGACAGGCCTTCTTGAACTTCTACTAACAGCAGGGTTGTGATTGTACTTGAGTTTTTAGTTAACTGTTTTAGGTGAAGTGGAACCCCCAGATCCTTTCGGCTATGTGTTGCCCCAGCGACAAGCACTACGGGCTTTTGAGAGCTGTTAGCCATCTGCCAAGCCATCATAGCATCTCTGGCTAACTGTATAGTGAGCATACCGCCCAAGCGATCTTTCTCCGTCATACGGCAATGGCCTTGATAGATTTGCTCTAAGAGCGCCTCTTTGACTGTGTGATCAATATGATTGATCGTCTTTTGCTGCTCTTTTGTGAACCGCTGTTTATCGGAGGTTTTATAAAGGTGTTGAAGGGTGGCGGTTGATAGGTTTCCAGAGAGAACTTTTCCGCCCTTCTGAAGGGTTGTGTGTATGAGCTTTCCATAATCCGCCCAAGGCCAGCTACGTTCATTCCACTTCAGTTTGTCTTTTAATACTTCGGGAGTGTCTGTTGGCTGAAGCTGCTTGATAAGCCCCTGTTGATCCTCTGACAGCATCTCAAATACCACACTACCAACCGTTTCTGCCATGCTGGCTGAAATAATCTCTTGCTCAAGTTGATGGTGATCTGGGTTATCATGTTTTTCACCAATAAGTACGTAATCGGATCGTTTCAAAAACTCCTGAAGGTCATCCGATGTGATAAATGCCTGGGTGCGAAGGTCATAAACCGCGCCAGCCAGTGGGTGGTGCTGGAGTTCAGGCGCTTGCCAGATGCGTTCAGTCGTGTGGGCTGGCGTCACTAATAAGAAATTCAGAACGATAGCAACCACAGATATGTAGACGCTGCTTACTCTCATTTTTTTCTCCCATTACAGCGGTTGTGACGGAGTCGTCAGCTGCTGAGTTAGCCATGCTTTTAACGCCATAATATTAGGGTCATAGGCTTTATAAGGTGACGTTAGCAGGTAGTAGCCGTATCCGCTAGCGTAGCGAATGTTAAAAGGGTTTACGAGGTTTGATGCTGCTAGTGTGTTTTCAATCATAAAGTCGGGTAATAAGCCGACGCCCTGTTTTTGTAAAATCGCCGCATGGGACATAAAGAAATGCTCAAAGCCGACAGCGCATGAGTTGCTGGATAAAATAGCCTCAGAATCTGGGAAAAGATAGTTATAGAACTGCGTCCACAATTCAGGGCGTGTGGTGTGCAGAATCAATGGAAGGCTGAGTAGCGCTTCTTTTGAAGAGGTTGTGTTTTGTAGGAGCAGATCACGATGAACCACAGGTAATAAAATTTCTTCTGTTAACAGAGTGGCGTGTTCGTGGTTTAGCGATAAAGGTAAGCAGCGAATAGCAAGGTCTGCCTCTTGTTCGCCGAATTGGATAGGACCATCACCTGTCACCATAGATAGTTTTAGATCAGGTAAGCTGTGTTGAAGCTCGGATAGCTTAGGTATTAACCACAAATTGCTAAACGAAGGGCTAATATTGAGTGTCAGTGTATTTTTACGGGCTTGTTGCAATGCTGCCGTTGCACTGACTATTTGCTGCATCGCTGATGTTATTTCTGGAAGGTAATGTTTTCCCGCCTCAGTTAAGGTTAACCCTTGAGGGGTACGATTAAATAAAGGACGAGAAAGATAACTTTCCAGTAATTGGATCTGCTTACTGACGGCACCTTGTGTCACACATAACTCATCGGCGGCTTTAGAGAAACTAAGCTTACGTGCAGCTACTTCAAAGACACGTAGTGCATTGAGGGGAGGAAAATGATTAATCATTGTATTTTACCCTATGAGTTTTTCTCATAGGGTAGGAGATTATATCGTTTGAGCGTCTTGTGGAAGGCGTATTGAATAGCACTATTCGTTTAGAGGGAAATTACCATGAATAGTCGCGTATTCCATCGTCATTGTCATTCAACATTACCTGTAGCCGTTAGAGGTGAGGGTGCGTATCTCTTTGATCAAAACGGTAAAGCCTATTTAGATGCCAGCGGTGGAGCAGCTGTCTCATGTTTAGGTCACAATCATGCAGGTGTTAGAGCGGCATTGCATCACCAGATAGATTCATTAGCCTATGCTCACAGTGCTTTTTTTACCACAGAAAGCGCTGAGCTGCTGGCCGACAAACTGGCAGAGAGCGCACCGGGTGATCTCAACCATACCTACTTTCTATCCGGTGGGTCTGAAGCGGTTGAGGCCGCATTGAAGTTAGCGAGGCAATATTTCCTAGAGATAGGTCAGCCGCAACGAACCCATTTTATCTCTCGTCGACAAAGTTATCACGGTAATACATTAGGAGCACTTGCTGTGGGCGGGAATGTATGGCGTCGTGCGCCCTTTGATCCGCTACTCACTCCCGCTGAACATATTGCACCCTGCTACAGCTACCGTGACAAGCGAGCACATGAAACGCCGTTTGAATATGGGCAACGGGTTGCCAATGAGCTTGAAGAGAGGCTATTGGTTGTAGGCCCTGATACAGTGATTGCTTTTATTGCTGAACCCGTCGTAGGTGCGACTGCGGGTGCACTCACGGCAGAAGAGGGGTATTTCTCACGTATCAGAGAAATTTGTAATAAATATGGTGTCTTATTGATACTGGATGAAGTCATGTGTGGTATGGGAAGAACAGGGACATTATTTGCTCATGAACAGGAGGGTATCCATGCTGACATCGTTACCATTGCTAAGGGGTTAGGTGCTGGGTATCAGCCTATTGGTGCTATGTTGGCCAGTGATCGAGTATATGATGCGGTATCAAATGGGAGCGGCTTCTTTCAGCATGGGCATACATATATGGCGCATGCGACGGCAACTGCTGGAGCATTGGCGGTCCTGAGTGCGATACAAAATGAAAACTTACTCCCCAACGTTGTTGATAAAGGGCGTTTGTTGATGGATAGACTACATCAGCGTTTTGCAGACAATGTACATGTGGGCGATATTCGTGGGAGAGGTTTATTTATTGGTCTTGAATTGGTGAAAGACAAAGAGACTAAGCAACCTTTCGATCCTTCCACCCAATTGCATGCGCGTATTAAAAACAGAGCTATGGAGTTAGGGTTAATTTGTTACCCTATGTCAGGAACGATTGATGGTACACATGGGCATCATATTTTATTAGCGCCGCCGTTTATCATCTCGAATGAACAAGTAGATGAACTAGTCGATAAGCTCGGCAATAGTGTTGAATCTGTAATAGACGAAGTCCTTTCAGGAGCCCCTTGCTCATGAAAAAATCACTGATTATTGTGGCGCCAAACGGTGCCAAGAAAATGAAGAGTGATCATCCTGCTTTGCCGATGACACCTGAAGAGATTGCGCAAGAGATTGCTGCCTGTGCAGAAGCGGGTGCTGCAATGGTGCATTTACATGCCAGAGATAACGATGGTCACCACTCGCTGGATATCGATGATAATCTACAAGTAATGGACGCCGTTAAGGCGCGTGTAGGGTCTGATGTGGTCATTCAGGTGACGACAGAAGCCATTGGTATTTATACGCCACAGCAGCAGATGGCATTGATTAAAGCCGTTTTGCCAGAGGCCGCTTCGTTTGCGATAAAGGAGCTAATTCCTGACCAGAGCAGTGAGAAAGCAGCGGCGGATTTTTTCCATTGGGTAGCCGCTGAGCATATTTTGCCGCAATATATTCTCTATTCTGGGGATGATGTTGCTCGGTATCTATCCTTAAAAGCCAAGGGGGTTATACCGGATGCTCCTCACCATCTGCTTTTCGTATTGGGGCGGTATCACGTTCAGCAACAAAGCTCAGTGAGTGGATTACGGGAGTTTCTTCAATACCAAGAGCAATTAGGTCAGACGCCATGGGCGTGTTGTGCCTTTGGTATATCCGAACAAGCAATATTGCTTGAGGCTGCGAAACAGGGAGGCGATGTACGTATTGGCTTTGAAAACAACCTTTTTGCAGCAGATGGTAAACAGTTGGCTACCAATAATGCATCCCAAGTTTCAGATTTAGTTGATGTTTTAAAGGCAGATGGTATATCCCCAATGAGTGTCAGTGAACTACGCCAAGTCTATGGCTGTAGCTCTAAGCCCTAAACGCAAAAAAGCCCCAAAAGGGGCTTTCTGGTTCAAGGTCTTAATTAAGCAAGATAGACCTCTTCTTCTTCGAAGACTTCATCATTGACGGCATCATCACCGATGAGCTCAGTATGTTTTGTCGCCCCTTTTTTGTGGGTCTGCTTATCGCGAAGTTTAGATAGCTGGCGGTCAATCTTATCAGCGACAGCATCCAATGCAGCATATAAATTATCAGCGCTCGCTTTAGCTACAACTTCCCTACCGCAGGCATGCAGGATAGCTTCTACATCCTCTTGGCGATCTTTTTTGTCAATAGTTACTTGCGCACTGGAGATAATATCAAAATGACTTTGGCTATTTTCTAGCCAACTTTCAATTTTTTCGCGAACAGCGGGTGAAACTTTATCATGACGGCTAGTGATGTTAATGATCATATTCTTTCCTTATCACACTGCGAGCAATATCTTTTTGCTCAGAATTCGACTTTGAAAAAGTAACGCGCTAACTCCGTATCTAAGGGTGAATGTGACAATCTCTTCACTTTCACTATAGACCGATTTTAGCTAGAAAGGAAAGGGGTTTTTGAAGATTATTCTTCAACCCATACTTCGCGTACTGGCTCCCCAAAATCATCGTAAATGATTTTCTTTCGGGGCCGCTTAGAGTAAACATGAGTAGGGTTTTCTGTTTTGGAACGGCGCCTAGAGTCTATAGCTGCCAGTGCTTCAGGAACGGGGGTACGCTCCTGCTTTGGGTGGCCGAATGTAAAGCTATTGCGGTGATAAGCACCTTCTACCAACCCAGATGCACCACTGTCTACGTGTTGAATAGCGCCGCCATGCTTGATGAACTCTTGTACTTTTAATTCGAGTTCTTGGCGGGTTTCGGCTTTGGTCGGTCGTTTATTCATATCTGGGATTATGCCTTAATGCACAAGATGAGGAAATTACCAGATAAAGCTTTGGCTAAAATATCTGGATGAGATTGCACAGGGTAATCGTTATACTCCCAATCATTACAGCGCCTAGGAATAACCGATGAATTATACGCCGCTAAAAGAGTATCGACACGCGTGGTTTTATTATCACAAGGATATGCCGGTATCGGCTGAAGATCTCGAACTTATCAAACCGATGACACCAGTTAGAGCATACCAGTTATGGACTCAAATGATTAGTAAGCAAAGTGATGATATTACTGAGTTAGCTAAAGATGATTGGGTCAGTCATGGTCAAACCTGGGTGGAAGAGGGTGTTTGGCAGAGTGCGTGGGATAGTGAGAGTCTTGACTTACCGGGCTCGTTTAATCTTCACTTTCCATGGGATAATCAGACCGTCGTGTATTTTTGCTATGGTGCTGAGCATATCGTTGAAACCCGTTGGGACGTATTTCGTCGTTGCTGGAAAAACTTTTTGTTCATCGATGATAGCCCGATTTTATTGGGTAAAAAGCGCAAGGAGGTTGCCCAATTCTTTCAGGATGGGAGCTTTAGATTGGGGCAACGTCCTTAATTGATACAGCTAGCGGAAAAAATTACCTAGAAACAGGTCAATGAGTTGATCGCTGTCCGTTTGTAAATCTATTTGCTGGATGTGGGTTTGCATGTTGCTATCGACAAGCCCATGCAGGTAACTCCATAAAGCAGCTGCTAGTAGCTGGGGTGTGTACTGCGGATTTAACTGAGCATGGCGTTCAAGGTGAATGAGCGCATCCAAAATTGAGTGGTAAATACGCATCGCTTTCTCTTCTAGGTATATCTGTAGTGCCGTTTGATGCGTGGTGGACTCTGCTGAGTTCAGGACTATACGGACGGCTTGGCTGACCTTCGGATTTTGCACAACCACCTTTAGCATCTGTTTAATCGTTTCACAGAAGTGAATCCTTCCGTCGGTGGAGGAGGGTGAAGATAATGCCTGCAGGAAGACTTCTAGTGTAGGAGCGGCGTCGCGCTCCCATAGTGCTTTAATGACATCCTCTTTGTTTTCGAAGTGCCAATATACGGCGCCTCTTGTGAGTGATGCCTTTCTTGCAATATCGTTTAGCGTTGTATGGCTTACTCCTTGTCGTGCGAACAGCGTAACTGCTGAATCAAGTAACAGGTGGTAAGTTTTTTGCGCTTCTTCTTTGGTTTTTCTGGCCATGAGCTGCGTTAGTATTTAAAAGTAATTAATATACCCTATTTCCAATTAATATACATTCGTGTTTGTTTATTAAGGTGTGAGAGCCGTTCAGGCGACTTTGGCTACAAGAGCAACACCTTGGCGATAGCCTAGTCCTCCATTACCATGCACCATACCGTAGGTTTCGGTGCTTGAACAAAGTTGATGATACATGCTAATCAGGCCGTTCAGAGCAGGGTTGTTCCAGGGTGCTCTCGCCAAGTTCATACCGCCGGTCACTGTGATGGTGTGTTCACTTAGGAATTTAGGAATCTCTTCTAAACGATTTACTAGTTCGCTGGCGAGCAAGAAGGCCATGGGAACAACAGGATAACAGGTGTAGACCTCTAAAAGCGCACCCCCTTGACGAAATTGCTCAGTAAAATCAACACTGGCCGTTTCGCAACACTGCTTGTAAGCGCTTTTCAAGTGCGCATATTCTGATATTTTTTCAATATAATCGCGGCCGTCTCCTTCAAGCCTGCCCAGCTCTACGGCTTTCACTTCAATTTGCTCATGTTTCGGAATATTCAATAGCTGCGCCAAGCGTTCAGAACATATCAGCATACGGCCTGAAAAGTCGACCAAAGGGTTGGCGCAGTCAACGCCCCTAAATAGAGGGGTGATCGGTTTATACCACCGGTCATCTGGGAGTTGTTCAGCAGTGAATCTATCCGATAGTGTATTACGGTAGCTTAATTGATAGTTTTCAAACAATGCGTGAGCGATACGCCGAAATTCATCTTCTGTACTTTTCTGGCGCGTTATAAAGTGCGTTGCTAGCTCGTTATAGGCTTCTGTTAGCGGATACTGGGTGCCATAAACTGCCATTTTTTCAAGTCGTTCGTTACGGCTGTAGCCACTTTTTATGTGGTCTTCCCCGCTAATTACTACCGCTTCAGCGCCGGTGTCAATCAGTGCTTTAGCCTTCGAGAGTGCTTCGATCGGTGCGCAACCGCTGCGAAAATGTCCATCTTTTTCAGGGCTATGCCAGTCGGCACTTAATGGTTCAATAACCAGCTGCTTGATATCAAAACCTTTTTCTTGGATCTGTTGTTCAAGTGCTAAGCAATGTTGTTGAGATCCTTGATTATCAATCGTTTTGGCGGCGGAAATGATTAGGGCGCTAGGCATAATGGACTCATCGTTGTTGTAGTTAGAGGATTATAGTAGCAAATCAAACTAGGGTTTTCCTTAATGATATATGCGTAAATATTTCACATAAATATCCTTTATAGGGGTCGATATTTACGTATAATAAACATACGTTCATGAATGTTTGTTGGTGGTGAGCAATGAAAAAAGCTTTGTTTCTTGTACTGCTAGTGGTGTCTGCTGGTCTTTTGAGTGGTTGTGATCAACCAGTGGAGTCTATCACTGAGGGGGCTGAAGTTGTCCGGCCTGCACAAATTGAATTAGCGCTATCGGTTTCTCCTGATACGCGGCGGGTTTTTCCTGCAACCATAGAAGCGTCGCGTCACTCTGCATTAGCGTTTCGAGTTTCGGGTCAGCTGCAATCGTTATCCGTGAAGGCAGGTGATATTGTTAAAGAGGGAGACTTGTTGGCCCAGTTAGATCAAACCGACTTTAAAACAGTGTTAGATGATCGTCAGGCAAAGTACCAATTAGCCAAAGTACAATATGATCAAATAAAAGCATTGATTGCGAAACAGTATGCTAGCCAAACTCGCTTAGATGAGGCAAGCGCTAACTTAAAGGCGGCAAGTGCTGCTTTATCGGCAGCTCGAGATAGCCTGAGATATTCTCGTTTAGTTGCTCCATTTGATGGAGTTGTTGCTAAAGTTGATATTGAGAACTTTCAGGCTGTGCAAGCGCAAAATCCTATTATTGAGTTACAAGGTCAAGATAGCGTTGACATTCGCTTTAGTGTACCTGAAACCTTGTTAACCCGTATCAACCCTGAAATCGATGCCAGTGGTATTTGTGGTGTGGTGCGCTTTGATAGCCAGCCTAGTAGTGAGTTTAAGGCTTGCCATAAAAAACATGATTCTGTTCCAGATCCACTAACTCGCACTTATCGGGTCGTTTTCAGTATGTCTCGTGAAGCAAAATTTTTAATCTTGCCGGGTATGTCTGCAAGTATTGAAGTAGATATGGGGGACTTCTTGTTAATGCAAGATAGCGCCGATGCTGTCAGTGTGCCTATTGAGTCTGTGTTTGAGGAGCAAGGTGAGAGCTTTGTGTGGCGAGTTACTGATCAAATGCAAGCGACTAAAACTAAAGTTACCCTCCTGAAATTAATGGGAGATAGAGCAGTTATCGAAGGTGTGGATGATGCTACACCTATTATTAGTGCAGGTGTTGCTTATGTGAAAGAGGGCCAGAAAGTAAAGCCTATCAATAAAGAGCGTGGATTGTGAGGCGTTTATCATGAATTTGGCTGAGTATGGTATTCGTCACAAAACGGTGACTTGGTTGGTTGTCGTGTTGCTTATTGGTGGGGGGATTTTCTCTTTTTTAGGGTTAGGAAGGCTTGAAGACCCTGCATTCACAATTAAAGAAGCTCTGATTAACACCGCATATCCTGGCGCATCACCTCAAGAAGTAGAGGAGGAGGTGACGCTTGTATTGGAAAATGCTATTCAGCAGTTACCATATGTTGAAGAGGTTGTGTCTACATCTAGCGCTGGTTTTTCTCAGATTAAAGTGGAAATGAAGAGCATTTACAGAAAAAACGACCTCGCTCAAATCTGGGATGAAATGCGTCGGAAAATTAATGATATTGCTGCAACTTTACCGCCAGGTAGTTCAACGCCGCAAATTATTGATGACTTCAGTGATGTTTACGGTATGTTCATGGCGCTCAGTGGACAAGGATATAGCTATGAGCAATTGGAAGATTATGCAGATTTTCTTCGCAGGGAGTTGGTGCTGCTTCCAGGTGTTGGCAAGGTTACGGTAGGAGGTAGTCGCCAAGAACAGGTCATCATAGAGATCGATCGGGCGAAGTTGGCTGCTACAGGTTTCTCTGTGGCGTCATTACAGCAAGTATTGAGTACCCATAATCTTGTCAGTGACGCAGGCAGAATCCGAGCCGGTAGTGAATATATTCGTATCAGTGCGCTTAATCACTCTCAGATCAGTCAAGGCTTGGGCGGTTTGTTATTGGGTGAAGCCAACGGTGAGTTAGTTCACCTAACCGATGTTGCAACAATCCGCAAAGATTATGTGGATCCGCCACGACACTTATATCGTTTCAATGGTGACTTTGCGCTAACGCTGAATCTCTCTTTTGCCGCAGGGGTGAACGTTGTTGAGGTAGGAGAAGCGGTGAAGGCGCGGCTACAGGCGTTGGAGTACAGCCGTCCAATCGGGATGCAGATCGATTTCATCTACAATCAACCCGAGAGAGTTGAAGCATCGGTGAATGATTTTCTTATCAGTCTGGGGCAAGCTGTTGCTATTGTCGTGATCGTGCTTCTACTTTCTATGGGGGGGCGTCCCGGTGTTTTGATGAGTGGTGTTCTATTACTGACAATCTTGGGAACCTTTATCTTAATGCGTATTTATGGCATTGAGCTGCACCGTATCTCTCTAGGCGCATTGATTATCGCGTTGGGCATGTTGGTGGACAATGCCATTGTAATTACCGAAGGAGTCATTATTGGTATGCAGCGGGGTATGACACGCTTAGAGGCTGTTCGTAAAATTGTTGAAAACACCAGTTGGCCGTTGTTGGGGGCAACTATTATTGCGATTGCTGCCTTTGCCCCAATAGGACTTTCGCCTGATGCCAGTGGGGAGTTTACCAATAGTTTATTTTGGGTATTGCTCTTCTCCCTACTTTTGAGTTGGTTGCTCGCTATCACGATAACGCCGTTTTTTTGTTATTTGTTATTTAGAGAACATCTTCGTGCAGAGGGGGATGGCACGCAAAAGAATGATCCCTATCAAGGCGTAGTTTATCGGCTTTATCGACAAGCTCTAGATGTCGCTTTAAGGTTTAGGTGGTCCACTATGATGCTGATGGCTGCGATACTATTTGGTTCTTTGTATGGATTTAAATATGTAAAACAAGGGTTCTTTCCATCCACCTCCCTACCTATGGTTTTGGTGGACTATTGGTTACCGGAAGGGAGTGACATACGTGCTACTGAAGCTGATATTAAACAGTTGGAACAACAGATTCTTGAGCTGGATTATGTTAGGCAAGTGACGAGCACCATAGGACAGGGCGCTGACCGTTTTATGTTGACTTACGCTCCGGAGCGCAACTTTGCCAGTTATGCTCAGGTTATTGTGCAAACGGACAGCTATGAGCACTTGGAGCCAACGGTCGGTAAGATTGATGTCCTTTTGAAAGAGCAATTCCCTCAAGCCTTTACGAAGTTTACCCGCGTATCTATTGGTCCATCAACGAAAGCAAAAATTGAAGCACGGATTGTGGGCTCAGACCCCGATATACTGCGAGCATTGGCTGCTCAAGTGATGAGTATTTTTAATAGTGAGTCCATGGCGATCAATGTTGATCAGGATTGGCGTCAGCGAACTAAATTGTTGCGTCCCGTTTATGATGAAGCCGAAGGTAGACGTTTAGGCATCAGTGAGGCAGATCTGAATCAAGCCATCAAAATGCACGTTAATGGTCTTCCTATTGGCTTGTATCGCGATGGTTCTGATTTATTACCTATTGTGTTGCAGGCTCCTGCATCAGAGCAACAAGGCGTTGAATCTCTCAAAGACCTCCAGGTATACAGCTCCGCTCGGAGAACCTACGTGAGTATCGGCCAAGTTGTTAACTTTATTGAAATCGATTGGGAAGACCCACTGATTAAACGGCGTGATCGTAAGCGCACATTGACTGTTATGGCAGACCCTAATCCCGCTACAGGTACGACAGCAGCAGAGTTGTTAAACCGTTTGAAGCCTGAAGTAGACAAGTTATCCCTTCCCGTTGGCTATGAGATTAAATGGGGAGGGGAGTTTGAAGCGCAACAAAAAGCGAATAAGGCGGTGTTTACTCCTTTTCCGCTCGGCATACTTGTGATGTTCGTTATAACCGTGTTTATGTTTAACTCCATGAGGCAAACACTGGCTGTTTGGTTGACAGTGCCTCTCGCTATTATTGGCGTGACGTGGGGGTTAATTCTTATGGGTGCTCCCTTCAGTTTCACAGCGCTTTTGGCGGTTCTTAGTTTGGTTGGCATGCAGATTAAGAACGGTATAGTGCTGGTGGAGGAGATAAAGCGTTTGGAGGAGGAAGAGGGTTATACTTGGATTGATGCGATTCGCGATGCGTCGGTCAGTCGTGTGAGACCAGTGACGATGGCTGCTATCACAACCATTCTGGGTATGCTGCCATTATTATCGGACGTTTTCTTCGAGCCGATGGCTGTGACGATCATGTATGGTTTGGGGTTCGCAACGATCCTTACCCTGTTTGTAGTGCCCGTCTTGTTTGCTCTGCTTTACAAGGTACGCTTAAATCCTTCAAAATAAGGTCAGAATTTTTTGCCAAGGATGGTAATGATGAAGACCTACAATCTAGGGCTGGGATCACTGGCCCTTTCTTTACTTTTCACCCCTCCTGCCGCTGTTGGTGTATCTTCCGATCCTCGCTTGCAGCAGGCATTAAGCCTTGATGAAAATAGAGAAAACATCGATCTATCTCACTACTTTTATACTGAAAAACTAGATGGTGTTCGTGGTTACTGGGATGGCCAGCAACTAATGACGCGAACGGGCAATCCTATTCAGGCACCCGCATGGTTTCTAAGCGCACTACCTGAGGTCGCTGTGGAAGGCGAGCTGTGGATAGGGCGAGGCCTGTTTGAGAAGGTGTCCGGTATTGTTCGCACACGTGAACCAGACGACGAAAATTGGCGAGATGTCACCTTTTGGTTATTCGATCTGCCTCATTATCCGGGTGATTATAAAACGAGAAAGCAATTTTTAGACCAGGTGGTTACACGGATTAATATGCCGTTTATTCGTGCAGTCAACGTAAAGTCCTTTACTTCTGATTTACAGCTCCAACGAGATTGGCAGGCGTGGCAAAAGCAAGGGGCTGAAGGTGTTATGTTTTATAAAGCAGATGCACTTTACCTTCCTGGGAGAGGGACAGCTCTTTTGAAGTTAAAAGGCTATGAAGATGCAGAAGCCACCGTAATCGAAATACTCGAGGGAAAAGGGAAATACCGAGGTATGATGGGGGCACTATTAGTAGAAGATGCTAACGGTGTACGTTTTAAAATAGGCTCAGGTTTTACCGATGAGCAACGTAAGATTCCGCCAGCGATAGGTGCGCAAATTACCTACCGTTATAATGGACTCACACGTAATGGGCTACCTAGATTTGCCCGGTTTGAACGGCTTCGCCCTGCAGAGTGATTAGGCATTCATAAGCCTCTCGTATGGCAATAAATGCTTCGGGTGATCCTCCTTTGTCGGGATGGTGACGTGCTGCCTGTTTCTTATACTGCTGTTTAATAATAGATGGAGTGGGGTTATCCATATCGATTTCTAGCCTTTCAAGTGCTTCAAGTCGTTGGTCTGCGCAGTAGAAACGAGTCCAAAATTGTTGCAGCATCGCTTGTACCTCTTCGGCTTGTGTACACTCAAATTCACGCGTGTCTAAATAGTAATCTCTCAGTGCTGCAGCGCTGATTTCAACAGGTAATGTTTCTGTATTGGAAGTGCATGTATTTCCATCGTACTTTTCAATATTGATGTTAAGCGGGGATATTGAAAGCAGGATCTGTTCCTCTTGCCATAGGGTTTGTTGTAGCCGATAAAGCGCATTCATGGTGAGAAAGTGCTTTTGAAAGAGAGCGAGATCAGCGTCGGTCAAGTTATTCTGCTCAATAAATAAATCATGAGACTCAAATACTTTAATCAACTCAAATTCACTAAATCCGTGAGGTTGTTCGTGGAGAGTTTTGAGGATGAGCGCTATAAAAGGGTCGGACATGATAGTTTCCTAGTAATCAGGCTTTATTCATCCGGTCAATGTTATTAAGCTCGATCCAATAAAGGTGAATCTGAAGAAGGAACCGGTGTGAAAGTAAATCTTAGTCCAAAGTTGCGTCTTTTGCTGATAATCGTTATTGGTCTCATATGGGTTGTTAATGAGTATAGAGGTGGTGGTGTAGCCTTATCCGATAATGGCCAAGTCACTAATAAGACGCAGACCTATAATAATGAGCAAATTAGCGGGCGACTAGAAAAAGCATTTCGTGACAAGACCAGTGACCTGATGGTCGAAGATTCAGGTACAGTGATTAAATTGTTGCCGGATGATAACAAAGGTTCAAGGCATCAGCGCATACTGTTAAAGCTCGCCTCCGGACAAACCATTTTAATTGCCCACAATATCGACTTGGCTCCCCGTATTAATAGTCTTAAAAAAGGTGATAGGTTGAAGTTTAAAGGGGAGTATGAATGGAATGAAAAGGGCGGTGTTGTTCATTGGACGCACCATGATCCTGCTAAAAGGCACCCCGGAGGTTGGCTTGAGCATAACGGCAAGCGATATGAGTAAGTAAAAACCCTGCTATTTATCTCTGTTTGTTTCCCTAAAATCTGATTAAACTGATAGCTTCACTTTGTGGAGAAGATCATGATCGAACTTGGAAACACAATACCCGATGCCCCTTTAACGGTTGTAACGCAGGGCGGTCAGGAAACACTACCAGCATCTGAACTGTTCGCAGGTAAAAAAGTCGTTCTGTTTGCTGTACCCGGTGCTTTTACACCAACGTGTTCTGCTCATCACCTGCCTGGCTACGTTGTTTTAGCGGATGATATTAAAGCGAAAGGCGTTGATTTGATTGCATGCCTATCTGTCAATGATGCGTTTGTCATGCGCGCATGGGGAGAGCAGCAAAACGCTGAAGCAATCACTATGTTGGCAGATGGCGGTGGCGCTTTCACCAAAGCAATCGGTCTTGAGATGGAAACTGGCGATTTTGGTGGTTTGCGTTCTCAGCGTTATGCAATGGTGATTGAAGATGGGGTTATTAAGCAGCTATATATAGAGGCACCAAAACAGTTTGAAGTCAGTAAAGCCGAAGCGGTGTTTGCCGCACTGTAGGAAGCCTTGATCACTGGTGTTTAAAGCTGCGCTGGTAAATTGAAAAATCCTCGTCATTTGGCGGGGATTTTTTGTTTTGTTTGCGGTTAAATGGTGACTTAAGAAATAAAACCACTTTTTAAAGGAAAGAGGCTTTTGAGTCATCCCTTAGCGATTATTGTAGTAGCACAATTGTTGGGTACTTCGCTCTGGTTTACGCCTAATGGCGTTTCTAATGGGTTAATTCAAGATTGGGGTTTATCCATAGAGCAATTGGGTTTTCTAACCAGTGCTGTACAGTTAGGATTTATTATCGGTACGCTAGTGGTTGCTTTTAGTGGCGTTGCTGATCGTTTCCGCGCAAGCAGAGTCTTTGCGTGTAGTGCGTTACTGGGTGCGGCTTTTAATGGCCTATTTATTTTTGCTGAAGGTAATGTTATTGCAGCGCTTGTTTGGCGATTTCTGACTGGATTGGCATTGGCCGGTGTATATCCACTGGGCATGAAGCTGGTGGTTAGCTGGGTTCCACATAAAACAGGTTATGCTTTAGGCTGGTTGGTGGGAATGCTCACCTTGGGCACAAGTTTGCCGCATTTGATGCAGGGCGTTGCGTTTGGCTTTGATTGGCGCTGGGTTGTTTTTGCGGCTTCATTTCTGGCCACCACAGCTGCTTTCATGGTTTATAGGCTTGGAGATGGCGAGTTTGTCCCAGTGCGTTCAGATAGACTGATGAACGGGGCTGCCTGGCAGGCCTATCGAATTCCACAATTTAGAGCTGCTGCAATTGCCTATTTTGGTCATTGTTGGGAACTGTATGCATTTTGGACATTGGTGCCTATCATTATTACGGGCGTGTTGCAGACGGCCGAACTCTCTTTGAGTTGGATACCTTGGCTTGCGTTTATTGTGGTTGCTATTGGGCTACCCGGGTGCCTGATTGCTGGGGCGATGAGTCGCGAGTGGGGTAGTGCCCGTACCGCTTTTGCTAGTTTATTTATCTCAGGTTTGATGTGTTTTATTTGGCCTTTGATTGAGGGCGCGCGCTTTGAGGTGATGATATTCGTCTTACTGTTGTGGGGGCTGACTGTAATTGCAGATTCTGCCCAGTATTCGGCGCTTGCTGCAGATAGCTGTCCTAAGGAGTATTTAGGGAGTGCTCTAGCGCTTATGAACAGTATTGGTTTTTTTATGACCGTACTGTCGATTTCGTTAACAACCTTGTTATATCCGTTGATCGAAGATTACGTGGCGTGGGTGTTGTTAATTGGCCCGGTGGTTGGCCTTTGGTCGATGAGAAGGTTGGTAAGTAGCCCTTTGTCCCAATAACAACAAAGGCTATACTTTGAAAAGGTAAGTACTGAGGATTGTATATGAGGTGGGCGCTGGAAAATCTGGGCACAGCTTTATCGGACTATCTATCGGCTCCTAGAAACGAACTGAGTGGCGTGGCGACTAGCTCGCCAGAGCGGTTGGCAGATGCTATTAAAAAAGGGGATGTATTGTTAGTTGAAGGAACGAGTCGAGTCAGCACGGCGATAAAGTACCTGACACAATCCACGTGGTCACACGCAGCCTTGTATATCGGTGATACGTTAGATCCACTCGATCAAAAGCAAGAAGCAAGGACGCTGGTGGAAGCTGATTTAGTGGAGGGAGTTAGGGCGATTCCTCTTAGCACCTATTTCGATCAGCATACAAGGATTTGCAGACCCGTTGGGTTATCTGAGCAAGAAATTGACACAATGATAGGCTATTTGCTGTCGCGCTTAGGTCATCAATATGACCGTAAGAATATTATAGACTTAGCTAGATATCTTTTTCCAACGCCCCCTATACCAACGCGATGGCGACGCAAGCTGCTACAGTTAGGTAGTGGAGATCCAACACGTGCTATCTGTTCGTCTTTAATTGCAGAAGGCTTTCAGTCAGTTCACTACCCAATCTTGCCCTCGGTTCTATATGGAGAGTCGATTGGCAAGCGAGAGAGGATGTTGTTTAGTCGTCACCCAAGCCTATTTACACCGCGAGATTTTGATGTATCTCCCTATTTCAAAGTGATAAAACCGATGCTCGAACGGCCTTTCGATTATCACAATATCATTTGTTGGGGAGATCCATTAGATGAGACCTGAGAGGCGATAACGGTGTATCAGATAGATATATCTATAGCCAAGGTTATGTTTAAGCGCCCGTTAGGGCGCTTAAACATAAATGGATATTATAACCACTCATCTCGGCGCTTTTTCTTTTTCGGAAGATAAGGGAGAAGTAAGCCCAAAAATACACCGCCAATAGCGACCAAACCGCCATAGGTGAACCAGCGCATCAAGTTACTCTCGTCCATATTATCAATCTGTCGATTGAGGTCTTTTATTTCCGTTTGCAGTTTTGAAAGCTGTCCAGAGTAAGTGCTATTTTCAGTTCGATAGGTTTCAAGCTCACTACGGAGGTTTTCGATTTCAGAAGATTGCTCCGTTACCAGTGACTGGCTTTCAATGAGTTCAGACTCAAGCTTGGGTAATCGAATCTGCATGCTGGCACCGCTGCTGACATTATTAGCATCGACCCAACCGGTTTTGCCAGATGTTGTTCTGATTTGTACGAATTTTCCATCTCCGCTCTTCTTCAAAATATCGATGGAGGAACCACTTCTGACCCTGCCCGTGATGCGGTACTGGTTGCTAGGTCCGCCATGCATAAAGACAAAGACATCATCAGCTATATGACCTTTCTCAGCAAAAACGGGTGATGTCGATAATAATATCGCAGAGGCGAGTAAAAACTTTTTCATTCTTCAGAGAGTCCTTCTGTCATGAGGTGTGCATTGTACGGATTCCTCTGATAAGCGCCAGTGATAAACCATTCCCAAATTCTGAGATTAAAAAGCATTGAATTAGTTCCCTCTAAATGTATGCTTACGCGTTGTTTTTAAGTGGGGGTGTAATATTACACCGTTTGTCGTAAGAGGAGTGCCTAAGTGGAAAAGTTTCTTGATCCAAAATTTTTAGAAGGGCTACAAAATGATTATGTTGTGCCTTGGGCGATCAACATTGCGTTAGCATGCGTTGTCTTCATTATAGGGCGGATGATCATTGGTATCATTACTCGAATTGTGGAGCGCTTATTACGCAAGACACGTATGGACAATATGCTGGTGAATTTTGTCACCTCCATTATGTACGCTCTGTTATTGCTGTTTGTCATTGTTGCATCATTAGATCAATTGGGCGTGGACACATCCTCTCTAATTGCCATTGTCGGGGCGGCAGGTTTAGCGATAGGTCTCTCTTTACAAGACTCGTTGAAAAATTTTGCGGCAGGTGTTCTGTTGGTGGTGTTTAGGCCCTTTAGGGAAGGTGATTTTGTGGAAGCCGGTGGTGTAACGGGTGTTGTTGAAAGTATCACAATTTTTAGTACCGTCATGCGCACCGGCGACAACCGAGAGGTAATCGTTCCCAATGGCCCTATCTACGGTGGTGTTATTACGAACTATTCTAAGCGCTCGACTCGCCGGGTTGATATGGTGTTTGGAGTTGGGTATGACGCTGACTTACTGCAGGTAAAAGCACTATTACAGACGATTATCTCGGAAGATTCTCGTATTTTAGCAGAGCCTGAACCAGTGATTGCTGTATCCGAGCTTGCAGATAGTAGTGTCAACTTTATTGTACGTCCTTGGGTTAAGACTGAGGATTATTGGAAGGTACTATGGGATACAACAGAAAAAGTGAAACTACGCTTTGATGACGCGAAGATTAGTATTCCGTTTCCACAGATGGATGTGCATATACAAAAACAGGATTAGTTAAGAGGCGCAGGCAGTATTAGGTTTTACTGCTTGCGCTTGATGGTGTCTCTTTAGCGCTGGTTTCTCTGCGGGTGAAGATAGCAATCTGTTCACGTAGATCAAGGTTTTCTTGGGCAACTCGTTGCGATTCCACACGATAGCGAAACACTTCTTCATACCGGGCTTCCAGTTTTTTCTCTAACGCTTCAAGGTGCTTACGTTGCTCAATGACGGTGCTCTCAAGTAAATCAATTTGTGACTGGAGATTGGAGATCATGCCAAAGCCATTAGGTAGCATCTCCTCTTCGGTTTCTTCCTGCTGAGTTACACTCTGGGAGCCTAGGCCAGTCATGATATGGCTATAGAGTGCCTTGAGTTCGCTGGATTCTCTCTCGGAGTACTTAATGGTTTGCTCAAGTGCATTGTGTGCGCTTGCTGCCCCTATTGATCCAGCTAAAACATGTTCCAACATCCGGTGAAACTCCATCAGCTCAATAATGGTAATGTGCGCTTTACCTAGTACTTGTAGATCTTCAGCGATGGTATAAACAGATTCTCTTGCTTTGTCGTTTGTCAGATATTGAGCGAGCAGGTTTTGTGCTTCATCAAGTTTTACGTTCAAAGGAATGTAGGCGTCTAACCCCGTTGGTCGTGCTTTGTGGTTACTATTGACTGGATGTAACGCCGCCATAAATTCAGTTGTGAGTGTGCGCTCATCTTTGTGAGGGTGGTAGATTAACGAGCCTAGAATATAAAAACCTATGTTAAACAGTAATGTCCAAAACACACTATGAGTGACTGGGCTAAAACCTTCTAAACCTAATAGGGATTCGGGTTTAAGTAGACCGACGCCCCAAGGGCCTAAACTCAAAATATCAGGATTTAACCACCCTTGTTTAATAAATGTAGGTAGAGCAAGGGTATAGCACCAGACGAAAAATCCTGCTAACAAACCCGCGAAGGCACCAGCACTATTGCCGCGTTGCCAGAACATCCCGCCAAAAACCGCTGGTGCGAACTGTAAAATAGCAACGAACGAAAGCAAACCGATAGCGACAAGAATATAGGAGTTACTGAGCTCGCGTTCAAACCAGTAACTGCTCGCTAGGATACAAGCAACCAACACCCAACGGATTTGTAATAAAAACGACCTTAATGGTTGTGCTGAGGGGACTGATTCAATGATAGGTAACACGATATGGTTAGATACCATGGTAGCTAGGGTCATCGTCGTTATGATCACCATGCCGGTTGCCGCCGAGAATCCACCAATAAAAGCAAAGAGAGTTAGCACTTCAGAGCCCGCTTGCTGCGGCAGCAAGAGCACAAAGAAGTCGGCACTTTCGCTAGGTAGCCCACTCAGGATGCCGGCTGCGGCGAGGGGAACGACAAAAAGATTGATCGCAATCATATAGAGAGGAAACAGCCACATCGCCGTCTTAATATGCTGTTGATCAGTATTTTCAATGACGGAAACGTGGAACTGTCTGGGTAGTAGGAAAATGCCAGCGAAGCTCAGAATAATCAACGTCACCCACATGCTTGCGCTGTTTGCGCTAGCCGTAAAACTGGTTAAGTGCTGGAGATTAGCTTCCTGCAAGCGTGAAAGAATATCTTGGATGCCGTCAAACATCACAAAACAGACGAACAGGCCAACCGAGATGAAAGCGAGTAATTTCACAACGCTCTCGACCACTAGGGCAACAATCATGCCTTGGTGGCGTTCAGTTGGGTCGAGTCTCCTTACGCCAAATATGATGGTAAACGCTGTGAGTAGAATGGTGGCTAGTAAGCCGCTATATTCCCACGGTTTGCTTGCTTCATATGTGATAATTTCAAAAGAGTTGACAATCGCTTTAAGCTGAAGAGCAATATAAGGCAAGATACCGATCAATGCGATCAGGGTTACTAATCCTGCGATACGTTGAGAGCGCCGATAACGGGTGGAGATAAAATCAGCAATACTGGTAATACGAAAGGTTTCTTTTATAGAAACCATCTTTCGCAATGTAACCCACCAAAATAGTATCCCTATTAAAGCGCCTACGTAAATTCCGAGAAACAAAAGCCCAGAAGTGCTAGCAAATCCAACACTACCGTAAAACGTCCAAGAGGTATGAAAAACTGCTAATGATAGGGCATAGATCCAAGGGCTTTTCAGTGGTCTTCCCGTCTTGCTGATACGCCTTTCCACTAGCTGAGCAATGATGAACAGCAAGAGCATATAGATAACGACAGTTGAAACAACGGCTAAGGGCGAAAACATCAGGGTTGCCTTTTAGTCTTGGAAGTGGCCTAGGGCTAAATTTCTTTCAATATAAGGTCATTGTAGCGCTATTTTTCTCAATAGGAGAGTGTTCTATTTAGTTGTTTTAGCTTCTGGCTCTGCTTTATGGCAGCCGCAAGCCGGTGGTACGGGATCTATACCCCCTTCGTGCCAAGGGTGGCACTTTAACAATCGTTTGGTTCCAAGCCAGACGCCTTTTAAAATGCCATGGGTCTGAATAGCTTCGAACATATAATGTGAACAGCTTGGGTAAAAGCGACAATTACTGCCCATTAAGGGGCTGATAATGTACTGGTAGAAGCGTATAAACCCTAACAGTGAATGTTTTAATGCACTATTTATAAATTTAATCACGTTGACAATTATTCTCTGCTCTTAGTAACAAATCATCAAAAAGTTGATCTTGTGTGCTATCAAACTGTGCGCCTCCGCAAAGGATCTCGACGGGGATGCTGGTATCGGCTATGCGAATATCTTGTTCTTCAATTGCTCTCATGACTCGTTTAGCAACGATCTCAGTCTGCTGCAAAGATGCATCCAGCAAACTGATAACAAAACTTTTATTATCTAAACGAGCAACATAGTCTGATTCTCTCAGTAACTCCTGTAAAACACGTGAAACACTTATGAGTACATGGTCCCCCATATTGTAGCCGTAGGTCTGGTTTATCTGTCGGATATTGTCGATTGTAATAACCACTAACGACACAGGGTATTTGTAGCGGCGTGATCGAGCGATATCCTGCGCACCCATTGTGAAGAGTTGCTGACGATTAAAAAGCCCCGTTAACGCGTCATGCGTGGCTTGGGAGCGTAAAAAGTGTTCTTTATCTACCAATGAAGAGACATTCTGAAAGTAAAGGCTGGTGGAGTGCTTTTCTGGTTGAAAGGTGATCTGAAAATACTGCAAGCCTGAGCCGCACATAATAGGAATGCGATTTTGTTGTGTTTTTTGGCTTTGTATTGCGGCTTGAGCTCCGTGATTCAGTGCAGAAATTACATCATCGGATTGGTTTAGATTATCCAGAGACAGACCGACGAGCTCCTGTAGAGGCGTATGAAACACATGACCAGCAGATTCATTGGCATAGCAAATCAGCCCGTTTCCATCCAGCGCCATGATGGCGAAAGGGCTCTTGTTAGCGAGATTGTCCGTAGAAACGTTGTCAGAAGGAGATAACTGGCTCATAACTTGTCCGTCAATTGATATGTGTCTCATGATAAGGTGTATCAGGATGAATGGAAATAACGGGGAGTTGAAGCCCCGTTATTTTATACATGTCGTTACAAATGCTCTTCTGCGTACTCTGCCAGTCTGGAACGGAAAATACCTTCAAAGTGCACATTGGCGGCCCCTTCAAACCCTTTAAAGCGCTCGACAATGTAGGTGAGCCCTGAAGTGAGGGGAGTTAGGTAATTTGAATCTATTTGCGCCAGATTACCTAGGCAGATCATTTTTGTGCCCTTACCTGAACGGGTAATGATCGTTTTCAGTTGTGAGGGTGTGAGGTTCTGGGCTTCGTCAATGATAACAATTGCGTCCTGAATACTGCGTCCGCGAATAAAGTTGAGGGACTTAAACTGGATGTTGGCTTTTTCTATTGCGTACTTCACGCTGCTTTGAGGGCGCTCATCGTTTTCATGCATTGCTTCAAGGTTGTCATGGATTGCGCTCATCCAAGGAGTCATCTTCTCCTCTTCAGTGCCTGGCAAGAAGCCTATGTCTTCAGCAACAGGTGGGGTAGAGCGCGTAACGATAATTTTATTGTAGCGCTGATTTTCAATTACCATTTCCAACGCGCATGCGAGCGCGATCAGTGTTTTTCCCGAGCCAGCTGCACCGTTGAGTATGGCCAGGTCGATATTAGGATCCAGCACTGATTGCATAGCAAACGCTTGGTAAATATTGATCGGAGAGATTCCCCAACATGTTTGGTGCATGAGATGGTCAAAACCGAGATCTTGTAATGTTATTTCGGTATCGCTGATACCTACAACCCTAGCGGCAAAGTCCTTCGAGTCATCGAAAATGTATTCGTTTATGTAAGCATCAGGGATCAGTGAACGATCTACCTTATGAAACGTGATCCCTTCTTCTTGGTAACTTTTCACCTGTTCTACGTTTTCCCAGAACGTACCATCTAAATGGGTATGTCCGGCAGGTAGTAGATCTAGGTCAGATACTAACTGGTCTGTACGATAGTCTTCTACTTTCTCTAAACCCGCGCCTAATGCTTTAAGGCGCATATTGATATCTTTTGTGACTAACACCACCTGTCTATGTGTGGTTGTTGACTGAAGATGGAGCGCGCAGTTGATGATCTGATTGTCTTTATTCTTATCATTTGGTAGGAAACCTTGTCGATTGGTTAATTCATGATCCGGAAAGATACTCAGCTTCCCAAGCTTTAAATCTCTATCTTTACCTGGCAATAGAATTTGTACACCTTTTGTGATCTGCGAGGAGGAAGTGGCCGTTGAGAGGATATTGTCAATAGCGCGGATCGCGTGTCGTGCTTCCTGTGCTACGTTTTTCTTTCGATCTTTAATATCGTCCAGCTCTTCCAGCACTGTCATTGGGATGGTGATGTCTTGCTCTTTAAACTCGTAAAGACATTTAGGGTCGTGCAGCAGAACGTTGGTATCGAGAATGTATAGTTTGGTTGCGCTCATCGAATCTATCCTTATACAGCCCAAGCAGAGAATCCAAAACCCCGAGGTTTTGTTCTTTCATGATAGTCTAATGTTCAGCGTTTGAGGTCAACTGGAGAAAGAAAATGAACTATGGATCTATTGTGGTATTAACGGGGGCGGGAATTTCAGCAGAATCGGGCATACGTACCTTTCGAGCCAGTGATGGATTATGGGAAGATCATCCTATCGAAGATGTAGCAACCCCGGAAGGTTTCCACAAGGATCCACGTTTAGTTCATCGTTTCTATAACGAGCGTCGTGCTCATCTGCTTGATGCGTCCGTGAAACCTAATGCGGCACATTATGCCTTGGCAAGGCTGGAAGAGGTATTTGCCGGTCAGTTCCTTTTGGTGACTCAGAATGTTGACAATCTGCATGAGCGAGCGGGAAGTCATGCACTTTTACACATGCATGGTGAGCTGATGAATGTGCGCTGCATTGAAACAGGATACGTATACTCGACGCAAAGTGCGGTAGGCCCAGATGATACGTGCTTATGTTGTGGCGTTGTGGGCAACTTGCGCCCAGATATTGTCTGGTTTGGAGAGATGCCTATGTTTATGAATGAAATATATCGAGCGCTTTCACACTGTGATTTGTTTATCTCTATAGGGACATCCGGCCATGTTTATCCGGCGGCAGGTTTTGTTGAAGTTGCAAATGAGGTGGGAGCGCATACAGTTGAAATTAATCTTGAGTCATCCCGTAAAGCCTCCCACTTTAAAGAGCATATTTATGGCCAGGCAAGCTTAGAGGTTCCGGCTTATATCGCGCATTTGTTAACCTCTTGTGCAGTAAAATCAAATTAACCTTTTGTTATTTAAAAGAATACCGTTTTTTCTAAAAGTGAACTATGTTGATTGTTAGAGGTTCAGATAGAAGAGTCTCTTTTGTTTTTCTAAGTGGAGGTGGCGTTTTATGATCACTGAACATTTTGTTAATGCAAGTGTAACGCCATTGGAGAGTCTTGATACGTTGTCTCCTCATGAGGTGGCAAAGCTTCAGGATATTAGCCAGGGCGGCCTTTATCATCTGTTTCGTCAGTGTTGCTTGGCTGTGCTAAATACGGGCAGTGAGTTGGACAGCACGCGAAAGGTGCTGAATAAATTTCGTGAATTTGATATTCGTATTACCCACAAACACCGCGGTGTTCAGCTCGAACTGATTAATGCCCCGGCCTCAGCATTTGTTGATGGGGAGATTATACAAGGTATACGAGAGCACCTATTTACTGTTTTACGAGACCTTCTGTACGTAGGCGACGAATTGGATCAATGCTGTGATGGGCTCACTGATTCGGAGCGGATTACCAATATTGTTTTCCAAATTTTGCGCCATGCATCTGCTATGCGACCCCATGTGAAACCGAACTTAGTCGTATGTTGGGGAGGGCACTCCATTAAGCGAGGTGAGTATGAATACACCAAAAAAGTTGGGTATGAACTAGGCTTGAGGCGATTTGATATTTGCACGGGTTGTGGGCCTGGTGCTATGAAAGGGCCAATGAAGGGAGCAACCATTGCCCATGCAAAGCAGCGTAAAGATAACCCGCGTTATATTGGTTTGACTGAGCCGGGTATCATAGCCGCAGAATCACCTAACCCCATTGTAAATGAACTGGTGACTTTACCCGATATCGAAAAACGCTTGGAAGCCTTTGTCCGTTTAGGACATGGTATTATCGTGTTTCCAGGTGGCGCGGGTACCGCAGAAGAAATTTTGTATATGCTGGGGATTTTACTCCACCCGAAAAATCAGCATATCCCCTTCCCATTAATATTCACAGGTCCTGCAGGGAGTGAAGCTTACTTCGAAACGGTAGATCGGTTCATAAAAGAAACAATAGGTCCAAGTGCAGCGCAAAAGTATGAGATCATAGTGAATGATCCTCATGAGGTTGCTGTGAAGATGCGGGAAGGGTTAGAGGCTGTACTGGCTTATCGCAAACAAACGGATGAGTCTTACCATTACAACTGGCAGCTGCATATCCCGCATGAGTTCCAGCAGCCATTTGAACCGAATCATGAGGCAATGGCTCAGCTGAACCTTCGGCGCGGGCAGCCTGATTATATTCTGGCCGCTCAGCTGCGACGGGCACTGTCTGGAATCGTTGCGGGTAATGTGAAAGAGCCCGGTGTAATGGCGATTGAGCAACATGGCCCCTTTGAGTTAACTGGTGATGTGGATATTATGAAGTCACTGGATGAATTATTGAGTGCTTTTGTAGATCAACACCGTATGAAGATAAACCATGAGGAGTATGAGCCCTGCTACCGAATTGTCAGGGCTTAGTGCTAAATAAAAGGAGCCCAATGGCTCCTTTTTTCATCTTATATGCAGTTTGAGCTTTGCGTTAAACCCGCTCAAGCAATGCTGCAATCCCTTGACCACCACCAATACACATAGTGACCACGGCATAACGCCCTTCTGTGCGTTGTAGTTCATAGAGGGCTTTGACAGTGATAATGGCGCCAGTTGCACCGATCGGGTGGCCAAGAGAGATACCTGATCCATTAACATTGACTTTTTCTTCAGGGAGATCCAAGTCGCGGACAACGGCCAATGCTTGAGCAGCAAAGGCCTCATTAACTTCCCACACGTCAATATCAGAGACGTTTAAGCCCGCATTGTCGAGTAGCTTTTTAACAGCAGGTACAGGGCCGATGCCCATATACTTAGGTTCAACCCCCGCAAATGCATAACCAGCAATACGTGCCATCGGTTTGAGGCCTCGTTTTTCGGCCTCGCTGGCACTCATCATAGTGATAGCGGCAGCGGCATCATTTAAGCCTGATGCGTTACCTGCCGTTACACTGCCATCTCGCTTAAATACAGGACGGAGCTTGGCCATATCCTCCAACGTGCAGCCTAAACGGATATGCTCATCAGTATCGAAAAAGGTACTGCCCTTACGGCTTTGCAATTCAATCGGGAGTATTTGATCTTTGAATCGACCTGATGTGGACGCCGCTTCCGCTCTTTGGTGGCTTAAAGCGGCCAGAGCATCTTGATCTTCGCGGCTTATGTCCCACTTTTCGGCAATATTCTCAGCGGTGATGCCCATATGGGTGTTCTCAAATGGGCAGGTTAGCGCTCCCACCATAGCATCAACCACTTCCGCATCACCCATGCGCTGTCCAAAGCGAGCACTGGGCATCCAGTACTGCGAGCGACTCATGACTTCGGCACCGCCAGCGACCGCTGCGTTGCACTGCCCTAGTTCAATTTGCTGAGCGGCTGTAATGATTGCCTGCAGACCACTACCGCAAAGTCGGTTGACAGTTAATGCTGGTGTTTCATGAGGTAAACCACCGTTAACAGCAGCAACGCGGCTGAGATACATATCACGCCGTTCAGTATGAATAACATTACCAAAAACACTATGTCCGTATGCCGCGGATTCTACCCCTGAACGCTTAACTGCTTCGGCTACAACAGCTGCGCCAAGCTCACAGGGCGTTTTAGATTTTAGGCTGCCGCCAAAACCACCAATGGCTGTTCGTACCCCGCTTAAGATAACAACATCTTGCTGATTGCTCATACCTACCATTTCCTTTTTCTTGGCTGTTCAGGAGCGATTTGCTCCGGTACAACGCTAAAACATAAACTAAAACCTGAATAGATTGTTAGAGAGGTCTATAGGTAATTAGTACAATTGTTAGACTATAGAGTAATCCTAAAGGTGAATATTGTAGCGTTTTATGACATTCCAGACATTTATGGGTATATTTAGCCCTGCCAGAAAGTGTGGGTTAAGGGTTATAGCTTGAAAAACAGATTAATAGTGACATTAACGACTGTCCATGGCTCACGACAGTACTCTCTTGGACAGGTTGCCCGTTATATTCTTTTTCTGTTCATCGTTTTAGCTGGAATTAGTTTTTTTATTTCAAACTGGTTATTGGTAAAAACGACGGATGACTTGGCTGACCTAGAGGAGAATCATCAGCAGCTATCAGATCAGTATGAAATGATGCTAGGAACGCAGAATCTTTACAGGAATGAACTCGACCAATTAAGTGCCTCGTTGGCAAAAGTGGCTAATGAACGTGATCGCTTGCAAGCAGATAACATACGCATGGGCGATAAGCTCCAAGAGGAAAATTTACGCTTTGGTGAACTGAATGCTACGCTCGATGCAAGTTTATCCGGGTTGGAAACACTGCTGAATGTTGATACCTCTGAAGCGTTGACTTCTGAAAGGCTCGAAGCACTGACCATGATGGCCAATCAAAGGCTATTTATGTTAAATAGTATACCGAATGGTGTACCGATACAGGCTATCCGTATTAATGATGGTTTTGGTATGCGTATGCACCCTATCCGTAAAAAGAGGGTGATGCATCATGGTATTGATTTTAAAGCAGATATTGGTACACCGGTATATGCAACCGCTGATGGTGTGGTGGAGTACTCAGGAAACAAGGGTGATGGTTATGGTAAGCAAGTGGTGCTGCTGCACAACTATGGCTTTAAAACAAATTATAGTCATCTCAATAAAATTGAAGTGTCAAGCGGAGAGTTTGTCCATAAGGGGCAAAAAATAGCGGAAAGCGGCAATACAGGAAAATCTACCGGGCCTCATCTACATTATGAAGTGCGCCACCTGTATCAACCTATTAATCCTGCACCTTTTGTTTCATGGAATGTAGCTAACTTCGATACAATTTTTACAACAGTGAAGAGCATCAAATGGGCATCCTTAAAAAATCTGTATCCTCTCAATCAAATCGCTCAGCCATAACTATTATTGCTGAGGGTAATAAATTCTCCGGTGACATGAGTATCATTGGTAAGATGCATATTGATGGTATGTTTGAAGGCCATATTAACTCTTTAGATAATATCTCCATCGGAAAGACGGGGCATGTTGTTGGTACTATTCGTGCCAAACACTTGAATGTGAGCGGTATGTTGGAAGGTGAAGTCATTTGCGAAGAGTTGCATATTGAAAAAGGTGGGCAGGTAAGGGCTAGTGTACTCAGTAAGAAAATGTCGATTGATCCTGCAGGTTGTTTTTTAGGTGAGCGTCGTCAGCAAGAAAACTCGAGCCTGAATGCTATCGGTGCCCCAGAGTATGAATCTGGCATTGATGCGATTGACAGTCTGCCTGATAAGATAACGCTCTCTGCGCCGGAGAATGAAAAAGGTTCGTGATTCATGTGTGAACTACTGGGCATGAGCGCTAACGTGCCAACAGATATTTGCTTTAGTTTTAGTGGGCTAATGCAACGCGGTGGTGAAACGGGGCCGCACCGGGATGGTTGGGGTATTGCCTTTTATGAAGGTAAAGGCATTCGTGCTTTCCACGATCCTGCGCCGAGTTGCAAATCAGAGATTGCTCAGCTGATAAAGCATCATCCCATAAAAAGCCTTACGGTGATAAGTCATATTCGGCAGGCCAATGTGGGCTCAGTTTGTTTAGAAAACACTCACCCGTTTATTCGAGAATTGTGGGGGAAAAGCTGGTCATTTGCGCATAACGGACAGTTGGATAAACGAATTTTTGATCTTGAATTAAATTTTTATCAGCCAGTAGGCACGACGGATAGCGAATATGCTTTCTGTTGGCTGTTGGGGGAAATTCGAAAAAGATTTCCAACCCAGCCCAGTCATTCAAGTGATCTGACAGACCTTATCCATAATCTTTGTGAGCAGTTAAGAAGCTTGGGCGTCTACAATATGCTGTTGTCTGAATCAGAGAGTCTTTATGCGTATTGCAGCTCGAAACTCTCTTGGTTGACTAGGCGTGCTCCTTTTGGTGAAGCAAGTCTCATGGATGAGGAGCTGACAGTCGATTTTTGTAAGGAGACAACAGCGAATGATATTGTAACGGTAATTGCGACCGTACCGCTGACAGCTAACGAAGTTTGGAACCAGTTTGAAAGCGGCGAGCTTGTTGTCTTTAATCAGGGGCTGGTTAGAGAGCAACGTAAAGCTCCATTGTCTAATGAAGTAGACGATCATTGAAACCGATAGTGGCGAACAATCAAAACGATACGATTATTAGTGCGTTTGAACAGTGGGTTAGCGATCACTCGCAACTTCCTGCGTTTAGTCATGAAAAAACCTCAATGAATTATGCTCATTTAGATGAGCTCAGCCGAGAATTCGCTACCTATCTGCTGCACAATACAGACCTTAAAAAGGGGGATAGGGTTGCTATTGTGCTACCTAACCTGTTGCATTCACCGTTGTTTTCTATGGGTTATTGCGTGCTGGAATGGTTGCTGTCACCATTAATCCTCATAGTACCCTTGATGAGATGCAATACCTGCTAAAGGATAGCGGAGCACGTATAGCTGTTATGCTTGATCGGTTTGTTACAGTATCTCAGCCAATGCTGTCTCATACTCAGATTAGCCAAGTTGTTTGGACCTCCCCAAAGGATTTTCAACCCTTTTGGAGGCGGTGCTGGCCTAGTTTTAAAATGCTATATCATCAAGGTCGCGAGGGTATTAAAAGCAATGCTATCAGTACCATTAGCTTGCGTTCGGCATTGCGCTTAGGTCGGCAGGCAAATGTTGATTTTCCTGAAATAGCACATGATGATCTGGCATTAATTCAATATACGGGTGGTACAACCGGACAAGTGAAAGGTGCTATGTTACATCACCGCCACTTATTAGCGAATCTTCGTCAAATTCGAGAACTGTTAGGCTCAAGTGTGTCGTCGAGACATGAGCTAGTTATTGTTGCTCTGCCGCTCTATCATATCTACTCGCTAACACTCCATTGTTTAGTGATGCCCTCGTTAGGAAGCCATTCAGTTCTAGTGGAGGAGCCGCGAAAGATTGATCGTTTAGTCGATACAATGGGCCAGTATCCCTTCACTTTTTTTGCTGGGCTTAATACTTTGTTTGTTAGCCTGTGCCGCCACCCTTTCTTTATCCAATTGGACTTTCAAACATTAAAAGTTGTGTGCTCAGGTGGCGTTGCATTAACGCCCTCTACGGCTGCGTTATGGAAAAGAATCACAGGCTGTGAAATTTTGGAGGGTTACGGTTTAACAGAAGCATCGCCAGTTATTGCGGCTAATCATCCAGGTGGTATTGTGTCTGAGAGTGTTGGATATCCATTATCCGAAACAGAAGTCTGTATCGTAGATGAGGAAGGTAGTCCGCTAGCGCAGGGAGAAACGGGCGAACTTTGGGTCAGAGGCCCACAAGTGATGTCAGGTTATTGGAATGATGCAGAAAAAACGCGTCACGCCTTCTCAGGAGAATGGTGTAAAACAGGCGATATTGCGCGCTTAAGCTCACAAGGTTTTATCAGCATTGTTGATCGCAAGAAGGATGTTATCAATGTGTCAGGTTTCACGGTTTATCCTAGCCAGCTGGAGAACGTTATTAGCTGTCATCCTGACATTTTAGAATGCGCTATCGTCGGTTTGCCCGATGATGTGACAGGAGAGGCGATTAAGCTTTATGTTGTATCGGAAAGCCCACGATTGAGTATTCGTGAAATACGTGATTATTGCCGTGAGCGTTTAACCTCTTACAAAGTGCCAAGACAGGTAGAATTCAGAAAGCATCTCCCCCATAATTCGGTCGGAAAGGTGCTTCGTCGCCAGCTAAGAGATGAAGAGCTGCACACTCAGCGATTTCATAAATACAGCGGTCATCAATAAACATCCTTATTGCGGATGCCTCAAGAGAGTTACGTGAAAAGTAATCTATCCCATTTTGAATCTTTAATTGCTAGTTGCTTAACAAGTGATCAGCCGCGGCTTTTTCGCAAGCTTACTAAGCTCAAGCAACGATTAGACGATAACTTGCCAGCGTCGCGTTTGCTGGATGAACTCACCCGTGAAGTTAGTGACAGTCAAGAAAAAGTTGGTCTGCGCCGTGCTGCTTTTCCGATGGTTTCCTATCCGGATTTGCCTGTTTCGGGGAAACGAGAGGAGATTCAAGAGGCAATACGAACTAGCCAAGTTGTTGTTGTCGCTGGCGAAACGGGCTCAGGTAAAACGACGCAGCTACCAAAAATATGTCTTGATTTAGGATTGGGAGAGCTAGGGTTAATTGGTCATACGCAACCCCGCCGACTAGCGGCTCGAACAGTGGCGACGCGTATTGCAGAGGAGCTAGGTACTCAAATTGGCGAAGGTGTTGGATATCAAGTTCGTTTTACGGATGAAGTAGGAGAGCTTTCCCTTATTAAGTTGATGACGGATGGCATACTACTGGCCGAGACTCAGCATGATCCTTTGTTATCTAAATACCAAGTTATCATTATTGATGAAGCGCATGAGAGAAGTTTGAACATCGACTTCTTGCTCGGTTACATCAAACGAATTCTGCCTAAACGTCCTGACCTAAAAGTGATTATCACTTCAGCGACCATTGACTTGGAGCGCTTTTCGGAAAATTTTGATAATGCGCCTATTATTGAAGTGTCAGGAAGGACATATCCGGTAGATGTTATCTATCGTCCTCTACAATCCGAGGATGATGACCAAAAAGAGCGTAGCCTGCAGCAAGGAATTTGTGACGCAGTAGAAGAGATCATCGCTATGGATCGGGCGGAGCGGATTACTGGCCCAAGAGATGTATTAGTTTTTCTCAGTGGTGAACGCGAGATTCGTGAAGCTGCTGATCGGTTGCGTAAAATGCAACTGAGGGACACAGAAATTATGCCGCTATATGCTCGCCTGAGTGTCGCCGAGCAAACCCGTGTCTTCGACAATCAGCGCCATGTCGGGCGGCGTATAGTGCTGGCAACCAACGTGGCAGAAACGTCGGTCACGGTTCCTAATATACGCTATGTGATTGATACCGGCGTTGCACGTATTTCGCGTTATAGTTACCGGTCAAAGGTGCAGCGGTTACCGATAGAGGCTATCTCGCAAGCTAGCGCTAATCAACGAGCAGGTCGATGTGGCCGTATAGCTGCGGGTGTCTGTATTCGGCTCTACAGTGAAGAGGATTATAAGCTCCGCCCCGAATTTACCGATGCTGAAATACGTCGTACCAATTTAGCGGCGGTTATTTTGCAGATGCTGAATTTAAAACTCGGTAATATAGCTGATTTCCCGTTTATTGATCCGCCTGATAGTCGCTTTATTAGTGATGGCTTTAAACTGCTCGAAGAACTCGGCGCTGTTAATTCACGAAGGCAGATGACGGCACTGGGTAAGCGCTTAAGCCAACTGCCTGTAGATCCCCGTATTGGTAGGATGGTGTTGGAAGCTTCAAAGCAAGGCGCACTGAAAGAGGTGTTGGTAATTGCCAGTGCATTAAGCGTGCAGGACCCCAGAGAGCGTCCGATGGATAAGCAACAAGCGGCAGACCAAGCCCATTCTGCTTATGTGGATGAACATTCAGACTTTCTTACCGTCGTTAATTTGTGGAATAGCTACGAGTCACTTCGACAGGAGCTTTCTCAATCGCAGTTGCGCAAGCATTGTCAGAAAAGCTTTCTCTCTTTTATGCGGATGCGGGAGTGGCGAGATATTCATCGCCAGTTGCTATTGAGTTGCCGCCAATTGGGTCTTAAAGAAAATAGCGAGTCAGCAGATTATAAAGAAATACATATATCGCTATTAGCCGGCTTGCTTAGTCATATGGGGTTTCGCCAAGAAAATAAAGAGTACCTGGGTGCTAGAAATCGACGTTTTCATCTGTTTCCGGCCTCCGCTCTATTTAAAAAGCCGGCTAAGTGGATTATGGCGGCGGAGCTGGTAGAAACCACGAAGCTCTATGCACGTATGGTTGCACGCATTGAGCCAGAGTGGGCAGAACGATTAGCATCTCACCTTATTAAGCGTAGTTATCTGGAGCCGGTGTGGCAAAAGAAGCGTGCACAAGTGACCGCTATTGAGCAGGTTTCGCTGTTTGGTTTGTTGATTATCCCAAAACGCACGGTTAACTATGGGGCGATTGATCCTGATGTATCGCATCAGATTTTTATTCGATCAGCACTGGTTGAAGGGCATTATGATACAAAAGCTCGCTTTTTTAATCACAACCAGCAACTGCTGAATCAAATCGAAGGGCTAGAAGCAAAAACCCGAAGAAAAGATCTGCTGGTGGATGAAGAGGCGCTTTATGATTTCTACGCGGAGCGTTTTCGGACATATCAGGGAGAACATGTTGTTAATGGTGCTGGATTTGAGAAATGGCGTAAGCAGTTAGAGCATGAGCGCCCCGATGCGCTTTGCTTAACGGAAGAGGATCTACTACAACGTTCTACTTCCCATATATCACAGAGTGCTTATCCTGATGAAATAAAGCACAAAGGTATGCATCTTAAGCTCCACTACCATTTTGAGCCGGGGGCAAAAGATGACGGTGTAACTTTGTCCGTACCTATTGCCCTGCTAAAACAGCTACCTTTAAAGCGCTTAGAGTGGCTGGTACCAGGTATGTTGCAAGATAAATGTACAGCGTTACTAAAAGGGTTGCCGAAGCAGCGTCGGAAGAATTTTGTACCTATTCCTGATTATGCCTCCGCACTTTATGAAGCAATGGTATTTGGTGACGGTGATCTTTACGAAGCTATGTGCCTTCAATTACTGCGTATGACTGGTATTAAACTGGATCCTTCTGAGCTGCGGACTGTTAACTTGCCAGATCACTGGCGCATGAATATTTGCGTTAAAGATGCGGCAGGAAAGCAAATTGCGCAGAGTCGAGATTGGCAACAGTTATGTGAGCAATATGGCGATCAGGCTGAAAAAGCTTTGGAAAGTAGCCCCGAGCAAAGTTGGGGTAGACAAGGAATTACGCGATGGGATTTCGGAGTCATTCCTGACAAAATTCAGTTACGACAGGCAGGAGGCATTCACGTTGATGCTTGGCCGGCATTACAAGATAAACAAGAGAGCGTCGAGCTACTGGCTGTAATGGACTTGGCCAAGGCCAAAGAGCTCACGATCCAAGGTGTTATTCGGTTGGCGCTATTGGCGTTAGTACCGCAAATTCGAGCCTGCCGTAAGGCGCTGTCAGTCCACAGTAATGAAAGTGTGCTCTACACTGGCAAAATTTTTAATAGAAAAATGTTGGAAGAGCAAATTTTAATCCAATCCGTGCGATCGTTAATGGCATTAGATAACGACTTGCCAAAGGATGAAGCCTCTTTCGAGTTGAAAATTGAGGCGGTGAAGGATGGGCTTGAAGCTAGGATTTATGAAATTTCAAAACTGGTATTGGCAATACACAAGCAATACCACCAAGTGGTAAAACATTTAAATGGCCGTGTGGATTTAAGCACAGTCACTATTTTGAATGATATAAAAAGTCAATTAGTACATTTAATCGATAAAACCTATATTTCCAATATATCGTGGTCTGTTTTGCAACAATACCCAAGATATATGGATGCTATCCTCTATCGAATAGAAAAATACCCCAGAGAGATACCACGGCAACGTATGCTTAGTGAGCAATTGCATCAGTGGTGGGAGCAATATGCTGGGCTAAAGAGTCTTCTGGAAAAACGGGGTTCAGGAACTGATGAGCTTATGGCATTTCGTTGGTATCTGGAAGAGTACCGTGTTTCCTTATTTGCGCAGCAATTAGGTACTCAAGAACCGGTTTCTGAAAAACGGGTTCGACAAAGATGGCAATCATTGCAGCCTGATTAAGATCAATGAATGCAACAGATTGATTTCAAGTCAGTATAAGAAAGTCGCTTAGGGGTTGCGTGTAGCCGTTAGCTGTGCTGTAATGCGCAAAATTTATGTGAAGGCAGGCTTCGGTTTATAATGTCTGCTAAGCATTTAAAGTGATAGTTTGAATAGATATATGAAAGAAAAGGCAAAAAAATTGCTTTCATGTATTTGAAATATTCTAAATGTATAGTATTTTCTTGGATAGCAATGTTCTGAAAGTTATTCTTTTGTAGGATGCTGGCAAGTACAAGCGCTAAGAAAAACTAGAATTCACTACTAGTATGTTGAATATTGAAGGGGAAAACTCGATGAAAAAGTCACTGATCGCTCTGGCTGTTGCTGGTGCTCTGGCTGCTCCAATGGTTGCACAGGCTGACGCTACTCTGTACGGCTCTCTGCGCATTAAAGTCGCAAACTTAGACGGTGCTTCTGCAGTAGGCGGTACGAATGATAATCTAGATGTGCTAGATAACTCTTCACGTATCGGTGTTAAAGGTAGCTCTGAACTGTTCTCTGGCGCTAAAGCTATTTTCCAGTTCGAACAAGCTGTAAGCACTGAAACTGGTGGTTGGGCTGGCGGACGTCTGGCTAACGTTGGTATCACTGGTGATTTCGGTACTGCGTTGTTCGGCCGCATCTGGACTCCTTACTACTCTTGGACTGGTGCTCAGACTGATATCCTAGATAACGATACTGCTGCATCTTCTGTTTACCAAGTTGGTGCTCACCGTGCGTCTAACGTAATCGCTTACGTTTCTCCATCTATGAGCGGCTTCCAGGTTGCTGCTGCTGTACTGCCTAACGACAATGGTGCTAACGATGATGAAACTATCGACGTTGCACACGTTGCTGCTAAGTACGAAAACGCTGGCCTGAACGTTGGTGTTTCTTACCTAGGCTTCGAAGCTGCTGATGCAGACGTGATCTCTGTTGGTGCTTCTTACACTATGGATGCTGTATACGTTGCTGCTCGTTACGAGAACGATGACACTTCTGGCTCTGATAAAGATGCTTGGGAACTGGCTGGTTCTTACACAATGGGTAACACTAAGCTGTTAGCTAACTACATCGACGACGAGCGTGATGCTGATGATCAGTGGTCTTTGGAAGTTCAGCAGAAGCTAGGCAAGCAGGCTCGTGTATTCGCTGCATACGTTGATCGCGATGAGCTTGATGGTGGCGAAGGCTTCATGGCTGGTTACCGCGTAGACTTCTAATCTAAACTTTAGATTAGACTCTTATAAAAAGGCTCCTTCGGGAGTCTTTTTTGCGTTTAACGAGTTTCAGTTTTATTTTGGGTTAGCCTACTCTACAATTAGCGCATACTTGAATTTGATTAGGAAAGATCAATGTTACGCTGTGGTAAACATTTAGCACTGGTTCTGGCGCTTTCGGTAACGGTTCCTGTGATGGCAGAAACAAAGTCAGATCCGTGGGAAGGCTACAATCGCACGATGTATGGTTTTAATAAAAGTGCTGATCGTTATGTGATTAAGCCTTTGGCTCAGGGTTATCAGGCGGTGACGCCAGATTTGGTTGAGCAGGGTGTGCACAACTTTTTTTCTAATTTAGGGGATATCACCTCTTTAGTTAACAGTATTCTGCAATTAAAACCTGACTCGGCGTTACAGGATTTTGCGCGTATAACGTTTAATTCAACGTTTGGGTTAGCGGGTTTGATTGATGTATCAACCCATATGGGACTGCCTTCAAGTAATGAAGATTTTGGACAGACGTTGGGATACTGGGGCGTATCATCGGGCCCATATCTGGTGCTTCCTTTGTTTGGTCCTTCATCAGTACGGGATGCTGTAGGAAGGGTGCCTGATACATACACGGATATATGGCCTGTTGAAGTCGGCCATATTCCAACACGAAATTCAGGCTATGGTTTAAGATTGTTAGATACGCGAGTGAGCTTATTTTCAGCGGAGCGTCTTATCTCTGGCGATGAATATAGTTTTGTAAGGGACGCCTATCTTCAACAAAGGGCCTTTATGGTTAAAGACGGGCAAATGGACTTGAAATTTAATCAGGATGACTTTTAAGAATACCCAGTTAAAAGTGGATGACGCTTAACACTATGTGTGAAAGTCCGGCGAGTATTCAGTTGATCGGCTTTGAGCCTGAGCAAATCGTCTTGTTCAGGCGCTTACTCGCTGATCAAGCATTGCTCGTTAGTGAAGCTGCTTCTGAGATACAGCCTTTTAAATACTTTGGTGTTTATATTGTCAGGGTTGTCTGCGAGGCAGACGTACAGCTGATCAAGGCATTAAGTGATTCTGATGGTTATTTTCTGGTTATTTCAGTTTATGAACAAGCCGATCCAAGTAGGATATTGGAGTCATTAAGAGCAGGTGCGGATGATGTTTTCTTTTTGGCTTCTTTGCTAGAAGAGCATAACGCATTTCTATCAGCGCTTGAGCTATTATTAACAAGATGCCGCTTAATATATGAAGGCAGGGTCTATAGAGAAACACTGGAAGCTTCGTTAGAAGAGCTTAAAAATGACCAAGAAGCTGCTTACCAGGTTCAATCTCGCCTATTACCACCACATAAACAGGTGATCAAGGATGTCGAATTTGTTTATTCGGTGACTCCGTCACTGATTGTGAGCGGCGATTTTATTGATGTAGTCCCTATTAATGAACAACTGACCCTTTTTTATATTGCAGATGTCTCGGGTCACGGTGCGGCTTCTGCGCTTATAACGATCCTCCTCAAAAATATCACTAGCCGCTTGTTGCGCAATTTTAAACGTTCCTCCAGTTACGACATTCTATCTCCTGTCAGAACATTAGAGCGCATTAACAAGGAGGTTAACTCGCTTGCATTAGATAAGCATCTTACCGCGTTTTGTGGTGTGATTAACCATCAGGAAAATCTGCTCAATTACGCTGTTGCTGGCCATCATCCAATGCCTTTTTATAAATCTGCTGGTGAAGTTACTATTTTGCCTGGAAGGGGAATGCCACTGGGGTTGTTTGAAGAGGCTATTTTTGGTGAAGGTCAACAGGTACTAGATGATGATTTTTCACTCACACTCTGCTCTGATGGTGTTTTAGAATTACTCTCTGGCAGGAGCATAGCAGACAAAGAGCGGCAACTCTTGAATTGGCTTGAAACGAACCCTCCTTGTCATGAAACGCTAAAAGCTTATGTATTTTCTGGTTGTGAGTTATCTAGGCCTATACCTGATGATGTTACGATCATGTCGTTGATGAGAGTGAACCTATGAGCTCTGGCTCTATTTACTACGCTGTTCTGGATAAACATTACGTTATTAAATTTGTGGGGGAGGTTAGGCTTACCCTTTGTTCTTCTCTAGATACCTACATTGAGACCCTTTTATCAAAGGGTGATTGCACCTCGGTACTGATTGATCTGAGTGAAGCTAACTATCTCGATAGTACAACGTTAGGTCTCGTTGCGAAATTTGCAGTGAGGGCTAAAGCAGATGGCTTATCCCCTCCAGTCTTAGTATCGACTCATGAAGATGTAACGAGAACGTTACTGAGTATGGGCTTTGACCAGATATTTGTGTTGCTAGATGTTTTACCTGAAACGCAATGTGAGCTGAAGCAAATTCCACTTGTGCAGGAATCCGTTTTGGAGACGCAGAAGCGTATTATTGATGCACATAAAGTCTTGATGTCTCTCAACGATGCAAATCATGAAGCTTTCCATAGTTTGATCAAAGTTCTCGAAAAATAGGAATTTTTCCTATTTTTTTTTATAAGAGCCTAGGTAGAATAACAGTTGTCCAGTGAAGGGAGCAGGGATGCAATATCTCATAAGGATTGAGAACTTTGGATGGACCACCTACAGGGATGAGAAGGTGACCTGCACGGATGTGGGGAGAAGGGCTCTAAGCATAGGATGTTTTAGAGCCCTTTGTTTTTGATCAGCTTTGGGCCAGTAGCGTCTCTAGTTTCACTTGATCTTTGGCAAAATTCCTAATGCCTTCCGCTAGTTTTTCAGTTGCCATGGCATCTTCATTCATCATCCACCTGAAGCGTGCTTCACTTATTTCTATTTTTTCAAGCGAGCTGTTGGCTGTAGCCGCGCTAAGGCGCTGGGAAAGAGGCTCTGTGGTCGAGGCTAACTCTGCCATAAGCTGAGGGCTAATGGTCAGACGATCACATCCTGCCAAGGACTGGATTTCGCCAATATTGCGAAAGCTAGCGCCCATAACAATTGTCTTGTACCCATGGTGCTTGTAAAAGTTGTAAATACTACTTACTGATTGTACACCGGGATCATTCTCATTGGTAAAGTCGTCAGTGGGCGATTTCGCTTTATACCAATCTAAAATGCGACCAACAAAAGGTGATATCAAATAGACATTGGCTTCGGCGCAGGCAGCGGCTTGAGCAAATCCAAAGAGTAACGTTAGATTACAGTTTATCCCTTCTTGTTCAAGTATCTTTGCCGCTTGGATACCTTCCCATGTGGATGCTATTTTTATCAAAATGCGATCATTGCTGATGCCGGCTTCGTTATACATTTGGATAAGTTGGCGAGCTTGTTGAAGGGTAGCCTGTGTATCGAACGATAATCGGGCATCGACCTCGGTAGAAATTCTGCCAGGAATGATTTTTAGAATCTCCAGTCCGATAAGAACGCCAAACTTTTGAGACATTAAGCTGAGTTGTTTATGTTTGTCGCTGCTGTGTGTTAGCGCCCATTGCTTAGCTTCGTTGAGTAGCGCTATATAGGTAGGGAGCTCTGCAGCCTTAAGGAGCAAAGATGGGTTAGTTGTTGCATCTACCGGTGTGAACTGGCGAATAGCCTCGATATCGCCGGTATCGGCGACAACCGTTGTCATAGATTTAAGTTGCTCTAGCTGGCTTTCCATTGAATAAGATCCTGTTAATCACTTAATGAAGTAACTTTTTTGAGTGCGTTGTAAATGACTTGTGTGTCGGCACCGGGCTTGTGCGCTTCTTCGCTGATGATCCTACGAAATTGTTTGCCGCCTCGAACACCGTGAAATAACCCTAAGGTATGCCGAGACATATGACTAAGAGGAACCCCAAGACTCAACTGAGATTCAATATAAGGAAGGTAATCTTCTAGGGCTTTTATACGGCTCATAGGTGCTTTTTGGACGCCGTATACCTCATTGTCTACCTCAGAGAGAAGAAATGGGTTGTGGTAGGCTTCACGGCCGACCATGACCCCATCCACGTAGTGGAGGTGTCGCAATGATTCGGCTATGGTTTTAATACCGCCATTGATGATTATTTCCAAATCTGGAAAACAGCGTTTCAGCGCGTAGACCCGTTCGTATTGCAAAGGTGGTATATCGCGGTTCTCCTTAGGGCTAAGACCTTGAAGGATGGCTTTGCGTGCATGAACAATAAAGGTTTTGCAGCCTGATGACTTTACAGTCTCAACAAACGTATACAGAAGCTCGTCGCTGTCTAAGTCATCGATTCCAAGTCTGTGCTTTATCGTAATCGGTATAGATACTGCATCTTGCATTGCAGCTAAGCAGTCTCTAACTTGCTGAGGGTGCGCCATCAAGCAGGCGCCGATCATATTATTCTGAACCCGGTCGCTAGGGCAGCCAACATTCAGATTAATTTCATCATAGCCGTAAGCTTCTCCCATTCTCGCACATTGGGCCAGCTCGGTTGGGTTACTACCACCGAGTTGCAAAGCTACAGGATGCTCTCCTTGATGATAAGCTAAGTGTCGTTCGGCGTCTCCATAGATCAGAGCACCGGTAGTTACCATTTCTGTGTACAACAAAGTGTGTTGTGACAGCGTTCGGTGGAACATACGGCAGTGTCTATCTGTCCAATCCATCATGGGTGCGACCGAGAAGCGTCGGCTTACTGAATCATGAGTGTGATCCGAGGAAGAGGAGGTGGTCAAACTGTTCAGGTCTCCAAATTCTACACAAGGCTATCTGCTTTATGCATAGTGCGGCAATTTATTAACGGAATTATACACGCGAGCAAGCGGGGGTTCGACTGAAACCTACGTAAGAGCAGGGTAAGGTAAGGAGAATATGATGTTGGCTAACTATTTAGCGTTATCGTGTACTCATTCGTATAGCCTGTGTCGAGATAAAAGCCCTGTATTAACAGGGCTTTATAGAAGAAAACTTATTCTACTGGCGTTGGTCGAAATCGACGACTACTTCATCAGAGATTGGGTGGGCTTGGCAGCTAAGGATATAACCTGCATCAATCTCGTGCTGTTCGAGGCCATGAGTAATGTCCATATCGACTTCACCTTTGACTACTTTGCACTTACAAGTTGAGCAAACACCTGCTTTGCAGGAGTAAGGTAGATCCATACCATTAGCCATACCCGCATCAAGAATGTTTTCACCTACGGTAGCCAAGTCGAACATGACTGAACGGCCATCCGCAATCACAGTTACCTTGCTCTGTTTTTCTTCACCGTATTCGGCAATACGCTGTTGTGCTTTTTCCAGAATGGCTTGTGAGTCTGCTGATGAGTTGGCAAACAGTTCGTAGTGGATCTGTTCGTCGCTCAGACCTTCGGCGCGAAAGCCGCGAGATACTTCGGACATCATCGCTTCAGGGCCACAGATAAAAGCTTCATCTACCGATTTGATATTGATCAGGCCGGCTTTTTGTAGAGCATAACCTTTTTTGTTATCGATACGGCCATTGAGCAGGTCAGCGCCCTGATCTTCGTAATCCATAATATTGATCCAGTGGAAGCGATCCATATAACGGTTTTTGACGAAGTTTAGCTCATCCTTGAACATCACAGAGTTGCTGCGGCGGTTACCGTAAATCAGGGTCACTTTACTTTTGGGCTCAATGTCTAACGCAGACTTGATAATAGACAGCATGGGCGTGATGCCTGATCCTGCCGCAATACACATGTAGTTTTTAGCGTTTTCTGCTTTTAACTCAGAGTAGAAGCTACCTTGAGGGGGCATGACCTCTATGTCCATGCCTGGTTTAAAGTTGTCATTGGCAAAGTTGGAAAACTTACCATTTTTAACGCGTTTAATACCCACACGCATGTGACCATCGGTGACACCTGAGCAAATTGAGTATGAGCGGCGAACATCTTCACCGTCAATCATAGCGCGCAGAGTCAGAAACTGGCCTTGAATAAATGTAAATTTCTCTTTCAGTTCTTTAGGTACTGCAAAGGTTACACAAATCGCTGTGTCCGTTTCTGGCTGTACATCGGCGATCTTTAGTGTGTAGAAATTGGTGTCAGACATCGCTTCACCTATATCTTTTTAAAATAATCAAATGGTTCGTTGCAATCGTTACACTGAAACAGTGCTTTGCACGCAGTTGAGCCAAATTCACTGACCCTTCGAGTATTTCGAGAGCTGCAATGAGGACATTGTGCATGGGCATCCGGTGTCAGGCCATCATCGTCAAGGTCTGCATCTTCAGGTGGTGCAATACCGTAATTCCTGAGCTTTTTGCGACCTTCTGGAGACATCCACTCTGAACTCCATGCAGGCGATAATGACATCTTTACGATGACGTCATCATAACCTGCCTCGTTCAGCGCTTTCTTTACATCGGTGCTGATATTATCCATGGCTGGGCAACCTGAATAGGTTGGTGTGATGGTCACAATAATACGATCATCTTCACGGCTAATATTGCGCAAAATCCCCAAGTCCCAAATGCTCAGTACCGGTACCTCTGGGTCTTTAACCGCATCGAGCAAGTCCCATAAGTCTTTCACATCAGCGGTATTACGCTGCTGTAAACGTTGATACTGCTCTTCTGGCATCAGTGAGATTTCATTCATACTGGTTTACCACTCGCAACCTGGGTGAGAGCGATGCACGATCTGCATCTCTGTCAGCATGTGGCCTAGATTCTCGGTGTGATAGCCTGTGCGCCCTCCGCGAACTGCCCAACTATCTTCTGGTACAGTCAACGTTGCCTCTGTCAGAATATCGCTAACCATCTGTCGCCAAGCGCCATGCAGTTTAGAAACATCTACGCCGATACCGTTATCAGCCAGTAACTGCTCAGTTTCATCCATATCGAACATTTCATGGGTATAGCCCCATAATTGATCAACTGCTTTTTGTGTGCGTTTGTGGCTTTCTTCAGTACCATCGCCCAGACGTAAAACCCAATCACGACTACGGCGCAGGTGATATTTGGTTTCTTTGATCGCTTTAGCGGCGATGGCTGATAGTGTTGCATCTTTTGACTGAAGCAGTTCTGGTAACAGCAACGTGTAGTAAACATCAGCAAATAGCTGGCGAACTTGGGAGTATGCGAAATCGCCTTTTGGCATTTCCATCAACAGCAAGTTGCGGTATTCGCGATCGTTACGCATATAGGCGAAATCATCTTCGGTACGACCATCGTTGGCCAACTCAGCGGCATAGGTGTAGAACATTCGGGCGCGACCGATATAGTCCAGTGCTACGTTGCCATAAGCGATGTCTTCTTCTAGGAAAGGACCGTAGCTGACCCACTCAGAGATACGATGACCTAGTACTACAGAGTCATCACCGAGGCGGGTAGTATATTCAAGCGTTGCAGCTTTGATATCACTCATTCTTATATACTCCTGCCAATTACATGTTGTTTACTGGATCAGGTAGCACGTAGTAAGTGGCGTGACGATAGGGTTTGTCATCGCTTGGGTCGTAAAAGCTCTCTGCGTCATCTTCCTGAGAAGAGCAGATGTCGTTAGATTTTACAACCCAGATGCTTACGCCTTCACTACGACGGGTATAACAGTCGCGTGCGTACTCTAACGCTTGCTCATGATCTTCAGCATGAAGAGAGCCAACGTGTTTATGATCAAGGCCGCGCTTAGAGCGAATAAATACTTCAAATAATTCTAGTTTTTCAGTGATATTGGTCATGATGCATCCCCCTTACGCAGCATTCTGTGCTTTTTTAGCTCGTTTCTTTTCGTTATAGGCTGTGATGGCGTCACGTACCCATTCACCTTCGTTATGAGCCGCTACATGATGCTCAATGCGCTGGCGGTTACAGTGACCGTTGCCGTTGATTACACTCCAGAACTCATCCCAGTTCAGATCGCTACTATCATAATGGCCGCGTTCTTCATTCCACTTAATGTTTTTATCTGGGTGTTCAAGGCCAAGTACTTCTATCTGCTTGACCGTCTGATCAACAAACTTCTGGCGAAGGTCATCGTTTGTCTCACGCTTGATTTTCCACTCCATTGATTTTTGAGAGTGTGCTGATTCAGAGTCATGAGGACCAAACATCATGAGCGCAGGCCAGTAGAAACGGTTGAGAGCATCTTGTGCCATTGCTTTCTGTTCAGGGGAGCCTTTGGCCAGTGCCAGCATCGCTTCGTAGCCTTGGCGCTGGTGGAAAGATTCCTCTTTACAGATACGGATCATGCCACGCGAATAAGGGCCATAAGAAGTACGTTGCAGGGAAACTTGGTTAACAATAGCAGCGCCATCGACTAACCAGCCAATTGCCCCCACATCTGCCCACGTTAGCGTTGGGTAGTTAAAGATGGAGGAGTACTTTGCAGTACCACTTTGCAACTGTTCTATCATCTCAGAGCGTGAGATACCTAATGTTTCACAAGCGCTGTATAAATAAAGGCCGTGTCCCGCCTCATCCTGAACTTTGGAGAGCAGAACAGCTTTACGGCGTAGGGAAGGTGCGCGAGTAATCCAGTTACCTTCCGGTTGCATGCCAATAACTTCTGAATGCGCGTGCTGAGAGATTTGACGGATCAGGTTTTTGCGGTAAGCATCTGGCATCCAGTCCTTAGGCTCAATCTTCTCTTCTGCTTCGATCTTACGCATGAAATTTTGTTCTTCGGGGGTCATCATTCTGCTCTCCGACTTTCTGGTTCTTGTTTCAGGCTATGAAACTTATTTTTATCTTCATAGCTGTTTGCGTATCAGTTTGTTAGTTCGACCTACAGGCGTTTGGTATACGTCTAAGGCCTACAGCTTTGATAGATTAAATGTACCTCGTAATTAAAATAAATGATACATAAAATTACAATAAAAATTAAATTAATGTATCGCTTTTTTTGAATTAACAAAGCTGCTTTTACCAATACGACTATCAATCGATGTATTGGAGAGAGGTGAACTGACCCGCCAAGCTTTTTATCATCTTGGGAAAAGGTCTTTTATTTCAGCAAGTAATTGCAGGTTAATGCGGTGATAGCAGGTGAGGCGTGTCGGAGATAATGCTATGAACGCCCATATTCCATAGAGTCTGGGCATCACGTTGTTTATTGCAGGTATAGACTAAAAGATCATATCCGGCAGCGATGATGCCAGTTGCTTGGGCTTGATTGAGTAGGTTCCAGTCACAATGAAGGCTGACAGCACAGAGTTGTTTCTGAGTATTTAACCAATCGTTATCAATTGTTTCGTAGAGAGTGCCGAGCAATTGATGCTTGTCAGCTAGGCGGTATTGATGCAAAAGTTCGTGATCAAAGCTGCTAATAAGTATCGGAAGATTGCTGCACCAGTAATTTTTGATAATGGGCAAGATTTGCTGAATGACGAGACGATGCTCAATGCCCGTTTGAGCCTTCAGTTCTAAATTGAGCCCCATACCTAGTTCGGAAAGTAGTGTTAACGCCTGTTGGAGGGTGGGGACAGGTTCATGACGAAACCGCTCGGAAAACCAACCGCCGGCATCAATGAGCTGGAGATCAGCAGCCGTAGAATGACAGAGTAGGCCGCTGTGGTTAGAGCACCGATCCCAGCTATCATCATGGCAAAGAACGACACTTCCATCGCCTAATAGGCTGGCATCTAATTCAACCCAGCGGATACCAAATAGATGTGCCATGCGAATACTAGCAAAGGTGTTCTCGGGAGCGAGGGAGGGTAGCCCCCGATGACCAATAATAGCGCTTGCCAGCATAGTCTTGCCCGAGTCCTAAAATTCTACTTTAGGAACTTGCTTAACTTGGGCGGCTTCTGCTTCATCAAGTTCAAAGAACTCCATTTTACTGAATCCAAAGCGCTGAGCCACCAAGTTAGATGGGAAGCTATCCACCATAATATTTAAATTTCGCACAGAGCCATTATAAAAGCGGCGAGCCATCTGGATATGGTCTTCAAGTTCTTTAAGTTGTGCTTGAAGATCCAGAAAGTTGGTATTGGCTTTAAGGTCTGGGTAGGCCTCAGCTAAGGCAAAAAGTTGGCGCAATGCACCACTTAGCGCCATTTCTGCTTGGGCGGTAGCCGCAGCACCTGATTGCCCTACTTGGACAGCGCTATTGCGGGCATTGACGACTTTTTCGAAGGTTTCTTGCTCATGGGTGGCGTAACCTTTAACCGTCTCTACCAAGTTGGGAATCAGGTTATGGCGACGCTTAAGCTGTACTTCTATACCGCTCCAAGCTTCTTCGGATCGTGTACGTTTATCAACCAGTCCGTTATACAGACTAATAATATAAAGCGCGAGAGCAACTATGAGTCCTACTAGGACAGACAATGTAATCACAGGGTATCTCCTCTACCTGCGGTTAAAATATAGCTAAACCAAGATTCAGCTGAGTATAACAAACCCGTGTAGTGATCATGAGCTGAATTTTACCAGCCACCTCCACCTCCGCCGCCACCTCCACCACCGGAGGAGCCTCCACTAAAACCGCTACTGCCTGAGGATGAGGGAGGCGTCGCCGATGAGGCGATTGCACTACTTAATCCACTACTTAGAGAGGAGGTCATCGTAGAGAAATGGGGGCCTTGCCGCCCATGATACCATCGTAAATTTTCTCGCCCTTTGTTGGCTGCTTTTTCCATAATTTCGGTGAACTGATCTCCCCATTCGTTCTCTACATCCAATGCGATTGCGTAGGGAAGATAGCGTTCGAACAGCTCTGGCGTTTTTTCTGGCGGGTGCTGAAAATTCAGCAGGTCTTTCTCTGCAACACTCAGGTATAAGCGGAACCCTTCAATTTGATCCATTAGCTTACGACCAGCAATTGTTGGGGCCTTGAGGAGCCAGTAAAATAGGGCCAGTAAGCCACCAGCCACAATACAGTACAAAAGAATCGCTTTGCCATTGTTATCAAACATGTCTAAGAGATGTGAGCCGATGTTGAAAGTAAACACAGCAAAGAAAATAGGAATCAGCGATACCAGTGCACGAAGTGCCAATCGAAGCCCTCTGTAGCGATGACGTTGCGCTATGAAGATGCGCAGACCATTTACCACGCTGGCACCAAGCCCAGCTAGAAAAATCCCAAACCCGGCAGCTTCAGCGTTGTTATCAACGAGTATTAAAACGACGAAGAGGCCTAGCGTTAATAATACCCCAGAAATAAAGCTACCAATGTTGTGACGAAAGTTCTTGTCTCCATGCTCTGCTTTTAATGAGCTTTTTAGCGCACTGAATGCTTTTTGAACTTTGCTGTCGTAAGTATGGCCTAGCGAGACGCTCTCAACCCCTGAGGAAAATAAGAGAGTGGCTAGTTTTTGTTCACCTGCACTTAATGGTACTACCTCTGCGTGATGAGAACGTGCTAAGCGGTGAAGCTGGAATCCGCCTGTCGCATCGGCTTCCTTGATGCTCAAGTAGCCCTTAACCGCCATATTTATAGTGGCGGCAGTAAAGGCGCTTGGCTTCATTCTGTGGTCATAAATATATTGGCAAGCGGATGGAGAGAGTCCTTCTGGCGGTGTGAACAAAGGAATGATTGTGCCCGGTGCTGGGTCCCTACCAACGTAGTGCCAGCGAACTAATAAGAAGATAAAGACAATAAAACCGCTGACTAAGGCCAGCAAGCTGGTTAAATGGTCCAGGAGCCACCAATGAAGTGTCTGGCTGCGGGAAGGCGGCAAGATAACCCCTTTATTCCAGGCCGCAACAATCGTCATGCCTTCATAAGCGTTTAATGACTTGCTTAGAGTATAACGTACTTCAAAGGGAAGCTGCTGTTCTATGTAAACGTCAGAGGTTTGGCTACCTTGGCGGCCGTTGTAGGCAGTAAATTCGGTTATATTCGCATCGGTGGGCAGTGTTAATCTGGCTGTTGCCTTCTCTATTGGAAAGCTAAAACCATGACTGATGGCATTAAAATAGAGTTCATCGCGGTGTTCAAAGAATTGAATTTGGCGATCTGTTTTATATACCAGTTCATAGGTGTGTTCTCCTTTGCTGACATACTGGCGTTTGTCACCGATATAAACGCGAACGCCATTGCTACGCTTTTCGGTGTAGTAGGGCTCTGATTGTCCATTGCGCTTGATCTCGATGACATCGAACGTCGTTTGGTACCGAGTGCCATCGGGTAAGTGGTAGATTGTTGGGAAGTCGCGGTATATGCCCCGCTGTATAGAGGTATGTTCGGCATTGACCGTGATTTTCTCGGTGATTAGTAGTGTGCCATCCCGTTGTATGAGAATGTCTGTCTGGTAATCCAGAATACGTTCCAACGCAGAGACGTTTCCTGCACAGAATATCAGCGTTAGTAGTAACAGTAGATAACGCATACGCAAGTCCTTTTCCCTACTTATTGATAGGTGGCTGCTGTAATAAACTCATTAAACGACTCACACCAGATGATAACGGAAGTGTAATCATCAGGTTGTATTCCTTCGGGAATTCTGATCAAGAAGTTATCAAACGTTTTAATATCACCTACTTGCACCATAGACGCTTTGTTTCGTAAAAAATCGGCTTCTGTTTCAACAAATGTGGGCGAAAGGTAAAGTTTGTAAGCGGGGCCTGGTGCAAGCTCTCCTTTTAAGGCAATTGAAGAGTGTGTGATAATGACCTTACCTTCTCCCCAATGCAGAAAATCACTGCCTGCTAAGTCCTTTGTGAATTCACCACTATAGCGTAAATCGTGCTCCAGTTGAGTAAGCTGGCTGGTATTCGGGGCATTGGGTGCCATAAGGATGGGAAGCGCATAAATCCCCCCCATAAAACTGATGGCGGCGACCAGCAGATGCGAAACGCAAAGTAAAAAGAATTTTCCCATAACAGCCTCGATTTAATTTTTATGAGAGCATAGAGAAGCTTGTCTTCTATTACAAAAAAACCTTGAAGACCATAAGTAATCTTTAACAAAGGGATAGAATAAACATTTTTCTCCATTCTGAAGGTGAGATACCAAATCGGGTACGGAAGTGATGCCTGAGTGTAACAACTGAGCCAAATCCTGCTTGATCTGCTATTTGTTCAATGGATAAGGAAGATGACTCTAACAGCTGTTGGCAATATCGTAAGCGCTCCTCTATTAACCATTCATTGACGCTTAGCCCTGTCAATCGTTTAAAGCGACGTGTGAAGCTGCGCCTATGCATCATCGCCTGATCAGCCATTGAGTCAAGAGAATGTTTGTGACGAAGATGTTCTCTAACGTGGTCCATCACGGTTGCAATACGCTGATCGCTAACACGACTTGGTACCGGTAATTCAATAAATTGGGCTTGCCCACCTGATCGTTGTGGTGGAACGACCATGATACGAGCGATCCGATTGGCTTCTTGAATGCCCAAGCGCTGCCGAATGATATGAAGACAGCAATCGATCCCCGCTGCGGTTCCTGCGGAAGAGATGATTTCGCCATCGTCAACATAGAGTACATCTGGATTTAGATTGATATCAGGAAAACGGTGTCTAAAGTCCTCTGCATACGCCCAGTGTGTGGTGGCTTTCCTGCCTGACAATAAGCCAGCTGCAGCTAAAACGTATGTGCCTAGGCATAAACTAACGAGCAGAGCCCCCCGTTGGTGAGCATCCGATAATGCTTTAGCTAAGTGGATAGAGGGAGGTTGAAATGGTGCGTACCAGCTAGGGATGATAACTATATCTGCTTGAGTTAGTACGCCTAGGTTATGGTTAGTCGTCATTGTAAATCCACTAGAGCAGCGGATACTAGATGATTCACTAAACACTTTTAACTCGAAGGATTTACAAATATCCCCAAAAATAGCGCAGGGTACGGATAAGTGAAAACTACTTATCCCCTCAAAGGCGAGCACAGCAACAACGGGTTTCATATACGATCTCCTATTTGGCCTGATCTTATCGTATATTGTCATTTGGGTCGCTCGCTGAATCGCTCATCTCGTGAAAAACTAAGTTATCTGAAACTTACAGAGAAAATTGGGAGCAAATAATGAGCTTTGAACAGACCGCGTTACTCGTCATTGACCTTCAAAATGACTACTTCGATGGTGGTGCTTTCCCACTATGGAAAAGTGAGGAGGTTAAGAATCGCATTGTTGAGGTTATTTCGCAGGCGACGGAATCGGGCATAAAAATTATCCACATACAGCATTTGGCAAATCCAGAAAAACTTGCTCCCTTTTTTAATGAAGGGACGCTTGGGGCTGAAATACACCGAGATATCCTAAGCGCAGCACCCGATGCCCCTGTGATTGTTAAACGTTTCGCAGATGCCTTTGAAAATACAGAGCTGGAGGCTGAATTGGCTTCCCATCAAATTAAAAACTTACTCCTTTGTGGAATGATGACTCAAAATTGTGTAACTCATACCGCCATCTCTAAAGCAGTAGAAAAATACTCAGTTACTTTATTGAGCGATAGTTGCACAACAGTGAGTGAAATGATCCACCTGATTGCTTTAAACGCGCTAACGAATCGCCCAATTAAGATAAGTTCATCGTCAGAAGTATTCAATCAGCGCGGCTAAGGGAAGCCTTGGGGAATTATTTCCTATAATTTTTGTCGATAGGTTAGCGAAAATAACCTGTCAGGAGTCAACATGGATACACGCAGCTTACTGGATCAGTTTCTTAAAGCGGGAACCGATATGCTTCAGGGAACATCAACAAGTCATTCATCCTCTCAGCAAAGAGGAGGTATTGGTGATTTGTTATCAAAGAATAGCGGAGGTTTAGTAGCTGGTGGTGTGTTGGGCTTACTATTAGGCAGTAAAAAAGGGCGTAAAATTGGTGGCCAAGCACTTAAATATGGCAGCTTGGCGGCATTGGGGGCTGTTGCCTATAAAGCTTACAACAACTGGCAGGCTCAGCAGGCCTCATCTGGAGCTCCCGGTTCGACTTCTCATGCACCAACCCCTATAAGTGAATTACCTGCCCCTGCTGTCGAACAGCACAGTCGAGCAGTCCTTTGTGCCATGATCGGGGCAGCAAAAGCTGATGGGCATATTGATGATAAGGAGCGAGCTCTGATCGATCAGGGTATTGCAAAAATCACGGATGATCCTCAATTACTAACATGGTTTGAACAAGAGCTGCATAAACCTCTGGATCCTGCCGACGTGGCAGGCTATGCATGCTCTCCGGAGATAGCAGCAGAAATGTATCTTGCCAGTGTTCTGGTCATTGATGAAGAGAGCTATATGGAGAGGGCTTATCTTGAAGAGCTGGCTCGGCAACTGTCCATTGAGCCAGCATTGAAAGCGGAATTAGAGCGCCAAGTTGCCTTAGGCTAGTGTAAGTAAACTGAGAAGTGTACTCAGGCTTTGTTTGCTGTGCTTACCTGTTCCCTCATGTTCGCTCGTTCAATATATATAAGAGACACTGAGGGAGCCATAGCGCTGAGGATCATCCTGTGTTTCAAACTCTTTAGTCCGGTATACATGTGCAAATGATACTTTCCAATTGTCATAAACAGCTGCTATGCCGATAGCCGCATCGGCAACAAAAGGTTTTTTCTGGACGGAGTGACTATCCTGATAGGAGTTACCATCCAGAAATATGTTATGAATCACCCAGCGCCCATCGATAGACATAAATGCATGTGCACCCCAACCTCGCTTTTGGTTATACAGTTTGTTACCTGGGGCACTATTATCACCGCCAGGGCGTAATGCGGAGGTTCCAAAATCATCGGGTAAATTAAAGCCGAAACGTACTTCCGCGCCACTATTAACATAGGTTGCTACATTGCCAAGGCTGCCGCCAACATGGGTAATGACGTCATATTCGGTTCCACTCAAGAAGCGATCTTTGAGAACACGGCTTTTATGCTCATAGACGATTTGTATACCCGGTTCATTTTCAAGTTGGTTATGCCAACCATCAAATCGTTCTATACCGCGCGTTCTATGTACTAAATCTTGTGCTTCTTTAGCAAGAGAAGCTGGGCCTACGACACCAAGGTTTAACTCGACAGAGTTGAGTTTGTTGGCTGTTTTGGCATGATAACCGAATCCTGCATAAAGCCACCCAGCATAGGGCCTATCGTCTGGATCGACGGTGACTCGTTCACGATCTTCGGGGGTGTACATTTGTTGACCGACTGTAAACACTAAATTACGCTGTACGTTATCAGTTACCTTCTCTTTAACGGGGTAGAGAGGGACGAACCAGCGGTTAACGTCCCGCAAAACCTCGGGAATATTGGGATCATAAAGATAGTTGTCTAAGTCAGGCGATACCCATGACAGCCGAATACCGTTTGTGTAACTTTGGTCGGTATCGGCGAAAAGGTCATTTTCAAAGTAGAGATTATGGGTCCAAGGTGTAGCATGAGAAGCTTGGGACGATAAGCCTGCTAAAGATAGAAGCGCGATAGATGCTTTTTTGAACATACCTAAAAGAACACTCGTGTAATGGGGCGTCGTATGAAAAGACGCCATGCAATCGAAAATAATAATACAAAAACGAAGAGAGTTATTTGTTCTATCGATATCCCGATAAGCACTATGTTGTCAGGTAGGCAGTCATGTTTACCCACAAGAAATTGCTCTAGATTCTGTAGTAAAGGTGAGCTCAGCAACCATGCCTGTAAACCTGTATCACACATCTGAGGAGGTGTTGCTTGGGAGGTTAACCAAACATAACGAACGGTTGTAGCTAAACCTATACCAGCCATTATCAAACTCAAAAAAGCGAGAATGCGTTGTCCAAAAATCCAAGGGTTTAGAATGAAAGCGATCAAAAAAATCCCGCTGATACATAAAAGGCATAAGCGTACGATTTGACATAAGGTACAATCAACGGCTGACAGTTGCTGATCAAGGACTATAGTTGCGTAACCTAGAGATACTCCCGCAATAAATAGGCCTAGCAAATTTAGTCTTCGGTAGGAAAACAGCGCATCATCTATTTGTCGTTTCACAGGTGACCTTCAGATTCTAAGGGTGTTTTTATTATTTTTGGTACCAGCGGCCATCAGGGTTTTGAAGGTAGTTGCCTTTATCCGCCTTTTCAAAGAGTTTCTGTCCAACCCGTGCTTCGATAACTTCGATTTGGACTCCTGCCTTTTGCGCAGCTTGAGCATAAGCTACTTTACGTTTTTGGTTAATAGTGGCAACTAATTTAGTTGTTTCAGCATTGGCGGCTGGGCTGACGCTCGCTAAATAACCTGAAGGCGTTTCTCCTATCAATCCGGCAGCTTTAGCTTCGTCCAACGACAGTGCCCAAGCTGAGGGCGATAACAGCAAACAAAGTAAGGCGAAGCGAGATAGGGGAGCCATTATATATTTATGCATGTTACGTCCTTAAAAAAGATCACTCTTGTCATTAAGAAGATCGTCAATTTCCCGATCAACCTTGACCAATATCTCATGCTCGATTTTAACATTGAGATTGATGGTTATGGGCTCATTAGGTACAGCCACCTGAACCTTAGGGGAGCATCCCATTAACAGTGAGCTACTTATCAGCAGCCCAGTCAGCCATAGGTGTTTTTGTGACATGGAAGTCTCCGTTATACATTCGTATTAGGGCTTACGGTAACGCTTCTCTATGCTTTCCGTCAAATTATCTGCAAATTGCAATGTTTTCATAAGTTTAAGGACATTTTCCTGAATATTGACTGAGAAGTTCACAGCTTGTCCATTATTCCAATCAGGATTTTCTCCTGCGAGTTGTGTTTTGAGCAAAAGTTCACCATTCGGCGCATAATTCACCTCTGCATCAAGTATTCGATAACGAAAATTGGATAGTGCGTCTAATGCAAGACCCAATCCCATATTATTCTTCGCTAAGGCTTTAACGCTGTCGTTGGGCTGGTATCTAATCAACCCAGATCCTCGGCTCTTTAAGGCGCCGCCGGTTATCCGAAAGCCTTGATGGTTTAATCGAAGGGGGAGATTAACGTCAAGTATGCCTTCTCCGGATAAACCGGGCTGCCTTTCTAGTTGGAGCAGTTCATTTAGAGAAAGTTCACGCAAAGTAACGTTAGTGCTTAAGTTTGGCTCAGATAAAACGGTGTAAAATGGTTCTGCAGCGAGTCTGCCCCCAAGCAATTGTGCTGAAAGGGTTGAGATATCAGCGATGGCATGGGGGGAGCCAATTTTATTGAGCCGATAATCGATCTGAATATTTTCCACAGGTAGTCCTACTTCTAGGGCTTTGATGTGTAGTGTTCCTTTATCGTCAATGCGATCGCCCCGTAAGTAAGTTGTGCTATTCAACTCAGTACCAATGAGTTGTATCTGTTCATAGTTAATGTCCAGCTCAGTAATCGCGTGGTTGATTGTGCCGTCTAATCGACCACTGAACCATTGGAGGCGGCCGTTGTGAGTGTAGTTACCTTTTTGAATAGAGAAAGTGTCAGGTAGCTTTTTGACGGGGAGATACGGTGTTAGCAAACCTAAGTCGGTCGTCAACGGGAATTCTTTCAAGCGCCATTGGGCGTCAATAACCTCAGTGTCAAAATTAGTAGCGACACTGATGGCTGTATGTAAGGGGAGGTCGAGTGCTGAGACCGCCAGTGCTGTGTCTATTTTAGGCCAGCGAACGTAACTTTTTCCTTGAAGAGATATTGTGGGTAATTGGTTACCGTCAATCTTGGCTTTGACGTTTGGTACGTGTATATCAAGTGTGGCATGTAACGTTTGTGGATCAATTTCGTCGATTGAGATGGTAGCCGGATGTAGCGAAATGTGGTTTGTGGGATGGGATAGATTTTTCGGCTCTATGATCAGTTTAAATGGCCGGGCGTCCAATTTTTTGCCGATATTCGTTTGTAGTCCATCGGGTAAGCGCAGTGTCAGTGTGTCAAGACGCCAGTTGTTGTGGCGTAACTTTCTGAGACTTACTTGGCTTTGCTTGTGGAGTTCTATGTTTAAACCATCGGCAAGGTTAAAGTGTGTATTACCCGATAGGTTAAGAGATAAGGCTTGTACTTCTTTAAGCTGGAGTTGAGCCTGAGCTTCCAAACTATAGTTTTGGTCAATAGTTAAACTGAGTAACCATCGGTTAAAGCCATCGTGTATTTGGTCAGGAAAGGAAATGTGAGAGGTACCATTGTAGTGCCCTTGTGTGATGCTAAGCGGTATCTCTAAAGCTAAGGGCAATCGTTTGGCTATATTAAGTACATCCTTGAGGTTTATATCATGTAACAGTGAGATCTGAACTCTCCCATCCTTTGTTTGGAATTGGCCGACGGATGTGAGCGCTGTGGTGTTGGCCTCGTCAATGATATTGAATTGCATGCGATTCAAATCATCCAGAATTAAGTCAGAGCGGGCAATGGCGCGATTATCAATGGTGGTCATTACACGGGTAAGCAGCTGTTCTCGTGTTAAATAGACATTACCTGTAAATCTAAAATCGGCTTGCTCAGGCCCGTGCCAGTGGATACTCAGTTGTCCTATCACAAGCTCTTTTGCGGGGGCGAAATCCAGCCATTGTTCCGGTAGCAGTTGAATGAGGTCAAATCCCGAGAGTGAGGCATTTTCTTCAGAGGAGGCCGGTTGAACCCCTGTCATTTCAATATCAAGTTCTGCCAGGGGTATTTCAATACGGCTTAGTTCGCCTTTAAGCAGCAAGTCCCAGGGATCATAGTTAATCGAAATGGGCCCGGCTGATAGTTTTGAAACGCGATTATCTGTGATTTTTTCGACACGTAACTCTGAGATTAACAGGGCTTTCGGGCTGGGATACTCCACGGTAAACACGGGCTTTTGGAACCCTTGCTCTAAGAGCCACTGCTCTACCACGTATTTTGCGATACCAGGTAAAGAGGTATAGGCCAGTACGGGTATAATAATGAGTAGGACAAGGGAGGTAGCGAGCCACTTTTTCACAGGGTGTACCTAATAGCAGATTAAAGTTCAGCCAGCATGATATCGTCGAGTCGCTCAATGGCGATTTTGATACGGAAAATTAAATCGGTGTATTGATCGGTATCTTGCTCGATATCAATATCGCTGAGGCGATCAGCCGTTTCATCCAACGTTTCTCCATGTGCGACGATCTGCTGATCCCTCAGATACCAATGGATCAGCCCCGTAACTTCAGCAGCGCTAGATACCTCTTCAAGGTTATCAAAAATAACATCTCGAACAGCGCAAAGTTGCTGCATGCGTGGAGTATCATCCGCGGTATCAACGTAGAGGCGTAGTAATTGATCAGCATTTTCAATGGCTATATCATCAATCCACCATGTCATTAGCGTAGCTTCCTGACAACGTTCAAACCATCGCGCACGGTTAAAAAAACGTTTTCCATATTAGGATCGGCTGCAATCAAACGGTTGGTTTCGACCAGTGCATCATCAATATCGGATTCCGGTTGCAATACTTTTCCAGACCAGAGTACATTATCGAGAATGATTAAACCTCCGGGGCGGGTTAGTTCTTTAACCTTCAAATAGTAATTGAGGTAGTTGCGCTTATCAGCGTCAATAAACGTAAAGTCCAGAGGGCCATCCAGTTGCTCTGCTAAGGTTTCAAGGGTGTCTAAGGCGCGTCCAAAAATAACCTCAATTTTGTGGCCATGTTCGCTACGATCAAAAAATGTTTGTGCATAATCAATAGCACGTGGGTTGGTCTCGCAGCAAATAAGCTTGCCTGTTTCGGGCATCCCTTCCGCAATGGATAAAGCAGAGTAGCCAGTAAACATACCAATCTCTAGGGCGCGTTCTGGTTGGTGAATTGCACTAAGCATTTTTAGTGTACGGCCAACGAGTCGCCCTGATAATTTTTGTGGCCAACCCATGTTTTCGTTAGTGCCGTCGATCAGCTCTTGAAGCAAAGGGGGTTCTTCGCCCGTGTTGAGAAAGGCGTAGTCTTCAATAGCTTCGTTAACCAGATACTCCATTACTGCAGGGTCTCACTTGTTTTAATTAATTAGGAGGTATCAGCGTATCATCGGCTGAATACCCAAAACGCAATCATAGCATTTTCTATAATAAGGATAACGCTACTACACATCATAACTGCCATGTTGGCATACTAACTAGCCGCTAATTCCTCTACAATTCGATTTTGTTCAGCTTTATTGGAGTAAATATCTGTGGATCCTATGATTACCTTCCTGATTACGGGGTTTGTATCTATGTCGGCAGCGCTCAGCGCAGGGGCAATTAACAAGTTGCCTGAAGAGAAAAAAGTGGGCAGGTTAGCTGAAAAAAATACTCAGGTAGCCTTTGTTTTAGCCGGTAACTTAGCTGCATTGACATTGATTGGCGCTCTGGCTTTTGGGGTTCGTCAGCTTGAATGGTGGATTCCATTACTGTGTGTCTTTGTGACCTTTCCCGTTGTACATATCTTGATTATGCAGCGCTTGTTAGGTGATGTTAAAAACCTGATATTGATGACACTGTTCGTACTTATCTCAATTCCGACGCTCTATTATTACTGGTAATGCCCTTGTTTGAGACGCTAATCAATCGGTGGGATACAGCGACGGCAGTCATCGTGTTCTTAGCTGTTGCTACACCTTTGATTGTCATGTTCTTGGTTATGCGTGCAGGTTGGGTGCGTCTTGCACAGGACAGAGAGCAGCAGTTGCATGAAAGCCAATTACAAGCGGTTCAGCTTACTGAGCGCTTGGCGGTGATGGCTAAACTTGAGCGCATGGTTGATGATCTGGAGTATGAGCGTAGCGATCTTCGTGAGCAGTTAGCGATTCGACAAGCGCAAGTCGCCGAGTTGGATGCCCGTTTGCAAGCCGATAGAAAAGCCAGTGATGAGAAACTCCAACTGTTAACGGATGCGAGAGACCAGTTACGTCAGGAGTTCCAAAATCTTGCGAACCAAATCTTTGATGAAAAATCCCGACGCTTTTCAGAATCCAGTCGAAAAGAGATGGGGATGATGCTGACCCCATTAAAGGATCAGTTAGGTGAGTTTAAACGCCGGGTTGAAGATGTGTACGATCGCGAAGCAAAAGATCGCCGCGCCTTACATGCAGAGATCAGCCAGCTCAAACAGCTCAACCAGCAGATGAGTCAGGATGCGATTAACCTGACTCAGGCGTTAAAAGGTGAAAGTAAAACGCAGGGTAACTGGGGCGAAATTATTCTAGAGCGGGTACTAGAAGAGTCAGGTCTACGCAAAGGTCATGAGTATGAGGTGCAGGTATCCCTTCGTGAACAAGAGCAGCGTTATCAACCCGATGTCATTGTTCATTTACCTGATGGTAAGGATATCATTGTGGACTCAAAAGTATCCCTGACCGCTTATGAAGCGTATTGCAGTACTGAATTGGCGTCTGAACGCCAACAACACTTACGTGCCCATACGCTCTCCTTACGAAATCATATACGAGGTCTAGGTGATAAAGCCTATCAAAAGCTTGAGGGCGTTCGGTCTCTGGATTTTGTCTTAATGTTCGTACCGGTAGAGGGGGCGTTTCTACTGGCATTAGAGCATGACTCACAGCTGTTCCGCTTTGGATTTGAGCGTAATATTATGTTGGTTAGTCCTGCGACGTTGCTGGTGACGCTGCGCACGATTCAAAATATCTGGCGTTATGAGCACCAAAGCCAGAATGCTCAGGAGATTGCCCGTCGCGGTGCAGAACTCTATGACAAGTTTGTTGGGTTTGTTGAATCATTAGATGATGTCGGCAAACACCTGACTAGAGCACAGCAGTCGTATGATGTTGCTTATAATCGCATGAGTACTGGGCGAGGCAACTTGGTACAGCAAGCGGTTGAACTTAATAACCTAGGAGTAAGCGGTAAAAAAGAGCTACCCCGAAAACTTACAGAAGGTGCTGATTCAGCTGCGACAAAATCGCGCATGTGACATCGTGTCACTGTGTTCTAGGGAACTTTATTTTTATGATCCGGAAAACCTTTTCGGAGAGTAAATTAATGTTCATTCCTTTCCCCCTTCGCCGGAGCACGGTTGTTGTTAGTGCTTTATTGTTACAGGCTTTTCCTGCATTAGCGCAAGAGCTGGTGGTTAAAGATAGCGTTACAGTCACGGCTACTCGAGAAGCGAGAGCCTCAGCAGATGTACCTGAAAGTATTGCCGTAATCGGCGGTGAACGGCTTGAACAGGAGAAGATGTTCAATGTCTCTGATGCGCTAAAGGGGACGCCCGGCGTGCTTATCCAATCCAACAACGGTGCCTATGATGCTCGGCTTATTATCCGGGGTGCGGGTTTAAAAGCGAATTACGGTATTCGTGAGATCATGGTATTACGTGATGGTGTACCGGTCACTGATCCTGATAGTTTCACTCGCCTGGACTTTATTGATACGCAGGATATTGAGCAAATAGAGATCACTAAAGGGCCGGGCAATATATATGCGACAGGTTCTGCGGGGGGAACGATTCAAATACTCTCCAAGTCCGTATTCGATGAACAACAGGATCAGATTCGTCTTGGTTTAGGGGAGCAGGGTGCGCGCAACCTTCACTTAAGAAAGAGCGGATTCTCTGAGTCGGGTAATGCGCTAGCGCTAACCTACTCTCACCGGGAAACAGAGAATAACTGGCGTCATTGGAATGAGTTTCAATCGGACCAGATCGGCATAAAAGGGGGAGTGTTACTCTCGGATGAAAGTGAGCTAGAACTAGAGTTAAGTATGACTAAGGCGGATGTACAGCTGCCAGGAGCAATGAACGAAACTCAGTTTGAGCAGTTTAAAAATACGGGTAGGCAAGAAGATAACAACTCTGCATTTAAACACAGTGGCCGTTATTCCGAGATTCTCTTTGCCAACAGCCGCTATACCCGAGCATTAACGGATAACACCGATTTTATTCAACGGCTTTATATCAACCATTGGTCTCATTATCATCCAGTCACCGGTGCAATAAACGATACGCCCGATGTAACTATTTTGGGTACAGACTTAGAGATTCGCCATCAACACACGCTTCTGGGGGATGACAGTTTAGTGGCTGGGGTCACTGTTCGGCAAGATCGGGATGATGGATCAAAAAAGTATGCCTACCGCGATTATCTGTCTAACTCAAGTGGTCGTATGTTGGCAACGTTATCTGATGAAAAAGGTGATTGGTTAGAGACCCAAGATACGACGAACACCGTTATTGGGCTGTTTTTTCAGGAAAGTTTGAAACCCACCGAGCATTGGCTAGTTGACGCTGGTTTTCGTTTGGATCATATCAGTATTAAGCAAGAGACGCTAAGCAGCGATACGGCTTATAACTACGGCGCGGGGCGTTATGTCACTATCCCCGGTAGTGGCGGTTATAGCGAGCTTGATAAGTCCTTTACACTGTTTTCTCCGCGATTGGGTGTGAGCTATCGTCTAAACCCTCAGTTTTCGTTGTTTGGGAATATCGCGCAGGGAGAGCAAGTACCCTTCTCCAGCGAGCTTGAATCCAATCATGATTTAAAAAGTGCGACCAATCGCAGTGTCGAGTTTGGTGTAAAAGGGCGTGCTGAAAACTGGCAGATGGACATGTCTATCTATTTTACAAAAGTAGATGATGAAATTATCGCGATTTTGGAAGACGGGAGAACCATTTATCAAAATGCCGGTAGTACGGATAAAAAAGGGCTGGAGCTACAAGGGCAGTATCAACTATTTAATAACCAAATAGGCAGTTTGTGGCTGGGTGCAAGCTATGCCTATAGCGACTATCAATATGATGCGTTCCAAGAGACTGTAAGGGTCGCGGGTGTTCCAGTGAGTTTGGACCGCTCGGGGAATCAGCTGCCTTACGTACCAAATCACCAGTTTGGTCTATCCGCTAGTTATCAGCATCCAAGTGGTATTAAAGCGCGTTTGCAAGCCGATACGTGGGGTGAATATTACCTGGATAATGCTAATACTGAAAAGTATGGGGGCTACGATATGGTGACCAGTTTGAATTTGGGCTATAGCCAAGGCCCACATGCTGTCTCCTTAAATGTTCAAAACTTATTTGATCAACGCTATGCTGTCGAGGTGAAAAAGGATACCAGCGGTAAGAAGTCTTATACGCCCGGCTCCCCAAGAACGGCTATGCTAAGTTATCGCTATCAGTTCTAAAACATGGACAACGCATCTTCACTGCATGGAAAAAAATTCATGTAGAAAACAGAAATTTCTGCCGCTACCTAGTAACTATTGAGTGAAAACCGCAGTACACTTCGCTCGATTGCAACACGGTGGCTGGCAATGCCCAGCTGTTTATTAATGATCCATATATTTAAAGGATCAGGAGATGCGTTTTCACTTCCCCATCGTCATTATTGACGAAGATTTTCGCTCAGAAAACACCAGTGGCTCAGGTATCCGTCAGTTAGCAGACGCGATGATTGCCGAAGGTATGTATGTAGAAGGTTATACCAGCTACGGTGATTTAACCTCATTTGCACAGCAACAAAGTCGCGCGGCAGGTTTTATTCTTTCGATTGATGATCATGACTTTGATTCAGATAGCAATGCCGATATCTCTTTAGGGCAGTTACGGGCTTTTGTCGGCGAGATCCGTCGTCGAAATCAAGACATACCCATCTATTTGTATGGTGAAACTCGAACTTCCCGGCACATTCCAAATGATGTGTTACGTGAATTACATGGCTTCATACATATGCATGAAGATACGCCAGAGTTCGTGGCCCGACATATCATCCGCGAATCTAAATCTTATTTAGATACGTTAGCGCCGCCTTTTTTTAGAGCACTCACTGATTATGCACAGGATGGCTCTTACAGCTGGCACTGCCCGGGTCATTCTGGGGGCGTTGCTTTCTTGAAATCACCGGTAGGGCAGATGTTCCATCAGTTCTTTGGCGAAAATATGCTACGGGCGGATGTATGTAATGCTGTTGATGAGTTAGGGCAGTTACTTGATCATACCGGCCCGGTTGCTGCGTCAGAGCGAAATGCAGCGCGTATCTTTAACTGTGACCATTTGTACTTTGTGACAAACGGTACATCGACCTCGAACAAAATCGTTTGGCACTCTACTGTCGCACCCGGCGATATCGTGGTGGTAGATCGTAACTGCCACAAGTCGATTCTGCATGCCATTATGATGACAGGGGCTGTGCCGGTGTTTCTGATGCCGACCCGAAACCACTATGGCATTATTGGTCCGATTCCACGAAGTGAGTTTGAACCTGCCAATATTCGTAAAAAAATGTTGGCTAATCCGTTCTGCCGTGAAAAGTTAGCCGAGAACCCAGACGTTAAACCGCGTGTGTTGACAATCACCCAGTCCACCTATGACGGCGTTCTCTATAATGTTGAAGAGATTAAGACGCTCTTGGACGGCGAAATAGACACGTTGCACTTTGATGAAGCTTGGCTTCCTCATGCAGCGTTTCATGATTTTTATGGGGATTACCATGCGATTGGTGAAGGTCGACCTCGATGTGATACCTCTATGGTGTTTGCAACCCAATCTACGCATAAATTACTAGCAGGGTTATCTCAGGCTTCACAAATTCTGGTGCAAGATGCGAATCAGAACTTATTAGATCGCGATGTATTTAATGAAGCTTATCTGATGCACACCTCAACCAGTCCTCAGTACGCGATTATCGCATCCTGTGATGTGGCGGCGGCTATGATGGAAGAGCCCGGTGGCACTGCGTTGGTCGAGGAGTCTCTGGCTGAAGCGCTTGAGTTTCGTCGTGCCATGCGCAAGGTTGATGAAGAGTATGAAGATGATTGGTGGTTTACAGTTTGGGGCCCGGATGATCTAACGGACGAAGGCTTAGATGAGCGTGATGCATGGATGCTAAAAGCGGGTGAAAGCTGGCATGGCTTTGGTGATATTGCCGAAGGCTTCAACTTGCTGGACCCTATCAAAGCCACGGTTCTTACACCGGGCTTGAACGTAGATGGTGATTTTGCAGAAGAAGGTATTCCTGCGGCGATCGTCGCTAAATACTTGGCTGAGCATGGTGTCGTCATCGAAAAGAACGGCCTTTACTCGTTCTTTATTATGTTCACCATCGGTATCACCAAAGGGCGTTGGAATACCATGATCTCTGCGTTGCAGCAATTTAAAGATGATTATGATAAAAACGCGCCTTTATGGCGGGTACTCCCCGAGTTTATCGGGCAATTCCCGCAATATGAACGTATAGGGCTAAAAGAGCTGTGCCAGCAGATACATGATGTTTACCGCCAACATGATGTTGCTCGCTTAACCACAGAAATGTATCTGTCTGACTTAGTACCTGCGATGAAACCGGCTGCTGCTTTTGCGAAAATGGCACACAAAGATATCGAACGTGTGCCATTAGATGAGCTTGAAGGTCGAGTGACTGCGGTTATGCTAACACCTTATCCGCCGGGTATACCTTTGTTGGTTCCAGGGGAGGTGTTCAATAGAATTATCGTGGATTATTTACGTTTTGCTCGAGTGTTTAATAACAACTTCCCTGGTTTTGAAACCTATGTTCATGGCTTGGTCGCAGAGAAGGTTGATGGGCAAACTATCTACTATGTGGATTGTGTGTCGGTAGACTGACATAGCATGGAGCATTCTTTAAAAACCGAGCGTATGCTCGGTTTTTAAACCCATAAGTTAACGGAAGCACCACATATGCATTGCTATTTTTGGCAGTGACTTGCCTTGCCTTCGGAATGAGGGCAGTCTAGCTAACTCATTTCTACATTTTGAGGTCATTATATCCATATGTCGTTAGTCGCAGTACGCTCCCCCGTTTCTAAATCACCTGTGTTGGGTATCCCTTGAGGTTCAATAAGTAGTATTTCTACTTCTGTTTCAGTAACAGGTTTGTGCGGTACACCCTTTGGTACCACGAACATTTCTCCTGCTCTTATATCTACATGACCGTCTTCAAAATCAATACGTAAATTACCACTGAGGACGATAAACGCTTCATCACTTTCGGCATGCTCATGCCAGATAAAATCACCTTCGATCTTTACGAGTTTAAAGTGATAGTTGTTCAATGCAGCAATAATTCGAGGCTGCCACTGATCATGGAACAATGACAACTTTTCATTGAAATTGATTGCTTCGTATTTGCTTGCTTGGATATGATTGGGCATAACATTCTTCCTGTATTGTTAGCTGTATGTCTAATGATTTAAACCCAATACACCCAAAACATATTGAAGGTTTGTGTAAGCAAACACTGCCTGATCAAATGCAGAGCCTGATGCCAACGACAGGTATCGAATTACTCAAAGCGCGTTTTGGCGGTCATGCCTACGACAAACATAGTCATGATACTTATGCTATAGGCCTTACTGATTCGGGCGTTCAGTCATTTGATTATCGTGGACAATCTGAAAATAGCACGGCTGGCCGAGTAATTGTGCTGCACCCTGGTGAAGTGCATAATGGTCGTGCGGGCAGTGATGCAGGGTTTAGCTATCGAATGCTGTATATAGATCCTGGGTTGATCAGTCAGGCATTGCAAAGTATCGCAGGAAGGGCTTGCCCACTTCCCTTTGTAAAGAAAAGCGTCTCAGATAATTTGCAATTGGCTAGCGCTATCAACCTTGCGGATGAATATGCGGCAAATAACCGTGAAAGTTTAGTAAAGGATGAAGTGATTCTTCAACTGACTGAAGGATTAATCGCCGCTGACCCTGCTTGTATAAAAATACGTAAAGGGTTTTTCATTGATTTCTTGGCGGTTAGCCGGGCCAGAGAGTTTATCGCTGCCAATATGCATAGAGTGATAGACTCTCAAGAACTCGAGATAGTTACCGGGTTAAATCGTTTTGAACTCACTCGACATTTTAAAAAGGTAATAGGTTGTAGTCCCTACAGATATTCCTTAAACCGACGCCTTGATAAAGCGCGACAGCTATTGCATACAAAAGCCACATTTACGGATGTTGCATATGGAGCAGGCTTCTCTGACCAAGCTCATCTGTGTCGGCTTTTTAAGTCAAGATTTGGTCTAACACCGGGTCAATATTACCGTCTTAACAGTCCTGCCTCTAGTTGCTAGTCTTGTGTTTAAATTATGCTTATCGGGTGAGAACTAAATGAGCCGATAATCTATTGTAAGCACGACAGATGTTGGTGGCGTTGTAGCTAGCTGTCGAATAGGTAAGGATGATTGTATGGCCTTGAGGGTGGCGTTTTTAAAAACTTTTTGGCCTGATATCCATTCCATATCCTTAAAGCTGCCATCAGGGTTGAGCTTGAGACGAAACGTGACACTTCCTTCTATATTCCGCCTTACCGCAGGACGTGGGTATTTCTTATAGCGGTTTATCTGGCTGATCAGGTAGGATAGATACTGTTCGCTTTCATGCTGTGTGGTCTTTGGTGAGGTGGGCTGCTGCGTTGTGGCGTGAGCCACTTGCGTAGTGGTGACCGGCTTAGATGGTTCAGCCGTAAAAGTCAGTTTGCTGCTCGATGGTGGTGGGCTCTTAACCGTTGTTTTTTTAGGTTTGTTTCTTGATGTCTTTTGAGGTTGCTTAGGTTGAGGCTTTTGCGCAATGGGTTTTTTATGTATCTGTTCAAGCTTTGGCGATGATATAACCTGTTGAGCAGGTTGTGATATGGGTTTTGGTGTACTCAGACTTTCTGCTAGAGGCATCAAGGGTGGGCGAGTCAGCGTTACGTTGATCGACTGCGCTGTGATAGTCTGTACTACTTGAGGGTTAGCACTCAACATGGTGGTGTGACTGAGATAAAGCCACAGTGCACTGTGGCCAAGGAACGAAACCACCAAGCCTTTCATAAAAGGGTGAGATATCGCTACCTGATGTACTCTCATTATCCAGGAATGCCTCTTATCATCGTGCTGATCGCTACGGCGATTAAGAGCAGGCCACCGATACGCGTCAACGTTGTTTTCCAGTGATTCAGGTGGTGTCGCAACTCCTGTCCTACTAAAGCAACGCCAAATTGGACGAGTAGAGAAGGAATCAATACAGCACCCATACCAAAAGCCAGAGCAAGGAGTCCGCCAAAGAGTGGATCACCGTTTTGTGCGGCCGCTGCCAACAGTGTCATCAGTGGGATGCAAGGGTTTGCGGCAAGGGATGCACCTAACAGGAAAAGCTGAGTCGGATGTTTTTGGACTAATTTTGGTCGATCTGTAGCAATCAGTGAGCGCATGTCGCTTGAACCTGCATGATAACGAGCAGTACTGGTAACTGATGTGTTTGCGGTTGCAAATGTGGGTGTTTGGTTGATGGTACAGTTCATTTTTTCGTGCTTAAAAAGCATTCGAAAAGCCAGCCAAAGTGTAATGCTGCCGACTACAATTGGGAGTGCTGGATGTTTTAAATAGTTTTCTATAAAGGCACCTAACAAGGCAGCACTTATGCCTATCAAGATATAGCCGGTGAGCCTACCAGACATGAAGGGAATCACGACAGTGCCTAAAGCCCGTTCGGATGAAGGGCCCAATAGCACAGGGCCCAGATAAGGTAAGCACGTTAAATTACAAGGTCCGCTGCCAAAACTCAGTCCAATAAAGAAAGCCGATAGAAAAGCAGAGAGGCTCCAGATGGTGTCTAGTTCGCTCAATATCATAGTGGCTTGACGCTTTTATCAGCGGGCTTTTCTGCCACATTAATCAAACGGATCTGGTCCCACTGCTTCTGTGATCTCTTTCGCGCTTTAAAATACGCAGGGTCAGCTGCGAAAATGGGGATACCTAAATAACGTAGCTGCAAAACATCTTTATCAGGGCAAAACTCAACGCAGCGCCCACACAGTGTGCAGTCGGCAAGCGTAATATCTTTCGCTTTATCGGCATCATTGTATTCAGTTTGTAATTCACGTATATCCATAGGGCAGGCTTCGGCACAAAGACCGCACTTGTCGCAGCGGGATGTGCCTTGTTTGACCAAACGGGCAAAGCCCAATTTTCTGAAAACAGCGTGCATCGCTAACAGAGGACAGATTCGACAAAACGGCTGCCTAACGGTGAGGGCCAGTGCAATCATGAGCCCGAACAGAAAATCACCGGTTATCGACAGCGCCATATAACTGTAGCTGGAGGTGTCAACGAAGAGCTGTTCGCTGCTGCCAGTTGCCAGCGTAGTCATAATACGACTCGGACATATCTGGCAAAATGGATCACCCCATTCATCACTTAAAAAACCTAAACTGGTTAGGGCTGGAAAACCAAAGACCAGCAGTCCTAGCATCAACCATTTTACAGGGCGGATCTTATCTACGGCTTTGTGAGATAGGCTATCAACCTTTCTGAATCCTAATTTTTGCCCTACTAGATGTACCACTTCTTGAAAGAATCCAAGGGGGCACACCCAGCCACAAAAGGCTTTGTTTAGCACAACAAATAGGAGAAGAAATGTCCCTAGGGTTGTCAGTAATGGCATGAGCAGCACCCATGCATTGCCTGAACTCACAGCATTTCCTAAGCGGTGATGCAGTTGGTGTTGCACCGGGATCAGTGCGCAGTAATCAGCATTCTTTGTGTCATAGGCGCAGCTAAGAGCAGGGAGTGCACCTGATAGCTTATCGGCTGCGTAGAAGCCCACAATCACAGATCCATAAACCAAAAAAATAAACATGACTAACTGCGTAAAGCGACGAATTAGCGTAAGGTTTGCCATCATTTTTTGGGTCTCCGCGAGTGTTCCGGTAGGCGTCTAATTACAAATAATCCAGCCATCAGTCCGAATGCAGCCGCTAGCGCGCCTAAAGGAGTACTTTTCCAATGTGATGGGTTGGGCGAATAAGGTGCTGAAAAGCTGGTGGTAAAGCGGGTAGTATCCGTACTTGTGTTGGCAAATAAGCGAATCTCTGCTGCTGGGTTTTTTCTTTTACCCGGCACGACGTTGGTAAAATCATCCGGAATATGTAATTTAAGCAGGCCTGAACTATCGGTTTGTAATACATCAGTGCTGCCATTGCTGGTACTGACTAGTATGGGTTGCTCTTTGTAGGGCTTGTTGTTAAATGTCACCTTAAAGAGATACGTTTTGTCGGTTTCGTAGCGCCAGTGCTCTCTGGGAAGCGGTGAGGGAACAATACGTAATGGTCCTGTTGAGTAGGCCAATAGATCACTAGGGGAAAAGTCGACAGGCTTGCCATTCATATAAGGATATCGGACAGCTTGTTGATAACTGTCGGGAGTCTCTAATGTTGCAACGAGCGCGTGGTAATTACCTTTACGTGTAGGTTGCAGCTTAAGCACGTCATTTGATAAGGAGGGGGTGCTTATCTCAAGATCTGAATGAACCAGTTCAATATCGACAGGTATCTCATTGGGCAGATTGGATAGCTGAAGGGACTTGCTCTTTTTATGGGCATGCTGGCCGGGGTCGGCTTGAGAATAAGGTTGCCAAAAAATATCAGCAGCGACATTCGCTGATAGTAAACTCATCGCGATTATTCTTACGAGCATAAAAAAGAACCCCTGTTGTTTCGCGTAATTTTAAGGGGTTCTTTTGTGCCGGGGGTGTGGCTTGTTGTCGCATGTGACAATTCGCCACAAGGTGGATTGCTATTCCCTCTCTAATCCATCGATCAGTTTTTCTAACAACCGCTCGAGTGTTTCTTGCTCTTCTCTGCTGAGATTCGATAGTGAGCGTGCTTCGTTTTCTACATGTAAGGGAACAATTCGGTTGATCAGCGCTAGGCCTGTTTCAGTTAATAAAACCAGCGTACCGCGGCGATCTTCTGGATTGGGCGCGCGAGCAATCAAGCCAGCCTTTTCTAGCCTATCTAGCCGATTAGTCATTCCTCCTGAGGAAATTAACAACGCTTCAAACAGCTGTGTTGGTGCTAATTGATATGGTGCGCCTGAACGACGCAACGTAGCCAATACATCAAACTCACCTAGCTGTAAGCCGTGGCTTTTAAAGAAAGGATCTAAATAATCCCGTGTGATTAAGCGAGTCGCTTTGCCTAGAGAGCCAATCACTTTCATCGGTAGTAGGTCGAGTTGGGGCATCTCACGCTGCCATTGAGACGCGACTAATTTAACTTTATTCATTGTTATAATTTTATCTCTACATTAAGATACTTTTTATTAAGAAGATTTCTATTAAGATTCTTTCTTATGGCACATATAGTAACACGCAACGGGAGAAGGGTGATGTGGGTTAGTCGCAAGTCGAATAATCACGATTCTACACAACCAATTTATAAAACTGGCTTTTATGCATTTGCCTGTTTGTTGCTGGTGGGTGTTTTTCTATCGCTGTCTTTAGTCGTGGGGAAGCTTGCCTCTACGGTAGGTGCACCATTGTTAACTTTCTTATTGGTCTCTATGTTAGGCGCTAGCGCTATGCTTTGCTTAATATGTGCACTTAAACGTAACCCCATGGGGTTAAACCAACGCATGCTTGAATACGGGCTAGTTTCCGGGGTTTTATTTGCGCTACCTAATGCACTGGGGTTTTTGGCGATACGCCATGTAGGTGCAGGTTTTATCTCACTAAGCTTTGCTTTCCCCATATTGATTACTTGGCTGTTAGCGGTTGTATTCCAAATGGAGACGCTACGGGTATGGCGTTTTATGGGGGTTCTGCTAGGGCTCAGTGGAGGTATCATATTGGCGGTAGCGAAGAGTAATGGTGCGGTTGAGGCACAGGGCTGGGTGCTGTTAGTGCTACTGATGCCAGTTATGATTGCTTGTGGAAATATTTATCGAACCTTGCGTTGGCCTACTGCCGCATCGCCCGTTTTTTTGGCAGCACTCATGATGTTTGGTGGTGCGCTAACGCTGATACCCTTTGTTTTATTCTTTGAAGCAGGCCAGGCGGTGAATGTGTTCAATTCAAGTCGAGTGATTGTTTTACTTGCAATAGAAGTTATCGTTTTTACGATTCTGTACCTGTTTTATTTTTTGCTTCAGCAGCTTGCTGGTCCCGTTTACCTTAGTCAAATTGGCACAGTTGCTGCGCTCAGTGGCATGTCTATAGGGGTATTTGTATTGGGTGAAGCTGCACCACCGAATATTGGCTTGGCTGGTGTTTTGATCACCATTGGCATTGTGTTGTTTCAGCGTAGTGAGAAAGAGCACACACACAATACTGTGGCCTAGCTTATCAGCCACATCGGAGAAGGCTTGGGCAAATCCGTATGAGCCTTAGCCTTCTTAATGTTATCTACAATCGTTATGTCATTAGGTGTTTTGATACGTAATATCACTTAATGGAAGCAGAAGAAAATATGTGGATAGCAGCCACAAGGTCATCTTAATCTTTAAGCTGTGTCAATTTGTATAAATCTAAACGCCTGTCGCGTAACGTGTGGACACTGCCATGACTATGAAGCTCCTTGAGTAAGTTTAAATTGACATCAATGATCAGGGTCATTTCTGAGTTAGGTGTTGCCTCAGCTTTAATTCCTGTGGTTGGGAATGCAAAATCAGAAGGGGTGAACAGTGCTGATTGAGCATACTGTATATCCATGTTATTTACTTTTGCTAAGTTACCTACAGCGCCTGCAATAGCAACATAGCACTCATTTTCAATCGCTCTTGCCATGGCGCAATGCCTAACTCGGGTGTAGCCGTTTTGGGTGTCGGTCAAGAAAGGAACAAATAAGATATCCATACCTTGATCCGCCAATAGCCTTGAAAACTCTGGAAACTCGACGTCATAACAGATCATGATGCCGATTTTTCCGCAGTCGGTATCAAAGACTTTAATGTGCTCTCCGCCAGTCATTACCCAATTACGCGCTTCTGCAGGTGTAATATGTATTTTATCGTAGCGCTCCCAAGTGCCGTCACGTCTGCACAGGAACCCTGTATTATAGAGTTTACCGTCATCCAAGTAGGGCATGCTGCCAGTAATGATGTTGATGTTATAAGCGATGGCGAACTCTATAAACTTATCGCGGATTTGCTCAGTGTAAGCCGCTAGCTCACGAATGGATTGTGTGACGCTTAGGTGATTGAAACCAGCCATAAGCGGAGCATTGAATAGTTCCGGGAATAAAATAAAGTCGCTTTTATAGTCGGAGACGGCGTCAACGAAAAACTCCATTTGTTCATAGAGCATCTCTAGCGAAGACATAGAGCGCATCTGCCATTGTACTAGACCTAGGCGAACTTCCGATTTGGGTGCATTAATCAACTTGACGGATTTTGTGTAATAGATGTTTAACCACTCTAATAATGTGGCGTTTTCACGAGACTCTATGTCACCCTTTAAATAACCTTTGAGTAGTTTGCGAACGTGAAATCCGTTAGCGAGTTGAAAACTTAAAACGGGATCGTATAGCTCTTTTGCTTTGACCTTTTCGATATACTCTTTGGGCGACATTGCGTGCGCATGCTTGCCATAATTTGGCATTCGTCCGCCCGCCATGATGGCGCGAAGGTTTAAATTCTCGCAGAGTTCTTTTCGTATATCATACAAACGACGTGCAAGCCGTAGCCCCCTGTAGTCAGGATGAATAAAGACCTCAATACCATAAAGGACATCGCCATCTGGGTCGTGATGGCTAAAGGTCATTTTATTGGTGATTTCATCGTAGGTATGATCGTCACCGAACTTGTCGAAGTCTACGATAATGGAAAAGGCGCATCCGACAACTTTCCCATCGACGCAAACACATATTTGCCCGTCAGGAAAGCGAGTGAGAAGAGAGTCAACTGTGGTTTCATCCCATGTGGCTAACTTTTCGTTTTGGTAGACCTCCGAACAAGCCTCCCTTAACTCTTGCATATCTTTATAGGTTAAATGACGTATAGCAACATGGCTGGCATCCATGGGGATCTCCCGAAAGACTATTGGCAATGCTTATAGAGAGTTTCGGGTGTAAACGCTAGAGAATTTTAGTATGGAGGTTGCATTTTTTTGATAGAGCCGTATGAACTGTGTTTACCAGCTTCGCAGGGTTGTGAAAAAAGTGGAATATTATATTTTTTAGCAAATTGTTTTAAGCCGGATGGGGTAAAGTGAACGGCTCTCGAATCAAGATCTTTGGATGCCCAGCCTTTACTAAAGATATCGTTTAATATCCATTGGCCGAGAGCCCCAGCTAAGTGACTGCGACGTTCACTCCAATCAAAGCATGACTTGCATACCGGGCGATGACTTTTATTCAGGATGTTTAAATCTACACCTAGCTCGGTGAAAAAGGTTTCACCTGCAAGTGTTAAATGAGCATCTATATTATTTATACCGTTATCTTCTATGTGTGCGCTTTTAATTAATGCATCGTACAGAGCAACGCTGAGCTCACCCGCAAGGTGATCATAGCAGACTCTCGCCTGCCGAAGCCTTGGATCGTTTGGACCTGTGGATGTTTTACTGTGCTTCATTTTTGATGTTACGTTTAAAAGTACCTCTAAGAGTTCGGCAACATCCCTTCCTTTTAACTGAAAATACTTATGTCGGCCTTGCTTGCGAACAATAAGCAGCTGCCCATCGACTAGCTTGCCTAAATGGCTGCTAGCGGTTTGTGATGTTATGTCCGCTTCTACTGCTAGCTCTGTCGCCGTTAAGGCTTTACCACCCATTAGAGCGGTAAGCATTCGGGCTCGGGTTGCGTCGCCAATTAGGCTCGCTACAAATGATATGTTGGGTTCCAATTTCTGCAAGCCTCCGCTGTCTATGATAGTCCTATGAGTACTTCATAAAAGTTCTGTGCAAGTTCCATGGTAGTTAAGATTGTTCGATCATACTTCGATGCCCATCGAAGCAGCGCTTAGCCCAATTATTAGTATGTCTATCATTCTAACAGGAGAGTGCAAATGAAAATAACATGCTTTATTGAGTACAAGATAGATCCATTCCAACTAGACAGGTTTACAACCTATGCTGAAAACTGGGGGCGTATTATTCCTTTATGTGGAGGCGAGCTCTTAGGTTATTTTTTACCGCACGAAGGTAGTAACGATACCGCTTTTGGGTTGATAAGCTTTAATAGCTTGGCAGATTATGAAAAATACAGAGCAAGGCTCAAAAAAGACAAGGATGGCCACAGTAACTTTATGTTTGCTCAAAAAGAGCGGTTTATCTTAGAAGAGAAGCGCACGTTTTTAAAAGTAGTGCCGCAAACCTATCAACAATCTGCGAGGGTAGAAATATGATTGCCGTGATCTTTGAGCTAGAGCCAAAAGACGAAGGGAAAGATGAATACTTTGAAATAGCTGGCGATCTAAAAGCCATATTGTCTGAAATTGAAGGCTTTGTCTCAGTCGAGCGGTTTCAAAGCTTAGCAAACCCGAAGCGCTTTCTTTCGCTGTCTTTTTGGGAAGATGAAACCGCCGTAAAAGCGTGGAGAAATCAGGTGATGCATCGCAAAGCGCAAGCAAAAGGGCGAGGAGCTTTATTTGAAAACTACAGGCTGCGAGTGGCAGAAGTCGTGCGTGATTATGGAATGAATGATAGGGAGCAAGTGCCTAAGGATCTTACTGTGTAGCGGGTTGTAAATGCTAGAGAGTCTTAGTATGGAGGTGGATAGAGCGCACGAAGTGCTCTATCCGTCAATGAGGTATTAACCGTTGCGACGCATTTCACGATCGAATTGAAATTTGCGTGACGTGACATGTTCTTCCATGGCGCGAACGCGTTGGTCTACCCGACTCAAGCGCCCGCGTATCTCGTTTAAGCGACTGGAGGCAGAGGTTCCATAGCTGAACACTTTTTCCTTCAGATTAGGCTTCGCCTGTTCTGGCTTTTGTTCTGCGTCATAGGGGCGGCTTGCGAGTAAGAAGATGGCCGCTATATAAGCAAAGACAGCAAAGGCTCCGGTAAACATAAATAGAATGACCATGAGTAATCTCAAGCCTCCAGCAGACCATTGCATATTTTCTGCAAGACCGCCACAAACCCCACCGATCCAGCGTTGCTTGGTACTGCGATAGAGATCAATATCGTAACCTCGGTATTTGGCTGTAAACATAGAGCCTCCTTATGACTCCGATGAATGCTGTTTTCGCCACTCAGGCTGTTCGGCATCCAGGATGGTTTCCAATGTTTCAAGTCGGCTTTCTAGGCGGGATACTTCCGCTAGCGCCGTTTCTAGGGTGTGCCTGTCTTCTGCCGACAATCCTTTGGATGAGCGCCACTGACCTATATAGTGGAGCAGCAGCCAGAGGGGCAGAACAAGGCCCAAAAAAATGACTGTCGGTACAAAGAAAAACACTAAATTAGACATTATTGATCACCGGATTCCTTTTTGTTCATCTGTGCTTTGAGCTTAGCGAGAGCTTGATCGATTTTTTCATCGCGCTCAAGATCGGCAATCTCTTCGGCGAGATCTTTGCTGCCAAGATCATAGCTCTCTACTTCTGCTTCCATGTCGTCCATCTTACGCTCATAGCGTTCAAATTTCTCAAATGCCTCGTTCAATTTGTCTCGATTAAAGCGGCGACGAATTTCTAAGCGTGAGCGCGTGGTTTGTTCTCTGGCCAGCATTGACTTCTGTTTGGCCTTTGCATCGTCTAGTTTATGTTGTAACTGTGACACTTCGCTGTTGAGGTCGTCTAAGTGTGCTTCGATGGCATCAAGCTCGCTATGTGCTAACTCGAGTGTTTCTTCCGCTGCGGCTTGCTCAGTTAACGCAGCGCGAGCTAAGTCTTCGCGCCCTTTGGTAATTGCCATTTCTGCTTTAGATTCCCAATCTTTAGCATCTTTTTGCAACGCTATCATACGACGTTCCAGAGTTTTCTTATCCGCAATCACCTTAGCGGATGTCGTGCGTACTTCGATTAATGTTTCCTCCATCTCCTGAATCATCATTCTGATCATTTTTTCTGGATCTTCGGCGCGATCCAATAAGGAGTTGATGTTGGCGTTAATGATGTCTTGAAAGCGAGAAAAAATCCCCATTGTGTTGATCTCCATGAGTGTTCTATTGGCCGCTGTTTATGTGTTGAGCGGATTAACTGTCGTTATGAATGGGATAGCTAAGAATGTGCCAACTTTTCAACTTACTGATTAAAAAGAATAAATTTCAAATTGATGAAAAAACGTACAAAAAGTTAGTAGTTAATATAGCTAAATAATAGTTAATTAAGCTAATATTTAGTTAATGAAGCTATCATATAACAAAGCCATGATTGGTGAGTCGCCTCTGATGCTTGATCTAATGGATCAAGTATCAAGAATTGCTCCCCTGCATAAGCCGGTATTGATTATTGGCGAACGAGGGACGGGTAAAGAGCTGATTGCTGAGCGGCTGCATTTTTTGTCTAAGCGGTGGGATCAAGCGTTCCTGAAGGTGAACTGCGCTTCCATGAATGACAACTTGCTGGAGTCAGATCTGTTTGGTCATGAAGCTGGAGCGTTCACCGGTGCGACCCGACGTCATATCGGTCGTTTTGAGCGAGCGGAGGCTGGAACCTTGTTTTTGGATGAATTGGCAACCTGCTCACAGCAGGTGCAAGAGAAATTGTTGCGTATTGTTGAGTATGGTGAGTATGAGAGAGTAGGTGGCCAGCAAACAATGCAAGCGGATGTTCGTCTCATTGCAGCAACCAATGCGGATCTACCTGAATTGGCTGAAAAAGAGGAGTTTCGGGCAGATCTTTTGGATCGCTTAGCATTTGATGTGCTGCATATACCGCCACTTCGGTATCGGCAAGAAGACGTACTGCTGTTGGCTGAACATTTTGCTCTGAGTATGTGCTTTGAATTAGAGCGGCAGTTTTTTCCGGGGTTTGCAGAACAGGCAAAGCGCCAAATGCTGGAATATGACTGGCCAGGCAATGTTCGAGAGCTCAGAAACGCTGTGGAGCGAAGTGTTTATCGGCAAGAGGATGTTGAGTCACCAATTCGCCAGTTGATCATTGATCCTTTTGCTTCTCCTTGGGAGTCTCCTGCTGCTCAAAAAGGTCAGGACTTAGAGCAGCAGGGTCTGTTGGTAGGTGCGTTGCCAAATAACAAAGTTGAGCACCTATCTGACAGGGTTGAGGCACTGGAGAAGCGATTACTACTAGAGGCATTAGAAGAAAATCATTACAACCAGAGAGAGGCGGCTAAGAAGCTTGGTTTGACATATCACCAGCTAAGAGCACAGCTTCGAAAACATAATATGATACCTCTAAAAAAGTTTCTTGAAGGTCAGCAGCAGGAGTATGCAAGTGGTTTTTGATGTTAGTTCGCAGCTATTTTGTGGTTTAAATACGTGAGAGAGTTATGGAAAAATAATCAAAATTGAGTAATGATAATTTTGCGAATATTCAAAATCAATTTTTGATATTTTATAATAAATCAAAATTTAATATTGAATATTATATTTAAATCAATACTCATTTTTGATTTTTTGGGTTATTTTTCCTGCTGCTTTTTTAGTACTAGGATAATATCTGAGCGGCAAAGTTTTGCAGGTGGGTAATTGCTATCTAATTGAAATGGCAAGATTTCTCTAAAGAAAGGAAAAATATTGCCGATCAAGTATTGGCTGGGTTGGTGATTTTTTGTACATTTATATTATCTAGCCCTTATAATGCGTGCAGTAATGAATTAGTGAAGTTTTTGGCTTATAATTTGCAAAATCTTCGTATGGTTTTGAACAAAAAATAAACAGACGGTTTGTTTCATGGAAATAGAGCAAAACATGATCGTTGCATTGGATATCG
>NPIG01000031.1_pt1 | contig 169343 bp, 160 predicted proteins | sample 8637441 | NCBI WGS metagenome assembly NPIG01 (sample SAMN07420675, study PRJNA396082) | bioreactor metagenome | isolation source: sample BR6 brine-fed electro-methanogenic bioreactor BR | place: Japan: Kochi | collected 2016-06-14
GATCTGCAGATCCTGGGTCTCCGGGGCCTTCTCCTCACAGGTCAGCTCGGCAATCGCCTGCGGCTTGAGCGCTTTTGCCGCCGGCACTTGCGGCATCGCCGCCGCCGCGCCGATCTGGTAATTCACCTGGCCGTTGAATCCCACCCCGCCGCTGCCGCCGAGGGTGATCTTCTTCCCATGGATCCGCACGTTGCCGGCGGGGTCGATGACGAAGCCGCCGCCGGCCTGGCCGAAGGTGATGTCGCCGCCGCCCTGACCTGCGATGCGGATGTCGCGGGCCGCCTCGATGTGCAGGTGGCCGGCGCTGACCGTGAAGGTGGCCTCGGGGCCTTGGACCGTCAGCCGCTGACCGCGGGCGACGTCGAGGCGCAGGCGCTGGCCGCTGGCGATTTCGGTGTTCTTCCCCGATTGCAGCTGCAGGTTGTTTGCTGCCTGCTGGCGGATGTCGGTCCGGGCCTGGTGGTGGATTTCGCCGGTTTTCGTCTCGCTGCGATGGCGGTTCTCCACCACCTGCACGCGGTCGTTGCCGCTGCGCTCGCTGAGGGTGTCGCCGCTGTGCAGCACGAGGGTTTTGCGCGCCTGCCACTGCAGCGCCCCCTGGGCGCTGGCGAGGCGGATTCTGTGGCCGAGGGCGGCGGCATCGAGCTCGAGCAGGTTGTGCCCGCCGCAGGTGCGCAGGCGGATGACCTCGTGGTCGATCTGGTCGTCCATCAGCAGTTCGTTGTCGCCGGCGCTGCGCAGCCGGTTCTGGCTGCGGTTGGCGGCCGCGACCGGGCTGGCGGTGTCGGCGTTGGGCAGGCTGCCGACGATGAGCGGCCGGTCGGGGTCGCCGTTGAGGCAGCTCATCAGCACTTCGCTGCCGTCCCGCAGGGGGGTGTGCCAGCCGCTGGGCGCGTCGGGGCCGGGGCCGCCGTGGGGGGTGAGGCGGCGCAGGGCGCTGCTGGCCTCGGCGTGATTCCTTGCGCTTTGGTCCCAGCCGGCGCGCAGGCGGTAGCGCCCCTGCGCGTCGAGATGGGCGTAGGGCCCGGGGCTTTCGATGCGGGCGCTGAAGGTGAAGGGAATTTCGGGGTTGGGCAGCGGCTCTGGCCGGTAGGGGGTTTCGCGGGGGATCAGGGTGGCCTCGGTGCGCAGGGCGCAATCGTCTCCGGCGACGCCCACACCGGCTTTCCGGCTGATCTTCAGGGACAGGGCGGCGACCAGGTAGTCGCCGCTGAGCCGACCTTCGTGCAAAGATGCGTCGAGGCCGACCAGGTGCCCCACGGCGAGCTCGGGGTCGTTGCCCCGGGCGATCAGGGCAAAACTTGCCGCCGCGGCCTGTTCGGCGAAGGTGCGGGCCCGATTCTGTGCCTGTTCCAGATGGGTCGCCCCGGTAGCGTAGCGGGTCTGGCGCAAAGGAGAGCGGGTTTCGTCTTTTTTGGCGTTTCCGGCTTCGGCCTTCAGGGGCTGGTTCGGGGTTTCCTCCCCGCGCTCGTGGACGCGAAATTCATTCGCAGTCAGGGTATGACGGGTCTCGATCCGATCGATTCCGACCTCGTTGCGTTGCATCCCGGTGGGGGGGAGGGAGCGCAGCTCCTCCTTCCGGCAGAAAGGACAATGGCTGTTGTGATCGGCGAAGTGGAGGATTTCGCGACCCTCCTCGCCCGTGCTCCAGAAAAAGACGCCTTCTTTGGCCAGCAGCCGCTGGAGAAAGGCGAGATCGCTCTCCCCCGCCTGCAGCGTCCAGGGGCGCACCGGGTAGCTGCGGGAGAGTCCGAAGCGGATCTGGTCGGCGGCAAAACCGTGGCTGTGCAGAATCGCGGCAACGATCTGGGGCAGGCTCTGGTCGAGGATCACCCGGGTGTCGCGTTGCCGGCGCAGGCGCGAGAGCGCCGACTCGATGGTCGCGGCCACCCGGAGCCGGCCGTCATCGTGGTGGCCGACCACTTCCAGCGCGGTCGCTATACCGCACAGGGTTCGGCCGCGCCCGGCGGGCCCCTGGATGTCGATGCGGCTGCTGGCGCCGGGGTAGGCGCAAAGGGGAAAGGAATCGGGGGCGAGGAATTCGACAACGACGCGAAAGGGGCGGGAGAGAGCTTCTTCTCCCGCGAGCGACAGGGCAGGTAAACAAAGACCGCCCAGCTGCAACCGCAGCCGGGATGCGTCGGCAGAGGACTCCATGCCAACTTCCCTCCTCAAAACGAATCAAACACCGCACAAGGCCACCTGGAATTCTCATTGATAACCGAATTGCGGGGGAGCAGGCAAGGGTTTTAGCGCAATGCGTGGTTATGGTGGATCTAGGCACGCGGCGGTTCTGGCCGGGATAAGTCGGAGGGGAATCAGGGTTCGGGCTTGAATTCCACCGCGCCCGCCGGGTTTTCGGCCATGACCGCCTCGAGCAGCGCCGTCAGGCGCCGGGGATATTCGAGACAGGAAAAGACCAGCTTGACGGCCGGATCGCCGCCGACCACGTTGAGACTGCCGAGCTCCTCCCCCAGCGGTTTGAGCCGGAACCAGGTGACCTCTTCGAGCGGCAGAGTGAGCAGTCGCTCGCGCAGCAGGCCACGCCGCACCAGCAGGCGGCGGTTGGTGGCGGCGTAGAACACCCGGTCCCACTCGAGACGGGCGATCACCACATGACCGATGGAAAAATAGACGGCGGCAAACATAAACGGCAGGGGAATCCAGGCCAGAAAAGGCAGTTGGTAGGTCTCCCCCACGCTGACGCCGACCATCTCCCAGTAGACGGTGAGAATCAGCAGCAGCAGGCCGAACACCGAATGGCGCCAGTTGCGAAAAGTAAAGCAGCGCGGTGCCGGCTTGGCCTCCCAGCGCACCGTCTCCCCCTCCTCGAGGTAGGGTGCCCAGTCCATCAGCGCACCCCCAGCGCGCGCAGGCGCAGGGCCGCATCGCGCCCGACCCTGCCGTTGGGATCGGCCCGCACCAGAGCCTGATAGAGCTCGACCGCCTTGCCGGTCTGGCCGGTCTGTTCGTACCCCTGGGCGAGCAGGTACCCCCCTTTGACCGTGGGCAGCAGCTTCATGCTCTGCTCCAGTTCGCGCACCGCCGCCGCACCGTCGCCCTTTTGCAGATAGGCGAAGCCGAGGCCGAGGCGCGACTGGTAGTAATTGCCGTCGAGGGCCACCGCTTTTTCCAGGTAGCGGCGGGCGGGGATGACGTCCTGCGCCTGGAGGGAGGCCAGACCGAGGCCGGTGTAGATGAGGGCTTCGTTGGGAGCCGCGCTCACGGCCTGCTGGTAGGTATCGATCGCCGCCTGCAACTGATTCTGGGCCTCGAGCCGGCGGGCCTGATCGTAGAGGTCGTAGCCTCTTTGCTTCTGGCGCAGGCTGGCCGTGGCCTGCTGGAATTCGCGGGCATTGAGGGTCAGCCCGGCGGCGGCGTTGGCGGTGGCGTAATTATTGAGAATGTACTGCTGGTTTTCCAGCATCCGCTCCTTGGAGAACGGATGGGTGCGAAAAAGCCCGCCGACCCAGCTCGGCTCCGCGCCCCCTTCGAGTTTGCGGTAGAAAAGCTCCTGCATCTGCACCGCCCCTTGCGGGTCGTAACCGGCGCGCACCATGTAGTCGATGCCGAGGCGATCCGACTCGCGCTCCTGCTCGCGGCTGTAGGTGTTGTTGACCAGAGTCGCGGCCAACTGGCCGGCGGTTTCGGTCAAAGCCCCGTAAGAGCCTTGGCCGGCCACCCCCGACAGCACCCCGAGCCCGACGTTGAGCAGCGCGCCGCGCTGCATCCCCTGGGCCGAATGGCGGGCGGTGACATGGCCGACCTCGTGGCCGAGCACCGAGGCGAGCTGGGCTTCGTTCTCCATGGTCGCCATCAGTCCCCGGGTGATCGCCACCGGCCCGCCCGGCAGGGCGAAGGCGTTGGGGGTGGAATCGTTGATAACGGTGAACCGGTAGGGCAGCTCGGGGCGATGGCTGAAACGGGCGAGGCGCTGTCCGACCTTATTCACGTAGGCGTTGAGCGCCGGATCGGGATACTCCCCACCCATCTGCTGAATGACCTGGGGATAGGCTTTCTGACCCATGGCGATTTCCTCGGACTCGGGAATATCCATCAGGGCCAGCTCTTTTTTTCCTGTCACCGGGTTGACCGCGCACCCCGCCAACCAGGACAGAAGGAGAACGGTGCAAAATGACCGGAGAATATTATTTTTGGAAATCCGCATGACATGCCCCCTTCGCGACGCATGGATTTTTCTTCCGCCTACGGTATAAATCTTAAATATTGTTGCTCATTTGGCAAGAACTATTCTACCGCCCATCACAGTTCCCCGACAGCCCGCTCATCCTCTGCAAACATTTCTATGGAATTCTGTCTCGTTTTCCCATAAAGTAGTAAGGTTTTGCCAAACTACCCAATACCTCACAGGAGCTTTTTCATATGACGCAGAACATCCGCAACATCGCCATCATCGCCCACGTCGACCACGGCAAGACCACCCTGGTCGATTCCATGCTCAAGCAATCGGGGATTTTTCGCGAAAATCAGGTCATCACCGAACGGGTCATGGACAGCAACGATCTGGAGAAGGAGCGCGGCATCACCATCCTCGCGAAAAACCTCTCCATCCGCCACGGCGACCTCAAGATCAACATCGTCGACACTCCCGGTCACGCCGATTTCGGCGGCGAGGTCGAGCGCGTGCTGAAGATGGTCGACTCGGTGCTGCTGCTGGTCGACGCCTGCGACGGCCCTATGCCCCAGACCCGCTTCGTGCTGAAAAAGTCTCTCGATCTCGGCCTCAAGCCGATCGTGGTCATCAACAAGATCGACCGCCCGGGCGCCCGCGCCGAGCAGGTGGTCGACATGGTTTTCGACCTGTTCTGCGAGCTCAACGCCAACGAGGAGCAGCTCGACTTTCCCATCGTCTATGCCAGCGCCAAGCAGGGCGTTGCCAAAAAAGAGATGGCCGACGCCTCGGACAACCTCGAACCGCTGTTCAAGATGATCGGGGAGCGCGTCGCGCCGCCCGAAGCCAATCAGGACAAGCCGTTCCAGATGCTGATCACCCACATCGACTACAACGACTACATCGGCCGCATCGCCACCGGCAAGATCTTCAACGGCCGGGTCAAGGCGGGCGAATCGGTGGCGCTGATCAAGCGCGGAGGCGAGATCGTGCGCGGCCGCATTTCGAAGCTGCTCGGCTACGAAGGCCTCAAGCAGGTGGAAATCCCCGAAGCGGGCGCCGGCGATATCGTCACCATCGCCGGGTTCGAGGAAGCGGGCATCGGCGAGACCTTCGCCAGCACCGAGCAGCCCCACGCCCTGCCCTACGTCTCCATCGACGAGCCGACCATCTCGATGAATTTCATGGTCAACTCCTCGCCTTTCGCCGGGCGCGAAGGCAAGTTTCTCACCTCGCGCCAGATCCGCGACCGCCTGCAGCGCGAACTGCGCACCAACGTCTCGCTGCGGGTGCAGGACACGGACAACACCGACACCTTTAAAATTTCGGGGCGCGGCGAACTGCATCTGTCGATTTTGATCGAGAACATGCGGCGCGAGGGCTACGAGCTGGCGGTGTCCAAGCCCGAGGTCATCATGCGTGAAATCGACGGGCAGGTGTGCGAGCCGATGGAATACCTGGTGATCGACGTTCCCGACGAACACCAGGGGACGGTCATCGAAAAACTCGGCACCCGCAAAGCCGAAATGGTCTCGATGCACCCCATGGACGGCATCAACCGCCTCGAATTCATCATCCCCGCCCGCGGGCTCATCGGTTTCCGCAACGAGTTTCTGACCGACACCCGTGGCACCGGGATCATGACCCATACGTTTCACGAGTACGCCCCCTACAAGGGCGCCATTCACGGCCGCAAGAACGGCGTGCTGATCGCCATGGAGCACGGCGAAACGGCGGGCTACGCCCTGTTCAACCTGCAGGATCGCGGCATTCTCTTCATCGGCGCCGGAGTCGAAGTCTACGAGGGCATGGTCATCGGTCAGCACGCCAAGGAAAACGACCTGGTGGTGAACCCCTGCAAGGGGAAGAAACTGACCAACGTGCGCGCCTCCGGCAGCGACGACACCATCCGCCTGACGCCTCCCCGGACACTGAGTCTCGAGCAGGCGCTGGAATACATCGACGAGGACGAACTGGTCGAGATCACCCCCAAATCGATTCGTCTGCGCAAGAAGTTTCTCGACCCCAATGAGCGCAAGCGCCACGAAAAAAAGGCCAAGTGAGGGAGGCCCTGAATTTTAGAAAAAAATAATGCTGACCACTTGTCAGAGGTGCAACTGGTAAGACCAAATACTATAATTTTTACATAATATGGTTTTGAAAGAAAAAGACCGTATTGGTTTCAGGGGTTTACTGAAAATTTTTCGGCATCGGTTTCTCCCAAACTAAAAAAAATAAAAAAACGGTATGGCGGGCAAAACACTACGCTACTAACCATTTGTTTTTAAAACGTTTTCTTTTATTTTTCCGGTTGCGTCAAAGCATTCTGGGGCTTACACTTTCACCAATTGCGGGATTTTTTCCCAGATCATAATCAGGAGAGAGGTGAGACTCATGATTGAATGCCCGAACTGCAAAGGAAAAACCCACGTCGAAATCGACACTCATTCGGACGGCTATGCCGAGAACCTGCAGGAATGCGGCGACTGCGGCGCACTGTGGACCCGTAAAGGGGACATCAACCTTATGATCCATGGCTCGACCCGGCCCCGGGTGGCGAATCTTTGATTTCCCTCCCCGGCCGGGGTTGACCCGAGTCGCGGCAAACGAGAAAGGCGAGAAACAGGGCCCTGTTTCTCGCCTTTCTCGTTTGCGCCGAAACCGGGCGCGGGCTATTCGCCGCGACCCAACCGCTGCAAGCGCTGCAAAAGTTTATCGGCCACCTCCTGGCCGAGCTTTTCCCGGGCTAGCAGCCGGGAGCGCGCCGCGATCTGGGAGCCTTCGCGCACGGTGGCGCGAACCGCATCGAACACCCGTCCCTCGCGATCGAGAAATTCCATCTGCGCCGTGGCCAAGGTCCAGTGCCAGGGGTCGTTGCGCCGATATTCCTCGAGGCTGACCCGACCGCGCAGCAGCAAATCCTGATCGAAGGCCGGGGCCAGCCGCAAGCCGGTGCGGGCCAGGGCCTTGATCACCGCCCCGCGCACGACCCCGCCGTCGTCCCCCTCCAGTTCGACATTGAAATGCATCTGGCGGATGAGCTCGTCGCGGGCCTGTTCGATCTCCGCCCGCCCTACCGGAGGTTGCGGCGCGTAGCCGGCGGCATCGAGGACGGCGAGATCGGCCACCAGGGGCTCGCGCCGCTTGAGCAGATCGATGGCGCTCAGCAGCGCCCCGAGGCCGGCCAGACGAGCATCGGCCGACCTGGCCTGATCGACCACCCCGGCCAGGCGCAGATCGACATCCGCCAATTCCCGCCGCAGCGGAGCCGCGGCGGCCTGGCGGTCGAGCACGGCCAGGGCGTAGTGGCGATTGCGGCGCTCGTCCTGCCAGGTTTCGGCGATGCGCACCCCGCTGAGAAGGCGGCTGGTCACGGCTTCGAGCTCACTGCTCGCCTCCTGCCGATATCTGCCCCCCGATACCGAGCCGGCCGGGCCGGAGGAGAACTCCTCCCGGCTGAGGTCGCGCGCTTCGATGCGCACCTGAAAAATCTTGGCGATCTCGGCCCGGGCGCGGTCTTCGGCCTCCACCCGGGAGCCGGCTTCGCCGACTCCGGCGAGATAGCGCGCTTCAGGAAACTGCCCGTGGGGTTCGGCAACCCACTGGGGACGCTGCGGACCGCCGCAGCCGGCAAGCAGCCCGGCAATCATGAACACAGCCGCAAGACTCGTTCTGCACATGATGAATCCTCCCTTTCGCTTCAACCTGAATCCGTAAGCAAGCGGCGGATAAAGAGTGCACGTGCTTGGATTGAATAAGTGGTTCAAAAATCCGAGCTGCACCCATAGGTTCAGCGACGATTTTGGGGACGCTTAGGCAATTCAATGACGTGTGCTATTTGCCGTCGAGTACTCACGAATTCAGGTTTAATAGACCCGGGTGACCAGAAACCCGATCCGGCCATTTTCCCAGGGGATGATATGTCGCTGGACGCTTTGATCGAGGCGCAGGGCGACGGTCTGCTGACCCCGGGGAACCGGCAGGGTCAGCGCCCAGATTTCTCCCGGCAGCGTCGACCAGGAGCGCAGATCGGCCCGCTCGCTGATCAGGGCGGCGATCTGGGCGGCGACCCCGGCCCAGGGTCCGAGTTCTTTTTCCGCCTGGCGCGCGGCGATCTGCTTGGCCAGGGCTCTGGCCGCGGCTTTGGCCGACATTCGCAGAGTCCGGGCTTCGAGGCTCTGCCGGGCGATGGCGGCGAGATCGGCAATCTGCTCCGCCGCGACCCAGTGTTCTCCATCGACCGCGCCGGTCAGCCGCGACGCCCCGCAGGGACGCTCCTCCAAGCGGGGGACGGCGATTTTCACCGGAATCCCCTTCTCGGTCTGCACCAGCAGAAAGTCCTCTCGCTTGACCGGGACCGCCCCGTTGTGAATCAGCACCACCAGCAGCGACTCTTCGGCCAGGGGCGGCTCGCCCGCCCGCTCCCCCGCCAGCTCCCGATACTCGGGCCAGAGACCGGCGTGATGAGCGCAGACCCGCAGCCGCTCCCACAGCATGGCCGGGGGCGCGACTCCCTGGGCGGTCTGGTTGGAGCGAAATCCGGCGAGGCTTTTGCGATAGGCGATGAAGGCGTCGTTCCACTCGCCCCCCGCCTCGTACACCAGACCGGTCAAGAGCCGCACGTAGCCGCTGCCGTGCACGCCGCCGCCATCCTCCAGCCAGTCGCCGAGAAAATTGAGTTTTTCGTCCATGCGCCGGCATTCGACCCGGGCTCCTTCCAGGTCGCCGAGGGCGAGAAAATTGAGCGTTTTGTAATAGTTGACCAGCAGCGATTCGTAGTCTTCGCCGGCGTAGGGAATGATGGCGTCGTTGCTGAGCAAGCTCAGCGTTTCAGCGCTCAGACTGCGGGTGAACAATTCATCGAGCAGCAGGTCGGCAGCTTCGAACACCCGGTTGCTCTCCCGGTAGTTGCCGGTGAGATGTAGCAGGGTGCCCCGTTCCATCAGGTAGAGCAACCGGTCGCCGCGGCTTTTCGCAAGGGGCGAGCGATCGAGTACTTCGAGAGCCTGCTGGTAGCGGCTTTCCCGCGCCAGGGAGAAACAGGCGTCGGCGACCGGGCGATGAGCGCCGCAGCCGGCGAGCACCGCGCAAAGGAGCAGCCCGCAGCAAAGCCTTCGGGCGGACGAAAGTGCCGGAAACCGCATCGGCCCGGATAATCTCAGAAACCGAAGCGGGCGCGTTCGACGAATTTTTTGATCTTCTTGTCGCCGATCCACACCTTGCGGTTATTGTCCATGGCGACCAGTTCGAGATCGACCTGGTAGTAAACCACCCGCTCGCCCCCGACGCGGTCGACGATGGAATTGATGCTGCCGATCAGCATGAAGTCGGCGCCGGCCTCCATCCCCGGGGCTTTGCGCAAGTCGGGCGAAGCGTGAAGATCCTGATCGAGCCGTTCGTCGCGTACCCCCTGGCGCTCGTCGGCCGAAGCGACGAAGTTGGCACGGCCCGAGTTGAGGACCACCCGCTCGAGATCCTTGGTGAAGGTCTCGGTGCTGATGTGCTCCGAGCTGCGGTTGACGATGCGCCCCACGATCAAATCGGGCTTACGCCCGGTGCGGCCGGTGAACTCGGCCAGCCAGGGGCGGTTGAGGCAGTCCTCGATCATGGCCTCGGCCACCAGCCGGCTGTCGGTGTCGTTCCAGCGACCGGAGAGATCGCGCACCTCGGCCGGCTCGATGCGGGTGACTTTGGGGCCGCAGGCGCCCAGCAACAGCGTCGATATCATCAGAAGAAACCACATCCCGCGCACCATCGTCATTGCCCTCCCGCATTGAGGCGATCGAAGGATTTTTCGGCATTCCGGCGCACGTAGTCGCGCAGGCCGGAATCGACCTCCGGGGTCTGGTCGAGGCTGGCCTTGAGGCCGGCGAGGTCGATCCGCGCCAGGGCATAGAGGGTATCGGTGTCGGTGTCGCGCCAGTGGTCGACGACGCGCGCGCCCCGTACCGAAATGCGCGTGATCGCCTGGAAGCTCTCCTCCACGTGCTGCTGCTCGGCGCCGAGGGCGCGGCCGTCGGCGGTGCCGGCCTGCTGATAATCGCGGTAGAGGCCGGCGACGAAGGTCTCGAGCTGCCGGGCGATATCGGCCCGGGCCCGCTGGTCAGCGGTCTGCATCGCCAGGTTGGGGCTGGCAATGCCGGTGACGGCGCCGACCCCGTAGAACACTCGCGATCCGCTGTCGTCAAAGGCACCGCTCCCCCGGTTGACCCAATCGGGGGCGCCGGGAACCAGTTTATGTTTGCTGCTGCAGGCGAACACCGTCAGCAGGGCACACAACAGTGCCCCCATGCGCCAAGCGCGCGTCAGGGTTGTCATCACCGAGCTCCTTCCTGAACAAAGAAATGGTTAAAATCCAGACGTGAAAATTTTTTAAATCATACCGGCAAACGGCGTTGAAATAAAGAGAAGATCCGCGAGTATGTTCACGCAATGGAGAAAAAGATGTCGGGCCATGCTAAAAGTTTGAAGTCGACAGCGAAGAGAAAGAGGCCTACAACGCAGCCTATGCCGCCGCCATCAAACAAGTCATCGTGGTGCCGATCATGGTGGTCGGCGGCATTCGCTCGCACGCCGTGGCCGAGCGCATCATCACCAGCGGACAGGCCGACTTCATCTCCCTGTCCCGTTCCCTGATGCGCGAACCCGATTTGCCCAGGCTGTGACAGGCCGATCCGCAGCACCGCGCCCGCTGCATCTCGTGCAACGGTTGCTTCCGGCCGGGGCTGAAGGAAGACGGCATTGACTGCGTTGTCGAACGGCTCGAATGGAAAAACAGGGGGCTCACCCTCGGAATCAGCAACACCTTGAAAAAGGTCAACGATCTGATTATATTGGGGCGACTTTTGCGGTCGCCCCTATTTATTTTCGCGAAATCGACGGAGGAGCCCCTTGGAAAAGGAACTCACGGACAAGGAAAAGAGCGTTCTGCTGCAAACCGCCCGCCGGGCCATCACCGATTTCGTGACCAAGGGCGCAGCGCAGCCCGAACCCCGGGAGGAAAAGTCGCTGAACCGGCGCAACGGCTGCTTCGTCACCATCAAGGAAAAGGGACTGCTGCGCGGCTGCATCGGCAATTTCCAGTCGGAGCGCCCCCTGTTCAAGGAAGTGGCCGAAATGGCCGTCGCCTCGGCCACCAAGGACCCCCGCTTCTACCCCATGGGCCCAAAGGATATGGATGGCTTCACCCTTGAAATCTCAGTGCTCTCTCCCCTGAAGAAGATCGAGGAGATCGAGGAGATCGAAGTCGGTCGCCACGGCATCTACCTCGAAAAAGGCTTCTACCGCGGCGTGCTCCTCCCCCAGGTCGCCACCGAACACGGTTGGGACCGCACCACCTTCCTCAAACAGACCTGCGTCAAAGCCGGCCTGCCGACCAATGCCTGGCAGGACGAAGACGCCGAAATCTATATCTTCAGCGCCCAGATCTTTTCCGAACAGTAATCGCGTCCCGGCCGCTGCGTCGCCATGGTCGGCTGGGGGGGCACCGGCAAAACGGTGCAACCCCGTCTCGGCGACCCGATGGAGTTCATCTCCTGCGAAGACACCAGCGGCATCTTCGACACCGCCTTCTTTCCCCAGGTCTAGGCCCGCTTCTGCCACAAGCTCTCGCACCTGCGCCCCTACCTGCTCAAGGGCAAGGTCGAGGTCGAATTCGGCGTGGCGACGTTAACCGTGGAGTAGGTAGCGTTTTTGGATGAGACAACGAAAAGCGCCGCGGACGGGGCCAGCAAGAGAAAAACCGGCGCGGGCGCGGCCTTATCCCGAAAAGCGGACCGCCGGTCACGGAAAAAAGGTGGAATTTACAGCAGTTTTTGGTATCTTTCCAAGCTATGACGACTCATACGGCTATTTTCTTCGAGATCGCGTTCCCCATGCTGCTGATGATCGCCGCGGAGCGCTTCGCCGTCACCCGATTTCTGCGAACTCCCCGGCAGATCGCCTGGGTGCGCAGCCACGTCTGGCTGCATCCCAATTCCATCAGCCGGGCGCGCTACCCCATGGGTTTTCTCTCGGTGGCGCTTCTGCATCTGGGCTTTCCGCGGCTTTGCTTCCTGTTCTTCACCTTCTGGATGATCACCGACATCACCGACGGCGACATCGCCCGCAAGTGCGATCTGCACACCGAAAAGGGAGAATCGATCGACCCCCTTTCGGATAAACTCATGTACTCGCCCATGCTGGCCTACCTGGCCTGGGTCGGCTGGCTCAACCCGGTGATGGTGGGGCTGTTTCTGGCCTTTGACATCACCGGCCAACTCTCCCGCCACTTTATCAAGGTCAAAGCCGCCAACCTCTTCGGCAAGGCCAAGACTTTTCTCGTGGTCGTGCTGTTGATCATCGTCGGACTGGAGTGGATTTACGGCCCTCTGCCCCTGCTCGGTCGCACGATTCAGCCGCTGCTCTTCATCTGCACCTGCCTCGCCTTCTGCTCCACGGCCTTCAAGCTCATCCCCAACTACTGGTACGCCAACATCCTGAGCATCATGAATCTGGTGTGCGGGCTGGCCGGCTGCTGGGTGATCCTCACCGGCCATCCCCCGGTCTATGCCCTCGGCCTGGTCTTTCTCGGCCAGTTTCTCGATCTGTTCGACGGACGCGCCGCCGAGCGTTGGGGCTCCACCCCGCGCGGGGAGATTTTCGATGACGTTGCCGACGGCACCAGCTTCGGCCTCACCGTCGGCCTCATCGTCGCCACCGCTTTCTCCCAACTCTGGCTGGGGCTGGTCATCGGGGCGCTTTACCTGGGCGCGGTGATCTATCGACTGATTCGTTTCGTGGTCGAAAAACGCAAGGAGGGAATTCTCGGGGGCGTGGCCACCTTCTCCGGCCTGCCCTCGCCGGCCGGGGCCCTGGTTGCCGGCACCTCGTGCGTGCTCATCGAAAATGAATGGATTAACGGGGTGATTGTCGTCGCCACCGCCCTGTTGATGATCTCCCGTTTGCCCTACCCCCATTTCGGCCGGGCCATATTGCCCAAAATTCCCAAAATTGCCCGGGTTCTCAGCCTAGCGGTGTTCCTCGTCCTCCTCGCCCAGGGCGTGCGCCGCGACCATTACTTCGCCCCTATGCTCATCGCTTACGCCGCCGCAGCGGCCTATCTCATCTCTCCCTTTTTCTACAGAACGGCCAAACAACCTTCGCACAAAGACAATTCCCCCGAATAAATCGAGTAGGGTGAGGTTGAGCAAGCTCCATGCTCACCGCATCCCTCCCACAGAACCGTGCGTACGAGCCTCGTACACGGCTCCTGTCCATTCCTCTCTCTCGTAGGTCTGAGGCATCTCGGCTCTGCTCAACTCAAAAAGTCCCAGTTCTCGAAACCACTCGTTCGAACTTCATCGATGGCAGTGAAGGACAGATTGTTGGTGGCTATCTTTTTTAGTGCGGGTCGTTGCCCGCAATATCGACAACGGCACGACCTTGCCGCTGCCGTGCCGGCTTTACTCGTATGACGAGAAGGCGTTTCGCAGCGAAAACAGCAGATTATTCTCAGAAGCGGTTGCGATGGTTCATGACCGGCTGAGGTCGCCGCCACCACTATCTCGACCATGCCAACTGAACCTGGCGGGACTGGCGGCCAAGCTCTGAAAAATGGGAAGCCCCTTGCCTGCTTTCAAATTGGCATTGGGCGGTTTTGCTGCTAGAGTGGCTTTTTTCGAATTTCCCCAAGGAGAAAAGTTCATGGCCCGAATTCCCGCTGTCGACCAGGAAGCCTGCATTGGTTGCGAAGTCTGTACCCAGATCTGCCCGGAAGTTTTTCGGATGGAAGGGGATGAAGAAGGCCCCGGCCATGATCACGGGCATAAATCGCAGGTCTACAACCCCACGGGCGCCCCCGAGGCAAAAATCGAAGAGGCCATGGACAACTGCCCCGTAGCCTGCATTTACTGGCAGAACTGATCTGCCGGCCGACAGGCGGTTCGGACGCTGTACCGACAGGACGCGATAACCTTTTTGCCCCAGTGCGAACCTCTTGTCACTGACCGCGAACATCCGAAAACTCTACGCGTTCTCCTTCCTGAAGATGACCCTCTTTCCCATGGCGGTCATCACCCTGTTCTGGAAGGACCACATCGGGCTGACCCTGACGGAAATTCTCTTCCTGCAGGGTCTGTTCTCGCTGGCCACCCTACTGCTCGAATACCCCTCCGGTTACCTCAGCGACCGCCTCGGCTATCGCTTCAGCCTCAGTTTTGCAGCTATCCTTGGCATCCTGGGCTGGGGATTGTACCTGGTGGCCGAAACTTTCGGCGGGGTCCTGATCGCCGAGTTGCTTCTCGGCGCCTCCTTCGCCTTCATCAGCGGGTCGGACAGCGCCCTTCTGTTCGAAACCCTGCGCCTTGAAAATGGCGAACATCGCTACGCCGAAATCGAAGGGCGCATGCTCAGCTACGCCCAGATCGGCGAGACGGTGGGGGCGATTTTCGCCGGGACGCTGTACGCAAGCTTCCCGTTGCTGCCCTTTATCATCCAGGTGGGGGTCTGGGCTCTGATTTTCCCCCTGACCCTGAGCCTGCGCGAGCCACCCCGGGACCGGACCGGCCCAACCACCTCCCATCTGGCCGAAGCCTGGGGGATTGTGCGCTACACCTTCAGCGCAAACCGCCGCCTGCGCACCACCTTGATGCTGTCGGTGTTCCTGGGACTGGCCTCGTTTTATCCGGTCTGGCTGATCCAACCCTTCATGCAGGAGACCGGCGTGCCGCTCGACTGGTTCGGCCCGGTCTGGGCCGGAGCCAACGCGACCGTCGCCCTCTTCTCCTGGCTCAGCTACCGGGTTCATTTCTGGCTCGGCACCCGCGGCATGATGGCCCTCTTTTTCTTCCTGATCGCCGCCGGCTACCTGGGACTATCGGCCACCCACGCCCGCTGGAGCTTTCTCTTCTATTACCTGCTCACCGCCATGCGCGGGCTGCAGGGTCCGCTGCTGAAAAACCTGATTCAACAGGAAAGCCGCAGCGGCAACCGCGCCAGCATTCTTTCTCTCAAATCCCTCTCCTTTCGCCTGCTCTTCTTCTGTACTGCCCCTCTCGCCGGCATGGCCGGAGACCAGGTCGGACTGAATGGGTCTTTTCTCATAATCGGCAGCCTGCTCCTGGTGATTGTCGCCCTTTTCATGGCCGGATTTAACAAACCTTAACAATAAATCGTGACAATTATCATTTTTATTGCAATTTATTAGATGTTGTATACACTGATACATGTTGTATACATCATGACTCGACGACGGCAGGAGGGTGCCATGAAGAGAATCTATGAGATTCCCCAGGGTGGGGCCAAGGAGTTGCGGGTCGGAAATTGGGTCGAAATTTTCGAGGCGTACGGCGACGCGAAGGGAACGGCGGTGCGGGTCAGGGAGATGCGGGTCGGCGGAAAAAAACTGCATTTCATGGTCGACCGCAGCGGCAGGCTGTTGCGGCCGCACGAAGGCAAGGTGACCCGGATTTCCCAGGGACCGGACAAAACCCAATTCAACCTTCACCTTTGATCGAAGAAAAATATCATGCACGAGGACGGCCTTCCGGTCGTCCTTTTTTTCTGTCCGGAAAAAAAAGGCCCGGTGAGGAGGGCACCGGGCGAGAAAGAGGAGTAGGAGGTGTTGGGTTGTAGATGGCTAACGCTTTGGCTTTCGCTTTTGTCTGGCTGCCTTCTTAACTGTTACCTTATTGGTTATATTTATAATCGGTTGAAAATATTTGTCAAGAAAAGAAATGTTTTTTGAAAAAAATATTTTCCCTGCGAAAAACCTCCAAATGCGCTAATTATTACGGGGAAGCCAACATCACAGCGAAGGATGTCGCCATGGTCACCGCGCGCGCAACGAAACGCCCCTGCCCTCTCTTCGCCCCCACCCTGCTGAGCTGGATGTTCCTGATTTTGTCCGGGTGCGGCGGCATGAAAGGCGAAGGGGCCATTCCCCAGAAGCTCTATATCGACGCCACGCGAAGTTTTGCCGTGGAGTTTCCCGGCAACTGGCGCCGGTTCCTCGACCCCGATTACCCGGTCTTGCCGGACGCCGATGCGGTCGGCTGGGAAGCTCCTGAGTCCGTCGATGAAGGCTCCGTCGCGCGCATGCTGGTCGTCATTCCCCACACGCCGGCGGATAACCAGAGAGTACAACAGAAAATCGCCGAAAACCTGCCGGGATTCGTGGTGACCAGCAGCGATGAGGTTGAGGTCTTCGACCTGCCGTCCGTGGAAATTCTCGGTTATACTCCGCAGCGCAATTACGACATTTTCCTGATCGATGCCCAGAATGTTCAATACGTGCTGGTTTATTCGGCCCTGCCCGAAGAATTCGACCGTCATCGCTCCCAATTCGAGGATCTGGTCGAGTCCTTCGAAATTCTTCCCTGATTCTCGCCGCCATGATCGTCCCCGAAGTCGCGAAACTGCTGGCCAAATACTATCCGCCCGAGACCCGGGCCCATGCCATTTTGCATCGCCATGGCCGGCAGGTGGCCGCCAAGGCCCTGGCCGTCGCCGGCCGCCCGAACATTCCCGCCGTGAACCTGCGCTTTCTCGAAGAGGCCGCCTACCTTCACGATATCGGGGTGTGTTTTACCGCCGCCCCGGAGATCGGCTGCCACGGCAAATATCCCTACCTGCTGCATGGGATCAAGGGACGGGAGATTCTGGAACGCGAGGGATTGCCGCATCACGCTCTGGTGTGCGAACGGCATATCGGGGTCGGGCTGACGACTGAGGACATCAGGCGCCAGCAACTGCCCCTGCCCGAGCGCGACATGGTTCCGCTCTCGGTCGAAGAACAGATCATCGCCTACGCCGACCTGTTTTTTTCCAAGTCGCCCGCCAAGGCCGCACAGGAAAAATCGGCCGACAATATTCGACGCAAACTGGCGCGCCACGGCGACCGCCAGGTCGCGGTCTTCGACCACTGGCACCGGATGTTCGGCGGGTGAGGGCGGCCATGGACCCCTGGCTCGAAACCATCGTCGGCTGGCTTCCCCAAGGCCCTCTCTATTATGCCGCTCTGGGCTTCATCTCGTTTTTCGAATCGCTGGCCCTGATCGGGATTTTCGTTCCCGGCAGCGTCTTGATCGTGCTGGCGGGTTTTCTGGCGGCCCACGGCCAGGGCGACCCTCTGGCGGTCATGGCCGTAGCCGCCCTGGGAGCCATTCTGGGCGACACCCTGAGCTTCGTTCTGGGCGCGCGCCTCGGCCCCAGCCTGTTCAAGTCCCGCATCATGGCCCGGCGGCGCCAACTGCTGAACAGGGCCCGTGATTTTTTTGTCAGTCATGGGGGCAAAAGCGTTTTTTTCGGGCGTTTCGTCGGGTTTTTGCGGCCGTTTATTCCCATGATCGCCGGCGGCGCCCAGATGTCGCCGCCGCTCTTCATGCTCTATGCGGTCATCAGCGGCATCCTCTGGGGCCTGGCCTATCCGGGACTGGGGTATTTCTTCGGCGCCAGCTGGCACATGGTTCAGGTCTGGACCGGTCGCTTCAGTATGCTGCTGGCGATTCTGGCGGTTCTGCTGGTTCTCAACCACCTTTTCTGGAAAAAGGCGTTCCCCCTTCTCCTGCGCCTGGGCGGGCGCCTGTGGGGCGCCGTGAACCGACAGGCCGAACAGCTCAAAACATCGCCCCTGATGGGTTGGCTGGCAGAGACATCCCCTTCTTTGCACGGTTTCCTGCTCGATCGCTTTTCCCACAGGAGAAGCACGGGCTTCATCCTGACCCTCGGATTCGCGGTCAGCCTGGTGTTTGCCCTGGCCTTCTTCTGGATCAGCCAGGGGATTTTGCGTCAGACCCCGCTGGCCCGCATCGATCAGCAGACCTATGCGTTGATGCGCGAGTTGCAGCACCCAACTACCGATTACTTCTTTCGCGGGGTCACGCACCTGGGCGGCCTGCCTGCGCTGCTGCTGCTGGGCGCCCTGGCCCTGGCCTTTCTGATTCTGCACAACCGCGATTTTTCCACCCTGATCCTGGTGTTCGGCATGCTGGCGGGAGAAGCTCTGGTCTGGCCGCTGAAATTCGCCTTCGAGCGTCCGCGTCCCGAGACGCTCATCCCCGGGCTTGAGACCCTCTCCTCAAGTTTTCCCAGTGCCCACGCCTTTAACAGCCTGGTTTTCTATGGCCTCCTGGCGTATTTTCTCCTGGGCGCGGTGCGTTTTTGGGAAAGCCGTTTCTACCTCGCCTTCTGCAGCAGTTTTCTCGTGCTGCTGATCGGGTTCAGCCGCATCTATCTCGGACTGCACTGGCTCAGCGACGTCCTCGCCGGGTTCGTGCTGGGCGGCTGCTGGCTCACAGTGCTGGTGACCGCCTGCGAAATGCGTTTTCGTTACGGGGAATTCCCCCTGCCCAAGGGTTTGCGCCCGGTGCATCTCGCTCCCCGCACCCGCGTGGTCATTCTCGCGATCCTGAGCCTTGCCGTGGTGGCGGGCCTTTTCTTGATCATCCGCCGCAATCTGTGACCGGCACCGATTCAGGTGCGACTTGCCGCGCAGAAAAATCCCGTCCTCCCCCGATAAAAAGGGTTGCCCCCCTGCAGGCATTTGATTAGCATGCCTTCGTTCTTCGGATCATCTTCCTGGTGTGGAGCGCCATCATGAATTTTCGTCTGCCCGCCGAATGGGAGCCCCAGGATGGGGTTCTTCTCGCCTGGCCCCATGGCAACAGCGACTGGGGCCCCGTGCTCGATCGGGTGATTCCGGTCTTCATCGAAATCGCCTGCCAGGTCAGCCGCGTGGAAAAGGTGCTGATCGCGGTCCCGCAGCCCGATACGGTTCTATCGATGCTGAAGGTTGCCGGTGCCGACCTTTCCCGGGTGATCGTTGCGGCCGTCGAAACCAACGATACCTGGAGCAGGGATTTCGGCCCGCTCACGGTCTATACCGACAGCGGACCGCTGCTGCTCGATTTCGGCTTCAATGGCTGGGGGCTCAAATTCCCCAGTGATCTCGACAACCAGGTCACCCGCAAACTCGCCCGCGGGGGGCACTTCGGCGCCACCCCCCTTCGCACCCTCGGCCTGATTCTCGAGGGGGGCAGCATCGAGAGCGACGGCCGCGGCACCCTGTTGACCACCAGCGAGTGCCTGCTCAATCCCAACCGCAACCCCCACCTGCAGAAGGCTGAAATCGAGCGGAAACTGGCGCGATTGCTGGGAGCCGATCATTTTCTCTGGCTCGATCACGGCTACCTGGCGGGCGACGACACCGATTCGCACATCGACACCCTGGCCCGCCTCGGCCCCGACGACACCATTCTCTACGTGCGCTGCGGTGATGCGGACGATGAGCACTTCGCCCCCCTGCAGCGCATGGAGAAGCAGTTGCGAGAATTCCGCACCCGCGCGGGAGCGCCTTTCCGGCTGCTTCCCCTGCCCTGGCCGCAACCCCATTTTGACGAGCAGGGCGAGCGGCTGCCGGCGACCTACGCCAATTTTCTCGTCGTCAACGACGCGGTGCTAGTCCCCACCTACAACGACCCCCGCGACGGCCAGGCGCTGGCGGCGATTGGCGAAGCGTTTCCGGGTCGTGCTATCATTGGCATCGATTGTTCGGCATTGGTTCTTCAGCATGGGTCGCTGCACTGCGTCACCATGCAGATTCCCCAGGGAGTATTGGGATGAGCAAACTCTGCGTCGGCCTGGTTCAGCAGCAATGCGGCTCGAACCGGGAGCAAAACATCGAAAAAAGCGTGGCGGGCATCCGCGAGGCCGCGGCCAAGGGGGCGCACCTGGTGGTGTTGCAGGAGCTTCACCCAGGTCTCTATTTCTGTCAGACGGAAGACACCGCCTGCTTCGACCAGGCCGAGGCGATTCCCGGACCCGCGACGGAGCGCTTCGGTCAACTGGCCCGGGAGCTCGGAGTGGTGATCGTGACCTCCCTCTTCGAGAAACGCGCGCCCGGCCTCTACCACAACACCGCGGTGGTCCTCGAAAAGGACGGCTCCATCGCCGGCCGCTACCGCAAGATGCATATCCCCGACGATCCCGGCTATTACGAGAAATTTTATTTCACGCCCGGCGATCTCGGCTTTAACCCGATCGATACTTCCGTCGGCCGCCTCGGGGTACTGGTGTGCTGGGACCAGTGGTATCCCGAGGGCGCCCGTCTTATGGCCATGGCCGGGGCGGAACTGCTGATCTACCCCACCGCCATCGGCTGGGATCCTCGCGACGATCGGGATGAGCAGCTGCGCCAGCAGGATGCCTGGCTCACCATCCAGCGCGCCCACGCGGTGGCCAACGGATTGCCGGTGGTGAGCGTCAATCGGGTCGGTCTCGAAGAGGACCCCAGCCGACAATCTCCCGGCGCCCTGTTCTGGGGCAACAGCTTTGTCGCCGGCCCCCAGGGCGAGTGGCTCGCCCGTGCCGACAGCGACCGGGATGAGGTGCTGGTGGTCGACATCGACAAAGAGCGCAGCGAAGCGGTGCGGCGCATCTGGCCTTTTCTGCGCGACCGTCGCATCGACGCCTACGGCGAGCTCACCCGACGCTACCGCGACTGATCCGGCACGAATCGGGTCGCAGCCGGCCAGGCCTCCAGGTCGCTACCGCCTTCAGCCAGACCGCTTTCGCGTCACAAAAAAACAAAGGCCGGGTTCGCCCCGGCCTGTTTCGTTTGCTGCAATGTTTTTTTGAATCAGGAATCAAGGAAACAGCGGCAGCTGCCCCAACCCCAGACGTTCGTCTTCACCCAGGATCAGGTTCATATTCTGAATCGCCTGCCCCGCCGCCCCCTTGACCAGATTATCGATGGCAGCCATGACGATCACGCGTCCGGTGCGGGAATCGCAGGCCAGGTTGACATCGCAGAAATTGCTGCCGCGCACATAGGCTACGTTGGGCCAGACCCCCGCGGGGAGAACCCGGACAAAGGGTTCATCGCCGTAGTGATCCGCATAGAGTTGCCGTAAATCCTCGGCGCTCACCGCCGACACCAATTGGGCGTAACAGGTGGAAAGAATGCCGCGGTTCACCGGCAGAAGGTGCGGGGTGAAAGTCAGCCGAACCGCCTGTCCGGCAACTTCGCTCAGCGTCTGTTCGATTTCAGGGGTATGGCGATGACTGGCCACCCCGTAAGGCTTGAACCCTTCGTTCACCTCGCAGAAAAGGCTGCCCAATTTGGCCGAACGACCGGCGCCGCTGGTACCGGACTTGGCATCGGCCACCAGAGTTGCGATATCGACGAGGTTCTCCTTGAGCAAGGGCTTCAGGGCCAGGGCGACGCTGGTGGGATAGCAGCCGGGGTTGGCCACCAGACGAGCCCCCCGGACGTTTTCCCGGTAAATTTCGGGAAGACCGTACACGGCTTCGGTAAGCAGTTCGGGGCTGGTGTGCTCCTGGTACCATTGCCGGTAGACGTGAACGTCGCGCAGGCGATAATCGGCGGACAGATCGATCATCTTCTTCCCCGCAGCCAGAAAGGAAGGGACCACCTCCATCGCGGTCTTGTGCGGAAGGGCGGTGAAGATCACGTCGGCCTTCTCGCAGATCAGCCCGGGGTCCACCTCGTCGCAGATCTGGACGACTTCCTGAAAAAGGGAAGGAAAAACCGCGGCAAGCTCCTCCCCCGCGTTCTGGCGCGAAGTCACGCAGGTGATCTCCACCGCCGGATGGGCGTGCAGCAGCCGCGCCAGCTCCACCCCGGTGTAACCGCTGGCGCCTACGATAGCGACCTTAACCATGTCGGCCTCCTGGAAAAGAAAAAGGGAACCCGGCGGGTTCCCTTTGGAAGCAAAAAACAGTGTTGATTAACGCTTGGAGAACTGGAAGCTGCGGCGGGCAGCAGCCTTGCCGTATTTCTTACGTTCCTTGACGCGGCTGTCGCGGGTGATGAAGCCGGCCCGCTTCAGGACCTGGCGCAACTCGCCGTCGACCGCGAGCAGTGCTTTGGTGATGCCGTGCTTGATGGCACCGGCCTGGCCCGAAGGACCGCCGCCGTTCACGTTGACGTGAATGTCGAACTGACCGATGCGCTTGGTCAGCTCGAGGGGCTGCATGACGACCATCTTGGACGTCTCGCGGCCGAAGTACTCGTCCAGGGTGCGGTTGTTGACCATGATTTTCCCCTGACCGGGAACCATACGGACCCGGGCCACGGAGGTCTTTCTCTTACCGGTGGCGATAAAGGTTTCCTGAGCCATTCATCTATCTCCTGGACCTTAAAAAGTCAATTCTTTGGGCTGCTGGGCCTGATGCGGATGCTCCGACCCGACATAGACCTTGAGCTTTTTGATCATCTGCCGGCCGAGCTTGTTCTTTGGGAGCATGCCCTTGACGGCTTTCTTGATCAACTCTTCCGGCTTGCTGGCGAGCAGCTTCTCGGCGTTGATCTCCTTGAGCCCGCCCGGAAAACCGGAATGCCGATAATACATCTTGTCGGCGAGCTTGTTGCCGGTCAGGCGAATCTTATCGGCATTGAGGATGATGACGAAATCACCCGTGTCGACACTGGGGGTATAGGTCGCCTTGTGTTTGCCGCGCAGAACGCGGGCAACTTCGGTCGCGGCACGACCGAGAACTTTGCCCTCAACGTCGACCACGTACCATTTCTTGTCTTTTTGTGAACTGGAACCGATTCTGGTGCTCATGGAATTCCTCTCTATACGGTCATCTGTGAATTGTGTACGGGGCTCACAGAAGTTGAGAACTTAACGGAAAGGCGAAGGGATGTCAAGAGAATTTCTGCGAAAAATCAAGAACCCGCCGGCAGTAAAAAACCCTCAGAGAATGGAGGGTTTGACGCTGAGCACCGGGCAGCTGGCCTGCTGCACCACCCTTTCGGCGGTGCTGCCGATCAGCAGGTGGGAGAGTCCGGTGCGCCCGTGAGTGCCGATGACGATCAACTGAATGTTCTCCTGGTCGGCAAAGCGGCAGATCTCCTTGAAAGGAACCCCGCACAGAACACTGGTTTCGATTTTCACCTCGGAATGCTCTTCGCGCAGTCTCCGGGCTTCGTCCTCCAGCTTGGTACCGGCCTCTTCGATCTGGCGCCGATGCTCTTCACGGGGAATTCCGGAAAGTTGAGTGAAATACTCAAATTCGCCGTCGACCACGACATAGAGAAGATGATAGGTCGGCGCGAAATGCTGGCGCAGCCCCATGGCGAAATGCAGGGTTTCGAGGCTGTATTTGGAAAAATCGATCGGAACCAGAATTTTTAACGCCTTCTTCATGCCATCGCCCAGTCAGGAAAAGTATTTCACAGACTATACCCTGCACCGGTTGATTTTCAAGAAAGGCAAAATCCTCAAGCGCTGTAACACACCCGCGGCGAAACGAGTCAGTACCAGACTTCCATCAAGCACAGGCCCTGCGCCGGTGCGGTGCGCCCGGCCTGACCCCGCGCGGGCGACCGAAGCAAGGCGGCAACCTCTCCCGGCGAACGCTTGCCCAGGCCGACTTCGACCAGGGTTCCCACCATGACCCGGACCATGTTGCGCAAGAACCCGCTGCCGCGCACATCGACGAAGAGAAGTTCGTGCTGCCGCACCAACTCGACGGAGAAGATTTCACGCACCGTGGTTCTGGCGCTGCACCCGCTGGTGCGAAAAGCCGCGAAGTCGTGTGCGCCGACAAAGCAGCGGGCGGCTTCGGCCATCAGCGCTTCATCGAGGGCGCCGCGCAGGTGCCAGGAAAATCGGGCGTGCAAGGGCGAGCGGACCGGCCGCCGGTAGAGGGTGTAACGATACCACTTGCCCTTGGCATCGAAACGGGCATGAAAGCCGGCCGCCGCCACCGCAGCCTCGCGCACGGCGATGTCGGGCGGCAGCAGGCCGTTGAGCCCTTCGCGATAGGCCGTGAGGGGCAACGGGCGCTCACTGTGGAAATTGACGACCATTCCCCGGGCGTGAACGCCGGCATCGGTGCGCCCGGAGGACACCAGCCGGACCCGGTGGCCGAGGAGGCGGAACAGGTTTTCCTCGACCACCTGCTGGACGGCCAACCCGTTGGGCTGAAACTGCCAACCGGCATAGCGGGTTCCGTCATATTCGATGACAAGTCGGATATTGGTCATCGGCCCAACGACAAGAGTCCCAGAAAAAGCAGAGCACTGGCGGCGGAAAAGAAAACGTTCGCCCCGGAGAATGATGGCGAGAGCTCCGTCGCGGAGCAATCTCCCCGGAGCGGTTCGCCGCGGGCAAGAGCCTGGGCCATCCCCTCCCCGCGCTCGACCAGCCCCAACAGCAAAGGAGCCAGGAGGTTGCGCAGCCCCTTGATACGGCGCAGGAAGCCCGGCGCGGCCGTGGCCGCCCGACGCTCGGGCAGCGTCGCGAGCTCTTCCCCCAGGACCGGCAGAAAAGAGAGGATCAGGAGAAAAAACTCGCCCCATGCCTTAACCGGCACCCCCAGCTTCTCCAGGGGAGAGAGGAGCCGGGTCAGGGCGCGGGCCAGCGCATGAGGAGGGGCGGTCAGGGTCAGCAGCGATGAAAAGAAGACGGCCAGAATCAATTGCCAGACAACGATCGTCCCGCCGGCCAAACCGTCGCGGGAGAGAAAAGCGCTCCCGAAAAGGGTGCGCCCCGGGGAGAAAAACAGGTGGAGCAGAAGGGTAAAGAGGAAAAGCCAGCGAAACAGCCAGATTCCGCGCCACCAGATTTTCGCCGAGATGCGGCTCGACGCCATCATCGCCAGGGCGAAAAGACTGATCAGGGCCAGCGCTGCGGGTGTCCCGAAACTGAAGGTTGCCGCGATAAAAGCGGGCACCAGAACCAGCTTCAGGCGTGGGTCGACCCGATGCATCAGAGAATCGCCCGGCAGATAACGCCCCAATGTCAGATCGTCGAACAACGCCATGACGCTCAGAAAGCCGGGGGACGGGATGCCCTCCGGCCGGAAATTGGCCGCCAGGCATTCTGCGGCCGGGAATGAGGGAGAGCGCGGGAGCCTACAGATATTTTTCCGCCAGAATCTCGGCGATCTGAACGGCGTTGGTGGCCGCACCTTTGCGCAGATTGTCGGCCACGACCCACAGGTTGAGACCGTTTGCCAGCGACTCGTCCTCACGGATGCGACCGACGAAAACCTGGTCCTGGCCGCCGGCATCGACGACCATCGGGTAATGATTCTCGCCGGGGTCGTCAACCACCTCGACGCCCGCGGCCCGCGCGAGAAGCTCACGGGCTTTCGCGGCGGTGATTTTTTGCTCGGTCTCGATATTCACCGCTTCGCTGTGCCCGTAGAAAACCGGCACGCGCACGGTGGTGGCGGTCACACCGATGCGGTCGTCCCCCAGAACCTTGCGGGTTTCGTTGACCATTTTCATTTCTTCCCGGGTGTAGCCGTTATCCAGGAAGCTGTCGATCTGGGGCAGGCAATTGAAGGCGATCTGGTGCGGAAAGACCTTGCTCTCGGCGGGGCGCCCGTTGAGCAGCTCGCCGGTTTGCACCCGCAGCTCCTCGATGGCCTTCTGGCCCGATCCGGAAACCGATTGATAGGTGGAGACCACGACCCGCTTGATTTTGGCGTAATCGTGCAGGGGCTTGAGCGCGACCACCAGCTGGATGGTAGAGCAGTTGGGGTTGGCGATGATCCCCTTGGCGGCGTAACGGGCGATTTCGCCGGGATTGACCTCGGGCACCACCAGCGGCACCGCGGGATCCATGCGCCAGGCGCTCGAATTGTCGATGCACACGGCCCCCGCTGCGGCGGCGACCGGGCAGAACTCTTCGCTGCGCGCCCCGCCCGCGCTGAACAGGGCGATGTCGATGCCGGCAAAAGAATCGCGCCCGAGCTTCTGCACCAGGGTCGACTCGCCGTTGAACTCGAGGAATTCGCCCTCGGACCGCTCGGAGGCCAGCAGGCGCAGCTCCTTGACGGGAAAGTCGCGCTCGGCCAGAACCCGAAGCATTTCCTGACCGACGGCGCCGGTCGCCCCCACGATGGCGATGTTGAATTGCTTGCTGATGACGATCCTCCTTGAAGCGCTAAAAGCTGTTGAAAACCCGGTGGCCGGCCCAATAAAGAACCCGGAAACCGGCAGCAGTAGGCCAGTTTCCGGGCGATGGTCGCGAAAACCGGACCCGATTACCGTTCTTGCAGAATGCGCAGCATGCGCCGCAGGGGTTCGGCCGCCCCCCACAGCAGCTGATCGCCGCAGGTGAAGGCCTGCAGGTACTGGGGCCCCATCTTCATCTTGCGCACCCGGCCGACGGGCACGGCAAGAGTTCCGGAAACGGCCGCGGGGGTCAGCTGGGACAGGGTATCGGTCTTGCTGTTGGGCACCAGCTTGACCCAGGGGTTGTCGTTGGCGATCAGGTCTTCGAGATCGCCGATCGGCGCATCCTTGGTCAGCTTGATGGTGAGCGCCTGGCTGTGGCAGCGCATGGCGCCGACCCGCACGCAGATGCCGTCCACAGGAATCGGGCTGGTGGTGCCGAGAATTTTGTTGGTCTCGGCGAACCCCTTCCACTCCTCGCGGCTCTGGCCGTCTTCGACCTCGCGGTCGATCCAGGGCAGGAGATTGCCGGCCAGCGCAAAGCCGAACTCCTTGGTCGGCAGGCTGTCTCCGCGCAGGGTGGCGGTGACCTTCCGGTCGATCTCGAGAATCGCCGAGCCGGGGTCCTGCAGAAGAGAGCCGACCGCCCCCTGGAGCACGCCCATCTGAGCCAGAAGCTCGCGCATGTTGGGCGCTCCGGCGCCGGAAGCCGCCTGGTAGGTCATGGAGGAGATCCACTCCACCAGACCTGCCCGAAACAGTCCGCCCAGCCCCATCAGCATCAGGCTCACGGTGCAGTTGCCGCCGATGAAATCCTTCTGCCCGTTGGCCAGCGCCGCGTCGATGACGTTGCGGTTGACCGGGTCAAGGATGATGACGGCATCCTTTTCCATGCGCAGGGTGCTGGCGGCGTCGATCCAGTAGCCCTGCCAGCCGGCCTTGCGCAACGCGGGATGGACCGCCTTGGTATAGTCGCCTCCCTGGCAGGTGATGATGACGTCGAGCTTCTTCAGTTCGGAGATATCCGAGGCGTCCTTCAGGGTTCCGGCACCCATGGGAGCCGCTCCCCCAACCTGCGAAGTCGAGAAGAAAACCGGCTCGATGCCCGTGAAATCGTTTTCCTCCTGCATGCGCTGCAGAAGAACCGAACCGACCATGCCACGCCAACCGATGAGTCCGACTTTCATAAAAGGTCCTTTGCTGGTTTGAATTGACGGTGATGACAGTGACTCGCCTTACGCCAACGCCGCGAGAATGGCGTCGCCCATCTCGCGGGTGTTCACTTTTTTCTCGCCGGCCTTGCCCTGGTAGATATCGCCGGTGCGCAGCCCCTGGTTGAGAGTCGCCTCCACCGCCGAATCGATGGCGGCCGCGGCCGCGACCAGGCCGAAGGAATAGCGCAGCATCATCGCGGCCGAAAGAATCTGGGCGATGGGATTGGCGACACCCTGGCCGGCGATATCGGGGGCGCTGCCACCCGAGGGCTCGTACATGCCGAAGCTCCCTTCCGCCAGCGAAGCCGAGGGAAGCATGCCGAGCGATCCGGTGAGCATGGCGGCCTCGTCCGACAGAATATCGCCGAACATGTTCTCGCACAGGATCACGTCGAACTGCTTGGGGTTGCGCACCAGCTGCATGGCGCCGTTATCGACGTACATGTGGCTGAGCTTGACGTCCGGGTATTGCTTCGCCACCGATTCGACGATTTCACGCCACAGCACCGACGTCGAAAGAACATTGGCCTTGTCGATGGAGCAGACCCGCTTGTCCCGTTTCTGCGCGGCCTGGAAGGCCACATGGGTGATGCGCTCGATCTCGGGCACGCTGTAGCGCATGGTGTCGATGCCCACCCGCTCGCGACCTTCACCCTCGATCCCCTTGGGTTGGGAGAAGTAGATGCCGCCCGTCAACTCGCGCACCACCAGCACATTGAAGCCGCCGGCGATAACCTCTTCCTTGAGACTCGAGGCGCCGGTCAGGGCCGGAAAGATGATGGCCGGGCGCAGGTTGGCGTAGAGGCCGAAAATCTTGCGCAGGGGCAGCAGAGCCCCGCGCTCGGGCTGCTCGTCGGGGGGCAGAGCTTCCCACTTGGGACCACCCACCGAGCCGAAGAGGATGGCATCGGACGCCTTGCAGGTATCGACCGTGGTCGAGGGAAGAGCCTTGCCTTCCTTGTCGATGGCGATGCCACCCACGTTGGCGAAACTGCGCTCGAAGCGAACGGCGAATTTCTGCTCGACCGTATCGAGAACCCGCAATGCCTCGGCCATGACTTCGGGACCGATTCCGTCCCCGGGAAGAACCGCAACCTTAAACGTCTTTGCCATCAACTCTCTCCTTCACTCAATAAATGATGGCGGCGCCCGCCGAAAAAGCCCCTTGCAACCCGGCTCCTCCAACAAAAACCGCCTTATTTCAAACGTTTGGTACTATAGGAAGTGACCGGTCGGGATGTCAAACCTTTTTTCCGATCCGCCGCTCCAGAGCTCCAAACCGAGCCAATATTAGCACACTTCACCGTGCCATGTCAGGCCCACCCGCAAAATGAAAAGCCGGGCCCTGGGGCCCGGCTGCGGAAACATCGGTGTAAGCACGATCAATAACGGGCATCGGCAAATTCCACCCACCCGCCGGCCTCGACCAGGGCCTTGTCGAAGGGGCTGATATCGAAGCGGAAGGTCTCTTCGCGGCTGCCCGCGCGTGCAACGATCGTCTGCTGCCCCAGATCGACCGCAACCTCGACGGCCCCCTCTTTTTCCAGGGCAAAGAGACGGTCGATATCCGCCTTGGGCAGCTCGATGGCGAGCATGCCGCCGTTGAACATGTTCTGGCGGAAAATCCGGGCGTAGCTCTCGGCGATGATGGTGTGAATGTCATTGACCTCGAAGACCCAGGGGGCGTGCTCGCGGGAGGAACCGCAGCCGAAGTTCTCCCGGGTGACGACCACGCGGGCTTTTTTGAGCTTCTCGCCCTTGGGGTCGAAACCCTCGACCCTGAGATCTTCGAGAATGTAGGGGGTGAGGGCTTCCTTGGTCACTTCGGTCAGATATTTGGCCGGAATGATTTCATCGGTATTGATATCGGACCGGTCGAGGAAGATCGCCGGTCCGCCAAAAGTCTTTTTCATGGCCTATCGCTCCTTATCTTCAGCCGCAGGGCCCCGCAGAGCCCTCGGAAATGTTCAGTGCTCACCGATGATGGCGCCCGCAATCAGATGGTGCGCGCGTCGGTGATGACCCCGGTGACTGCCGATGCGGCTGCGGTGGTCGGGCTCATCAGGTGAACCATCCCCCCCTTGCCCATGCGACCGTTGAAATTGCGGTTGCTGGTCGAGGCGCAGGCCTCGCCCGCGGCCAACACCCCGTTGCTCATGCCGAGACAGGCGCCGCAGGTGGGATTGGTCACGCAGAAACCGGCGTCCATGAAGATCTGGATGATCCCCTCGGCGAGGGCCTCCTGGAAAATCTTCGGCGTCGCCGGCGAGACGATGCCGCGCACGTGTTCGGCGATCGTTTTCCCCTTGAGCACTTCGGCGGCTACCCGCAGATCCTCGATGCGGCCGTTGGTGCAGGTCCCGATATAGACCTGGTCGATGCGGGTTCCAACCATCTCCCCAACGCTCTTGACGCAATCGGGCTTGTAGCCGTAGGTCACCTGGGGCTCGAGGGATGAGACATCGAAATCGAGCACCTTCTCGTAGGCGGCGTCCTCATCCGAATGCCACTTCTTGAAATCGGCCAGGGCCGCATCCTTGCTCGGGTAATCGGCTTCGATGAACGGCCACAGGTAGTCGACGGTCACCCGGTCGGGCAGACAGATGCCGCTGGTGCCGCCGGCTTCGATCGCCATGTTGCACAAGGTCATGCGCGCGTCCATCGACATCTGGTCGACGATCGGGCCGCGGAATTCGAGGACCCGATCGGTGGCGCCGTTCACTCCGATCCGGCCGATAACGTGGAGGATGACATCCTTGGCGAAAACGCCGGGCTGAAGGGTGCCGCCCAGATTGACGCGGATGGTTTTGGGTTTGCGAAAAGCGCACACTCCTTTCAGAATTCCGACTTCGAGATCGGTGGTGCCCACGCCGGCGGCAAAGGCGCCAAAAGCACCGTGGGTGCAGGTGTGGCTGTCGCCCATGATCACGGTGAACCCGGGACGGATGTAGCCCTTTTCGGGAAAGAGCGCGTGACAGACGCCATTGCGGCCGACGTCAAAGAAATCCTTGATGGCGTGGCGATGGGCCCAGTCGCGCAACATCTTGCCCTGGGTGGCGGTCTTGCTGTCCTTGGCCGGGGTGACATGATCGATCACCGCCTTGATCTTGGTCTTGTCGAAGACCCGGTCCTTGCCGCGCCATTCGAGATCGGCAATGGCCACCGGGGTAGTGATCTCATGGCATAGGACCCGGTCGAGATCGAGCACGAAAGTTCCCGGAAACGGCTCCTCGCGCAGATGGGAGGCAAAAATTTTATCGGCAATCGTCTGTCCCATAGTTTCTCCTTAGCCTGTTCATCTCTGGAAACGGGCGGATTTTACCCCAGCTCGCGCAAAGATCGCAACCATCCCTGCGCAGTGGTCCGCGAAAACGGGGCGGCGCTGGCGCCGCCCCGAAAATAATTGAAACTCGAATAAAGCGAAGCCTAAAGCTGAACCCGCTTGCGCTCCATCGCCGAGGCCAGCTTGTTCAGGGCATTGATGTAGGCCTTGGCGCTGGCCACCACGATGTCGGGATGGGCGCCCTGGCCGAGGCTTTCGCGCCCGTCGACCTCAAGACGCACCGTGCACTCGCCCTGGGCATCGGTGCCCCCGGTGATGCCGCCGACATTGAAGGCGAGCAGCCGGGCCTTGCTGCCGGTGAGCTTCTTGATGGTCTTGAAGGTGGCGTCGACCGGGCCGACTCCGATGACCGCCGTTTTCTTCCGCTTCCCTTCTATCTCCATCTCCACCGTGGCGGTGGGGGCGGCGAAGGACCCGGAAGAGACGTTCATCTGCAGCAACCTGTATTTCTCCGGCACGCGAATGATTTCATCGGCGATGATGGCGTCGAGGTCTTCATCGAAAATCTCTTTTTTCTGGTCGGCCAGGGTCTTGAACCGCACGAAGGCTTTGTCCAGATCGTCCTTGTCGAGTTCGTAACCGAGCTCCTCCAGGCGCTGTTTGAAGGCATGGCGCCCCGAGTGCTTGCCGAGCACGAGCTTGTTCTGATGCAGGCCGATCGACTCGGGCGTCATGATCTCGTAGGTCGACTTTTCCATGATCACGCCATGCTGATGGATGCCGGCCTCATGGGCGAAAGCGTTGGCGCCGACCACCGCTTTGTTGGGCTGAACCACGATCCCGGTGATGGTCGTGAGCATTTTGCTGGCGGCGTAAATGTGCTCGGTGACCACGTTGGTCTTGTAGGGAAGCACGTCGTGGCGGGTGCGCAGCGCCATCACCACCTCTTCCAGCGAGCAGTTGCCGGCGCGCTCGCCGATCCCGTTGATCGTGCATTCGACCTGACCGGCACCGGCCTGAACCGCCGCCAGCGAGTTGGCCACGGCGAGACCCAGATCGTTATGGCAATGCACCGAGATGGTGGCGCGGTCAACGTTGGGCACATTCTTGCGCAGGTAGGAGATGATCTCGAAGAATTCGGAGGGCACGGTGTAGCCGACCGTATCGGGAATGTTGACGGTGGTGGCGCCGGCGGCGATCACCGCCTCGACCACCCGGGCCAGAAAAGGCAGTCGCGTGCGCACCGCGTCTTCGGCGGAAAATTCGACGTTGTCGGTATAATTCTTGGCGCGCTTGACCGCCTTGATCGCGGTCTCGATCACCTGCTCCTCGCTCATTTTGAGCTTGTACTTCATGTGAATGTCGGAGGTGGCGATAAAGGTGTGGATACGGCCGCGCTCCTTGGCGTACTTGAGGGCTTCCCAGGCGCGGTCGATGTCTTTGTCGTTGGCCCGGCAGAGACCCGCGATCTGGGGGCCCTTGACGCTCTGGGCGACTCTCTTCACCGCTTCGAAATCGCCGTCGGAGGCGATGGGAAAGCCGGCCTCGATGACGTCGACGTTGAGCCGCTCGAGTTGATGGGCGATGCGCAGTTTCTCATCCATGTTCATGCTGGCGCCGGGCGACTGTTCGCCGTCGCGCAAGGTGGTATCGAAAATTTTGATCACGCGATCTTCGCTCATGATTCCTCCTTGATGATGCCGTCCTGAATTCGGGCAGGGGCGTCTTTGGATTGGGGTAAGAATTCGCATTTGACCCCGGTTAGGTTGGGCTCGCTAAGGTCGCTCAGGTCCGACTCCAAAAGACCACCCCCTTTCTCGTGCCGGTTGCAGTTGTCAGGAAATAAAAAAAGCTCTCGCCCATGCAGGGGCGAGAGCTTGCAGCTTCGCGGTACCACCCTGTTTCAGTCCGGCCGGGGCCGGACCCTTGCTTATCCCTTCACGCAGGCTCACGGTTCGAGCTGACCGGCCATGACCGGTTTCACCCGAACAGCTCCGAGGCGAGTTCGGCCGCTTTCGTACCGGCTCGCAGCAACCGCCGGCTCTCTGCAACGAAAGGTGAGGCTTACTACTCCTCTTCAACGCTTTTAAAACGAAAGTTTGGAAAGTAGAACAAAGAACCCGGCATCCTGTCAAGTCGATTTGCTTGGGGACGCCGGGGCGGGTTCATTTTTTCGATGGAACTAGACAGGCTTTGCGCAGACGGAAAAACCACAGCCCTCCGCCCCTGGAATTCCGGCAGGGGGTGCCCGATCTACTTCAGGTAACCCACGATCGATTCGCCGGCCACGGTCTTGTCCCCGACCCGCAGCCGCACATCGGTCCCCTTGGGCAGATAGAGGTCCACGCGGGAGCCGAACCGGATCAGGCCGTAGCGGGCACCGACTGCCAGCGTATCTCCCACCTCGGGATAGGACACGATGCGCCGCGCGATCAGGCCGGCAATCTGCACGCACAGGATGCGCACCCCCTCTCCGGTCTCGATCACCAGGCCCGACTGCTCGTTCTCGCTGCTGGCCTTGTCCAGGGACGCATTGAGGAACTGCCCCTTGTTGTAGTAGGCGTCGACCACCTTTCCGGTAATCGGGAAGCGGTTGACATGAACGTTGAACACGTTCATGAAAATACCCACCTTGATCACGTCCTGGTTGAGAAAGCGCTCTTCGCGCACCTCGCCGACGAAAACCACCTTGCCGTCGGCGGGGGCGATTACGGCGCCCGGTTCATCGGGGACCAGGCGTTCGGGATTGCGAAAAAAGTAGACGCTGAACAGCGTCACCAGGAGCATGACGAAGGTCAGCCCCCCCCAGCCGAGAAGACCGAAGGTCAGCGTGATAAAAGCAAACAGGCCGATGAAGGGATATCCCTCCACCGCGATCGGTTGATTGCGATTGCGCATAGGGTTTTATGTCTGTGGTTGGGGCCAAAGCAAAACGGGGGCTGGCTGCCCCCGTTCGTTTCGGTCGTTATCAGTTGCGTTCCTTGTCGACGATCTTGTTCTTGCCGATCCAGCTCATCATCGAGCGCAGCTTGTCACCCACCTCTTCGATGGGGTGCTCCATGCCACGCCGACGCATGGCCTTGAGGGTGGGCTGGTTGGCCTTGTTCTCAAGCATCCATTCGAGAGCGAACTTGCCCGACTGAATCTCGTCGAGAATTTTCTTCATCTCCTTCTTGGTCTCGGCGTTGACCACGCGGGGGCCGCGGGTCAGATCGCCGTACTCGGCGGTATTGGAGATGGAGTAGCGCATGTTGGCGATGCCGCCTTCGTACATCAGGTCGACGATCAGCTTGAGTTCGTGCAGACATTCGAAATAGGCCATTTCAGGGGCGTAACCGGCCTCGACCAGGGTCTCGAAGCCGGCCTGCACCAGAGCGCTGGCACCGCCGCACAGCACCGCCTGTTCACCGAAGAGATCGGTTTCGGTTTCTTCCTTGAAGGAGGTCTCGATAATACCGGCGCGACCGCCGCCGTTGCCGCTGGCGTAAGCCAGGGCGACGTCCTTGGTGTTGCCGGAGGGGTCCTGATGAATCGCGATCAGAGTCGGCACCCCGCCGCCGCGGGTATATTCGTGACGCACCAGGTGGCCGGGGCCCTTGGGGGCCACCATGAAGACGTTGACGTCTTCGCGGGGCACGATCTGGCCAAAGTGAATATTGAAACCGTGGCCGAAGGCCAGGTAGGCGCCCTTCTTCAGGTTGGGCTCGATATCGGAGCGGTAAAGGTCGCCCTGCAGCTCGTCGGGAACGAGAATCATCACCACATCGGCCGCCTTGACTGCCGCGGCGGTTTCCAGCACGGCCAGACCGGCTTTTTCGGCCTTGGGCCAGGACGAGCCCCCCTTGCGCAGGCCGACGACGACGTCGATGCCGCTTTCCTTGAGATTGTTGGAATGGGCATGCCCCTGGCTGCCGTAGCCGATGATGGCCACTTTCTTGCCTTTGAGCACGTCGAGATTGGCGTCCTTATCGTAATAGACTTTCATGCTTCCTTGGTCCTCCTGCCATAAATTCTTGGTAAGTCCGGAAATAAGGCGTCCTTATAACACAGGTTCGGCATTTCTGCCACCCCTTTCTCGGTTGCCGGGGCGAGAGCCTGCGGCCCGGGCAAGCCAAATCCGGTCAACTGCTCTTCCAACCCTTCGGCCCGCGTCCGATCACCACCGGACCCGAACGGACGATCTCCTTGATCCCGAGGGGCCGCAGCAGCTCGACGATGGCGTTGATCTTGGCCGGCGAACCGGTGGCCTCGACGGTGTAGGACTTGGCGGTGACATCGACCACCTTGGCGCGAAAGATATCGACGATGCGCAGCACCTCGGCCCGGGTATCTTCCTCGGCGCTGACCTTGACCAGAGCCATTTCGCGCTCGACGAAGTCGTGACCGGTGAAGTCGATGACCTTGATGGTGTCGATCAGCTTGTTGAGTTGCTTGGTGATCTGCTCGAGGATCTGATCGTCGCCGGAGGTGACGATGGTCATGCGCGAGATGCTTGCATCGAGCGTGGGGGCGACGGAAAGACTCTCGATATTGAAGCCGCGGCCCGAAAAGAGCCCGGACACCCGGGCGAGAACCCCGAATTCATTTTCCACCAGAACCGAAATCGTGTGCTTCATGACAATCCCTCTTTACGCGCTGGAAAAATTGAATATTCAAACCCTAACTGGCCAGTACCATCTCGTTGAGTCCCGAGGCGGGGGGAACCATCGGCATGACGTTCTCCTCGCGGGCCACCTTGAATTCCATGATCACCGGGCCGGGCGTTGCCAGGGCCTTGCGGATCAGCGGCTCCACCTCATCGGGTTTTTCGGCGCGCAGACCGGTGGCGCCGTAGGCTTCGGCCAGCTTGACGAAATCGATCGGCAGCTCCATGCAGGTCTGGCTGTAGCGGCGATTGAAGAACATCTCCTGCCACTGGCGCACCATGCCGAGAAAGTTGTTGTTGAGGATGGCGATCTTGACCGGCAGCCGGTATTGCACCAGGGTTGCGAGTTCCTGGGAATTCATCTGAAAGGAACCATCGCCCGAGATATCGATGACCTGCCGCGCGGGAAACGCCACCTGGGCCCCGAGGGCGGCGGGCAGGCCGAAGCCCATGGTGCCGAGGCCGCCGGAGGTGAGAAAGGTGCGCGGCTGCACGAAATCGAAAAACTGGGCGGTCCACATCTGGTGCTGGCCCACCTCGGTGGTCACGATGGCGTCATCGTTGGTCAGCTCGCGGATCTTCTCGATGACGAACTGGGGCTTGATGACGGTCTTGGAGTGCTTGTACGCCATCGGATGCGATTTTTTCCATTCGGCGGTCTGATCGCGCCAGGGCTGCGAAGCTTGCACCACCGGAGCGAGGTCCTGCGGGTCGGCGCGGAGCGTGGCGGTCAGCTTACGCAAAACATCCTGCAGATCGCCGACGATCGGCAGATCGACCCGGACGTTTTTCTTGATCGAGGTCGGATCGATATCGACGTGAATGATCTTGGCCTGCGGCGCGAAAGTGGCGATTTTCCCCGTCACCCGGTCATCGAAGCGGGCGCCGACGGCAATCAGCAGATCGGACTCGGTGACCGCCATGTTGGCGTAATAGGTGCCGTGCATGCCGAGCAGCCCCAGGCATAAGGGGTGCCGGGTGGGAAAGACCGATTTGGCCATCAGGGTGGTGGTCAGGGGGGCCTGAATCAACTCGGCCAGCTCCCGCAGTTCTTCCGCGGCATCGGCCAGAACCGCACCGCCGCCGACATACAGCAGCGGCTTGCGCGCCTCCCTGATCATCTTCGCCGCCTTCTCGATCTGGCGGGCATTGCCGCCGTAAGTCGGCTTGTACCCCATCAACTCCACCGTTTCGGGATAGGCGAATTGGGCGCTGGCGACCTGGACGTCCTTGGGCAGATCGATCAGGACCGGCCCGGGACGGCCGGTGCGGGCGATGAAAAAGGCCTTTTTGACGATGGTCGCCAGCTCCCTGACATCCCTGACCAGATAGTTGTGCTTGGTGATCGGCCGGGAAATGCCGATCATGTCGGCCTCCTGGAAGGCATCGTTGCCGATCAGGGGGGTGGGGACCTGGCCGGTGATGACCACCAGGGGAATCGAGTCCATGTAGGCGGTCGCGATCCCCGTGACGGTGTTGGTGGCGCCCGGTCCGCTGGTGGCGATGACGACCCCGACCTTGCCGGTGCTGCGGGCATAACCGTCAGCGGCATGCACCGCGGCCTGCTCGTGCCGGGTCAGGATGTGCCGGATCGGGGAGTCCATCAAATCATCGTAAATGTTGATGACGGCGCCGCCGGGGTATCCGAACACGGTGTCGACATCCTCTTTCTGCAGACACTCGAGCAAAATCTGCGAACCGGTCAGTTTCACCGAAGAACCTCCTTCGCAAAGATGACTTCAGAACATGGAGCCCCCAGGGCCAAATCCGCGGCCCCGGGGAAAAAAATTACAGCGATCGCTCATTGCGCGCGGGTGACCGCCCCGGTATAGGCCGATGTCACCACCGCGGCGTAGCGGGCGAGCCAGCCACTTTTGATCTTGGGCTCGGGTTTGCGCCACTTTTCCAGGCGCTGGGCCAGAGTCTGTTCGTCGACCCTGAGCTCGAGGCGGCGCCGGGGAATGTCGAGGACGATGGTGTCGCCGTCTTCCACCAGGGCGATCGGTCCGCCCTCGGCCGCCTCTGGGCTGATATGCCCGATGCAGGGCCCCCGGGTACCGCCGGAGAAACGGCCATCGGTGATCAGCGCCACGCTGTCGCCGAGACCGAGCCCCATCAGGGTTGCGGTCGGCGCCAACATCTCGCGCATGCCGGGACCGCCCTTGGGCCCCTCGTAGCGAATCACGACGAGATCGCCGGCGACGATCTTGCCGCCCATGAGGGCTTCCATCGCCCCTTCTTCCGAATCGAAGCAACGGGCGCGGCCTTCGAAGGTCATCATTTTTTCCGAGACGCCCGATTGCTTGACGATGGCGCCCTTGGGGGCGAGGTTGCCGGTCAGTACGGCGATCCCGCCTTCGGGACGCACCGGATCGGAGACCGGATGGATCACCTCTTCGTCCACTTCCCTGACGTTGGCCACGATCTGGTTGACGCTCAAACCGCTCAGGGTCGGGTTGTCGCGGATGCGGTCGCGCAGCTGAAAAAGGACCCCGGGGACGCCGCCGGCGGCATCGAGGTCTTCCATAAAATATTTACCGCCGGGGTTCATCGACGCCAACTGCGGGGTGGAGCGGCCGAGCTCGTCGAACAGCTCGAGGGGCAGCTCGACCCCGGCTTCGCGGGCGAGCGCCAGCAGATGAAGCACCGTGTTGCTCGACCCCCCGAGGGCGAGGTCGACCCGGATGGCGTTTTCGAAGGCGGCGCGGGTCATGATCTGGCGGGGAGTGATCTGATCCTGCACCAACTTAACGATTCGCTGCCCGGAGGCGAAGGCGATGCGGCGCTTGAAGGCGGAAACGGCCGGGGTGGTGGCGCACTGCATCAGGCTCATGCCCATGGTTTCGGTCAGAATCGCCATGGTGTTGGCGGTGAACAGCCCCTGGCAGGAGCCGGCGCCGGGGCAGGCCTTGTCCTCGCACACCTGCAGTTGCTGCTCGTCGATGACGCCCGCCTTGTACTGGGCCATGGCCTCGAAGGTGTCGGAGACAAAGGAGTAGCGCCGTCCCTCGGCGCCGCGCCCGGCCATCATCGGTCCGGCGGTGACGACGATGCAGGGGATGTCGAGGCGCGCCGCGGCCATCAGCATGCCGGGGGTGATCTTGTCGCAGTTGGTCAGCAACACCAGACCGTCGAGCCGGTGGGCTTCGGCGATCGATTCGATCATGTCGGCGATCAACTCGCGGGTCGGCAGGGAGTAGTGCATGCCCTTGTGCCCCATGGCAATGCCGTCGCAGACGCCGGGAATACCGAAAATAAAGGAAAATCCGCCGCCGGTATGGACGCCCTTTTCGATAAAACGTTCCAGGTCACGCATGCCGATATGGCCGGGAATCAGGTCGGTAAAGGAACTGGCGATCCCGATAAAGGGTTTATCCATCTGCTCACCGGGAACGCCGGTGCCTTTGAGCAGAGCGCGGTGGGGAGTTCTCTCGAACCCCTGGGTGATGACATCACTGCGTTTGGGACTCATGATTCGCTGTAACCTCTGATTTGAAGGGGCTATTGATGTGTTGAGACGGCAACAGGGGTCCTAGGACCCCTGCTACGATCTGCCGCCAGGCTCGAATCGATTCAGCCACACGGCCGGCTCAGATAAAATCGAGGGTCCGGCGTCTACCGCCGAACCCTCGCTGAAATTTCCGTTTAGTTGACCGGCGCGGCGAAATCGCGCAGGATGCGCGACATTTCGTCCTTGCCGGCCAGTTTGATTTTTTGAATCTTTTTGCGCTCCAATTCCTCTTCGGCGGTCAGGAATTTTTTTCTCTCGAATTCGTCCAACTCCCTCTCAAGCAACTGGTGTTCTTCGAAAAGCATGCGAAACTTCGGGCTCTCGCTCACCAGCCGCTCCACTAACTCCATGTCCATTTCCTCCATGGGCTACCTCCTGGTAAAGGTTAGAGAGTTGAAAGGGTCTGAAAAAACACGATTTTAAAATATCGGATGGCTCTCTGATTGTCAACCGGGAACGGTCCCTCGGCCCTGCCGTTTCGACCAGGCGATCTCCGCCTCCGACGGCCTGATATATACCGGCCGCAGGGCCTCCGGACCGACCCCGGGAGCATGATCGCATTGACTTTGCGCCAGCACCGCCGCACAGCAGGCGCGCGGCAGATTGAAAGGGCCGGAAGCAAAATGGGCAGCGCTGCCGAAACGTTCCCTGATCAACTCCCGATAGACCAGCGCACCCTCTCCGACAAACAGCATCGGGCCGCTGAGATTTCGCAGGTACGGCTCCGGAGCCGCCACCTGTTCTTCTCCCAGCGCAACCGGCAACCCCTGGCGCATCCGAAACATGCCGGCGTAAACTTCTTTCTTGCGGGCATCGAGCAGGGCGCACACCGGCAGATCCGAACCGAGGGCGTTCATGGCCAGGGTCTGCAGCGAGGAAACCCCGATCAGGGGTCGTCCGGTGGCAATGGCAAGTCCCTTGGCGGTCGCCATTCCCACGCGCAGGCCGGTAAACGAGCCCGGTCCATGCACCACGGCCAACAGGTCGACCTGCGCCAGGTCCACGGCGCTGGTTGCGAGAAGCCGGGCAATCGTGGCCATCAACCGCTCCGAATGGGTGTTGCGCAGGTTGAATAATATTTCGCCGCAAAGCGTTTCATCCCTGACCAGGGCCACGCTGCCCGCCCCGGAAGCGGTATCGATCGCAAGAACCGTCGCCACACCCTACCCCAGGAAAATTCGCATGATGTCGTTGTAAAAGGCCAGGATCATCAGCATGATCAGCAGCACCAGGCCGATCTGCTGGGCGATCTCGCGGGTTCGCAGGGACAGGGGACGGCGGAAGATCAATTCGAACAGATTGAAGAAAATATGCCCGCCGTCGAGGATCGGGATCGGCAGCAGGTTGAGAATTCCCAACTGAATGCTGAGAAAGGCCAGAACCGACAGGATGCTCGAGACGTCGGTCTGAGCGGCCTGGCCGGCGATCTGCACGACGGTGATCGGCCCGCCGATATTCTTGGCCGAAACGTGGCCGCTGAAGAGCTTCTGAATAAAGACCACGGTCAACTCGATCAGATCGAGGGTGCGCTCGGTTCCGGCCTCGATCGCCGCGAGCGGACCGAAGCGCTTGACCACCAGGTCCTGGGCGGGCGCGATGCCGATCAGGTAATCGCCCTCGCTCCCTTCTTGTTCCGGGGCCACGGTAAACTGCAACCGCTCGCCGTTGCGCTCGACGGTGAAGATCGAGGGCCGACCGTCGGTCTTCTGAATGGCGCTTTTCAGATCGTACCAGGAGGCAATCGGCTGATCGCCGACGGCGACGATGCGATCCCCTGCCTGCATTCCGGCCGCGGCCGCGGGCATGCCGGGGGCAAGCCCCCCGACGCGGGCCTCCTGATCGGGCAGAAGCCCCAGACCCTGAATTTCAAGATGGCCGGCCTCGGCCGGGATCAGGATCTGAAGTTGTTCGCCACCGCGCGCGATATCGAATTGAAGGGGGGTTCCGGCAAAGGAAATCAGGTTCTTGTTGGTTTCGTTCCAGGTGGCGACCTCGGTGCCGTTGATCGCCTCGATACAGTCGCCCTTTTGAAAACCGGCGTTGGCCGCCGCCGATTCGGGCGCCACAAATCCGATGCAGGGCTCCTGATCCCAGAAGGCAGGGAGGCTGACTCCGAGCATGAAGGCCAGGGGGAGCACCACAAAGGGCAGAGCCAGGTTCATCAAGGGCCCGGCGGCGACGATCGCAACCCTCTTGCCCGGCGACTTGGCGGCATAAGAGCGCTCGCGCTCCTCCGGAGAGAGTTCGCCCGTTTCGCCGTTCTCCCCCGACCCTTCGCCGAGCATCTGCACGTAGCCCCCCAGAGGAACGGCGCAGATCAGGTATTCGGTTTCGCCCCAGGTGCGCGACACCAGCTTCGGGCCGAACCCCAGGGAAAATTTGAGAACCTTGACCCCGGCCAGCTTGGCGACGCAAAAGTGCCCAAGTTCATGAATGAAAACCAGAATCCCCAACATGATGATTCCGGCAAGAATGGTAACCATATAGCCTAAGCCTCCCCCTCAGGAAATGTCGTCGATCGCTTGCCGGGCCCGAGTACGCGCCCGGCGATCGGCCCTGAGAACATCGTCGATATGCTCGATTCGGTTGTCGCGTTGCAGGTCAAGCACCGTTGCGATGACCCGGCTGATGTTGAGAAAGGATATTTCGCCCTTGAGAAACGCCTCGACCGCCACCTCATTGGCGGCATTGAGCGCCGCGGGCGACGTCCCCCCTTCGCGCAACGCATCGTAAGCCAGCCCCAGGCAGGAAAACTTCTGGCGGTCGGGTTGCTCGAAGGTGAGCCGGCCGAGCTGGCAGAGGTCGAGTTGCGGAATTTTCAGAGGCAGGCGCTCGGGATAGGACAGGGCATAGGCGATCGGGGTGCGCATATCCGGAATGCCCATCTGGGCGATCACCGATCCGTCGATGTATTCCACCATCGAGTGGACGACGCTTTGCGGATGAATGTGCACGTCGATGCGCTCGGCCGGCAGATCGAAGAGCCAGCGCGCCTCGATCACCTCGAGCCCCTTGTTCATCATGGTCGCGGAGTCGATGGTGATTTTTCGCCCCATGCTCCAGTTGGGATGATTGAGAGCGTCTGCAGGAGTCACCTGGCGCAACTCGGCCAGGGAGCGGTTGCGAAAAGGTCCGCCCGAGGCGGTGAGAATGAGTTTGCGCACATCGCGCCTGCGGTGCCCCTCGAGCGACTGAAAAATGGCCGAATGTTCGCTGTCGACGGGAAACAGGCGCACTTTGCGCGCGGCGGCCTTGGCCATCACCAGAGGCCCGGCGGTCACCAGGGTCTCCTTGTTGGCCAGGGCGATGTCCTTGCCCGCCTCGATTGCCGCCATGGTCGGCACCAGCCCGGCCGCCCCGACGATGGCCGAGACCACCATGTGGCCGGCGGCATGGGAGGCACAGGCCATCAGACCGGCAACGCCGGCGAGAATGTCCGGCGCGCCGCTGCCGAGGCGCTGGCGCAACTGGAGCGCCTGGCTCTCGGAAATGACGGCGACGACTTCCGGGCGAAAAGTGCGGATCTGCTCTTCGAGCAGTCCGATGTTGTTGCCGGCGGTCATCGCCACCACCCGGAAACGGTCGGGGTAAGCCGCAACGATCTCGAGGGTGTTGACGCCGATGGAGCCGGTGGAACCGAGAACGATCAGATTCTTCATGGCGGATGGGCCCTAAAATCCTTTCAGCAGGGCAAAATAAAAAACCGGCGGAAAGACCAGCAGCAGGCTGTCGAGCCGGTCGAGAATTCCGCCGTGGCCGGGAATGATGGAGCCCGAGTCCTTGACCCCGAAACTGCGCTTGAGCATCGATTCGACCAGATCGCCGACCTGGGCCAGAGGCCCCAGAATCGCAGCGAGCAAAAAGCAGTCGACCAGGCTCAGCACCGGCAGAAACCAGTACTTGGCGACCACGACTCCACCCAGCGCCCCGGCGAGCCCGCCCAGCGCGCCCTCCACGCTTTTGTTCGGGCTGATGGCGGGGTAGAGCTTGCGGCGACCCAAGGAGACACCGACGAAATAGGCCGCGGTATCGCTGGCCATGACCAGCAGCAGCACCAGAAAAATCCACTGGCGGCCGAATTCCAGATCGCGCAGGGCGGCAAGATGGGCCAGCGGCAGACTGAGATAAACGAATCCCAGAAACACCAGGCCGATTTGCTGCATCACGCTGCTCAGCTCGCGAAACGAAAACAGAAACCAGGTCAGCCAGAAAATCAGCAGAACGCTCAGCGCCCCCAAGGACAGGGCGAAATTCTGGGAAGCCACGGCCAGGGTCAGCAGCGCCCCGGACAGCGTTGCGATACAGCCTTCGAGAAAACGCTCGGGGGGCAGAGCCATGCGGAAAAATTCGCTCAGGGCGAGCAACGCGACCACGAAGACCAGAAAAGTGAAAAAAAAGGGACTGGCGAAATAGATATAGAGGATCAGCGCCGGCAGGGCGATGATTCCGGTCAGAATCCGGTCTTTAATGGCTGCCCTCCCCTTCGCTCCCCTCGTCGCCGTACAGCTGCTCACCGGTCAGTCCGAAGCGGCGCTCGCGCCGTCCGAACTCGACCAGAGCGGCATGAAGATGGTCGCGGCTGAAATCGGGCCACAGGGTCTCGGTGAAATAGAGTTCGGTATAGGCCAATTGCCACAGGAGAAAATTGCTGATGCGCATTTCGCCGCTGGTACGGATCAGAAAATCGGGATCGGGAAGCCCGGCGGTATCGAGACGGGCGGCCAGCGCCGCTTCGTCGACCCGGTCGGGGTCGAGCTCTCCCGCCTGCACCGCCGCCGCAAGTTTACGCGCGACCCGGGTCAGTTCGTCGCGGGCCCCGTAGGAGAGCGCCAGAGTCAGCACCATGCCGCTGTTTGCGGCGGTGCGGGCCATGGAATCCCGCAGCATCTGTTCCACCGGGCTGGGCAGGCGGTCGATATCGCCGATGACATTGAGACGGATGCCATGGGTCAGCATGGTCTCGAGCTCTTTGCCCAGGTAGGTGGCGAGCAGCTCCATCAGGGCGCCGACCTCTTCCTCGGGCCGTCCCCAGTTCTCGAAGCTGAAGGCATACAAGGTCAAACAGGGAATCCCGAGGCGCGAGCATTCTTCGACGATATCGCGAACGGTCTCGACCCCCTGGCGGTGACCGAGAATGCGCGGGAGAGAGCGCTGGCGGGCCCAACGGCCGTTGCCGTCCATGATGATCGCCAGATGACGGGGAATGCGCATCGAATAACTCGGATAGGGGATTTTTCCGGTTCCGGAACGAAGTTTTCTAAACTAGCACGAAACCCCGGCAGAGACAAGGCCGAAGGGGGACTGCGGCCGAAAGGAAAAAGGCGCCCCGCGGGGCGCCCTTTGGCGAAACGTTAATCGGCGACGATGGCATTCACCGGGCAGCTGTCGAGGCAGGCCTGGCACTCGGTGCAGTCGTCGTTGATGGTGTATTTGTCGCCCGACTCGACGATGGCGCCCACCGGGCAGGCATCGAGGCAGGTTCCGCAGGAAATGCATTCATCGTTGATGGTCACAGCCATAGCTCTCTCCTTTGTTTCAAACGAAATACAGGGTTGTCGAAAACAGGCCACGGCGGCTCAGACCTCCATGACCTCCGCTTCCTTGGCAGCCGCCAGCTCATCGACCTTCTTGACGAACTGATCGGTGAGTTCCTGAACCTCTTTTTCCCCGCGCTTGAGATCGTCTTCGGAAATGTCCTTCTCTTTCTCGAGCTTTTTCAAGCTGTCGTTGCTGTCGCGGCGGATATTGCGGATGGCGATCTTGGCATCTTCGCCCATGCGCTTGAGCAGTTTGACCATCTCCTTGCGCCGCTCCTCGGTCAGCGGGGGGATGACGATGCGGATCAACTGGCCGTCGGAAGCGGGATTGAGACCGAGATCGGACTTGAGGATCGCTTTCTCGATCTCGGGGATCAGGTTTTTCTCCCACGGCTGAATGGTGATCATGCGTGGCTCGGGAACCGTCAGGGAGCCGACCTGGCTGAGGGGAGTCGGGGTGCCGTAATAGTCGACCCGAACGTCGTCGAGCAGCGCCGCGGAGGCGCGACCGGTACGCACCTTGGCGAAGTCCTTCTTGAGGGCGTCGATCGATTTGTCCATACTGGTGCGGGTTTTCTTGATGATGTCGTCGTACATCGCTGTCACCTTCCTTTAACGATAGTGCCGATATCCTCACCGAGAATGGCACGCTTGATGTTGCCGGCAACGGTAAGGTCGAACACCATGATCGGCAGATCATTGTCCATGCACAGCGAGGTCGCCGTGGCATCCATGACCTGCAGTCCCATCTTGAGAACATCGAGGTAGGTCAGAGTCGGATACTTGACCGCATCCTTGTCTTTCTTGGGATCGGCGCTGTAGACCCCGTCGACCTTGGTCGCCTTGAGAATGATTTCGGCGTTGATTTCCATCGCCCTGAGACTTGCGGCGGTGTCGGTGGTGAAATAAGGGTTTCCGGTGCCGGCCGCAAAGATCACCACCCGCCCCTTTTCCAGATGGCGGATGGAGCGGCGGCGAATGTAGGGCTCGGCCACTTCGCGCATCTCGATGGCCGACAGAACCCGGGTTCGCACCCCGTGCTTCTCCAGGGCATCCTGCATCGCCAGGCTGTTCATGACCGTGGCCAGCATTCCCATGTAATCGGCGCTGGCCCGGTCCATGCCCTTGGAGGCGGCGGCGACACCGCGAAAGATGTTGCCGCCGCCGATCACCAGGGCCACCTCGATGCCGAGTTCGATGACCTCTTTGAGTTCTTCGGCGATGCCACCGATGACTTCGGGGTCGATCCCGTAGCCCTGGTTGCCCGCGAGAGCTTCACCACTCAATTTTAGAAGAACACGGCGGTACCTGGCTTGCGGAACACTCATGAAGTCACCTCTCGGCAGGGGGTTATTTGGTCAGTGCAGCAACCTCGGCGGCGAAATCGTCGGCCTTCTTCTCCAACCCCTCGCCCAACTGATAGCGGGCAAAACGGGTCAGTTTCACTTCGGCGCCGACTTCTTTACCCAGGGCGGCGACGATCTTTTCCACTTTCTGATCGGGATCGATCACGTAAGCCTGCTCGAGCAGGCAGATTTCGCCGAAGAACTTGTTGAGCTGGCCTTCGACGATTTTCGGAATGATGTTGTCGGGCTTGCCGCTTTCCTTGGCCTTGGTGCTCATGATGTCCTTCTCGCGCGCGAGAACATCGGCGGGAACTTCGTCGCGCTTGAGAAACTGGGGATTGGCCGCGGCCACGTGCATGGCCAGTTGACGGGCGAGCCCGGCGACCGCATCGGTATCGCCCTTCTCGGTCTGCAGCTCGACCATGGTGCCGATTTTGCCGGCCCCGTGAACGTAGGTCGCAACCACACCGGGGGCCGCTTCATAGCGTACGAAACGGCGGATGTTCATGTTTTCGCCGATGGTGGCGATCTGATGGGTCAGCTCTTCGGCCACCGTGCGCCCGGTTCCGGGAAAAGGCAGTGCCTGCAGGGCGGCGAGATCGGCGGGGTTATTCTCCAGAACGACCCGGGCCACGCCGGCGGTGAACTTTTGAAAGGCTTCGTTCTTGGCCACGAAGTCGGTTTCGGCATTGACTTCGACCAGAGCGCCGACATTACCCTCGCCGGCGGCAACCACGAGCCCCTCGGCAGCGACCCGGCCGGACTTCTTGGCGGCGGCGGAAAGACCCTTCTTACGCAGGAGATCGACGGCCTCTTCCATATTGCCATTGGCTTCGGTCAGGGCCTTCTTGCAGTCCATCATGCCGGCGCCGGTTTTTTCCCGCAGCTCGGAAACCATCGAAGCAGTGATACTCACGGTACAACCTCCCTATCCGTGGGCGGCGTCTGCCGCCGGAAATATTGAATACTGTTGGGTTAATCGGAAAAAAGGCGGTCTCTTTCGCAGAAACCGCCTCGGGGTATTTCCTCTATCGGGACTTAAGCCTCGGCAGCCGGCTCTTGGCTGGGGACTGCCGCTTCTGCGGCCATTTCGCCCGCGGCCTCCGCCTCGGCGGACTCGCCACCTTCGGCATCGGTGCGCAGCATGGCTTCGCGGGCATCCAGGCCATCCTGGCAGGCATCGGCCATACGCGAGGCGAACAGGCGGATGGCGCGAATCGCGTCGTCATTGCCGGGAATGATGTAATCGATGTCGTCCGGGTCGCAGTTGGTATCGACCACGGCGACGACCGGAATCCCAAGCTTGCGGGCTTCTTTCACTGCGATGTGTTCTTTCTTCGGATCGATGACGAACATGGCCCCGGGGGGCTTGATCATCCCCTTGATGCCGCCGAGACTCTTTTCGAGTTTGGCGCGCTCGCGCTCAAGCTGCAGGGCTTCTTTTTTGGTGATCAGCTCATAGGTGCCGTCCTGGGCCATGGCTTCGATCTTCTTGAGGCGATCGATGCTCCCCTTGATGGTCACGAAGTTGGTCAGCATGCCGCCGAGCCAGCGGTTGTTGACGTAGAACTGGCCGCAGCGCTCCGCCTCCTCGTGAATGGCGTCCTGGGCCTGTTTCTTGGTGCCGACGAACAGAACCTTGTCGCCGTTCTTCACCGTCTCGGCCAGGAAGTTGTAGGCGGTTTTGAAGTAGCGCACGGTTTTCTGCAGATCGATGATGTAGATTCCGTTGCGCGCCCCGAAGATATAAGGCTTCATCTTGGGGTTCCAGCGGCGGGTCTGGTGACCGAAATGCACGCCGGCTTCCAGCAGTTGCTTCATGGTGATTTGTGCCATCGTCGTCTTGCTCCTTTTTCGGGTTTGTTGGCCTCCGCCCCCTTCCCTCCTTCCGTGACCGGGGTTAACCGGAACCCAGCGGAAGCATCCAGGGGCGTGCGTTTTGAATAACCACGAGTCTATAACATGCGCCCGGAAACAAGGGCAAGGGAAAAATCGCGGTTTTGCCGGTTTACAAGGGGTTGCAACTCGACTAATATGGCCGCGCCATGGGAATCTTCGCCAAACGCCACCGCTATATTCTGCGCGAAACGCTCACCCCTTTTCTGCTGGGGCTGGCGATCTTCACCTTCGTCCTGCTCATGGGGCGGCTGCTGCGATTGGTGGAAATGGTTCTCAACAAAGGCGTCCCGCTGATCGACATTCTCAAGCTCTTCGCTTTTCTACTCCCTTCCTTCCTGGTTCTGACCCTGCCTCTGGCCTTTCTTCTCGGTGTGCTGCTCGGCTTCGGCCGCCTCTCCTCCGAGGCGGAAGTGATCGCCCTCAAATCGTCGGGCATCAGTCTCTACGATATGGCCAAGCCGGTGCTCGCGCTGGCGGTCGCGGTTTCGCTGGCGACCGCTTTGTTGAGCGTATTTGCCCAACCCCAGGGCAAGCGGGCCTTCAAAGAGCAGGTGTTCCATATCGCCCACAGTCGCGCCACCATCGGCATTCAACCACGGGTCTTCAACGACGAGTTCTCCGGCCTGGTCCTTTACGCCAATGCCGTCGATGACCGCGCGGGAACCATGGACGGCCTTTTCATCTCGGACCAGCGCCTGGGCAGCGAACCTTCGGTGATTGTCGCCCGCAGCGGCAGAGCCGTGCCCGACCAGAAAAGTCTCTCCATGACCCTGCGGTTGAAAGATGGGTCGATTCACCGCCAGCTCGATCGAAAAGGCGAAAAGGCGTACCAGATCATCAATTTCGACAACTACGACATTCAACTCGATCTGGGCGAAGAGCTGCGCCAGGCCAGTGAGCGCCAGCGCAAGGAAAGCGAACTGACCCTGACCGAACTGCAGGAGCGACTGGAAAACGCCAGCGGCAAGGAGCGCAATAAATACCTGGTGGAGCGTCATCAGCGTATGGTCATGCCGCTGGCCCCGATCTTATTCGCCCTGATCGGCATCCCCCTCGGCATTCAGTCGCAGCGCTCGGGTCGCGGCGGCGGCTTCGCCCTGGCGCTCGGGGTTTTCCTGACCTACTACCTGATCTTTTCCTTCGCCGAAACCCTGGGAATCGAAGGCGTCGCCCCCCCGGCCCTGGCCATGTGGCTGCCCAACCTCTTCTTTCTGCTGGCCGGTATGTTTCTGCTGCGGCACACCGCCCAGGAAAAGAAACTCGTGATTTTCGACCGCATGGACGAAGGGCTGCGGCGTCTGATGCGCCGGCTGCGGCGCAGGAAACTGCCATGAAAAGGATCAGCCGTTATGTTTTGCGCAAGTTTTTCCAGGTTTTTCTGCTCGCCCTGGCGACCTTTGTCGGCCTTTACCTGCTGGTCGATTTTTTCGAAAAGGTCGACGATCTGATGGAGCATCGGGCGCCGCTCTGGGTTTATTTTTCCTATTTCGCGGCGAAAATCCCGCTGATCGTCGTGCAGGTCAGTCCCATGGCGGTCCTGATGGGGGTCTTCATGACCATCGGCGGCCTGTCGCGCACCAGCGAACTGACCGCGCTCTGGGCCAGCGGAGTGAGCCTGGTGCGCACGGTCGTCCCCCTGATCGGCGCCGGCTTGCTGATTTCCCTGACCGTGCTGCTGGCCAACGAAAATCTGGTTCCCCTGTCCGTACGCACCATGAACCATCTCTGGGCCACCGAGGTCGACCGCGAACCCGGCATCGTCCTGAAAAAGGACCGCCTCTGGCTGCGCGAAGGCGACGCCATCATCAATGTCGCCCTCGCCGACCCGGATCAGGGAGTATTGCACGGGGTCTCGATTTTTCGTTTCGACCAGGATTTCGGCCTGCGCGAGCGAACCTTTGCCGAAGAAGCTCGCTTCGAATCGGGCCGCTGGCGGGCAACCAGCGGCACCCGCTACCGCTTTTCGCCCGAGAGCGGACAGTTGCTCGAGGCCCGCAAGCTCAGCGACGCGCCCCTGGAGCTCGCCCGGGAACCCGCGGGGTTCCAGTTCGCGAACACCGAATCGGAGGAGCTCAATTTCCGGCAGTTGCGCGCCCGGGCGCAAAAACTCACGACCGAAGGCTACGACCCCAGCCGCCTGCGGGTCGACATGCACAATCGCCTCGCAGCCCCCTTTGCCGCGGTGATCATGGCGTTTATCGGCATCCCTTTCGCCCTGCGGAAAGGGCGCAGCGGCAGCGTCGCTCTGGGGGTGGCCGTCACCATCGCCATCGGCTTCGGTTACCTCATCGTCCAGGCCGTTGGCCTGGCCCTCGGGTATGCCAGCCTGCTGCCGGCGGTCATCGCCGCCTGGGCCACCAACCTGCTGTTTCTTCTCTTCGGCCTCTGGCTGCTGCTGTCCAACCGATCCGGGTGAGGCCTTGAGTCAGCTTGTTTTATCGCGCCCCCGTGCTTTAATTGAAAATAGTCATTTTCTTCGGGAGTCCCCATGGGAAAACACCTGATCTTCCTCATTCTTTTTGCCTGTCTCGGGTCCTGGGCGCAAACTGGGTGGACGCTGGAAATTCTTTCTCTTTCGCCCGCAACCGGCGTTCCCGGCACCCGGGTCACGATCAACGGCGGCCCCTTCGCCGACGATGCGTCCGTCGTCCTGGGGGGGCAGGCGATCACCCCCGACAGCCGCAGCGCCAACCGTCTGATGTTCTCCGTCCCCGAACTGCCCGAGGGAGACTACCTTCTCTTCGTGCGCGACGCCACCGGCAGCTCTCCGCGCAGCTTTCTGTTCAAGCTCGAAACCCCGACCCCCTGGATCGCTTCGGTCAACCCCGCCAATATCGACGAGTGCTCCACCGCCTCCGAGCGCCAGATCGTCATCAGCGGCCGCGACTTCCAGAAGGGCGCCCAGGTACTGGTCAACCAGGCAGCCGTGACGGTGGAGGAAGTCTCCGCCACCGCCATTTCCTTCACTCTGCCGGCCCTCAAAGGGGGCCGGCAGATGATCGAAGTGGTCAACCCGGGCGGAAAGTCTTCCATCACCCATTCGGTCTTCGTCAACAGCATTCCGGAGATTCTCGCGGTGACCCCCGGGGAAGACAACGTCAACTCCTACCAACTCGAAGTCGCGGGGAAGAACTTTCAGTACGGCTCACGCCTCCTGATCAACGGTCAACCCGTCGGCGACGCCTCCATCCAGCGACCCAGCGCCGATACGGCCCGCACCATCGACTGCCGCACCATGATCTATACCCGCTACCCGATGTCGCGGGAACTGCGCCGGGTTTCGCTGCAGGTGGTCAATCCCGGCGGCGAGCAGAGCCCCCTCTTTCACGTCACGATTCCCTGAGCGCACAACGACAAAGGCCCTGCCGACATCGTCGGCAGGGCCCTTGTTCGATCCAAACCCGCGCGACCCATCAATAGCGATAATGTTCGGACTTGTAGGGGCCCTCCTTGGCCACGCCGATGTATTTGGCCTGCTGGTCGGTCAACTCGGAGAGCATGGCGCCGAGGGTGGTGAGCTGCAGCCGGGCCACCTTCTCGTCGAGTTGCTTGGGCAGGATGTAAACCCCCACCGGATATTGGGCGGGGTTGGTCCACAGCTCGATCTGCGCCAGCACCTGGTTGGCGAAGGACGAGGACATAACGTAGGAGGGATGGCCGGTGGCGCAGCCGAGGTTGACCAGGCGCCCTTCGGCGAGCAGGATGATGCGCTTGCCGTCGGGGAAGATGATGTGGTCGACCTGGGGCTTGATGTTCTCCCACTGATACTGGCGCAGCGCCGCGACCTCGATCTCGTTGTCGAAGTGACCGATGTTGCAGACGATGGCGTTGTTCTTCATCTGCTTCATATGGTCATGGGTGATGACGTTGATGTTGCCGGTGGTGGTCACGAAGATATCGGCCTTGTCGCTGGCGTACTCCATGGTGACGACCTTGTAGCCTTCCATCGCCGCCTGCAGGGCGCAGATCGGGTCGATCTCGGTCACCCAGACCTGGGCCTGCAGTCCGCGCAGCGCCTGGGCGCAGCCTTTGCCCACCTCGCCGTAACCGCAGACCACCGCGACCTTGCCGGCGATCATCACGTCGGTGGCGCGCTTGATGCCGTCGACCAGCGATTCGCGGCAGCCGTAGATGTTGTCGAACTTGCTCTTGGTCACCGAATCGTTGACGTTGATGGCGGGAAACTGCAGGCGCCCCTCTTTGTGCATCTGGTAGAGGCGGTGCACGCCGGTGGTGGTCTCCTCGGTCACGCCGCGGATGTTCTTGGCGGCCTGCGCATACCAGCCCGGCTTGCTCGCCAGGCGCTTCTTGATCGCGGCGAAGAGAAACTCCTCTTCCTCGCAGGTGGGATCGGCCACCACCGCGGGATCTTTCTCGGCGGCGCTGCCCAGATGGAGCAGCAGAGTGGCATCGCCGCCGTCATCGAGGATCATGTTGGCACTGCCGCCGTCGCTCCACTCGAAAATGCGGTGGGTGAACTCCCAGTACTCCGCGAGCGATTCGCCCTTGTAGGCGAAGACCGGAACCCCGCTGGCGGCGATCGCGGCGGCGGCATGGTCCTGGGTCGAGAAGATGTTGCACGAGGCCCAGCGCACTTCGGCGCCGAGCGCGACCAGAGTTTCGATCAGCACCGCGGTCTGAATCGTCATGTGCAGCGAACCGGCGATGCGCGCACCCTTGAGGGGCTGGCTCGCGGCATATTCCTTGCGAATCGCCATCAGTCCGGGCATTTCCGTTTCGGCGATATTCATTTCCTTACGACCCCAGTCGGCCAGGGCGATGTCTTTAACCAGGTACGTCGGTGCGGCATTTTCCATGTGTTCGAATCTCCTTTGGGGGTATGATTTCCCAGAAACGGTTCAAGGAAACGTGGGACAACTATCGAATTTTTTATCGTTTTTCACTGCGGACCAGCAAAACCGGACTTTGCTCCTCACGCCCGGTGACCACCTGAAAAGTCATCCGATGAAAACCGGCTTCCGCGAGCCAACCCTGCAGATCGCGCGATTCGAAACCGAGCCATTGATCGGCCAGCTGCTCCCGCGCCCAGTCCTGGTCGTGGCGCAGCAGGTCGGCCAGAACCAGAACGCCGCCGACCGGCATGACCCGGGCGATTTCGCTCAAAACCGCCGGCGGCTGCGGGGCATGGTGCAGCACCATGTCGGCAACCACCGCCTCGACCTCGCCATCGCGCAGGGGAAGGTGACTCATTTCCCCCAGGCGCAGATCGACGTTGGCCAACCCCTGCGAGGCAACGACTTCGGCCATCTCTTCGAGCATGACCGGAGAATGGTCCACTTCGACCAGCCGTTTCGTCCGGGCCGCCAGCCCGGCGACGAGCCGGCCGGTGCCGCCGCCGATCTCCAGCAGCCCCGAGCACGACGGCACCAGAGCCAGCAGCGGCGAGCGATAGTCGGGGGTCGGCAGAACCCGCGAGGCGAGCTCGTCCCAATGACGGGCGTGACGATTGAAAAACTCGCGGCTTTTTTGCCGCCGCGCCTCGAAAAAGGCGGTCAATGCCGTCATGTCGGCGCGATATTCAGGCAGGCAATGCCAGTTCTTGTCGAGCAGCGGCAACAGGTCGCAGAACAGAGCGTCACTGCGACCGAGCCGGTAATAGCCCCAGGTGCCTTCGCGCCGCACGCTCACCAGGCCGGCATCGATGAAGATTTTCAGATGACGGGAAATGCGCGATTGGCCCAGGCCGAGAAGGGTGGTGAGATCCTGCACGGTGAACTCGCCCTGGGCCAATACCGCGAGCAGCCGCAAGCGGGTGGGATCGGCCAGGGCTTTGAACTGTTGCAACATAAAGATATCCGGATATTCGCTTTCGATAAATCAGTTTTTCTTGATCTATCAGAAATCTTAATTTTTTGCAACAAAAAAGGCGGCTCGCTCGCGATCCGCCTTTTTCCGCCGCCCCGCCGCTCTCTGCGCAAGCGTCGGGTCGTCGTGGTCGATGAATTTTATCGCAGAGAGAAGGGGGCGGTGTGAACCTGACCGCTCTGCGTCTCTTTCAACTGCAGGCGAAGCTGTTGCGGTTGGCCGGCTTCGGCGGGGAAGAAGAGAAAACCCCGGCCGATCGATCCCGGCTCCACCGCCTGGTTGCGCAGTTCCTTGTTGCTCAAATCGCGGGCGATCTGGCGGCCGGCATCGTCGTTGGCGAGCGCCTGCCCGCCGCCGATCACCGCCCCGCCGGCGCCGCCCAGGGCGGCCCCCTGGACCGCCGCCGAGCCGACGTTGTCGCCCGTCAGAATACCGATGGCCGCGCCGAGCAGGGCGCCCCCGGCCGCACCGAGCATACCGCCTCGGCCGGCCCCCTTGCCGATGCGGGAATATTCGGAACTCTTCTCCACCCGCTCATAGGCCGTGCGGCTGTCGAGCACGTTCCACAGATTGCCCTGGTCGTCGATCAGAAAGGTCTGCGCCGGCTCGATGCGCAAGGCTTGCCGGCCCTGATTGTCGATCACGACCTGCACCGGCCGAATGCCGGCACTCACGATATCGAAGCCGAAAGCCTTCTGCGCCGCGTCATCGTCCGGGTAAGCCTGAGCGGCCACCTGGGCGCCGGCCATCACCTGCATATTGGGCATCGCGGCGGGAATTTTAAAACCGACCTCCTGACTTTTGTAAGAGGTACAGGAGACAGTCAGGAGAAGCACGAGCAAACCAACGAGAGTCAAGCGCGGCAACGAAAATTCTTTCATAAGTCGACCTCCTTCTCCACGGACTTCTGTTACAAATGTATCACCACCGCCCACCTCCGACAATGCCCCCTCAGACAGCGTCCGGTTCCTGCAGCACCGTCAGAACCGCATCGCCATGGGCCACCAGTCGCTGATCCTGATCGTGCACCGTCACCCGCAGGCTGACCATGCGTTTGCCCAGGTGCAGAATTTCCGACCGGGCCACCAGGTGGTCCCCCGGCACGGTAGCTTTGAGGTAGGTCACGCCCAGATGGGTGGTGGTCACCAGCCGTCCCGAGGGGAGCAGAGGGCGCGGAAAAAAGCACACGGTGTCGACCAGGGTGGCGACCAGCCCGCCATGAGTGCCGCCGAAATAATTGCGGTGCTTTGCCCCCACCGTCACCTCCATGACCGCCGAGCGCTCGGCGATTTCGGTGAGACGGATATCGAGAGTGCGAAGCATGGGGATGGCGTTGGCGCTCTCCAGGGTTGCAGGGTTCATGATTGTTCGTCCCTTTTTGATGCTTGGCCGGCCGTGGCGTCGGAGGCTTTGCGGCGCAGCCGCGCCAAGGTCCACCGAAACCACGCCCGCGTCAGGGCCCCGGTCAGGCGGTTCAGCGCAGGGCGATCGGTCAGCCTCTCCCAGCGCGCGCAGAACCCCTCCCCCCAGGGCTCCATGCGCCGCGGCGCCCGGCGCCGCCAGCGCATCCGGGTAACCAGGGCGAAGAGCGGCTGCCAGGCCTGCGAACGCACGTAACGACCGGTTCGCTCGAGCAGGCGCCGGCGCGCCGGCGGCCCCATGGCGCCCAGCCGTTGTTCGATCAGCAGGAAAAAGGGGAGAAGATCGAGGTGCTGCGCCTTACCCGGCTGACGATAGAGACGGGGGGCTTCGCGGAGAAAGTCGTCCCAGCCGATGGCCAAAGCATTCATGATCAGCGCGTTGAGCACCTGGCGGGCCGCCAGCCCTTCGGTCTGAAAGCGGCGCGGGGAGGTGAAGATCTCCACCGGCAGCAGACGCCAGGCGCCCTTTTGCGCAACCGCGGCCGCCAGCGCCTCATCTTCCAGAAACGGGCGGCTTTCGTCAAAGGGACCGATTTCCTCGAAGAATCTGCGGGGCAGCAAAAAGCCCTGGTCGCCGTGAATACAGCCGGCCAGGGCGAGGCGGGCCTTCTCTTCGTAATAATAGTAGCCGAAGCTCTGCTCCGGCCGGGGCAGATCGAAGCGCAGGGCAAAGCGCGCCGCCACCCGATCATCCTGGCGCCCGACGAGAAACTGCCGCAGACCCGCCACTCCCCGGGCCAGCGCCCGGGCATCGCGAAAGCGCGAATCGGCGTGCAGAAAGAGCAGAAACTCGCCCCGCGCCGCTCTCGCACCAACATTCATCTGCCGTCCGCGGCCGGCGCCGCCGGCGACGACCCGCAGCGGGAATCGCTCGCGCCCGGCCGCGTTGCGCAGCACCTCCAGGGTCGCGTCGCGCGATCCGCCGTCGCAGAAGACAGCCTCGAACCGGCACCCCTGCTGGTCTTCGAGCACCGCCAACAGGGCGGGCAAAGAGTGCTCCTCGTTGATCACCGGGATGATAACGGAAAGCTCAATATTCATGACCGACCGCAATCGCTTGCATCCGGCCGGCTCAGACGGAAGCATCCGTCTCTGCCGGGGAGCTCGGTGCTTCGGCGCCGGCGATCTCCGCCCGCACCCGCGGCAGGCACTCGGGATAGCTGGCCTGGAGCCAGGCCAGCAACTTTTCGCGAATACTGCAGCGCAGATTCCAGGCGATTCCGGCGTCGGGGGCGCTCATCAGGGCGCGCAGCTCCAGGGTCCGGTCGCTGGTCCCGGTCACCTGCAGCCCCCAGACCTTGCCGTCCCACTCGGGCTCCTCCTGCAGAAACCGGTGCAACTGGGTGCGAACCTCCTCCACCGGCAGCCGGTAATCGGCATAGATATGGACCGTACCCAGAATATCCGCCGTCACCCGGGTCCAGTTCTGGAAGGGCTTTTCGATGAAGTAGGTGATCGGAACGACCAGCCGGCGCAGGTCCCAGATGCGAACGACGACGTAGGTCAGGGTGATTTCCTCGATGCGCCCCCATTCGCCCTCGACGATCACCACGTCGTCGAGGCGGATCGGCTGGGTGAGGGCGATCTGAATGCCGGCGAAGAGCGTGGCCAGGCTTTTCTGGGCGGCGAAACCGACGATAATCCCGGCGATACCGGCGGAAGCCAGCAGGCTAACGCCGATCTGGCGAACCTTCTCGAAGGTCATCAACATCGATGCGGCGCCGATGAAAAGAATCACCACCAGAAGTATCTTGACCAGCACATTGACCTGGGTGTGAATGGCCCGGGCCTGCAGGTTGTCGCGACTGTTGATGTCGTAGCTGGCCAGTACCAGGTCGCGGACAACGAAGGCCGCGGCCGCCAGCAGCCAGGTCATGCCGCCGATAAAAAGCAGGCTCAAAATGTGACGCAGGATTCCGGCAGACTCTGGGGGCAGTTGCACCGAAGGGACCGCCACCAGCAGCATGAAGAGAGGCAGCAGAAGGCGCGCCGGCCCCCGGAGATTTTTCACGATGCTGTCATCCCCGCGGGCATCGGTTTTTTGTGCCAGTTTCGCCAGGAGCCGAAACACCGCCTGGTGCGCCACGATGCCGAGCAGCACCGCGCCCAGCAAGATTCCGGCCGGAATCAGCAGCTCCTGCCAGCGGGACAGATCCATATTCAACATTCAACCTCCCTTCTCGATCGGGAATCGGGTTCGGCAACCATGATAACGACTGGAGAACAATCGGCAACCCCTGCACTCAACCGTCGTCCCAAAAAAAACGGGCCCGAACAGGCCCGTTTTTTTTTAAATTCCGGTGAGCGAACGCCTTAGATCTTGGCGCGCTTGCGCAGCGAATCGATCCGATCGGTCCTCTCCCAGGTGAAGTCGGGATCCTGCCGTCCGAAATGACCGTAGGCTGCGGTCTTTTTGTAAATGGGTCGCAGCAGGTCGAGAGTTTCGATGATGGCGCGGGGACGCATGTCGAACTCTTCGCGCACCACCCGGGCGATATCGTTGGAGGGGATCTTGCCAGTGCCGAAGGTGTTGATCATGACGGAAACCGGCTCGGCCACACCGATGGCGTAGGCCAGTTGAACTTCGCATTTTTCGGCCAGACCCGAGGCGACGACGTTCTTGGCGACATAGCGTGCCATGTAGGAGGCGCTGCGGTCGACCTTGGAGGGGTCCTTGCCGGAGAAGGCGCCGCCGCCGTGGGAGCCCTGCCCGCCGTAGGTGTCGACGATGATCTTGCGTCCGGTCAGGCCGCAGTCGCCCATGGGACCGCCGACAACGAAGCGCCCGGTGGGGTTGATGAAGTATTTGGTCTTTTCGTCCAACAACTCGGCGGGAATGACCTTACGCACCACCTCTTCGATGATTCCCTCGCGCAGCGTCTCGTAGGTCACGTCAGGGACGTGCTGGGAGGAGACCACCACCGCGTCGACCCGGATCGGCTTGTCGTTGATGTACTGAATCGAGACCTGGGACTTGCCGTCGGGGCGCAGGAAATTGAGCAGGCCCGATTTGCGCACCTCCGTCAGCCGCTTGGTCAGCCCATGGGCGAACACGATGGGCATCGGCATGAGCTCGGGGGTTTCATTGCAGGCGAAACCGAACATCAGGCCCTGGTCGCCCGCCCCCTGCTCCTTGAACATCCCCTCCCCTTCGCTGACGCCCTGGGAGATATCGGGCGACTGGCGGTCGATGCTGGTGAGCACCGCGCAGGTCTCGTAGTCGAACCCCATGGCCGAATCGTTGTAACCGATCTCCTTGATCGCCTCGCGCACGATCTCGGGATAATCGATGCGCGCGGTGGTGGTGATTTCGCCGGCGATCATCGCCATGCCGGTGGTCACCAGGGTCTCGCAGGCGACACGGGCCTTGGGGTCCTGCGCGAGTATGGCATCGAGAATGCTGTCGGACACCCGGTCGGCAACTTTGTCGGGATGTCCCTCGGTGACAGATTCGGAGGTGAACAGAAAATCGGTCATGGCCATGGAGGATTCTCCTTTAGGGTTCTGTTGTGAACAAAAATTAAGTTTCTAAGTCATCCGGGGAAAAATGTCAAGAAAAGGGGGCTCAGATGCTGGGCGGCCCGAACAGTTCGGGAAACCGGCGGGCCATCTCCTCCTCGACGAAGCGGGCAATATCCTTGGCGGTGGCAAAGGTCAGAAGATGGGCGACCAGAGTCTCCCCCTCTTCCTTGCGCACCTGGCGAATGACCCGTTTGACCCGGGGAATATAACTGGCATTCATCGAAAGTTCGTTGAAACCGAGCCCCAGCAGGATCAGGCTGTACAGGGGTTCGGCCGCCATCTCGCCACACATGCCGACCTTGATTTCCGCATTGCGCCCGGCGTCGCTGATCATTTTCAACGCCCGCAGAATGGCGGGGTGCAGGGGCTCGTAGAGATAGGCGACGTGCTCATTGCCGCGGTCGACCGCCAGGCAATACTGGATCAGATCGTTGGTCCCGACGGAGAAGAAATCGACCTCGCGCGCCAGGAGATCGGCGACGAGGGCCGCCGAGGGGATTTCGATCATGATGCCGACTTCGATCTCCTCGTCAAACGGCACCGATTCGGCTCTCAGCTCACCCCGCACCTCATCGAGCAGAGCCTTGCACTCGCGCAGCTCGGCAACGCCGCTGATCATGGGAAACATGATGCGCACCCGGCCAAAGGCGGAAGCCCTGAGAATCGCACGCAACTGCTCCTTGAACAACCGGCGCTCCCTGAGGGAGAAGCGCACCGCCCGCAGCCCCATGGCGGGATTGGCCTCCTCGGCCAGGTTGATCTCGGGCACGAACTTATCACCCCCCACATCCAGCGTACGGATGGTGACCGGCTCGGGGATCATCTTCTGCGCCAGTTCGCGATAGAGCGCGTACTGCTCCTCTTCGGCGGGGGGCCGGCTGCGGTTGAAAAAGAGAAACTCGCTGCGAAACAAGCCGACCCCGGCCCCGCCGTGGGCGAGAACTCCGGGCACCTCCTGCAGCAGTTCGACGTTGCCGCGCAGGGTCACCGAGAAACCGTCAAGGGTTTCGGCGGGCAGATCGCGGTAGGCCTGAAGCTCTTTTTCGAGATATTCGAAAGCCTGCTTCTTGGCCAGGTATTCTTTGAAGGTCTCCGGCGAGGGGTTGAGAATGACGGTGCCGGCAGTGCCGTCGAGTATCACCGGCATCCCCGGCGAAACCAGCGAACTGATGTTCTCCAGCCCCACCACCGCGGGAATTTCCAGAGAACGGCCCAGAATCGCCGTGTGCGAGGTGCGGCCGCCGACATCGGTCACGAAACCGATCACCTTGTCACGATCCATCTGCATGGTATCGGCCGGCGAGAGCTGGTGTGCGACTACGATCGCTTTGCGCTCGATTTCGCCGAGGCTTTTCTGCCTCTCGCCCAACAGGTTGCGCATGAGCCGTTCTCCCACCGAATCGATGTCGCTGCGGCGGTCGCGCAGGTACTCATCCTCGATGGCGTCGAAGAACTCGCGAAATTTGTTCAGGGTGCGCTTGAGGGCGCTCTCGGCGTTGAGCTGCTGCTGTTCGATCAGGCCGACGGTGTCGCCGATCAGCATCTCGTCGCCAAGAATCATGATATGGGTATCGATGATATAGAGGTGATCGCGCAGATGGGGGGCGCTCACCCGTTTTTTCACCTTCTGCAGCTGCTGGCGCGAATCTTCGAGCGCGCGCTGAAAGCGGGCCACCTCGGCGGGCACCTGCTCAGCCGCGACATGATGCTCGACCAGGGTGCGCCGGGCGCGGTTGAGCAGAAAGACCTCGCCGATGGAAATCCCCGGAGAGACCCCCAGACCGACGAGGAAGGTATCGGGTGGCAGATTATGGTTCTCCAAATCCATCCTCGATCAGCTTTCCCATCGCCTGCAGGGCCTGTTCGGCATCATCTCCCTCGGCGGCAATGACGATTTTCGATCCCCTGGCGGCCGCCAGCATGAGAATCCCCATGATGCTCTTGCCGTTGACGTCCATGCCGTCTTTACTGACGGTGATATCCGCATGAAAACGATTGCAGGTCTGCACCAGCTGGGCCGCAGCCCGAGCGTGCAGTCCCAGCTTGTTTTTGATGACATACTCTTTGCAGATCATGAAATGTCCTTTTTCTTCACAGGTAAAACCCGACACATATCAGAAGAGTCGCCGTGCCGGTCATCAGGAACAGGTTGGAGAGACCTTTGCGGGTCAGCCAGCCGTAGAGCACCACAACCGGCAAAAAGGCCAATCCCCACCCGGTCGCCAGGTTCTCCTCGCGCAGGCAGACCATGGTGAGATAAGCGCACAATCCGCCGAGAAGAACGATCGTTGCTTCCTTGGCGCGAATCGCCCAATCGGGCAGATGCCGTTTTTGGACGACCTCGACCATCCGCAAGCCGCTGTAATAGCCCCTGAACAGCCCCGCCAGGCGAAACCAGAGATGGGGCAGATTGAACAGGAGGAGGAAAACCACCGGCCCCCACAGGCTTCCCTTGAAGGCCAGAAACAAAGCAAGGACCGCCGCCAGAGGCCGCAGGCCGCCCCAGAACAGGGCGTCCCCCATGGCCGCGAAGGGAGCCATGACCATCTCCTTGAACTCGCCGGAACCGATGGCCGTATCGAGCCCCCGGGCGCGCTCCTCCTCCAGGGCCAGAGCGGAGCCGAGTACCGGACCGGCCATGAAGGGGTGGGTATTGAAATAAACCAGATGCCGGTGAAACGCTTCCTGCAGTTCGCTTTCCCGATAAAAAAACCGCAACGCCGGCGCCAGCATATAAAGGACGCCGAGATTCTGCATGCGCTCGAAGTTCCAACTCGCCTGCAGGAAAAAAGAGCGCAGGAACATGCGAAAGATGACCGAACGGGGAAGGCGGCCGGTTTTCATACCCCCTCCTGAAGCAGCCACAAAACGAGCAGCGCGGTGGAAAATGAGGCGGAGAACAGGGTCAGAGCCCGACTCACGTTGATGGTGCGCAGCAGAATGGCCGTCCCCACCAGGGGAAACGCCAGAAACAGCCAGCCATCGACGCGCGTCATCGCCGCAAGCACCCCCGGTCCGAACAGCTGTACCAGATACCAGCCCGGTATCACGATCGTCAGGTAGGTGGCGACACTCGCCAGGGCGAAGTTGGCGAGTCCGCGCAGATTGGCGTTCTCGACCCCGGAGAGCTTCCCCGCGGCGAGCTGCCCCTCCACCACCTGGAGCAGTCGGCCGTTGCGGTTGCGGGCCAGACGATCGAAAAATTGACCGAGCTTGCCCAGGGGCAACGCGAGCAGTACGCACAACAGAATGACCGCCGTTCCTTCGGCGGGAAAAGAATTTTTCGCGCTGACGGCAAGGACGGTGCCGGCGACGGCGACCTGGGTGTCGTCCGGGGGAATCGCCGCCCCCACCGGCAGTCGCCCGAGCCACAGAAGTTCGATCAAAGCCCCGGCCTGCAACCCGACCAGCGGCTCGCCCAGCAGAAAACCGGTCAGGGGCGCGGCGACGAGGGGGCGCGAGACCATGAACTGATAAGCGGCGGTGCGGTCGAGCCCCAGAACGAGCGAGGCCAGTGCACCTGTGAGAAGCTGGCTCCAGGGCATCTCAACCGGGCATCCTGCGAATGAGTTTTTTCCAGTTCCGCCCGCGATCGGCGGGAACGCAGCGCGAGACGACTTCGACGCCCTCGTCCTCCAGCAGACGCAGGTTCTCGACATCGTCCTGATCGAGATGGATGGTGCAGGAGAGCTGGTAGGTCCCCTGCCCCTGGTGCATGTTGCCGAGGTTGAGTTCCTTGAAATCGATTCCGCGGCGATGAGCGGTCAGGGCATCGAGGGAATTGGCGAAAAGCAGCAGAACACTCTCCTGCTCGAACTGGCGATCGGCAAAGCGCCGGCAGATCTCATCGACGGTGCCGATGACCACTCTGATGCTTTTCGGCACGGAGGCTTCCATCATGACCCGACGCAGGGCGGTGCGGGCCAGTTCGTCGTTGGCCACCACGATGCAATTGGCGTGAACGAAGGGAATCCAGGCTTCCAGCACCTGCCCGTGAACCAGGCGATTGTCGATCCGGGTCAGAACGATGCTCATCGATTTTCCACCCCGCTTTGCCGCCGCGGGCCGAAAAGACGGATTGCCACCATCGGCAGATAAATACTAGCGCTCAAGAAATTCACTGGCCAGAGTCATGCTCTGCTGCCCATAGGCTTTGAGCATGGCGGCCAGCTCCGAGAGGCTCAGCCCCTCGCGACTGTTGAAAAATTTCAGCACCATCGGCAGGTTCACCCCGGTCAGAACCTCGATTTTCTGGGGTTCGAGAAACGAGATGCTGAGATTGGCCGGCGTTCCGCCGAAGAGGTCGGTCATCACCAGCACCCCTTCGTCCTCGGAATTGACGGCATCGATCGCCTGGGCCAGAGCGCTGCGGGCATTCTCCACGCTGTCTTCGCGCTGAATGCAGACCGCTTCGGCCTGGTCGATGGGTCCGACGATCATCTCGGTGGCCCGCAGAAGCTCTCGGGCCAATCCGGCATGGCTGGTGATGACCAGTCCGATCATGCTTTACCCCTTGTCAATGTCCCGGTGGCTGATTTCCACGACAAATCCCTGCCCCGCCAGAAAGGGCCGCATCTCCTCGGCAACGGACACGCTGCGGTGGTGGCCTCCGGTACAGCCGATGGAAATCGTCAGGTAGCTTTTCCCCTCCTGACGGTAGTGGGGCAGAAGAAAACGCAGAAGATCCTGGAATTTCTTTAAAAAATCCTGACAAGCCGGCTGTTTCACCACATATTCGCGCACCGGTGGGTTGAGTCCGGTGAGGGGGCGCAGCTCGTCGATGAAGTGAGGGTTCGGTAAAAAGCGCACATCGAACACCAGATCCGATTCGATCGGGATGCCGTAGCGAAACCCGAAAGACTGCACCTTGACCACCAGCGGCTGCTTGCCGGAATCGCCCAGAACCGTCTCGATAACCTGTTCGCGCAGCTGGTGTACCGTGAGGCTCGAGGTATCGAAGACGACCGTGGCCAGCCGTTTGAATCCCGCCATCAGTTCACGCTCGCGGGCAATGCCCTCGGTCACCCCTTCCTGGCGCGAAAGAGGGTGGCGGCGCCGGGTTTCCGAATAGCGCCGGATCAGAATATCGTCCGAGGCCTCGAAGAACAGAATCTCCACCGAATATCCGGCTGCGCGCACCGTCCTGAGGGTGATTTCGTAATCGGCGAGAAAATCGCGGTTGCGAATGTCGATGACCACCGCCACATCGGGGGTGAACCGCACCCCTTGTTCGGTCAGTTCGAGAAAGCGCGGCAGCATGGCCAGCGGCAGGTTGTCGACGACGAAAAACCCTTCGTCTTCCAGAGCCCGGGCGGCGCTCGATTTGCCCGAGCCCGACAGACCGGTGATGATGCGCACGCGCTTTGCACTCATTCCAGATTGTCCCCAATGATGGTGTGGGAATGGAGCCGGGCCGTTTCCGCCATGCGCTGCTCAAGGCGATCCTGAAATTCCCGGGCGCTGTGATAACCCATTTCCTTGAGCAGCTGATTGCGCGCGGCGACCTCGACGATGGTGGTGATGTTGCGCCCGGGCCTGACCGGCACCCGCTGCAGGGGGATGTGAATCCCCAACAGGGTAAAGGTCTCCTCCTCAAGGCCGAGCCGGTCGTATTCCTCGCCCGACTCCCATTCGACCAGTTCGATCACCAGATCGATCTTCTTGCGCTCGCGAATCGCGGCAACACCGAACAGGTGCTTGATGTTGATGATGCCGAGGCCGCGGATTTCCATGTGGTAATGCAGCAGGTCCATCCCCTCGCCGAACAAAACCGCCGGCAGCTTGGAGCGCACCTTGACCACGTCGTCGGCCACCAGGCGATGGCCGCGCAGTATCAGGTCGAGAGCGCATTCGCTCTTGCCGATGCCGCTCTTGCCCATGAGCAGCACTCCGACTCCGAGCACGTCGACCAGCACCCCGTGGGTCATGGTTGAGGGGAGCAGGCGCTCTTCGAGAAATTTGGTGACCAGGGAGATGAAAACGGAACTCTGGTGGTGGGTGCGCAGCAGCGGAATCCCCTGGCGGGAGGCTGCCCCGACCAGCAGATCGGGCGGCTCCTGGCCTTTGGTGATGATAAAGCAGGAGATATCCAGGGCACAAAGATTGGAAATGTTGCGCGCGGCGGTCGCTGCCGGCAACTGTCGCAGGTAGCTGAGCTCGGTGGAGCCGAGAACCTGGATGCGATCGGGATGAAGGTTGGTGGTATACCCGGCCAGGGCGAGGCCCGGTTTCTGAATGCGGGGCACGGTCACGGTCTTGCCCAGCCCGACTTCTCCCGCAAGCAGTTCGAGGTCGAGCCCGGCCTCTTCCTCCCCGAGCAGATCTTTGATACTCAGTTCAGCCATGAAACCATGAGATCAGAGGTTATCTTCTTCTTGCACGATAATTTCGATCAATTCATCCTTGCTCTCGGCCCGTTGCAGTTTCTGCCGGACATCGGCATTTTTCAGCAGCTTGGAAATACGAGCCAGGGTCTTGAGGTGAACCCCGACGGAATTCTCCGGTGCGATGAGCAGAAAGAACAGGTGCGCCGGCCGACCGTCCATGGAATCGAAATCGACTCCGTTGCGGCTGCGGCCGAAGGAAAGCATGAGGTGGTCGATATTTTTGAGCTTCCCGTGAGGAATGGCAACTCCTTCGCCAATGCCGGTGCTGCCCAGCCGCTCGCGCTCTTGCAGAACATGAATGACTTCCTCGCGATCGATGGTGTCCTCAACGCGCAGGAGGGCATCGGTCAACTCTGCCAGCAGGGATGATTTATCGGCAGCCTGCAAATCGGCAACGATCGCCTCGGGATTCAACAGTTCGGAAATTTTCATGGATTCCAGTGCGTTCCCTGTGAGTCTGAAAGCGATGGGGGAAGGGAAACACCAGCCCTTCCCCCATCATTCGGGTCGGATTTGTTTTACGAAACCTGAGGAATGATCAGACCGTAATTGCCATCCTTACGGCGATAAACCACGTTGATTTCTTCTGATTCGTCATCGGTGAAAACCAGAAACTCCTTGTGCAGAAGGTCCATCTGCATCACGGCCTCTTCGACCGACATCGGTTTGACCTGGAAGCTGTGGCTGCGAATGATGACCGGCTCGCCGCCGCCCTCGTCGATGCTCTCTGCCGCATAAACCGATTTCTGCACCTGGCGCTCCCGACCGCCACCGGCCGGTTTGTGATTCTTGATCTTCTCCTTGTAGCGCTTGAGCTGCCGTTCGATCTTGTCGACCACTGCATCGACCGCGGCGTACATGTCGTTGGTCTCTTCGGAGCCCTTGATCGTGATCCCCTTGGCGACCAGCGAAACCTCGGCCTTGTGCCGAATTTTCTTCTCGACACTCAAGACGGCCTGGGCGTCGATCGGCTCGTCGATGTACTTTTTGACCCGGTCCAGCTTCTCCTCGACGTAGGCACGAAGGGGGTCGCTGGTTTCCATATGCCTGAATGTAACGGCAATCTGCATAATTAAACCTCCTGATTTAGACTATCCCCTACCAAGCCGGGATACCTTGCTTTCAATTATAACCACGGTTGCACCCTGGCGCACCTGAGGGGGCAATCAAAACAACCGCTTACGCTCGGTCGATGATCCGATCCCGAGCATTTCCCGATACTTGGTCACGGTGCGCCGGGCGATATTGATATTGTCCTTGGCAAGAAGCTCCACGATTTTCTGATCGGAATAGGGTTTTTTCGGGTTCTCCCCCGACACGATCTCCTTGATGCGGCTCTTGACGCTCTCCGAAGCGATGGCGTCGCCGCCGGTGGTATTGATGCCGCTGTTGAAAAAGTATTTGAGCTCGAACAGCCCCTGGGGGGTCTGCACGTACTTGTTGGTGGTCACGCGGCTGATGGTCGACTCGTGCATCTCGATGTCTTCGGCCACATCGCGCAGCACCAGGGGCTTGAGAAAATCGATGCCCTTTTCGAAGAATTCGCGTTGAAATTTGACGATGCTCTTGGTGACCTTGTAGATGGTGCGCTGGCGCTGGTGGATGCTCTTGATCAGCCACACCGCGCTGCGCAATTTGTCCTGGATGTACTCGCCCGCCTTGGCATCGACCAGCGAATCGTTGGTCATGGCGTTGCGATAGAAAGAATTGATGCGCAGATTGGGCAAGCCCTCGTCATTGAGAACCACGACGAATTCGTCGCCGATCTTGTAGACGAAGATGTCGGCGGTGATGTACTGAACATCTTCCTGATTATACTGGCGGCCCGGACGAGGATCGAGATTGGAGATGATCTTGGCCGCCTCGAGCACCTCATCGAGAGTGACCCCGAGGGCTTTGGCGATGGCGGGGAATTTCCGGTTTTCCAGATCTTGTATATGATCGCGCAACAGGGTACAGACGATGGAGTCCCCCATGCCGAGATTTTCCGCCTGCCGCAGCAGGCATTCCTGCAGGTTGCGCGCGGCAACCCCGGGCGGGTCCAGGTCCTGCACCAGAGCGAGGGCTTTCTCCGCGAGTTCGAGATCGGCGCCGGTCGCCCCGGCAATGTCTTCGAGAGTCGCCTTGAAAAACCCGTCTTCGTCGAGGTTGCCGACGATTTCAGCGGCCACCCCCCGGGTCGCATCGTCCACCCGCGACAGACTCAGCTGCCACATGAGATGATCGCTCAGGGTTCCCTTCTTGGTCAGGAGGTTTTCATAGGAGGGCCGATCGTCGTCCTCCTCGTAACTGTCGGCCACCGACCCACCGAGATTGTAGCCCTCAAGATAGGTCTGCCAATCGATATCGTTGAGCCCCTCGTTGTCCCCCTTGACCTCGGCGACGTTTTCCTGGGCCTCCTCGGCGGTCTTTTCCGCCGATTCGGGGGCCTCTTCGCGCGCTTCCTTTTCTTCGACGACGTCCTGTCCTTCGTCGAGAATCGGGTTCTCTTCCAGTTCCTGCTGAACCAGATCGATCAATTCCATGCGCGAGAGTTGCAAGAGCTTGATGGCCTGCTGCAATTGGGGCGTCATCACCAATTGCTGGCTCAGTTTGAGTTGTTGGCGAATTTCCAGGGCCATAGGCAGTATCCAGAATTTTTCTTAGTGTTTGAGAATATTTAAACCCGATTCCCGGGCAAAGGCCAGAGAAAATTCGGGACGGCGCCAAAAGCGCCCGGCCTTACAGGGAGAACGATTCCCCCAGATAAACCTCGCGCGCCTGGGGACTGGCCGCGATCTGTGCGGGCGTGCCGAATTCCAGAATTCGCCCTTCGCTGAGGATGTAGGCCTGATCGCACACGCCCAGGGTTTCCCGCACATTGTGGTCGGAGATCAGAACGCCGATACCTCGCCCGACCAGATGGGAGATGGTTTTTTGGATATCGAGCACGGCAATCGGATCAATGCCGGCAAAAGGCTCGTCGAGCAGGATGAATGCCGGGTCAAGCACCAGCGCGCGGGCAATTTCGACCCGACGACGCTCGCCGCCCGAAAGGGCATAGCCGAAAGAGCGCGCAATATGGGTAATGCCGAACTCCTCCAGCAACTGATCACAACGACTGCGCTGTTTTTTCGGGGCCAATCCGAGGGTTTCCAGAATCGCCAGCAGGTTGTCTTCCACCGTCATCTTGCGAAACACCGAGGGTTCCTGGGGCAGATAGGAAATTCCGGCCCGCGCCCGCAGATACATCGGCCAGTCGGTGATCTCGTTGTCGTCCAGCAGCACCTGGCCCGTTTCCGGCCTGGTCAGGCCAACCACCATGTAAAAGGAGGTGGTCTTCCCCGCCCCGTTGGGTCCGAGCAACCCGATCACCTCTCCCGAGCGCAGATCGAAATCGACCCCCCGTACGACCTCTCGGCCGCGGTAGGATTTGCTGAGTCCCCGCGCGGCCAATCGATGGTTCACGGCTTTTTTTCCTTGGGCTGAAACACCGCGCGCACCTGGGAGTCGCCTGCGCTTTTGACCACGCTGCGCTCTTCGTTGAGAAAGATGGTAATTTCATCTCCCTCGACAAAATCGGAACCCTGATGGACCCGCGGCGCCCCGGTCAGAACGATGAGCCCCTTGGCGCGATGAAAAACCCCCTTGCCGCCCGTGGCAATCTTGTCGTCCTGCACGATGCGCACGTTCCCTTCGGCCTCGATCTGTGCGACCGATTGATCTTCCCCCTGAAAAAAAACGGTCAGATCGTCGGCATAGATGACCGCATTTCCCTGGTGCGCCACAACCTTTCCGGAGAAGTGCACCCGGCGGGGATCGGCAAAGGCTTCCAACCGCTCCGAGGTCACCTCGATGGGAGCATCGCTGTCATAGCCGGCAGCGGTCCCGGCGGCCGCGCTCCACCCGGCACCCAATATCAGGAAACAAAGACAAATGGTAAAAAGGCGCATCATGACTTCGGTATTCCAAGACTGGTCTTTGCAATCGAGGCTTTCACCTCCGCGAGGACTTCAAGCTTGCGGGTCGCAACGTTCAAACGCATGCCCCGCCCCCGAATATCGAACCCCCGCGAAACGATATGTACCGGCTCGGAACTGGAAACGACCCGCTGCTCGCCGTCGTAATAAAGGCGCTCGGTCAACAACCGATAGTCAGACCCGGCGATGACCACCACGTCGTCCCAGATTTCGACATTGCGGGTATTGACATCGACCTTGCCGTGACGGGCGGTCAAAACCACCTCGCCCGCCTGTCCCGGTTCGCCGAAAAAAATGACTTCGAGATTCTCGATCAGGGTTTCCCCGGCCGCCTGCCGGTAACCGGCGGAATCGGCCACGATCGACCATTGCGGGCGCCCTTCGCGGGTTTCGGTGTATTCGAATTTCTGCAGGGCCAGGTCCGCACCGGCCACGGCGGGAGCCCCGTCCTCTTCGGTGGGTACCGCACGATAATTGGTGAACACCGTGGCGGCAAGCACCAGTAGCAGGACTCCCATGGTCACAACCAGCACGTGGCGAGTTTGGATTTTTTTAATCATCTAATGCTTCAGTATACCACCTGGCCCTGTGGCTGTAAAGGCGAAAAAAGGCAAGTTGGCACGAGATTTGAATATTAAAAATCAGCCTTCCCGATTTGGAAAATACCGCCCCGTCACCGCACTCCATCGCCCCGATTCTTTCAATATCAGGTCGCAGACTTCCCGCACGGCGCCGCGCCCCCCTGGGCAGCGGGTCACATAGTGCACCCAGGGTTTGACATCCGCCACCGCGTCTTTCACCGTGACGGCCAAACCGACCCGGGTGAGAATCGGCAGGTCGACGACGTCGTCACCGACATAAGCGACTTCGTCATCGGTCATTCCATAGTCCGCGAGGATCTCCCCATAGGGAATCAATTTATCCTTCGCGCCCTGGTGAACGATGTCGATTCCCAACTCTTCGGCGCGCTGGGCGACCACCTGCGACTGGCGCCCGGTGATGATTCCCACCTTGATGCCGGCGCGCTGCACCAGTTTCAGGCCATGGCCGTCTTTCACGTCGAAGGCCTTGCTCTCGACCCCGTTATTGTCATAGACGATGCGACCGTCGGTCATGACGCCGTCGACATCGAGAAGCAGGAGGCGGATCTTGCGGCAACGTTCCTGCATCAGGCCACCCCCGCCTTGAGCAGATCGTGAATATGGATGATGCCGACGGGCACCCGCGTTTCGTCATCTTCGAACACGAAGAGCGAGGTGATCGAGTGCTCCTCCATCCGCTGCAGGGCCTTGGCCGCGAGATTGCTGCGTAGAATGCGCTTGGGATTGCGCGCCATGATGGCGCTGATCGGCTGGTTGAGAATATCGAACCCCCCCTCGATCCGGCGGCGCAGATCGCCGTCGGTGAACACGCCGACCAGCGCTCCCTGACGGTCGACCACGCCGGTGACGCCAAGTTTCTTGCTGGTGATCTCGAACAGGGCCTCCTTGAGCGGGGTGTCCTCGGCCACCAGCGGAATGTCGTCGCCGGCGTGCATCATGTCCTCGACCCGCAGCAGGAGCTTTTTTCCCAGGGCGCCGCCGGGGTGAAACAAGGCGAAATCCTCTTCGCGAAAACCGCGCTGCACCAGCAGGGCCACCGCCAGGGCATCCCCCATCGCGAGGGTGGCGGTGGTGCTGGCGGTGGGAGCAAGACCCAGGGGACAGGCCTCCTCCTTGACCGAGATATCGAGGGTCACGTCCCCCGCCCGCCCGAGGGCGCTGCGCACGTTGCCGGTCATGGCGATCAGCGGCAGTCCCATCCGCTTGATCACCGGCAAAATGCGGGCAATCTCTTCGGTTTCCCCCGAATTGGAGACGGCAATCACCACATCGCCCTTCATCAGCATGCCGAGGTCGCCGTGAATTCCTTCGGCCGGATGCAAGAAGAGCGCAGGAGTGCCGGTCGACGCCATGGTCGAGGCGATCTTCTGGCAGATCAGCCCCGATTTGCCCATGCCGGTGATCACCACCCGTCCCTGGCAGGCAAGAATCATTTCCACCGCCCGCTCGAAGCGCCCGTCCAACCGGTCGCTAAGGGCAATAATCGCGTCAGCCTCGACCCGAAGGACGTTTTTCGCCGTTTCGATCATGCGCTCCCCATTCCTTTCTTAACGATGGCGTCGATCGCCAGAATGTCTTCCAGCATGCCCTTGAGCTGAACCAGGGGCAGACTGTTGGGACCGTCGCACAGAGCCTGGTCCGGGTTTTCGTGAACCTCCCAGAAAAGTCCGTCGATACCGACCGCGACCGCCGCCCGCGACAGGGTGCCCACGTATTGACGCTGGCCGCCCGAGCTGGTGCCGGCGCCGCCGGGGAGCTGCACCGAGTGGGTCGCATCGAACACCACCGGGCAGCCGGTTTCGCGCATCACCGCCAGGGAGCGCATATCGACCACCAGATTGTTGTAGCCGAAGGAGGCGCCCCGTTCGGTCAACAGGACCTGGCCATTGCCCGACTCCTCGACCTTTTTCACCGCATTGGCCATATCCCACGGGGCCAGAAACTGTCCCTTCTTGACGTTGACCACTTTGCCGGTCGCCGCGGCCGCCGCCAGCAAATCGGTCTGGCGCGAAAGAAATGCGGGAATCTGGAGGATATCGAGCACTTCCGCCGCGGGCGCCACCTGGCTGAGGTCGTGCACATCGGAGACCACCGGCAGGCCGAATTCGCGCTTCACCCGGGCGAGGATGGCCAGCCCCTCCTCCATGCCGGGGCCGCGAAAAGAGGAGATGGAGGTGCGGTTGGCCTTGTCGTAGGAGGCCTTGAACACCAGCCCGATGCCCAGGTCGTCGGCCAAGCTGCGCAGAAATTCGGCGATGCGCAGGGTCAGCGCCTCGCTCTCGATGACGCAGGGACCGGCGATCAACACCAGCGGCCGGTTGCCGCCGAAGGTCACATTGCCGACGGTGATCTCGCGTACCATGGTCATGGGGCCTCTTTCTGCTTCAGACAAGCGCCGACGAACGATTCGAACAGGGGATGCGGATCCATCGGCCGCGAACGAAACTCGGGGTGAAACTGGCAGGCCAGGAACCAGGGATGCTCAGGCAATTCGACGATTTCCACCAGATCGGTTTCGGGGTTGATCCCCGACAGGCCCAGACCACACTTGGCGAGGGATTTGCGGAAGGCGTTGTTGAATTCGAAGCGATGGCGATGACGCTCGCTGATTTCCTGCTTGCCGTAGATGCGCCGGGCCTGCGATCCGTCCGCAAGAGCGCAGTCGTAGGCCCCCAGGCGCATGGTACCGCCTTTGCGGGTGACCTTTTTCTGCACTTCCATGATGTGAATGACCGGATTTTTCGCCTCTTCGCGAAACTCGGTCGAATAGGCATCTTCCAGCCCGCAGACGTTGCGGGCGAATTCGACCACCGCCATCTGCATGCCGAGGCAGATTCCGAAAAAAGGCACGTTGTTCTCGCGGGCGAAGCGGATGGCGCTGATCTTTCCTTCGCTGCCGCGCTCGCCGAAGCCGCCCGGCACCAGAATGCCGTCGACCCCGTCGAAGGTGTCGTTGACGCCGTGGCGCTCCAGCGCCTCCGAATCGACGTAACGCAGCACCACGCGGCAGTTGTTGCCGATGCCGCCATGAATCAGCGCCTCCGAGAGCGACTTGTAGCTCTCTTTGAGCTCGACGTATTTGCCGACGATGGCGATGGTGGTCTCGGAGGCCGGCTCCTTCACCCGCTTGACGATGCGGTGCCAGGCCGAGAGATCGGGCGACTTGGTCCAGATATTGAGAAATTCGATGATGCGCTCGTCGAGCCCCTGCTCGTGAAAGGCGATCGGGACCTCGTAAATGGTCTCCACGTCGCGGGCGGTGATGACCGCCTCTTCCCTGACGTTGCAGAACAGGGCGATCTTGGCCTTCATGTCGCGGGGAATCTCGCGGTCGCAGCGACACAGCAGAACGTCGGGCTGAATGCCGATTTCGCGCAACTCCTTGACGCTGTGCTGGGTCGGCTTGGTTTTGAGCTCGCCCGCGGTGGGAATGTAGGGGACCAGGGTCAGGTGAACGTAGAGCACGTTGTCGCCGCCGCGGTCGGTGCGGAACTGGCGAATCGCCTCCATGAAGGGCAGCGATTCGATGTCGCCCACGGTGCCGCCGACTTCGACGATAGCGACATCGGCGCCCTTGGCGTTTTCCAGAATCTTGGCCTTGATCTCGTTGGTGATGTGGGGAATGACCTGCACCGTGCCGCCGAGATAATCGCCGCGGCGCTCCTTGCGGATGACCGAATCATAGACCTGGCCGGTGGTGAAGTTCGATTTGCGGGTCAGGTTGGCGGTGGTGAACCGTTCGTAATGGCCGAGGTCGAGGTCGGTTTCGGCGCCGTCGTCGGTGACGAACACCTCGCCGTGCTGGAACGGGCTCATGGTGCCCGGGTCGACGTTGATATAGGGGTCCATTTTCTGCATCGACACCTGCAGTCCGCGCGCCTCCAGCAGGGCGCCGATGGAAGCGGCCGCCAACCCTTTGCCCAGCGAGGAAACCACGCCCCCGGTGATAAAAATAAATTTGGTCTTCATCGACAGAACCTCAAGCCTCTTCGAGAAATAATAAATAGCGAAAAAAAATCACGGCCGAGTTGAGAAAATCGGCCGAAAGCTACGGAAAGAATAAGGGAAATCTCCTGGTCCTCCGCAAAGAGAACGCTTGGAGAGATGCAATCAAAGGGGTGATTCTACACGCCCCTCGCCAAAAAGAAAACCCCCATTTGCCCGGGCTCATCCCTTGGCGAGAAGAACCCGGACCCGGTCCAGATCTTCCGGCGTATCGACCCCGATCGAGGTCAGCTCGGTTTTGACCACCTTGATGCCATAACCGTGCTCAAGAGCCCGCAGTTGCTCGAGCTTCTCCAGGTTCTCCAGAGGGGTGGGCGGCAGGGTCGGGAATTTCAGCAGAAAGTCACGGCGATAGACGTAGAGGCCGATGTGCTTGAAGGGCGCGACCTGACAGAGATGGGCGTCCAGGTCGTCGGAAAAATCGCGGGGATGAGGAATGGGAGCGCGGGAAAAGTAAAGGGCGAAATCGCGGTTGTCGGCAACCACCTTGACGACATTGGGGTTGCGGAACTCCTCGACCGAGGTCAGCGCGGTCTTCAGCGTGCCCATGGGAATGGCGGAGTCGGCCAGCAGCGGGGCGAGGGCCTGCTCGATCATCCGCGGATCGATCAGCGGCTCATCCCCCTGCACGTTGACCACCAGATCCGTTGCGAGGCGTTCGGCGACCTCCGCCAGCCGGTCGGTGCCGGTGGGATGGTCGGCGCGGGTCATCTCCACCTCGCCGCCGAAGGCCCTAACCGCCTGGACAATCCGCCGGTCATCCGTCGCCACCACCACCCGGTCGATTCCGGCGGCCTGCGTCACCCGTTCGTACACTCTCTGAATCATGGGTTTACCGAGAATGTCGGCAAGAGGTTTGCCGGGAAAGCGGCTGGAGGCATAGCGGGCGGGAATGATCGCGGTGACGTTCATCGGCAGGGCATCCTTTCGGGGGTGGCAAGGTGCCCTAGCCTAATCAATCGCAAGGAGGTATGTCTAGACCGACGTCGGAGAAAAGAGAAAAACTATTTTTTTTCAGCACCTTGCGAATCCGAGGCCAAGGCCCGTCCACACCCGCCGCAAAAAGACCAGCCATCTTGCAGCAGGTGGCCGCAACGGCAAAGAGCGGCCCCCCTTCCCCCCCCCCGGCCACGCATGAGAAAAACCCAGGCCGCCAAGGCGATGCCGTTGCCCGTCAGCAGCCCGCCGGTGACCAGGTTCAGGCTCAGGAGATTTTCGCAGGCGCAGCGCCCCTGATACACCGACCAGATGTTATAGGCCACCACCGCAACGATCATCCCCGCGGCCAGCAGCAGCAAAGATCGCAGGCTCCTCATGCGTCCTCCTCCGCCGGGCTGCCGCAGCAGGGACAGAAGGCCAGAGCCCGCTCACGCAACCGCTGGCAAAAAGAGCAGCAGGTGCGCAGCCGTTGCGAGCAGTGCGGGCACAGCAGCCAGTCCCCGGTCACGTCCTGGCCGCATTCCGGGCAGCGGTCGCGGTTCTGGCTGCGGCGGGAGGAGTCGCGCTTTTCAAGCTCGTTCAGAATCAGGCCGCCCAGCACGAAAAGCGAGAAAGTGAAAACGAGAATCACGGGCAGCTCCTAGACAGCCGGTTTCAAGGATTCCCGGTCGCATCCGGTGTCGGCGACCACCAGCCCGTCGCGCAACTCGACGGTGCGATGGAAAAACGTCCGGTTCTCGGCGTTATGGGTCACCATGACGATGGTCTGCCCCTCCCGGTTGAGATCGGAAAGAAGATTCATGATCTCGTGGCTGGTCTCCGTATCGAGACTGCCGGTCGGCTCGTCGGCCAGCAGCAGGGGCGGACGGTTGACCAGAGCGCGGGCGATGGCCACCCGTTCCTGCTCGCCGCCGGAGAGCTGGTTGGGAAGATGGGTGGCGCGATTAGCCAGCCCCACCCGCTCGAGCACCGCCAGAGCCTGGCTCCTCTTCTCCCCCGCCGCCATGCGCTTGACCGCCAGCGGCAGCATGACGTTCTCAACCGCGGTCAGGTACGGGATCAGATTGAACGACTGGAAGACGAAACCGAGATACTCGCGCCGGAAGTCGGCGAGCTTTTCCCCGGCTAATTGATACAGGTCGATGCCGTCGATAACCACCTGCCCGCCACTGGGATGCGCCAGTCCGCCGAGAATAGAGAGAAAGGTGCTCTTACCCGAACCCGACTGGCCCATGACGCCGAGAAAGGTCCCTTCCGCGACATCCAGATCAATCCCCTTGAGGGCCTCCACCCGGTCGGCATCGCTTTCGTAGATCTTGCTCAATTGCTTGATTTCGATAAAAGACATGGTCAAAATCCCACTGCCGGAAGCCGGAATCCCAGAAAACGGAGTCCCGGCGGGTTGACGTTAGAGAGCCCGTAGCGCCTCGTTGGGATCCATGCGGCTGGCGTGCAGCGCCGGATAGAACGAGGCGAGCGCCCCGACCACCACCGCCAGCAGCAGCGAGCCGCCGAGCAGCGTCGGGCTCCAGCTCAGGTGAGGATGCTCCTGGGCCATGAAGGGGAGCAGAACCCGGGTCGCCCCCATACCGGCCAGGTAGCCGAGAAATCCCGCCAGCAGACTCACCGAACCGGCTTCGAGCAGGATCAGATTCATCACGTGGCCGCGCCGGAAGCCGAGGGCGCGAAAGATGCCGATCTCGCGGGTACGCTCATTGACCGCCCCCATCATGGTGACGAAGACCACCAGCGCCCCGATGAAGACCACCACCCCGGCAATGCTCAGGGAAAAAGCGCGAAACTGGTCGAGGGCGTGCATGCGGGTCTTGACCACCTGCTGCAGGGCCGACACCCGGGTGTCGGGGAGGACAGCCGAAATCTGGCTGACCATATCCTCCACCGGGCAGTCGGCGCACAGGGCCGCCACCTCGACCAGCGACACTTCGCCCTCTTTCCCGGTGAGGCGCTGCACCGCGGGCAGCGCTGCGATCAGCAGCCGGTCATCCTGCGACCCGGTCGGCTCGAGAATGCCGGTCAGGGTGAATTCGCGCCCCTCGACGACCACCTTTTGCCCCAGGGTCAGCCCCAGCGTGCGGGCCACGTCGTGGCCGGCGACGATTTCGTCTTCGCTCTGCAGGGGGCGACCGTTGACCGTCCACCAGCGCTTCAGGCCGAATTCGATCTCGGGATCGACCCCCATCAGTACCACCCGCCGGTCCGCGACCGTGACCGAGCCGAGCACCTTGGGCGCCACCGCGGCGACGTTGCGGCTGTTGGGAATGGTGCGGATGCGGGCGAGGTCGTCCTGGCGAATCGGCGTGGGGTCGACCGAAATCCCGGCCAGGGTCACCCCGCCGTAGCTCAACGACAGGTCGTCGCTTTGCGGCGTGATCAGGATATTGGCGCCGAAACTGTCGATTTTATGCTCGGCCTCCATGGTCAGGGCCTCACTCAGGGAAATCAGCGTCACCACGGTGGCGACCCCCACCAACAGACCCGCGACCAGAAAGACCAGGCGGGCCTTGCGGCGGCGGAGATTGTTCCAGGCAATGGTTGTCAGTGTCATGGAAAGATCCTAATTCGTAGTGGAAAAATACCAGGCCCCGGCCTGCAGGTCGGCCTCGGCGATCAGCAGCTGCCCGTCGCGCACCACCCGCTCCAGCGGCGCCGGGTTGCAGCCCCCGCTGACCTCGTTGATGCGGTCGGAGCGAAATTTCTGATCGCAGTTGTTGCAGACCATGAAGTCCGCTTCCTGGCGATAACCTTTTCGATCCTTGTAGCAGACATCACAGCTGTCGAAGGCGGCACGCACCACGCCATCGTGGCTCTTGAGCACGAAAAAGCTGATTGGCTGGTTGCCTCCCTGGTAGACGAAGAAATGCGCCTGGCCATCGCTGACCTTCTCCAATGGAATGGAAACCATGCCGCCGCTGGCGGCCACCTTCTGGTAGCCCGCGGAGGAGGCGCCCAGCAGGGTCATGCCGGCCACCCCCAGCCCCACGATCAACACGATCGCCGCGATCGCGATAATCGCCTTGTTCTGACTTTTCTTGGCGGTGAACTGCTCGCGCTTATTCTGACGGTCACTCATAGAACGAAGACTCCTCTTTCGTTGGAAAAATTCGGTTGACTTGACGGGGGATCAACAGCACGAGCCGCCGCATCCCCCTTTCTTCTCCAGGGTGTTTTTCAAGGCGGCATCGAAAACCGTCACCGCAGTGGCGGCTGACGCTTCACGGTACCAGTTGTTGAACAGGTTCTGGCGCTTGAAGGGGTCGGACTCCCCGGCGAAAACCCGTTCTTCCAGCAGACGGCTGATGGTCATGTCGGTCTTGAGTTTGGCGAAATAGCCGGCCGCATCCCCGTAGCGCGCGGTGATCATGGCATCGAACTGGGGCATGGCCTTGCGCATCTGGTCGATCTTGGCGCTGACTTCGGCATCCTGCACCACCACCTCGTTTTTCTCCGCCGCGGCGAGCAGAATTTCGCGCTGCAGCCATTCCTGCCAGACGCTGCTCAAGACCGCCGCGGAGGGAGCCGTGCCCGGTGCCAGACGCCGCGCCATTTCGGCCTCGAACGCTTGCCGCGAAATCAACCGCTCGCCGACGCGCGCCACGAAGCGCTCGCTCAACCGCGCCTGCTCTTCTTGCAGGTCGCGGAATTCTGCGGCGGAGACCACAAAATCGACGGTGGCGGGATAGCCGGCGGCAGTGACCGACTCGGCGATTCGAGCCCCGTCGAGCTTTTGCGGATCGAACGCCACCTTGCCGCGACCGGTGGTGACGCTGACGTCCACCGACGCGATGCCGGGCAGTCCGTCCAGTGCCTGCCGGATGTTTTTCACGCAGGAGCCGCAACTGAGATTGGAGATGTGCAACTCCGCCACCGAGGATTGCGCCTCCCCCCAGTACCGGGACAGGGCCAGGGAGCCACCAACGATCAGGGCCAGAACGACAAGGGCAACGACCAGAAAAGGTTTTTTCAGCAAGAGGACACTCCTTTAAAAGAAATGGACGCGATCTTGGGGGATAGGGTAATCACTCTTCATGCCAAATCGGTAAGCGATTGAAAACAGATGAAAAAATTTCCTCGGAAGGCCCGCCGCCGGGAAACGGATGTAGAAAATCCGCACGGGGCTGTCGAATATTCTTCAACATGGCGGCCAATGACCCTCGTCGAGAAATTCGACCGCCACTCTCTCGTGCCAGTAAAGTCCGTCGGCCGCAAACCCCACAAACCCAACGTGCCCGCCCTTGTCCGGAACCCGGAGCCGCACCCGCGCATTGCCCTGCGCTTCTTTCCAGGGGTAGCAGCCGGGCGCTAAAAACGGATCGTCGGCGGCACTCAGGATCAGCGTCGGCACGGTTATGGCCGCGATCAGAGGCCGGCAGCTGCAGCGCCGCCAGTAGTCGCGGGCATTGCGAAACCCGTGGACCGGGGCGGTGTAGCGTTCGTCGAATTCGCGCACCGTCGTGATCGCGCGAAAGTCCTCCCAGCGCAGTCTTTCGGGAAAACGGCGGCACTTCATCCTGATTTTTCGCTTGAGGCCGGCGACGAAGCGCCATTGGTAGATCCGGTTGGTCGACTCTTCGAGTTTCAAGGCACCGGATTCCAGGTCGCAGGGGGTCGAAACCGCGATCACCCGCGCCACCCGCCCCGGCAGCCGCCCTCCCCATTCGCCGACGCATTTCAGAACGAGGTTGCCGCCCAGGCTGAAACCGATCAATGCCTGCTCGTGATGCGGGCGGATTTTTTCGCAATGACGCACAACCGCGTCCAGATCTTCGGTGGCCCCGCTGTGATAGGAGCGCAGCAAGCAGTTGGGTGCGCCGCTGCAGCCGCGTTGATTGATGGCCACCACATCCCAGCCGGCACGGCTGCAGGCCCGCGCCATCCCCTGCACGTAGGCCGCCCGCGAGCTCGATTCGAGCCCGTGGCAGATCAGGGCGAGGCGCGGATGGCCGGTCTCGAACCAGTCGAGATCGAGAAAATCGCCGTCCGCCAGTTCGAGGCGCTCGCGGCGGTAGATGATGCCGCCAACCCGGCGAAAGAGGGTGGGAAAGATGGTCTGCAGGTGGGCGTTGCCGAACAGCGGAGGCGGCCGGTAAGCGCAGACCGCCGGTCTGCCGGAACTATTCATGGATAACCCGGGCCGGACTGATGAAAGAGATCCCCTGCCCTGAGCGGGTACCGATCAGCACGCATTCGACGATCGGCGCATTGAGCGCTTCCTCGGCCTGCCAGCGAACGATGAGGTTGGCCCCGAAACCGCCCGAGGTATCTTTCTCGGGAACAAACACGTGGGTCGAACCGAGCGGGCCGAGAACTTCGGGGTTATCCAGATAATGGCGGAGCAGCTTGCCGTCGTTGTCATGGTAATCGACGGCGGTCGCCGACAGACTTTCGGTCAGATCGGTATGGCGAACGCTCAGCGTCGCCGACAGTTCGAATTCCAGCGTCCGGCTGCCGCTGAAAACATGGGAATAGACCGGCACGTAGAGCGTCTGGCGGCGCGGTTGCCGGACGCCGTCGCCCCCCCCCAGGAGAGGGAGAAGGACAACAGCAGCACGGCACCAACGAAGAATGAACAACGGGCCATGAAGCAATCCTTTCCGTCGGAAGGGGGGGCGATCTCTGTCTTCCAATTTTACCGACAATCGGGTTGCGCCCCGCGATCTCGGTTTCCTCAGAAAAAAGTCCCTGTCCCGTGAACGAACCGTGGCAAGGACAGGGGCTTTTTCATGCATCCGGAATCTGTCAACCAAATTTATCGGACCGGTTGGGTCCCCTCGAAAAACTCCTCCATGACCTCCTGCATTCTGGGGATGGCCTGCTGGCTGTGCCGCTGGCCGATCTGCATGGTTTTCTGCATCAGCTGCGGCATCTTGGCGTTGATGCTGCGGCCGGTTTCACTCTTGCTGAACTCGAGCAGCGCTTTGAGCTCCTCCCGGGTAAAGATCTCGGTGTAGACGTCGAGGTACTCCTCCTTCAGGCTGGGCCAACTCAGTTCCTCGTCGAGAACCGCGAGCAACCGGGCTTGCAGTTGCTGGGCTTCTTCGACCTTATCCTCCGGCAACTCGAGGGACCCGAGCATGGCGACCTGGGCCTCCTTCATCTGGGCAAACATGCGCTCCACATTCTGCTGCACGTTATTGAGCATCATCAATTCCTCGGCCAGGGCCCGCTTGGTCGCATCCTCGGCCAACGGCGCAGTAACCGTCAAAGACATCAGGATTATTGCGAAAAACAGGTGTTTCATCAAAACCATCCTCTCAGAAAAGAAATATCGCGCCACCTCAGAGACCATACTCGAAAGGGCGAAGGGCCACCATGTCACGAAAAGGTCGCCTCTTGCAATCACCGGCCTGCTATATTCTAATGCCCCGAACCGTCAATTCCAGCCCGAGGAAAACATTTGCCCGGATACAGTCGAAGAAACGCCCTCCTTCGCTACGAGAAAGAACGCCGCCGCAATCTGCTGGCCCGGCCGGGAGTCCACCCGATGATCATCGTGCTCGATCATCTGAAAAGCGGATTCAACGTGCCCAAGATCTTCCGCAGCGCCGAAGCCTTCGGCGCTCGCGAGGTGCACCTGGTCGGCATTCCCCCCTTCGACCCGGCGCCGGCCAAGGGCTCGTTTCGCAAGGTTCCGGCCCGCTTTTACGACGATTTCACCAATTGCCATCGAACTCTGGTCGAGCGGGGCTACGAATTGTTCCTGCTCGCGCCGGGGGCGGCGGAACCCTTGAGCGAAACGCCCCTGCCGCCCCAGAGCGCATTCGTTTTCGGCCACGAAGAGTTCGGGCCGAGCTTCGACCGGAGAGCTTTTCCCGACCTGCGCACCCTGAGCATTCCCCAGTTCGGCTCGGTGCAGAGCCTCAATGTCAGCGTCGCCGCTTCGGTGGTCATGTACGAATACGCTCGCCAGCATCCCCTTCTCAGGGATGGATAAACCTTACCCGCCGGCCTTTTTCACCTTATAGCCGCGCTTCTGCAGCTCAACCAGCAAGAAATCACGGTGATCACCCTGAATCTCGATGACGCCGTCCTTGAGCGTGCCGCCGCTGCCGCATTTTTTCTTGAGCTGCTGGGCCAGCTCCGCGAGGGCGTCGCCGGCCAGCGGAACCCCGCTCACCAGAGTCACGCCCTTGCCCTTGCGGCCTTTGGTTTCGCGCCCGACCCGCACGCTGCCATCACCTTCAGGCACCGCCTTTTTGCGGGCGCAGTCGCAGCCGGCAACCGGCTTTTCGCACTGGGGGCAGATCCGGCCGGTCGCGGAGGAATAGACCAGGGTACTGTTTTTTTCCCGCATCGATGAAATCCCTTTCGGTTAGAGGCCGCCCACCGGCTTGAGATCCGGCGATACGGGGAGACGGCCGCCCCAAGAAAATGAAACCTTCCCACCCTCAGGGCACAAAACACAAGGCGCCTTCAGGAAAGGCGCCCGGGGGCGAGCAACGAATCTTCCCGTTCGGGCGAAGCCCTATCCCTTGCGCACGAAAATCTCCCGCGCCAGTTCCTGGTCGACGGCAAACTGGGAGTGTCCGACCTTGAAAATATAGGAGGGATAAGTCTGGTTGAGGACCAACTGGTTTCCGGGCAGAACTCCCATGCTCATCAGCTTCTGCATTTTTTTCGGCTCGTCGGTGGTCAAATAAGCGATTTCCCCGGTCTCGCCCGCCTTGAGCTCCGTCAACGCCACGACCCCGACCTGTCCCGCGCTGCGGGCCTGCTCGCAGCACTCCCCGGGCGGAATCGGGTTGCCGTGGGGGCAGGTCGTCGGGTGGTTGAGCAGGGTGCAGATCTTGGTGTCGACCCCCTGATGCAGCAGGTGCTCCAGCTCGCAGGCCTTGGCGTTACCCTCGCCCCCCTTGACGTCGAGGATGTCCATCATCAGCCGCTCGGCCAGACGGTGGCGGCGCACCGTCATGCGCGCCTCGGGCCGCCCCTCTTTGCGCAGGTAAACGCGATCGCCCTTGACCTCGATGAAGGCCTGTCCGCTGAGTTCGGCCAGCGCCTCGTCGTCGGGCCCCACCCCGAGGGTGCTGAGATGGGCGGCATTGTCGCCGGCCTCTTCCGTGGCGATCCACAGGGCTTCGAGAATTTCTTCGGCCTTGGGCGAAACGTTCATGGTTGCTCCTTGTCGTTCTTCTTGTCGTTCTTCTTATCCAGCCAGCGCTTGAGCAACCCCGAGGGGACCGGGTTCTTGTAGCCGCAGGCGGGGCAGTGGATGTTGCGGCAGCCGCCGGCGCAGGCACCGCAGGCGCGCTGCTCGACATCGTCGGGAATCTCCCGTCCGCAGAAACCGCACTTCACGACAGCAGCCCCGTCATCAACATGAACCGGTTCAGGACGGCCCCGCTGGCAAAGGCCAGCACCGACACGAACACCAGTATACCAACGGAGACTTTCCATCCCCGTTCTTTTTTCATCATCAGAAACTGGGCGATACAGGGGACGAACAGGGTCAGGGTCACGGCGGCCACGGTCAGCTGCACCGGCGTCAGCAAGCCGTTGGTCTGCAGGTCGTAGAGCCCGGCGGCGCCGAAGTCGCGGCGGAAAAATCCGAAGATGAAAGCCGCCGAGGCCTCCGCCGGCAGCCCCAAGGCCGCCATCACCGGGTTGAGGGCCGAGACCAGGCCTTGGAGCACGCCGGTCATCTTGCCGGCCCACAACAGGATCGAGGCGAAGATGAACAGGGGAAAAATTTCGACGAAATAGGCCTGCATCCGGGTCAGGGTCTTGACCATGACGTTGCGGAACTGGGGCAGCCGCAGAGGCGGAATCTCCATGTAGAACATGGGGTTCTCCCCCGGCACCACCCGCGCCGCCAGCCAACCGATCACCACGAAGATCAGCGCGATGCAGGCCGTCCACACCATCAGCGCCCCCGGAACCCCGGCGAGCAGGCCGAGAATCACTCCGAGCTGGGCGCTGCAGGGGATCGCCAGGGCCAGCAGAACGGTGGCGATGACCCTCTCGCGGGTGGTTTCCAGGGTACGGGTCACCATGGTCGCCATGGTGTCGCAGCCAAACCCGAGCACGAGCGGAATGACCGCCCGCCCGTTGAGCCCGATACGCTTGAAGACCCGGTCGACCAGCAGGGCGAGGCGGGGAAAGTAGCCGGTATCCTCGATCAGGCTGAAGGCCAGGAAAAAGGTGCCGACGATCGGCAGCACCAGCGCCACCGCATAGCGCACCCCGAGGGTGAAAATGCCGTACTCCCCGACCAGGAGCTCATAGAGCCACTGCCAGCCCAGGTATTTCTCGCCGAGGGCCATGACCCAGGGGTTGAGGTGTTCTTCGAACAGGGTGCCTTCGAGAAAATCGACGATGGTTCCGGCACCGAACCCCCCGACGAACTGGTAGAGCCCGAAATACAGGACCAGCAGCAGAAGGATTCCCCCCGAAAGGGGATTCATGGTGAGTTGGGACAGGCGCTCGGCGAAAGGAATGCCGGTGGTCTCCGCCTGATGAATAACCGCCTCGAGAAGCCCCTTGCCGACCCGTTTGCGCTCGAGGCTGATGCGCAGATGCAGGTCGACCCGGCGGGCGAAGACCACCTCGTTGACGACCTGCGCCACCGCGGAGAAATTCTGGCCCTCGCGCTGCTTGACCCGCTGTTCGATCTCTTCGTCGCGCTGCAGCAGCAACAGGGCGATGGCCCGGCGCGACAGGCGATATTCGCCCTGCAGCCGATCTGCGACCGAGCGGATATCCCCTTCGAGATCGGGGGCATAACCGAAGACGGCGCGGCGGCGACCGTCGAATTCCGAGATTCGGGCGCGAATCTCCTTGAGCCCGCGCTTGCGCGCCGTGGCCGCGCCGACCACGGGAATCCCGAGTTTTTCCTGCAGCAGGTCGACATCGATGCTCATGCCGAGGCGCTCGGCCTCGTCCATGATGTTCACCACCAGCATCACCGGCAGACCGGCCTCGATCAACTGCAGAGTCATCGGCAGCATGCGCTCGAGATTGCGGGCATCGATCACATGCACCACCAGATGGGGTTCGTCCTCAAGCAGAATGGTGCGCGCAACCCGCTCCTCTTCGGTGATCGGCATCAGCGAATACATGCCGGGGGTATCGAGAATTTCGTAACGGCTCCCCCCCAGGTCGCAGAAACCCTGCGAGATCTCCACCGAAGTTCCGGGGTAATTGGAAACGGTGGTGTAAGCCCCGGTCAGGGCGTTGAACAACACGCTCTTGCCGACGTTGGGGTTGCCGACGAGGACCACTTTGCGGGGTAACTCGGATTCGGGTACTGCGCGCGCTTTCATAAATTCTGCCACCACGTAAGATTGACAATCATTTTCAAGGGAATGTCTTAAAAAAAGGCCGTCAGGCCGATTGGCAATCAGCGCACAAGCCATAGAGCTCGAGACGATGATTGAGGATTTTGAAATGGTGGCGCGAAGCCACCTCGTCTTGCATCTGCTCGATGCGCGGATCTTCGAACTCGATGATTTTTTTGCAGCGGGTGCAGATCAGATGGTCATGGTGATGCTCTTCGCTCGCAACCGTTTCGTAGCGGGTCTGCCCGTCGCCGAAATTGTGCTCTTCGGCAATGCCGCACTCGGAGAAGAGCTTGAGAGTGCGGTAAACCGTGGCGTAACCGATGTTGGGATGTTTCTTGCGGATCCTCAGATAGAGTTCTTCCGTCGACAGATGGGAGCCCGAGCGAAGAAACTCATCGAGAATGATCTCGCGCTGCTGGGTCGATTTCAACCCCTGCTCGGAGAGGTAACTGCGGAAGGTTTTCTTGATTTCGCCCATCTTGGTCCCCCGGTTGAAAACGAAAGTCACATATAAAACGGCTGTCCGCCGAGGTCAAGAAAAAACCGGGAGCGGTGGACGACAACAACCCCCTACCCGGTGATCGATTTTCAGAATTTCCCGCCCGGGGACACAGTCCCCACAACTTAGCCGGTCACGGGAAACCAGCGGTAAAGGTATCCGGAAAGCCGGGAGAACAGATCGAAGACCAGCATCAGGCCGACCACCATCAGCAGAACTCCGGTTGCGATTTCCATGACGCGGATGTGCTTCTTGAAACGATTGAAAAACGACAGAAACCCGTGGAACAGCAGCCCCGCAATGAAAAACGGAATCCCCATGCCGGCGGAATAGGCCGCCAGCAGGTAAACCCCTTTGCCCACTCCGCCGGTGGTGCTTGCCGCCAGCGCCAGAATGGCGCCGAGAATCGGTCCGATGCAAGGCGTCCAGCCGGCCGCAAAGGCCACCCCCACCAGCAGGGTGCCGAAAACGCCGCCCGGTTTGCGGGCCAGATGAACCCGCTTCTCGCCGAGCAGAACCCCGAAGTGAAACAGGCCCGAGAGGTGCAGGCCGAAGAGAAAGATCAGAACCCCGCCGACCTTCTGCACGATGCCCAGACTCTCGCGCAGGTGCGTCTGGAAAGAGTGCGACGCCAGGCCTGCAATCGCCCCCAGGGAGATGAAAACGAGGGAGAAGCCGGCGATGAAAGTCAGGGAATGCACCACCACCGACAGGCGCACCTTGGCCGTCGGATGGGCATCCTTGAGCTGGCCGAAGGAAATGCCGGTGATGTAAGTCAGGTACGAGGGGATCAACGGCAGGACGCACGGCGAGAAAAAGGAAAGAATTCCCGCGGAAAATGCAATCCAGAAAGTAATATCCGCACTGGAACTCATAATGAAATGTCAGCTCCCCAGAAGTTTTGACAGATATGCGATGGTTTCCGGGCTGGCCCAGTCGCGCGCCCCGATGATGTGATCGACGATCACGCCGTTTTTATCGATGACGAAGGTTTCGGGAAACCGATAGACGTTGTACATTTCCTGCACCCGCATCTGGGTATCGAGAGGAATGGTGAACGAATGGGGATTTTTCTGGAGAAAATCCTTAAGCACCTCCTGGGCGTCTTCCTCGACATTGACCGCCAGCATTTCCAGGCCCCTGTCCTTCAAGGTCTGGTAGAGGGTTTCCATCGAGGGCATTTCGGCCCGGCAGGGGGGGCACCAGGTGGCCCAGAAATTGACCAGGACGACTTTGCCCCGCAATTTGGACAGGGTCACCGTGTCGCCCTGAAAGGTTTTGAGGGTGAAATCGGGAGCGACGCCCCCGACGTTGACGCTCGCAGCGGGCGGCGTATCGGGGCGGGGGGAACCGGCCAGAACGGGCAAGGGAGCAGAAATCACCACAATAGCGACGAGGACGTACAGAAGTCGGCGCATGAAAACATCCTTTCGGGAGAAATATACTGATTTCACAATAGTTACCGTTTGCCCGGGGAAAGTCAAGAAGACAGGTCCCGGCGCTCCTCCTCCCACAGACGCTCGATCACGTCCATCTCCTCCTCGGAGAAACCGAAATAATGGGCCAGCTCGTGCATGACCGTCTCGCGCAGCACCTTGGCGAGCGGTTCGCCCGTCTCCTCCAGGTAATTTTCCACCGCCCCCTGATAGATGATGATCACATCGGGGGGACAATTACCGTAATCGTGCGTCCGTTCGGTCAGGGGCCAGCCCATGTAATAGCCGAGCAGGTCGCGGGGATCGTCCAGCGCGACCGCCGCCAGGGTTTCCTCGTCGGGCCAGTCCTGAACCTGAAAGGTGAGGTTTTCGATACGCTCGAGAAACTGTTCGGGAATCGCCTGAATCGCCAGATCGACCTGGCGTTCGAAATCGCCTTTGTTCATGCGTCGCCCCCCTGTCCCTGTGCCACCCGGAATACCGATGCAAAATGGGCGATCTCGCGCCCCTGCGGATCGCTCAGGATAGCTTTGCCGTAAAAGGTGCGGCCCTCCGGCCCCGTAACTTCTGCCCGGGCGGTCACCACCCCTTCCCTCACCGGGGCCAGGAAGCGGGTAGTGAGTTCGGTGGTGGCAAACCGGGTCCCCTCGGGCAGCAGGCTTTTGATCGCCATCGCCACCGCGGTGTCGCCCAGCGCGGTGATGGCGCCGCCGTGCAGCAGCCCGGCCCCCTGCGCCAGGTGCACGGTGAATGGCAGGCGCAACCGGGCCGTGCCGTTTTTGGCCTCGACAATTTCGATGCCCAGATATTGCTCGAAGGGGGCGGTATCCACCCAGCCGTCCATGGTAAAGGGTGGTTCTCCTTCGGCTTGCATCGGCTGGTGTCCGTCCACGTGCAATCGCGACATGCTTTGGCCTTTCCTTTCGCGCCAGGGGTTGAATCGGGCTCAGGGCAACTCGATGTAATAACCCCGGCTTCCTCGAAAAAAGAGAAACTTCACCGGCAGCAGATTACGCCTTTCGATAATGGCCCGTTCGAAATCATCTAAATTCTTCAGTTTTTGCCCTTCGATTTCGGTCAGGACATCCCCCGCTCGCAGCCCGACCGCTGCGGCAGGCGAATCGTTTGTCACCCGCGCGATCTGCAGCAGCCCATTGGTCTCGCGGACCGAAAAACCGAAGGTGCGCAGAGCGTAGCGGCCGGCGTACCCCGCCGGCAGAGGCGCCAGGGTGACCGCGAGGGTCATTTCGTCCGTGCCCCGCAACAGGTCGAGGGACAATTTTTCGCCCGGCGGGTAGGTGCGCAGTCGCGCCTGGAACTCTCCGGCCGATTCCACCGGCACCCCGTCGACCGCGAGAATCACGTCCGCAATGCGAATGTCGGCCCGCGCGGCGGGAGAATTCTCTTCAACGGCGGTCACCAGAACGCCCCCCAGCCCGCGGGAGCGGGTCAGGGCCTCGCTGATCTCATCCGGCACCACGCCCAGCCAGGATGGCCGCAGCCGGCCGTGCTGCTCGAGATCGGAGAGCACCCGCCGGGCGGTGGTGATCGGAATCGCGAAGCCGATGCCCTGAGCGCGGCTGGCGATGGCGGTATTGATGCCGATCAGTTCACCGTTGATGTTGAGCAGCGGCCCCCCCGAATTGCCGGGATTGATCAGGGCGTCGGTCTGGATGAAGACCCCGTGCACGCCCTCCTTCAAGGGCAGCCGCCGGACCGGCGCGCTGACCACTCCGGTGGTGACCGAATGGCCGAGCCCCAGAGGATTGCCTATGGCGATCACCGTCTCCCCCACGATCAGGTCATCGGAGCGCCCCGGCTCGATGAAAGGAAAGGGCCCCTCTCCGCGCAATTGCAGCACGGCAAGGTCGAGGGCGTCATCCTCCCCGACCAGTTGCGCTTCGACTTCCTTTTGCCGATCGGGGAGCGCCACATAAATTTTGGAGGCCTTGGCCACCACGTGGGCGTTGGTGAGGACATAGCCGCGCGGGGCAATGATCACCCCCGAGCCAAGCGACTGGGTCTTGTAAACCCGGGGGCGGGCGAAGTCGCCGAAAAATTCCTCGAAAAAGGGATCGGCGAAGCCGAAAAAAGGCGAGGAGCGCCGCTGCACGATCTGCTCGGTGCGGATGTTGACGACCGCAGGCCCGGCTTTTTCTACCGCCTGCACCACCGGCGTGCGCCGATCGAACCCCTGAGCCGCCATGGGCAGCAGCAGGAAGCTCAGAACAAGGGCGTGTCTGAAAACATATCGCATGGTTCAGTCGTCACTCACTGGCTCGCGGCCGGGTGGCCGAGGAATTATTTTTTGATGCCGTACTTCTCCATCCGGTAGATCAGGGTATGGCGGGGAATGCGCAGGAACGCGGCAGCCTTGGTCTGGTTACCGTCGTTGCGGCGCAGGGCCTCGATCACCGCCTCTTTTTCCAGATCTTCCAGGGAGTAGCCCTCGTCGGGCAGGTTGAGAACGCGCGAGTCTCCCTTTCCTCCCGGCCCGGCGGTCGGTTTGAAATCGGCCGGGGACAAACGGTCCGAGCGGCGCAGGATCAGCATGCGCTCGACCAGGTTTTCCAGTTCGCGCACGTTGCCCGGCCAGTTCTGGGCGCCCAGGCGCTGCAGCAGATCGTCGTCGACCTGTACCCCCGCGCCACCGTGTTTTTTGACAAAGTGGCGCACCAGCAGGGGGATGTCTTCGCGCCGCTCGCGCAGCGCGGGCAGTTCCACCGGAATCACCGCCAGGCGATAGTAGAGATCTTCGCGGAAATCCCCATCTTCCACCGCCTGCGCCAGATTGCGGTTGGTAGCCGCCACCACCCGCACATCGACCTTGCAGGTCGCGCCCCCCACCGGCTCGATCTCGCGTTCCTGCAGGGCGCGCAGCAGCTTGGGCTGCAAGTCGACCGGCAGTTCGCCCACCTCGTCGAGAAACAGGGTGCCTCCGTCCGCCTGTTGGAATTTTCCCTGACGGTCGCGCACCGCCCCGGTAAACGAGCCCTTGACATGCCCGAAGAGTTCGCTCTCGAGCAACTCGCGGGGGATCGCCGCACAGTTGACCGGGATAAACGGGCCTTCGGCCCGCTCGCTGCCGTGATGAAGCGCTCGCGCCACCAGTTCCTTGCCGGTGCCGCTTTCGCCCAGCAGCAGAACCGTTGCCTCGGTGCTCGCCACCCGGCGCACCAGGTCGAAAACCTGCTGCATCTTCTCCGAAATGCCGACGATATGGGAGAAATCGACCTGCCCCGCCAACTCTTCCCGCAACCGGGCATTTTCCCGTTTGAGACCGCTAAAGTCGAAGGCCTTGGCCACCACCAGCCGCAACTCGTCGCGGCCGAAAGGTTTGGTCAGATAGTCGTAAGCCCCCAGCTTCATCGCCTCGACCGCCTTCTCCACCGAGCCGAAGGCGGTGATGACAATGACGAGAGTCTCCGGCGCCTCCTCCTTGACCGCCTTGAGCACGTCGTAACCGGACAGCCCCGGCATGGCGATGTCGGTAATCACCAGCGGCGGCTGCTCCTGCCGGAACAGATCGAGCCCCTTGGTTCCGTCGACGGCGGTCAGCACCCGATAGCCGGCCTCCTCAAGGGAAAATTCGAGCACGCGCCGCAGCGAGGTATCGTCTTCGATGATCAGGACAGAGGGCTTGTTGGCCACGGATTAATTCTCCTAACTCTCGGCCAGCGGCAGGCGCAGGACGAAGGTCGTTCCTTCACCCACCTGGCTTGAAACGGCGAGCTCGCCGCCGTTTTTGCGCACGATGCGCTGGGTGATGGCGAGACCGAGCCCGATCCCGTCGGAGCGGGTGGTAAAAAAGGGGGTGAAGATCCGCTCCAGATTTTTCGCCGATATCCCTGGCCCGTTGTCGCTGAAGCGCAAGGCGAGCTGGTCGTTTTCCCGCTGCATGGTAACAGACAGGCGCCCGCCGCCGGGCATGGCCTGGATCGCGTTGAGCACCAGATTGAGAAAGGCCTGCTTGAGCTGTTCGCCATCGCCGCCGACCGCTTCGGCCTCCCCCGTGAGCTCGAGTGCGACCCCGTTTTTCCGGGCCTGGCGCTGCACCAGAGTGAAGACATCGCGCAGGACGTCCTCGGGATCGAAGTGACCCTGCTCGGAGCGCCCGGGGCGGGCGAATTGCAGAAAGTCTTCCACCACGCCGTTGAGCCGGTTGACTTCCCGCAACAATATCTGGGCGAATTCGTAGCGCCGGTCGGTCGGGTCGATGCCGTCCTGCAGAATTTCCGCGGTTCCGCGAATCGACCCGAGGGGGTTGCGGATCTCGTGGGCGAGCTCCGCCGAGAGTTCGCCCAGGGCCGAGAGCCGGTCGGCGCGGCGCAACTGCTCCTCGACCTCGAGAATCTGATCGGCCTGCTGGCGCAGCTTGACGTAGCTTTCCTCAAGCCCCTCGGCCGCCTGCTGATAGCGGGTTTTCTGCAGCCGCTCGCGCTGCGCCAGAAACCCGCAGATGAAACCGATGACGTTGTAGAGAAGAATCTCCAGGTACTGCTCGGGCTCGCTCCCCGGGTGATGCCCCCACTGGAACACCACATGAGGGGCGTAAATCATCGAGATCAGAAGAGATGTACCCAGCCCGCCCTTGAGCAGAAACCACAGCCCGCCGAACACGATCGGGATGTAGTAGAGACGCCGATAGATATCGTGGACCTGGGCTTTCTCGATGCCCGTCAGGTAATGCAAGGCGGTGATGGCCGCGATCATTCCCAGGAGCAGAACGAGGCGGATTTTATCGTTTCTCGGCATATCGGATTTTTACTTCAGACATCCGCCGGCTGCAACCTTTTTTTCCAGATTATCATTTAAATGTTGGACACTTGCAATTCGCCTACGCTATTCTCTGCGGTCAGGAGTGTGCCATGGTCCTGTTCCTCGACATCCTCACCATCGTCGTTCCGGTCTTCCTGGTCATCGGTCTCGGCTACCTGCTCAAACGGGTCGCGCTCATCGACGGCAACTTCCTGTTTCAGACCAACCGCCTGGTCTACTTCATCGCCCTGCCCCTGCTGCTGTTCTACAAAATCGGCACCGCCGATTTCTTCGCCAATTTCAACGGCGCGCTGGTGCTCGGCTCCTCTCTCGCCATCGTGGCGGGCTTCTGTCTCAGCTACGGCTATGCGGCGCTGCGCCGCTACCCCCCGGCGGCCTGCGGCGCCTTCAGCCAGGGCTCCTTTCGCGGCAATCTGGCCTATGTGGGGCTGGCGATCGTGCTCAATGCCTACGGCGAAGAGGGTCTCACCCGCGCCGGCATCCTCATGGGGTTTCTGGTGCCGGTGCTCAATTTTTTCGCGATCCTCGCCCTGCTCTGGCCCCAGCGCAAAGACGGCACGGCCCGCGGCGCCACTTTCTGGCTGCGCCAGATCGCCTTCAACCCCCTGATCATCGCCTCTTTCGCCGGCATCGTCTGGAGCTTTCTCCACCTTCCCGTGCCCGTCATCCTCGACCGGGCCCTGCATATCGCCACCGGCATGACCCTGCCCCTGGCGCTGATCGCCATCGGCGGCTCCTTTTCCCTGGCCAAGCTCAAGGGCGACCTGGTCAAGGCCCTGTTCGCGACCGGCATCAAGGTGATCTGGCTGCCGCTGATCGCCGCGGCCCTCCTGCTGGCTCTCGGGGTTGAGGGCCAGGACCTTGCCATCGGAGTGCTCTTCGCCGGGACCCCCACCGCCACGGCCACCTACATCATGGCCCACCAGATGAAAGGCGATGCCGAGCTGGCGGGGAGCATCGTCATGCTGTCGACCCTCTTTTCGGCCCTGACCTACACCATCGCCCTCTATATCCTGCGGAGTCTCGGCCTGTGAGGCGCCCGGCGGTCTCGGTCCTGATGGCGGTACGCAACGAGCAGCGCCACCTCCCCGCCGCCCTCGCCTCGCTGCAGGCCCAGACCCTCGGCGACTGGGAGCTGGTGGCGGTGGATGACGGCTCGCGCGACCGCACCGGCGCCATTTTGCGCCAGGCGGCGCGCGCGGATGCGCGCATCCGTTATTTCCCCCGGCCCGCCCGGGGCCTGGTGGCCGCCCTCAATCACGGTCTGCGCCACTGCCGGGCGCCCCTGATCGCCCGCATGGACGGCGACGACCTCTGCCATCCCCGCCGCTTCGAACTGCAGACCTCCTGGCTGCGGCGCCAGCGGGAGCTCGGCTTGATCGCCTGCCGCGTGCGCCATTTTCCCCGCTGGCGCATCAGCGACGGCATGCGCGCCTACGAAAACTGGCAGAACAGCCTGCTGACCCATGACCAGATCATGGGCGATCTCTATGTGGAATCGCCCTTCGCCCACCCGAGCGTAATGCTGCGGCGAGAGATTCTCATCGCCGCCGGCGGTTATCGCAACTGGGAGTGGGCCGAAGATTACGACCTGTGGCTGCGCCTGGCCCGCCAGGGGGTGCGCTTTTCCCGTCTGCCCCAGATTCTGTTGCAGTGGCGCGACCGCCCCCGGCGCCTGACCCGCACCGCGGCCACCTGTTCGGCCGAGGCGTTTCGGGCGTGCAAGGTCCATCATCTGCAGCGGACCCTCCTGCACCGGATTTCGGCAGTGACCCTGTGGGGCGCGGGGCTGGAAGGGAAAGCCTGGCGCAAGGCCCTGGCCGCGGCCGGCATCGCGGTGGAGCGTTGGGTCGAAGTCGACCGGCGCAAGATCGGCCAGCGCATCCATGGCGCACCAGTCTTGTCCATCGATGAATTGTGCCGCGATATGACGCCCGTGCTGATAACGATCGGCGCCAAGGGAGCTCGGTCGCAGGTCCGAGCCTGGGCACGGGCCCGCGGGCTCGCAGAAGGCAGAGATTTCGTCTGCGTGACCTGAGAAATAACCCGAACAGGATCATCGCCATGCCCCAGCCTTTCACCATCGGCAACCGTTTTCGCATCGTCTCCCCCGACCAGGACGCCCCCCGGGACGGGCGCATCAACCTCGTGATCGCCAAAGGGGCTTTCGGTTCGGGCGAGCACGAAACCAGCGCCAGCTGCCTCGAAATCCTGGAAGATCTGCCCGAGGTTCGAAACGCCCGGATGTTCGACCTCGGCAGCGGCACCGGCATCCTTGCCCTCGGCGCCCTTCATCTTGGCGCCGCAAGCGCGGTGTGCGTCGACATCAACCCCGACGCGGTACGCACCTGCAGGGAAAACTGCCGCTTGAACGGCATGGACCAGCAAGTGAAAAACGTGGTCGGAAGCCTCGACACGATCGCCGAGTCTGATTTCGACCTGGTCTTGGCCAACATCTACGGCGACCTGCTGCTCGACTTCGCCCCGAGCCTGGTGGCCAAGACCCGGCCGGGCGGACTGCTGCTGCTCTCGGGGATTCTCTGGGAATACAATTTCGAGGTGCGCCGGCGATATGAGAAATACGGCTGCAAGGTGATCAGGAACCGCATGCTGCAGGAGTTCAGCACGGTGCTGCTGCAAAAAGACTGAAAACGAAAAAAGCCGGAGCGGCAGCGCCCCGGCTTTTTTCGTTTTTGACTTGCCTGGTTATTTCCAGCTCTGCACCCGCTGCCGACTCTTTTGCAGGATTTCCAGCTTCTCCCCCGCCTCCGCGAGTTTGCCGCGGTCCTTCTCCAGAACCGCCGGCGGCGCATTGGCCACGAATTTTTCATTCGACAATTTCTTGGTGAAGAAGTCGACATCCTTCTGTGCCTTGGCGATTTCTCTCTCCAGGCGCTTCTCCTCCTCATCCACGTCGATCAGTCCGGCCATCGGCAGGAGCACCTCGATCTCACCCGCCACCTGAGTGGCCGCCTGGTCCGGTCGTTCGATGCGGACCCCGAACCTCAACTCTTCGAGTCCGGCGAGGCTGCGGATATAATCCTGGCCCTCGGCGACGACGGCCGCCGCGGCTTCGCTCTTGCAATCGAGAACGGCGGCGATCTTGCGGCTGGGGGCGACATCCATTTCGCCGCGGATGTTGCGAATGGCGCGGATGACCTCCATCAGCAGTTCCATGCGCGCAGGCCCCTCGTTCGCCTGCGGCAGATCGCTCCCGGTCGGATAGGCAGCCTGCATGATGAAGCGCTGCGGGCGGCTCCCCGGCAAAGTCTGCCAGATCTCCTCGGTGATAAACGGCATCACCGGGTGCAGCAGGCGCAGCAGTTGCTCGAGCACGGTATAGAGAACCGTCTGCACCCGCTGCTTGCGCGCCGGGTCGGTGCCGTAGAGATCGCCCTTGGACAGCTCGATGTACCAGTCGCAGAAGCTGTGCCAGGTAAAGGCGTAAAGCGCGTTGGCGGCCTCGTTGAACTTGTACTCGGCGAGGGCGGCGTTGGCGTCGCGGGCGGTTTCGGCCAGCCGGGTGAGAATCCACTGATCGGCCTGGGACAGTTCGAGTTTGCCCAGATCGACACCCTCGGGGTCGAAGCCTTCGAGATTCATCAGGCTGAAACGCGCCGCGTTCCACAGCTTGTTGGCGAAGGCCTTGTAGCCGGCGATGCGCTCGGGGGCGAGTTTGATGTCGCGCCCCATGGCGGCGAAGGCCGCCAGGGTGAAGCGGAAGGCATCGGCGCCGTATTCGTCGATGACGCCGAGCGGATCGATCACGTTGCCCTTGCTCTTGCTCATCTTCTGCCCCTGGGCGTCGCGCACCAGGGCGTGGATGTAGACCTCGCTGAAGGGCACCTCGCCCATGAACTTGAGGCCCATCATCATCATGCGCGCCACCCAGAAGAAGAGAATGTCGAAGCCGGTCACCAGGCACGAGGTCGGGTAGAACTTCCGCAGGGTCTCGCTCTGGTCGGGCCAGCCCATGGTCGAAAAGGGCCAGAGCGCGGAGGAAAACCAGGTGTCGAGCACGTCGGTCTCCTGGCGGAGGTTGCCGCAGCCGCAGTGGGCGCAGGCGGTGGCGTCCTCGCGTGAAACGGTGATCTCGCCGCAGTCGTCGCAGAACCAGGCCGGGATGCGGTGCCCCCACCAGATCTGGCGGCTGATGCACCAGTCCTGAATGTTGAACATCCACTCGTAGTAGGTTTTCTCCCACTGCAGAGGTACGATGCGGGTGCGCCCCTGCTGCACCGCCGCGATCGCCTCCTCGGCGAGGGGGCCGACCTTGACGTACCACTGCTTGCTCATGTAGGGCTCGATGACGGTCTTGCAGCGGTAGCACTCGCCGACGGCGAGCTTGTGATCGTCGATTTTTTCCAGCAGCCCCTGGGCCTCGAGGTCGGCCACCACCGCCTTGCGGGCGGCCACGCGGTCCTGCCCCTGGTAGGAACCGCCGTTTTCGTTGACCCGACCGGACTCGTCGAAGATGTTGATGAATTCCAGGCCGTGGCGCTTGCCGATCTCGAAATCGTTGAAGTCGTGGGCCGGAGTGATTTTCACCGCGCCGCTGCCGAACGCGCGATCGACGTATTCGTCGAACACGATGGGAATCTCGCGATCGACCAGGGGCAGGATCACGCTTTTGCCCGCCAGATCGGCGTAGCGTTCGTCTTCGGGGTGAACCGCCACCGCGGTATCGCCGAGCATGGTCTCGGGGCGGGTGGTGGCCACGGTCAGGAAGCGGTCGCTCCCCTTGACCGGGTAGCGCAGGTGCCACAGGTGCCCCTTCTTCTCGTCGTGCTCGACTTCGAGGTCGGAAAGAGCGGTATGGCAGCGGGGGCACCAGTTGATCAGGCGGTTGTCGCGATAAATCAGCCGGTCTTCGTAGAGGCGCACGAACACCTCGCGCACCGCCTTGGACAGGCCTTCGTCCATGGTGAAACGCTCGCGCTCCCAGTCGCAGGAGGCGCCGAGGCGCTTGAGCTGATTGATGATCTGGCCGCCCGATTCCTCACGCCATTGCCAGACCCGTTCGACGAAAGCCTCACGGCCGAGCTCGTGGCGGTCCTGGCCATTGGCGGCAAGCTGCTTCTCCACCACGTTCTGGGTGGCGATCCCGGCATGATCGGTTCCCGGCATCCACAGCACTTCGTGCCCGGTCATGCGCTTCCAGCGCACCAGGATATCCTGCAGGGTGTTGTTCAGGGCGTGCCCCATATGCAGGACCCCGGTCACGTTGGGAGGCGGAATGACGATGGAATAATGGGGTTTGGGAGAATTTTCGTCGGCGTGAAAACAGCCGCATTCTTCCCACTGGCGATACCATTTATCTTCAACCTGAGAGGGCTCGTAACCCTTGGGGAGTGTCGGTTCCATCGGGAATATGATCCTTTGTCGAAATGGCAAGCCCCTGAAAAGGGGACGCTCAAACGGTGCGAAAAAAAGAAACGGGGATTGTAACAATCCCCGTTTCGTCCGTCAATATGCGGGTTTGCGTCTTATTTCAGGGCATCTTTGATCTTGCGGATTTCATCCTGAATCAGGCTTTCCGCCAGATCAGGGACGACCTCCCAGGCGATCTTCTCAAGAATGCTGCCGGCCAGCCGGTTGACCACCTCGGCCGCGACTTTTTCGACAATGGCGGCCACGTCTTCGTCACGCAGCTGCGCTGCGGCAGCCGCGGTCGCCGGACCGGCTGCCGTTTCCGCGACGGCAGGGGCAGGCTCGGGTTCAGGCGCCCACTCAGGCTCAGGGGTGACTTCAGTCTCGGGCGCGAAAACAGGGTCGGGCGACGGCACGGCGAAGACGGGGTCGGCATCGCGCGCGGCAGAAACCGCCTCATCCTCGTCGGCGTCCGCCAGCCAGTCGGAATGATCAGGCTCTTCGGCGAGGGGCGCCGCGACCTGTTCGAATCCGGAACCGGCAATTTCCTTGTCCAACGGTTCCAGTTCTTCATCCTCCTCGAGAATATCCGCAGCGTCGAGTTCAAGGATGTCGTCCTCGTCCTCTTCCGGCTCTGGGGGCGCGGCCGCCGCGACGACGCCGGCAGCTCCGACCGCCTCAACCTTGTCCTCTGCAGCAATATCCTCTTCCTCAAACGAGAAATCCCCCCAGATCCCCTCCGCGGCCGCCGCAGTTTCGTCCTGGCCTTGATCCAGGGGTTCGGCAGCCTCCTCCCGGGAGAGGGGCACAGCGTCGGCGCTGCCGGCGGCAGCCGGGCGGGCAAGCTGTTCCGGGGCGAGAGCGAGCAGTTCCTGCACCTTGTCGATCAGGGCCTGGGATTCGAAAGGCTTGGCGATCCAGGCATCGGCGCCGCAGGCGCGTGCCTTGTCTTCATCGAAGGGCTCGAAGGTTCCGGTCAGAAGAAGGACGGGAACGGCGGAAAACCGGGGATCGGTTTTTACCGCTTCGCAGAGTTCGTAGCCGTTCTTGCCAGGCATGAGAACATCGGCGAGGATCAGATCGGGACGCTCTGCCCGGGCCATTTCAAGCGCGGCATCGCCGTTGTCGGAAATGGCCAGAGCGACGTCCTCGCTCGCGAAAGTGATCCCGATCACCTTCTGAATAGTAATGCTGTCGTCAGCCAGCAGAAGTTTTTTACTCATTTAGCCTCCTTGGCGCCCCCCGTGATCGAGGCCGATTGACGGACGATGCGGCAATAATCGCTCAACATCGAGATAGGAATATCGTTCGTGAGAGACCGAGAATATCGTGTCGCCCCCAGGACAGTCTTCCGACATTGCGGAAGCAAAAACCCCGGCAGTACTGTCAATAATTTTCACCACCCGGTCGCAAGGCAGCCCGAACAGTCCCTGGTCGCTACAGCATACCAGCACAAAGCAAACTTCCTGCCGAAATTCTCCGGGGAAAGGAAAAACTTTTTCCGGCCGCAAAAAAGGGACAAGATCGTCCCGGTAAAAAAAAACCCCGTCCATCTCTTTGCGCATCAGCGGAAGAATAAAAATGCGGGGTCGCTGCAGAACCTGGAGGACCCGGGAGGCGGGCAGACAGAAAGAGCGTCCGCCATAGACAAAAAGACAGATCTTATCGCTCACTCCCCACTCCAGATGCGGGAAAGAGTGTCGATTTCGCAATTGACCAGAGGCTCATCGCGCCAAACGGCCACCTCCCGGTAAAGATCCTGAGTTTCCCGGCAGAGCAGGGGGGGGATCTCACGCAGTTCAAATTCGTCCCACGCAAAGATGCCCTCAACCGTATCGACCAGCAGGGCGAGCCCCCCTTCGCGACCATAAACGACAAGAGCCGTCAGCCGGTCTTCGCGCTCTCGCGGCGGCAACCCGAAGGCCGGCCGCAAATCATAGACGTCAACCATCTCGCCGCGAAATGGAATCTGACCTTGCGCAACCTCCCCCGTCCCGGTCGGCGGCTGCCACACCCAGCTTTCGACATTGGCGCGAACCTCGACGACATCGGCAATCGGCAGGGAAAACCCGATGCCGTCAAGGCGAAAAACCAGTCTCATCGACTGCGCTGGGCCCATCTCACCACTCCCCCGAAAACCGCCCCCGCCGCGCCGGCAAGAACCCGGAACAACCCTGCAAACCTAACATAGAGACAACTCGAGTGTCAACTTCAATAGCGGGGAAATTCAAGGGGTTAGCCTATTTTATAGAATTTTCCAAGGTTGTGGAAGGAATAACCGGTGATAGAGATTGATGGCATATCGGTCGGTCATTCCCGCCAAAAAATCAGCCGTCGACACCTCGACCGCATCGCCGTTCATGCGCCGGCCTCCATACTGAACCAGTTCGTCCTCGTTAGCGACGAAATAGAGAAAGAGCTCGCGCAGGATCCGCGATGCCTTGACGAAGTCTTCGTGAACGGAACGAATTCGGTAGACGTTGGCATAGAGCCAGTCCCGCAAAGCCACAATGGCCTGCTCGACCGATGTTGATTGCACCACCTCGCTCCCGCCTGCGGCCAGCGACTGCTCGACCATGTCGCAGACCATGGTATCGATGCGGCGGCCATGGGTCACTCCCAGGACCGAAAGAATGTCACGGGGCACCTGTTCAAAGGCGATGACTCCCGCCCGCAGGGCATCGTCGAGATCGTGATTGACGTAAGCGATAAGGTCGCAACGGCGCACCACCCGTCCCTCCAATGTCTTCGGCATCCCCTCGGGATCCTGCGCCTGAATCGGGCCGCCCCCCTTGGAATGAGTGAATATCCCGTCGCGCACCTCTGCGGTGAGGTTCAACCCCTTGCCCGACTTCTCCAGGATATCCACCACCCGCAGGCTCTGGCGAACATGGTGGAATCCCTGGGGCATCAATTCGTTGAGAACCTTTTCTCCGGCATGACCAAAGGGGGTATGGCCGAGATCATGCCCCAGCGCAATCGCCTCGGTCAGATCTTCATTGAGCCCCAGGGCGCGAGCCACGGTGCGGGAGATCTGGGAAACTTCGAGGGTATGGGTCAGACGAGTCCGGTAATGGTCGCCCTCGGGCGAGAGAAAAACCTGAGTTTTATGCTTGAGGCGACGAAAAGACTTGCAATGCAGAATTTTATCGCGGTCGTGCTGAAAAACCGTTCGAACCCGGCATTCAGTCTCGTCACAGGCGCGCCCCCTTGATTCGGAGCTCTTGGTCGCAAATGGCGAAAGAAGTTGCGCTTCCTGGTTTTCAAGATGCTTTTTGATGTTCATAAAATTTATTATCCACAGCCGATCGCAAGACGTTGTATTCCGCCAACACTTTTCACGTATACACAACAACCAGGGGGAGGGGAATGCTTTCAGCGGCCGAACGCATGACGCCAGTTCGTATCGCCTTCTATATCTTCATGAGATTTACTTTGCCAGGGCCAAATTTCAGCCATTGCGATTGACCCGGAGGGAATCAAAGGGCCGACGAAATCTGGGTTGTTTTTGGATAAGCCCTCACCCCAATACCAACACTCTGTTTCTCAAAAACACCTCGCCAATTCATCTTTCAACCGTTATCAAGCCATGAAAATCGACTATTTTCAAAGAAAATATTACTTTTTTCTTGATTTTATAATTTATTCTTGTATTACTGTGAAAAATTTGAGTGTCTCAGTAAAAAACAACACCATTCAATCACTCGGAGGTTAAGCAAAATGCCCACTCTTCTGGAAATGGCTGCCGAAATCGTTGCCGCCCACGCTTCAACCACTCAGATGACCAAAGAAGACCTGGTCGCTGAACTGGCAGAAATTCATAATGCTCTGCAGGCCATCGAAAGAGGCGAAGCGGTCGCCATTGAAGGGACGACGGAAACTGAAACAACCGCCCCGGCTATTTCGCGCAAAAAAGCTTTCGGTAAAGACAAGATCACCTGCATGCTTTGCGGCAAGGAGATGAAAACCCTTTCCCGCCACCTCAAAACCGCCCACGATATGAAACCGGGCGAATACCGGAAGAAGTTCGACATTCCCCGCACTCAGCCTCTGGCCGCCCGCAGCTATTCCGAAAGCCGCCGCCAGATGGCCGTCGACCGCGGCCTGGGCGAAAACCTCGCCAAGGCCCGTGCCGCCCGGGCGAAAAACAAGAAGTAAAAAACCCTGCCTGCATCACCAAAAAGCGCCCCGAACGGGGCGCTTTTTTCATTTCGGCGCTGATCATTTTTCCTTCTCGAGAACCCCGCCGGGTCATGGGGAATTCTAGATGAGGGTAAAGGAGATTGAGCGCAGAGTTGTCCCCGCCTCATCGAGAATATCGACCCGCCAGTCCCCCGCCCACCCGGGCAAAATGTTTTTCGAGGACCAGGTGCGCCAGAAGGAGGATCGCACCGGGAGGGTCACCCGTGCCATCTCCTCATCGCCATAATACCAGACATGGGTGACCGAGGTTTCCTCCGCAGCCCCGACGATGCGCGTGAAACAATAAAGTTGACCGACGCTCGCCGAGTAGCTCTCGAGGGCGTCGACCGGCACCCGGTCAACGATATCAGTGGTAATGACCGCCTCGGCGACTTCAATCGCCCGCGCATAGGAAGGAACAACGACGGCTGCCGCCGACAAGAACAAAATCAACCGCTTAAGCATTTTCATCCTCCTTTGGTCCAGTGAATAAATCGTTCATCTACACGTTCTTGATATATCACACCCCCAGCCTCCTCGCCACCGGCGAGGTTCCAATCCAAGGCGCAGAAAAAATTCTCCCCTTGACTGTCGTCTTAAAAATAATTATTATTTAATAAATCTTTTTAAAAAGAGGCTTTCCTATGAAAAGGGTAGTGGTCGCGTCCTGCCAGCAAAACCTGTTGAGCAATCTTGACCTCATCCTCAAGCACTGGGGTTATCGCTTTCTGGGGACTCCCCACCATGACGATGTCTGCGGACTGCTCGAAGCCACCGAGCCCGACCTGGTGATTTTCGACGCTCCCTGGTTGCGCGACAACTTCGGGCACCTCGCCCATCTCGTCCCCAGGCTCGAGAAAAACCCCGCCATCCGCATTGCGGTCATGGATGACGGAAAAGATTCGTTGCCGATCCTCTCCCGGACGGTGCCTTACCGCAAAATTCCAACCAACATCTTCTCCCTTTACGGATTGACTCAGACCATTCTGCAGAATCACCCCCGGCAACGGCTTCGCACCGGCGTCCATCTTCCCGGGATGTTCCGAAGAGACGGGCGACAGTGGGATGTCACCCAGATCATGACCCTCGGCACCGGCGGCATGTTCATCCGCTCGGGATACCGGCTCAGCAACACGGAACCGCTGCGCCTTTGCGTGCCGCTATTCGGGATGAAGGAAGAACTCGAAGTCCTGGGCAAGGTGGTCTACGAGGTGCACCCCTCCCCGGAAAACAATTACCTGCAGGGCTACGGCATCGAATTTACCGGTCTCGAGGCCGAGAGCCGCTTGGCTCTGAACCAATTCGTCGCGGGTTGCTTCATGCGCGAACTCGAAGCGCCCCACCCCCATCGGGAAACATCCACCGCGGGAGTCTTCAACTCGATGCAGGAGGAATACTCCCTCGCGAGCATCGCCATCTGAGGCGCACTGCCAACGTCGCCGCAAAGAAAAAGGGGCGTCAAAAACGCCCCTTTTTCTTATCGTTCATTCTCTGTCGCCCAACCTCAGCATTGGAAAAAAACTCTCTCCGCCGGGCGATTCTCCGCCAAAGATTTCCGCGAGAGTTGCCGCGACATCGGCAAAACTGCGGCGCAGGCCGAGATGAACGCCGGTTCTGAGCCCCGGCCCCCATACCAGCAGAGGAACGTACTCCCGGCTGTGATCGGTGCCTGCGGTGGTAGGGTCACAGCCGTGATCGGCGGTGACCACCAACAGGTCGCCCGTCGCCATCTCCGCCATGAGTTCGGGCAGCCAGCGGTCGAATTCTTCCAGCGACCGCCCGAAGCCCTCAGCATCACGGCGATGGCCGTACAGCATGTCGAAATCGACCAGGTTGGCAAATATCAGTCCGCGCTCAAGGCTCTTCAGACAACGACGGGTGATGGCCATGCCATCGGCATTGTCGGCGCAGGGGAAAGATTCGCTCAATCCCTTGCCGGCATAGATGTCTCCGATCTTGCCGACCCCGATGACCCTCAGCCCGAGCCGCAGCAGGTGGTCGAGAACCGTAGCGCCAAAGGGTTCCATGGAAAAATCGTGGCGCCGGGGCGTGCGCTTGAAGTCGGCGGCATTGCGCCCGCGGAAAGGACGGGCGATCACCCGGCCGACGCGGTAAGGATCGAGAATTTTGCGGGCGACGCGACAGAGATGGTAAAGGCGCTCAACGGGAATCACCTCTTCGTGGGCGGCGAGCTGGAAGACCGAATCGACACTGGTATAAAGGATGGGCCGCCCGCTGCGCAGGTGCTCTTCGCCGAAGCGGGCAATGATCTCGGTGCCGCTCGCTACGACATTTCCCAGGGGATCGAGCCCCGTCTCGCGGCGGAAAGCCTCGATAATTTCCGTGGGAAAGCCGTCGGGAAAAGTGGCGAAGGGGCGATCGACCACCAATCCGCTGAGCTCCCAATGGCCGGCCGTGGTGTCTTTGCCGGCGGAAAGCTCGGCCATCCGGCCCCAGCCGGCCGTGGGCCGCGCCACAGCGGCAACGCCGGCAACCGGGACGATGTTGCCCAACCCCAGCTGCTGCAGGCAGGGTAGATCGAGCCCGCCGCAGACGGCGGCGACGTGCCCGAGGGTGTGGGCACCAGCGTCGCCGTAAGCGGCGGCGTCGGGCAGGGCTCCCACGCCAACGCCATCCAAGGTGATGAGAATGACGCGGCTGACAAGCGGCCTGTTCATCGAAGCAATCCCTCTTGCGCGTGCCATTGGGCCATGATCGTCAGACCGCTGCTGGTGCCGATACGGGTGGCGCCGGCCGCGAGAAAAGCGCGACAGGTCGGCCAGTCGCGGATACCGCCGGCCGCCTTGATTCCGGCCCGACCGGCGGCGACTGCGGCCAGAAGCCTGACATCCTCGAGGGTCGCCCCGCCCGGGCCGAACCCGGTGGAGGTCTTCAGGGTGTGGGCGCCGGCGTCAAGAGCCGCCTGAGCCAGCGTGCGCATCACCTCCCGGTCGAAACAGGCGCATTCGAGGATGACTTTGACCGGCAGGGATTGCGCGGCGCGCACCACCTCGGCGACATCCTCCCGAACCCGGTCGAAATCTCCCGCCCGGGCCGCTCCGAGGTGGATCACCATGTCGATTTCATCGGCACCCTGCGCCACCGCCAGCCGGGTTTCGCAGGCCTTGACCGCGGAACAGGCATACCCCAGGGGAAAGCCGACCACGGTGGCGGTGGCGACCTCCGACCCGTAGAGCCGCTCAGCGGCCAGGGACACATAGACGGGGGGGACGCAAACCGCGGCGAAGTGCTGCTCGACCGCCTCTTCACACAGAGTGCGGATCTCTTCAGCGGTGGCGTCGGCCTTGAGCAGGGTGTGATCGATAAAGGGGGCGGGATTCATCGTATGGCGACCGGAAGGGGAAGATTTCGGTGAAGACGCCTGCGGCGCGCCATGGAACGCCGCAGGCAAAGATGGACATCTGTCAGGTACGGTAATCGGCGTTGATCTTGACGTAGTCGTAGGTCAGGTCAGAGGTGTAATAGACGCCCTCACCTTCCCCCAGGTGCAAATCGACGGTCACCTTGAACTCGGGCTTTTTGAGCACCTCGGTCGCCCGGGCCTCCAGGTCCTTGCCGGTGCCGAGCCCCTGGCGCACCACCGGAACCTCGTCGAAGAAAATGTCGATCTTGTCCGGATCGACCTCGCACCCGGAGTAGCCGACCGCGGCAATGATCCGGCCCCAGTTGGCGTCTTCGCCGAAAAAAGCGGTCTTGACCAGATTCGAGGTGGCGACGCTGCGCGCCACCCGGACCGCCTCCTGATCGTTCTTGCCGCCTTGGATGCGGATTTCGGCCACCTTGGTCGCTCCCTCCCCGTCGCGCACGATCATCTTGGCCAGATCGACCAGAACCTCCTGCAGCAGAGCGCGGAAAACCTCGCCCTCGGGCGTCCCGCCGCGAATCTCGGCCGTTCCGGCCTGCCCGTTGCTCAGGATGAGGACCATGTCGTTGGTGGAGGTGTCGCCGTCGACGGTGATGACGTTGAAGGAGCGATCGACCGCCCCGCGCAGGGCCTGATCGAGGAAGTCCGGCCCGACCGCCGCATCGGTGACCACGAAAGCGAGCATGGTGGCCATATTGGGGTGGATCATGCCCGCACCCTTGGCGATGCCGAGAATGCGGTATTCTTTTCCTCCTGCCTCGGCGCTACGCCAGGCGTGCTTGGCAAAGGCATCGGTGGTACGGATCGCCTCCGCCACCTGCTCCGCACCGTCGGCGTCGAGTTGTCCGGGGAGAAGGGACACGTGTTGTTCGAATTTCTCCATGGGCAGGGGCAGACCGATCACCCCGGTAGAGGCGACGGTCACCAGGTCTTCGGCGATGCCCAGCGCGTGGGCCGCCAACTCCCCGCAGCGCAGCGCATCACGCAGCCCCTGCTCACCGGTGCAGGCGTTGGCATTGCCGCTGTTGACCAGAACGGCCTGGCAGCGTCCGGCGCGCACCCGCGGCGTGCTGACCACCACCGGCGCCGCCACGACCTTGTTGGTGGTGAACACCCCGGCGCAACGGGCGGGAACTTCGGAAAAGACCAGAGCCAGGTCGAGCCGTCCCGATTTTTTGATGCCGGCGCCGCGGGCGGCGAATTTATAACCCTTGACCCGGGGAAATTTACTGGAAGACATGGTATCAGGCTCCAAAATCGGTCACTTAGTTGGAAAAAGAACCCCGAAGGTCGTCCCCTCGCCGGTGGTCGTTTCGAGGAAAATGCTGCCGCCCATGCGGTTGAGAATCGCCTTGCAAATGGCCAGGCCGATTCCCACGCCGGTCGGCTTTTCGGTATTGATATCGCCGAGCTGGGTATATTCGTTGAAGATATCCTCGCCCGACTCGGGGGGAACGGCGAGGCCTTCGTTGTGAATCTGGAGATAGACGTGGGGACGCTCTTCGATGGCGCGATTCTCGAGCCGCACGCGGATATGGCCGCCGAGCCGGTTGAATTTGACGGCATTGTCGACCAGGGCGTTGACCAGAATCCCCACTTTTTCCGGATCGCCGAAAATATCCTGTAGATCAGGGGGGATATCGAGGGAGGGCGTCAGTTCTTTTTCCGCGATCTCGTAACCCTTGCGGGTAAACGCCTCGCTGAGCAGCCCTTCGATCGAAAAGGTGCGCCAGTCCCATTTCTCGCCGCCCGAGTCGATGGAAAAGAGCCGCAGCATGCCGGAGATGAGTTTCTCCATGTGCAGGCTTTCGGAATGGACTTTGCCCAGGTAATCCTTCAATTCATCGCGGTCGATATGATCGAAAAAGTTGATGATCAGATCGACGAAACCGAGAATCGACGTGAGGGGGGTCTTCAGTTCGTGGGAGAGGTTGCACACCAGCTGCGAGCGCGCCTTGTTGAATTTGACCAGGTGCAGGTTGGCCTCCTCGAGCTCGCGCGCCTGCTGGCGCAGGTTGGAAACCAGCTTAAAGTTCTCAATGGCCAAGGCGACCTGATGGGCAATGGTGGTCAGCAGATTCTGGTCTTCGGCGTTGAAGGTCTCCCCCGAACGCTTGTTGTTGACGTTGATGACACCGAGGACCCGGTCCTTGATGCGCACCGGCACCGACAGCAGCGACTGGTTCTTGTAGCGCTCGGCGTCGCCGGCCGAATGAAAGCGCTGGTCGCGAGACAGGTCGGTAATCAGGATCGGTCGGCCGGTGGCCAGAACGTGACCCGATATGCCTTCGCCCGGGGCAACCTTGGCTCGGTTCATGATGTCCGAGGAGAGGCCCCGCGCCGCGGCGATGGAGAGATTGCCGTCATCGTCGCGCAGCATCATCGAGACCATCTCCACATCGGCCGACAGGGTGATGGAGTCGACGATCTTGTCGAAGAGAATCTGCAGGTCGGCCCCGTTGCTGGCGGTTTCGCCGATCTCCTTGAGCAGGATCAGGTCGGAGAGGCGCCGTTGCGCCTCGCGCTGGGCGGATGCCTCCCGCAGCGACGCGCGATGGGCGGCGACCGCCCGCTGCACCGCATCGAGCAGCTCGTCCTGCTCGACCGGTTTGACCAGATAGTCGAGAGCACCGTGGCGCAGCACCTGGCGCGCGGCAGAGAAATCTTCGTGGGAGGAGATAATGACGACCGGCAGCTCGGGACGCAGCTCCTTGACCGTGCGTAAAACCTCGACGCCGGAAAGGCCCGGCATCTCCAGGTCGGTCAGAACCGCACAGATCTCCTCGCCGGCGACCAGCTCGGGCACGGCGCGGCTGTCCCCCGAATCGAGAACCCGGTAGCCCTGGGTCTCCAACATGTCGCGGACGTACTGACGAAAAAAGGGCGTGTCATCAACGACCAGAATTGTCGGCACGGCCTCGCTCTTTTCAGTCAGGTCCATAACAGTCGTCCCCTCTACCGAGAAAAATCAAAGTCCCCAACTAACGCCCGCAGCATTTCTTGTATTTCTGCCCGCTGCCGCAGGGACAGGGATCGTTGCGCCCGACCTTCTCATCGTCGCGGGTCACCGGCTTGTTCGGCTGCTCCTCGCCGCCGACCCGGTTGAGCACGATACGGCGGCGGCGCTGCTCGGCCTCCATGCGCTCCACATCGTCTTCGCGCGCCAGCTGCACGCGGAAGAGCTTGCTCAGCACCTCCTGGCGGATGCGCCCCATCATCTCCATGAACAGGCCGTAAGCTTCTTTTTTATATTCTTCCTTGGGATTTTTCTGCGCGTAGCCGCGCAGGCCGATGCCTTCCTTGAGATGGTCGATGGAAAGCAGATGGTCCTTCCACTGAATGTCGATGGTCTGCAGGAGCAGAACCTTCATGAGGTGTTCGAGCACCGGTGGGGTGAACTCCGCCTCCTTTTCCGCGAGACGCCGGGCGACCTGTTCTTTGAGTGAGTCTTCGAGGTCCTCAAGCGAGCCGGGGTTTTCAGCATCGGGCAGCTGAGGGTGGAAAAAGAAGACATTAAAGAAATCTTCCCCCAAGCTGGCCAGATTCCAGTCGCGGGACTGGGATTTTTCGGGGCAGAAGGTCGCGACCATGTCTTCGACCGATTCGTCGATGACGGCCTGGACCGTCTCCTTGATGCTCTCGCCCCCCAGAACCTCGCGACGCTGAGTGTAGATCACCTCGCGCTGCTTGTTCATCACGTCGTCGTATTCGAGCAGATGTTTGCGGATCTCGAAATTGTGCCCCTCGACCTTTTTCTGGGCATTTTCGATCGCCTTGGAGATGATGCCGTGCTCGATCGGCTCGTTTTCGGGAATCTTGAGCTTGTCCATGACGAAGGAGACCCGGTGCGAGCCGAAAATACGCAGCAGATCATCCTCGAGCGAAAGATAGAAGCGGCTCTCGCCGGGGTCGCCCTGGCGCCCGGAGCGGCCGCGCAACTGGTTGTCGATACGCCGCGACTCGTGGCGCTCGGTACCGAGGATGTAGAGACCGCCGGCGGCCAGAACTTCATCTTTTTCCGTAGCGCAGCGCGACTTGAAATTCTCGAACAGCTCGGCAAAGGCCGCTTCGGGGTCTTCGGCCAGCGCCGCCTCTTTACGGGCGAGCATCTCGGGATTGCCGCCGAGCAAAATGTCGGTGCCACGACCGGCCATGTTGGTGGCGATCGTCACCGCCCCGCGCCGGCCGGCCTGAGCCACGATCTCGGCTTCGCGTTCGTGATGCTTGGCGTTGAGCACGTTGTGGGGAACGCCGCGTTTTTTCAGCATTTCAGAGAGAACTTCGGACTTTTCGATGGAAATGGTGCCGACCAGCACCGGCTGTCCCTTGTCGTGACAGCGCACGATATCTTCGATGACCGCCTTGAATTTTTCCAGCTCGGTCTTGTAGATGACATCGGCTTGGTCTTTGCGCATCTGCGGGCGGTTGGTGGGAATCACCACGACTTCGAGCTTGTAGATCTGGTGAAATTCGGCCGCCTCGGTGTCGGCGGTGCCGGTCATGCCTGCCAGCTTGTCGTACATGCGGAAATAATTCTGAAAGGTGATGGTCGCCAGCGTCTGATTCTCGCTTTCGATCTTCACCCCTTCTTTCGCCTCGATCGCCTGATGCAGCCCGTCGCTCCAGCGCCGGCCCGGCATGATCCGGCCCGTGAATTCGTCGACGATCATGACCTCGCCGTCCTTGACCACGTAGTCGACGTCTTTCTTGAACAGGGCGTGGGCCTTGAGCGCCTGGTTGACATGATGCAGCAGCTCGATGTTGCGCGGATCATACAAATTGTCGACGTTGAGCAGGCGCTCGCACTTGGCCACCCCTTCTTCGGTCAGGGCGGCGGCACGGCTTTTTTCCTCGACGGTGAAATCACCGGTATAGATCTTGGTCGCCGAGCCCATCTTGCCGTCGCGATTTTCGATCACCTCCCCTTTCTTCAGCATGGGAATGATCCGGTCGACGGCGTAGTAGAGTTCGCTGGAAGCGGCGCTGGGGCCCGAAATGATCAGCGGGGTGCGCGCCTCGTCGATCAGGATCGAGTCGACTTCGTCGACGATGGCGAAATTGAACGGGCGCTGCACGTACTCGTCCAGCGAAAACTTCATATTGTCGCGCAGGTAGTCGAAACCGAACTCGTTGTTGGTCCCGTAGGTGATGTCGGCGGCGTAGGCTTCCTTGCGCTGGGCATCGGTCAGGCCGTGCACGATGACTCCCACGGTCAGACCGAGGAAACGATAGAGCTGCCCCATCCACTCGGAGTCGCGCCGGGCAAGGTAATCATTGACCGTGATGACGTGCACCCCTTTGCCGGAGAGGGCGTTGAGGTAACAGGCCAGGGTGGCGACCAGAGTCTTACCCTCACCGGTTTTCATCTCGGCAATGCGGCCCGAATGCAGCACCATCCCGCCGATCAGCTGCACATCGAAATGGCGCATGCCCAGAACCCGGCGTCCGCCTTCACGCACGACCGCAAAGGCTTCGGGCAGCAGATCGTCCAGAGTGTCGCCGCGGTCGAGCCGTTCTTTGAATTCAGCGGTTTTCGCCTGCAACTCAGAGTCGCTGAAAGCCTGCACCTGCGGCTCAAAGTTGTTGATGGTATCGACAATGGGCTGCATGCGCTTGAGCTCGCGCTCGTTTTTGCTGCCCACGAACTTACGGACCAGATTTCCTATCATCAGAAGTGGCTCCAGGCTTCGAACCGGAGGACGAAAAGGCCGCTGCGGTCAAAGAAGGGAATAAGTGTTGTTGGAAAAAAGAGAATTCGCTCTCAGCGGTCACAGGCCCCATGACCCCCTGAAAAAACGAATGTTTTTCATGAATTTTGTCCGGGGTCGGATTTTAGCACAATGAAAAGCCCCTCACAAGAACAAAGCCGGGGCGCGGCAAGGAATAACCGGGGCCGATCGACCCTGCGCCGGGAGCGAAAACAACCGTCGCAGGACGGGAGCCTATAGAAATTTGCGGGGATTGACGGGAAGGTTGTTCAGACGCACTTCATAATGAACATGGGAACCGGTGGAACTGCCGGTGCTGCCGACGGCGGCGATTTCCTGACCGCGCTTGACGCGCTCGCCGACCTTGACGTGTATTTTGGAATTGTGAGCATAGAAGGTCTTGTACCCGTAGCCGTGATCGATCACCACCAGCTTGCCATAGCCCTGCGCCGTTTCGGCGCGACTGACGATGCCGTCGGCGGTCGCGATGACCGCCGTCCCGGTACGGGCGGCGATATCGAGACCCTCGTGCATCTTGGGCCTGCCGGTAAAGGGCGACTTGCGCATCCCGAAACTCGACGTGATCCAGCCCCGGGTCGGCCAGCCGGTCGGCTTCGAGGCCGACAGCGACCGCTGGTCGTTGAGAAAACCCTGGATTTCCTCCTGACTCGAGCGGCGCAGGTCGATGGCCGCCCGCACCTGATCGATCTGCTGCTGGATACCGGAAATACCGGCCGGCGAGTCATCTTCGGGGGGACCGCCCACACCGTGCAGAGAATCGGTCTTCGGCTTGGCCAGCTTGGCCATGACTCTCACCTTGGCGTCGTTCTGAGCCAGAACGACCAGTTCCTGGCGCAGCCCCTCAAGCTGCTGGGAAAGAACCCGCAACTCGGTACTCTGGGAGAAATTGGCCTGGCGCAGGAGAGCCAGCTCCTGATAATCGACCCGGGTGCGCGCCAGTTCCCACCCCAGAAACCCGAGAGCGGCGAAGAGGATGAGCCCCACGGCGCCGGCGCAACGCAGCATCCAGCGGCGCAGAATCAGGCGACGGACCTGATGCGACCCTTCGGGAATGACCAGAATGGTGAATTTTCTGGCGGCCAATCGAAACTCCTTAAAATCTTCTCAGACGACGGAAACTTACTCCTTAGTACGGGATTCACCCCTGGAATGTCAAGAGCTTTCGCGCCTAAGAGCTTGTTGCCACGACTGATTCAAAGATCGACGCATACCGCGATCTCGTCACAGTCGGGAAATTTCGCGCATTTCAGGCAATCACTCCAGATCTTGTGGGGCAGTTCGCTTTTTTCGATCTCGCGAAAACCCAGCTTGGCAAAGAAGCCGGGCTTGTAGGTCAAGGCAAAAACCCGACGCAGACCGAGTTCGCGCGCCTCGCGCAGGCACGCCTCAACCAGCATGCGGCCGACCCCCTGCCCCGCCCGGGCGGGAGCGACCGCCAGGGAGCGCACCTCCGCCAGGTCTTCCCAGCAGATGTTCAGACTGACCGTTCCCAGAACCTCCCCCCGCTCCTCGAACACATAGAAGTCGCGGATATTTTCGTAGATCTCGGCCAGGGAGCGGGGCAGCATCTGGCCATCCCTGGCGTATTCCATAAGAAGTTTCTGAATGATTTTGGCATCGGGAATCAAGGCCTTGCGGATCATGAGAGACGTCCTTTCGCACGATCTCCGGCCATGGGATCTGCCGGTTGACAAATGCAAACTTTAAGCCATTTTTAATTTCTATTTTCTAAAAAAATTAGTAACTATTCAGCTCAGGGGCTCGCGGTGTCCCTGGCGAAGGTGTCCGGCGCCGGATGGCGCCGGTCAAGCCCCAGGGAAGNNAGGGTTCATGCGACCTTCGCCATGGATGCCGCGAGCCCCCTTTCGGACCAGGGTGAATAGTTACAAAAATTATCGACTTCCTGCGGCCAGGTGCTGAGTCGGGATGGACCATGGAGGCGCTGCCGGGAAAAAAGTAAGGGTTCGCCACAGTGAGCCTCAGGCGGCACCCCGCGACTGATGGATGAGTTCGCGGGCGTGCTCCAGAGTGCGGTCCGTGACGCGGGCCCCGCCCAACATGCGCGCCATTTCCTGGATCCGGGCGTCCTCGGCCAGCAGCTGAATCCCGGTGCGGGTGCGGCCCTCGGTTTCCTTCTTCGCGATCAGGTATTGACGATCGGCGAAGGCGGCAACCTGGGGCAGGTGCGTAACGCAGAGAACCTGGCGATTCTGGGCCAGCGACCGCAGTTTTTCACCGACAAAGGTGGCGGTTGCGCCACCGATGCCGGCATCGACCTCGTCGAAAATCAGCGTGCCGACACCCTCCTGTCCCGGTGTCGCCCGCCGCAATGCCAGCATGATGCGGGAGAGCTCCCCGCCCGAGGCGATTCTGGCCAGAGGTCGGGGTTCCTCGCCCGGGTTGGCCGCCAGATGAAACTCAACCTTCTCCATTCCCGCGGGGCCGGGTTCGGCCAGCCCCTGGCAGACCACCCGAAACCGGGCCTGGGGCATGGCCAGATCGGCCAGTTCCTTCTCGACCCCGGTTTCCAGAAGCGCCGCCGCCTGGCGGCGGCGGGTCGAAAGTTCGGCGCCGAATGCGGCCAATGCCTCGTCGAACCTTCTGATTTCGCTTTCGATATCGGCCTTCGCCGCATCGACGTTGGTCAATTGTGACAACTCAGTTTCGATTTTATCACGATAGGCCAGCACCTCGGCAACGCTGCCGCCGTATTTGCGAGTGAGGCCCTTAAGGCTGGCCAGGCGGTTTTCCACTTCGTCAAGCCGCCCCGGATCAAAGGACAGGTTCGCCCCATAGCCGCGCAGTTGCGACGCGATATCTTCCAGGCTGTAGAGCGCCGTGCGCAGTTCGCGGGCCAGGTCGCCCAGACGGGGATCGACCTGGGCGAGCCCCTCCAGTGCGGTGGCCGCTTGGTCGATGCGTTCGCTGGCGGCCCCGTCTTCCCCGTAGAGACGCTCATAGCCGCCCTGGGTTGCCGCGGCAAGCTTCTCGGCATTTTGCAGCAGGCGGCGCTCGCCCTCGAGGTCATCCTCCTCGCCCTCTCTGAGTTGGGCGGCGGCGATTTCCTGACACTGAAAAGAAAGCAGATCGCGGCGCTGTTGGCGTTCGCGCTCCCCGGTCTCCAATCGGCGCAGTTGTTCCCGGGATTGCTGGAGTTGGCGATAGGCCTCCTGATACCGTTGCAGCAGATCCGCATGACCGGCGAAATCGTCCAGCGCTGCGAGGTGGGTGTCGCCGCGCAGCAGACTCTGGTGCTCGTGTTGGCCGTAAATGGTCACCAGTTGTTCGGCAATTGGCTGCAGCAGAGCAACTGTCGCCAGCGAGCCGTTGATGAAGACCCGGTTCTTGCCAGACCGGCTGACCGTGCGGCGAACAAGAATTTCATTGCCCTCCAGTTCGATGCCGGCCTCGTCCAGCAGCGAGCGGACATGGCCCACCTCCGTCGCCGCAAGGTCGAACAGGGCCTCAATGGAGGCCTCCTCCTCGCCGCTGCGGATGTCGTCGATGCGGGCGCGCCCCCCCAGCAGCAGGCCGACGGCGCCGAGCAGAATCGATTTGCCCGCGCCGGTCTCGCCGCTCAGCACGTTGAAGCCGGGCCCAAACGCCACATGCAGGCGGTCGATGATAGCGAAATTGCGAATATTGAGGTCGGTCAGCACGCTAGCGCTCTCCCCAGCGCATCTTGGTGCGCAGCACCTCGAAATAATCCTTGGTCGGGCTTTTGACCAGCAGGGTGCGGTTTTGCGACTGACTCAACTCCACCACATCGCCGCCGCGCAGGGGCATTCCCACCTGGCCGTCGGCGGTGAGCACCACGTGCTGGTCGAGAAACTTGACTTCGATGCGAATGACCGCCCCGCCCGAAACGATCAGCGGGCGGTTGGTCAACATGTGCGGGCAGATGGGCGAAATGACGAGGCAGTTGAGCCCGGGATAGACGATGGGTCCACCCGCGGCGAGGTTGTAGGCGGTCGAGCCGGTGGGAGTGGCGATAATCAAACCATCGGCCTTGAAGGTGGTCAGATAGGCCTGGTCGACCCAGACTTCCATATCGATGATGCGGGCCAGGGCCCCCTTGTTGATCACCGCATCGTTGAGCACCATGTAGCGGGCGATCTCTTTGCCCGCGCGCAGCACCACGGCATCAAGCATCAGGCGTTCGGAAACCTCGAACTCGCCGCGCACCACCCGCTCGAGGGTGGAGAAGGTCTCGTCCTGGGTGATCTCGGTGAGAAAGCCGAGGCTGCCGAGGTTCACCCCGAGAATCGGCTTCATATGGGCACCGACGTGGCGGGCGACGGAGATCAGGGTACCGTCGCCGCCGAGCACGATGATCAGGTCGGCGCGCTCGGGGATATCGTTGTCGACGTAATCGCGGCGAATGCCCAGCGCAAAGGCCAGGTCTTCCTCGAGCAGAACCTCGAGCCGCCGCTCCAGCAGCCAGTTCATCACCTCGCGGCCGAAACCGACCGCGTCGGGGTGATGCTTCTTGGCATAAATGCCTACCCGTTTCATCGCATGCCCTCCCTGTTGCCGTCGGAAAGTACCACAGCTGGCAGCCGGAGTCCATCCCCCCTCTGACACCAGGTTGTTCGCTCGCAGCGCGGTATGCTAGAGTTCATGAACCGCATCCGGGAGGAGTCGATTCGTGGATTTATTTGAACAAAGCGCCGGGTCCCAGGCCCCCCTGGCCGAGCGCATGCGCCCGCACAGCCTCGACCAGGTGGTCGGGCAACAGCACCTGCTTGGCACGGGAAAGCTTCTGCGCCGCCTGATCGAAAGCGACCAGATCACCTCCATCATTTTCTGGGGGCCGCCGGGCACCGGCAAAACCACCCTGGCGCAGGTGATCGCCCATTCGACCCGCAGCCGCTTCGTCTCTTTTTCCGCGGTGCTGCAGGGGGTCAAGGAGGTGCGCGAAATCGTGGCCCAGGCCCGGCAGGACCACGCCTACCATGAACGAAAAACCCTGCTCTTCATCGATGAAATCCACCGCTTCAACAAAGCGCAACAGGACGCCCTGCTGCCCCACGTGGAGAAGGGCGACGTCATCCTGATCGGCGCCACCACCGAAAACCCCTCCTTCGAGGTCAATGCCGCGCTGCTGTCGCGCTCGCGGGTGTTCGTCCTCGAAGCGCTGCAGCCCGACGATATCCGCGAGCTGCTCGCGCGGGCGCTACACGACCCGCGCGGCCTCGGCGGCACCGGGATAACTCTCGCGGATGAGGCCAGAGATCTTCTCGCCGAAATCGCCCGGGGCGATGCCCGCGCGGCGCTCAACACCCTCGAGGTGGCGGCGCTTTCCCTCGGCAGCGGCGCCATCACCGCGGAGATCATCGGGGAGAGCCTGCAGCGCCAGCCCCTGCTCTACGATAAAGGCGGCGACGAGCACTACAATGTGATCTCGGCCTTTATCAAAAGCATGCGCGGCTCCGACCCCGATGCCGCTCTCTACTGGCTGGCGCGCATGCTCGAGGCGGGCGAGGACCCGCTGTTCATCGTGCGCCGCATGGTTATTTTCGCCTCGGAGGATGTCGGCAACGCCGACCCCCGCGCCCTGCAGCTGGCGCTGGCGGTGCAGCAGGCGGTGCACTTCGTCGGCCTGCCCGAAGCCCGCATCAACCTGGCCCAGGGGGTCACCTATCTGGCCACCGCCCCCAAGAGCAACGCCGCCTACGCCGGCATCGGCGCGGCTCTGGCCGAAGTGCGAAAAAGCGGCGCCCTGCCGGTGCCGCTCCACATCCGCAACGCCCCCACCCGCCTGATGAAAGATCTGGGCTATGGGCAGGGTTACCGCTACGCGCACAATTATCAGGACGGCTACGCCCCGCAGAGTCACCTGCCCGATCAGATCGGCGCGCGCAGATTCTACCAGCCCACCGACCGGGGCTACGAGAAGCTGATCGGCGAGCGGATGCGATTCTGGGATTCGCTGCGCCACCAGCGCGGGAACGAACGCGAAAACAGCGACGGCGACGAATAGGACCGCCGGCCCTATCCCACCTGGAATCGCAGGCGCTCAATCCCCCAGCCCGACTCCGGCGATTTTCTCGCCGCAGGCGGCACACGCCCCCTGCCGCAGGGCGCGCCGACCCAGGCGAAACCCGCGCCGCTCCACCACCAGTTCACCACAGGCCGGACAGAACGTGCTCTCCCCCTCTTCTCCCGGAATATTCCCGGTGTAGACATAGCGCAGCCCGGCCTCCTGCCCGATCCGGCGGGCCTTGCGCAGAGTTGCCGGCGGGGTCGGCGGGGCATCGGTCAGGCGGTAGGTCGGATAAAAGGCCGTCACGTGCCAGGGCGTATCAACCCCCAACTCATCGGCGATAAATGCCGCCATTTTTCGCAGTTCACTCTCCCGGTCGTTGCGGCCGGGAATCAGAAGCGTGGTCACCTCGAGCCAGATCCCCAGCCGTTTGTAGTCGCACAGGGTCTCCAGCACCCCGTTCAGGGTGGCGCCCGCCACCTCGCGATAGAACTCCTCGGAGAATCCCTTCAGGTCGACGTTGGCCCCGTCGAGGTAAGGAGCGATCGCCTCCAGGGCTTCCGAGGTGGTATAGCCGTTGCTCACGAAGATGTTCTTGAGCCCGGCGCGGCGGGCCAGAACCGCCGTATCGTACGCATATTCGAAGAAAATGGTCGGCTCGGTGTAGGTGTAGGCGATGGTGCGGCAGTTGCCTTCCCGGGCGCGGCGCACGATCTCCCCGGGCGCCAGGGGATGGCCGCCGATGGCGTGGGAGGCGCCGCGGGGCAGTTGGGAAATCTGGTAATTCTGGCAGTGCAGGCAGCGGAAGTTGCAGCCCGCGGTCGCCACCGAAAAACTCAACGACCCCGGATAAAAATGGAACAGGGGCTTCTTCTCGATGGGATCGATCCGCTCGGCGATGCTCAGGCCGTAGACCAGCGAATAAAGAATGCCGTCGCGGTTTTCCCGCACCCCGCACAGCCCCCGTTGCCCCTCGGCAATCTGGCAGCGAAACCGGCACAGGCCGCAATGCACCCGCTTGTTGTCCGCAGGCTCCCAGAACATGGCTTTTTTCATGGCGCCTCCCCCGAAGCAATCATAGATGTCGTGGGGGAATTATAGCAGAGCGGCCGGACGAGGTATCGAGATGGGGTGGGCTTAAAACATGAACCGGCGCATGCTGACATTGAGCAGCAGGCCGGTACCGATCATGGTCGTGATCATATTGGTGCCGCCGTAGGAGAAAAGCGGCAGCGGCACCCCGACCACCGGCAGCAGTCCGATGACCATGCCGAGGTTGACCACGATGTGCCAGAACAGCATGGCGACGACCCCGACAGCGAGAAACATGCCGAAACGGTCGGCGGCGCTGCGCGCGATATAGATCCCCCAGATGATGAGAAAGAGATAGAGCATCAGCAACACGAAGCAGCCGGCGAAACCCCACTCTTCGGCGAAGACCGAAAAGGCGAAATCGGTGTGCCGCTCGGGCAGAAAAGAGAGCTGCGACTGGGTTCCCTGCATGTACCCCTTGCCGAAGATGCCGCCGGAGCCGACCGCGATTTTCGACTGGATGATATGATAGCCGCTGCCGAGGGGGTCGCGCTCCGGTTCGAGAAAGGTGCGGATTCTCTCTTTCTGGTAATCATGCAGCAGAAACCACCCGCCGATGGCGCCGATGGTTCCCAGGCCTCCCAGAATCACCAGGGCCGAACGGCGAATTCCGGCAAACAGTACCATCGCCCCGGCGATGAACAAGACCAGCAGGGCCGTGCCCAGATCGGGCTGTTTCATGATCAGAACCACAGGGATCGCCAGCAGCGTAAAAGGCATGGAAAGTTCGCGCAGGGAATAGCCCTGAAAGTGGCCATGCTGGCTGAAATAGCGGGCGAAGGCGATGATGATCACGATCTTCATCACCTCGCTCGGCTGCAGGTTGAAAAAACCGAGATTGAGCCAGCGCGTCGCCCCCATCGAAGTCTTGCCGACCAGCAGCACCGCGACCAGCAGCAGCAGGTTGATCACGTAGCAATGAAATCCGAGGTGCTCCAGGTGGCGATAGTCGAAACAGCAGATGCCGAAAGCGATGAGAACGCCGATCCCGAGCCAGAATATCTGCTTCAGGTAAACCGGGTTCCCGCTGGCCTCCCAACCGGAGGTGGCGCTGAACAGGCTGGCGATACCGATCACGGCGAGAATAAGAACCGTGATCAGCAGGGTCCAGTCGAAATTGAGCAGCAGGCGGCGGTCGAACATGGCGATCAGTCTCCCGTCAGGCCCCGGCGGTGGGTGATTTCTCCGGGGGGCAGGCCGAAATAGGCTTCAAAAACCCGGCGCGCCACCGGGGCGGCCGTGGTACTGCCGTGCTCACCGTGCTCCACCACCACCGCCACGGCGATTTCGGGGTTTTGCGCCGGCGCATAGGCCACGAACAGGGCGTGATCGCGAAAACGATAGGGGGCGACTTTCTCGTTTTTCTCCTTATCGTCATCCTTGCGCCGCACCACCTGGGCCGTCCCGGTCTTGCCGGCGACCCGGATCTCTTCCAGCCGGGTTGCCCACCCCGTCCCGTGGGGCTCGTTCACAACGGCCTCGAGACTGCGCTGAATCAGCGCCAGATTGCCGCTGCCGAAATCGACGGTGTGGAGGATTTCCGGCTGCACCTCCTCGAGAACCTGACCGTTCCAGCCTTCGACCTTTTTGACGATCTGCGGGCGAAGAACGTCACCGCCGTTGGCAACCGCGGCCATCATCGTCACCATTTGCAGCGGAGTGGACAGGACGAAGCCCTGGCCGATGGCGGCGATGACCGTTTCGCCATCGTACCAGGGAGCATTGAAGCGTCTCTTTTTCCAGGCGCGGGTGGGGATCAGCCCCCCCTTTTCTCCCGCCAGCGCAAACCCGAGCCCCTCCCCCATGCCCAGCTCCGTCGCCATCTCCGCCAGCTTGTCGATGCCGAGATCGAGCCCGACTTCATAAAACCAGACATCGCAGCTCTCGCGCATGGCCTTCTTCAGGTCGGTGACGCCATGACCGGTTTTTTTCCAGCAGCGGAATTCACGGTTGCCGAGGGTAATGCTCCCCTGGCAGTCGACCTTGGTGTTGGCGCTGGCCGCCCCCGCCCGCAGGGCCGCCAGGGCGGTAACAATCTTGAAGGTCGAAGCCGGGGGATACTGGCCCTTGATCGCCTTGTTTTGAAGGGGGTGGCGGGGGTTTTGCAGCAGATCGATCCACTCGCTGCCGGTGATGCCGCGAGCGAACATGGCCGGATTGAAACTGGGCCGACTGACGAAAGCCAGAATTTCGCCGCTGCGCACGTCCATGGCGATCACCGCGCCGGCCTGCTCGGTCATGGCCTGCTCCGCCGCCAGTTGCACATCCTGCCGCAGGGTCAGATAGACCTTGTTGCCCGGAACCGGCTCCTGAATCCGCAGAACCCTGAGCTCCTTGCCCTGCACGTCGACTTCCACCAGGCGCTGGCCGTCGACGCCCCGCAGGTAAGACTCGAGGGCCTTCTCCAAGCCGCTCTTGCCAACGAAGTCGCCGGGTCGATAGTCTCCGTAGTCGCCGCTCGCCAGTTCGCGCTCGGTAATTTCGCCCAGGTAACCGAAGATGTGGGCGGCGACATCCTCATGGGGGTAAGAGCGCAAGGGGTGAACGTCGATGAGAACGCCGGGAAGATCGAGGGAGTTCTCCTGCACCCGCTCCAGTTGATCGCGGCTGATGTCGTCGGCCAGCGGCACCGGCCGGTAGAAAGGAAAGCGGCTGCCCGCCTGCCAGCGATCGGCCAGAGCCGCCCCGTCCGCTTCCAGGTAAACGGCCAGACGTTCGAGCAGACGGTTCTTGTCGTCGACGTCCTGACGCATGACCGAGACGCCGAAGGCGGGACGGTTATCGACCAGCAGATTGCCGTCGCGGTCGAATATCGGACCGCGGGGAGCGGCGATCGGCATGTAGCGGATGCGGTTTTTCTCGGACTGCTGCTGGAAGCGTTCGGCGTTGATCACCTGCAGATACCACAGCCGCAACAGGAGCAGCAGAATGATCAGCACCGCCACCAGCGAAAGGAGCAGAAAGCGTTTGGTCAGGTCGGGAGTATCCGACCATCCGGCGTCAAGACTCATAGCGATTGTCGATGTAGCGCAGCCCGGGTATCCGGGCTTGCAGACCCGTATGCCGATCAAGCCGGCGGATCGTCATGAGAAGGGCTAAAGCCACTCCCGAAGTGCTCAACATCTGCAGGGGGATCTGGCGCACGATGACCTGCCAACTGTCGCCGGAATCGGCCAGGATCAGCAGGGTCAGGGCGGTCAGACCGTTGACGAAAAAGGTACCGAGAAAGACCAGCAAGACCAGCAGAAATGAATTTTCCGTGTTCAACCTGCGCTCGGTTCCCTTGACCACGAAAAAAGCGATGAGGAAAACAAAGCCGTGCAATCCGAGCGTCAGGCCGACGAAAACGTCTTTGACCACCCCCATCAACCACGCGATCAGCCCGCCGCGCAGCGGGGTTTCGCTGAGACTCAGATACACGATGAGGATGATGAAGAGATCGGGTTTGGCGTAGGCGGGAACGAAGCGAGGAAAAACCCCGGTCTGCAGAAAGACGGCAAAAAAGCCGACCAAGAGGTAGCACAGCCCCCGCTTCATTGCGGCTCCTCCACCAGCACCAGAACCTCCTCCAGCCGGCTGAAATCGGCCGCGGGGGCCACCTCGACCGTCTGAAACAAGCCATAATCGCCGCGCACCACCCGAATCACCTCGCCCACCAGTAACCCTTTGGGGAAAACTCCGCCGGTTCCCGAGGTCACCACCTGATCGCCGACCTGGATATCCTCCTGGCGCAGGGCAAAATCGAGCAGCAGCGAATCGCCCCGCCCCCGGCACAGGGAACGGGTCCGGGTGCGCTGCACCAAGGTGGCGATCGCCGAAGCGGCATCGGTGATCAGCAGCACCCGCGATTCCCCGGGGCCCGCCTTGATCACCCGGCCGACCACGCCGAGATCGGTCACCACCGGCATCCCCTCGTGCACGCCGCTGCGGGTCCCTTTATCCAATAGCACCGTACGCGCCCAGGTCGACGCATCGAAAGCGATGACCCGGGCGGGCAGCGCAGACAAGGTGATGGCTTCCTTGAATTCGAGAAGCTTGCGCAGCCGCTCGTTGGCCAGGCGCACCTCCTGCAGGTTCTCCACTTCGGCCTGGAGCAGCCGGTTTTTCTCCAGCAGGCGTTGGTTTTCCCGGGCGGTGTCGACCAGCCACAGGTACTGGTCCCACAACTCGACCACCTGCACGAAAATCAGGTCGAAGCCCTTCTGGACGGGGGCCGAAAGGGTCAGTACCGCCTGCTCGAAGAGGCTTGTCTGTTCCCGGCGACGCAGATTGGCGCTGTAGAGCAGCAGCGCCGCCAGAATCAGGACGACCCCCAGAAGAAGGGGGCGGTATTTTCTCAGCAGTTCCCGCAAAGGTCACCTCGGGAAACACAAAAAGGGCCCACCGGGCCCTCCTTGTCGGGACAACATCAAATAAAAGTCGAAAAACGATAACGGGCGGGCAGGATCTGAGCGCCTCAGGAAGTCACCGTCACCCGCTTGAGCAGGTCGAGCTCGTCGAGCACCTTGCCCGAACCGAGAACGACGCAGGAGAGCGGGTCTTCCGCGATCACGACGGGCAGTCCGGTCTCCTCGCGCAGCAGAATGTCGAGGTTGCGCAGGTTGGCGCCGCCGCCGGCGAGAATGATGCCCTTGTCGACAATGTCGGCGGCCAGTTCCGGCGGGGTGCGCTCCAGGGCGATGCGCACCGCCTCGACGATGGCGTTGACCGTCTCGGAGAGCGCTTCGCGGATTTCGCTGGAATCGACCTCGAGGGTCTTGGGAATCCCGCTGACCAGGTCGCGGCCCTTGACTTCCATGGTCTGCACCTGGCCGTCGGGGTCGGGATAGGCGCTGCCGATCTCGATTTTGATCTGCTCGGCGGTACGCTCGCCGATGAGCAGGTTGTATTTGCGTTTGAGGTATTGCACGATCGCTTCATCGATCTTATCGCCGCCCACCCGCACGCTCTTGGCGTAAACGATGCCCGCCAGGGAGATGACCGCCACCTCGGTGGTGCCGCCGCCGATGTCGACGATCATGTTCCCCGAAGCTTCGGTAATCGGCAGCCCGGCGCCGATGGCGGCGGCCATCGGTTCTTCGATCAGATAGACTTCGCGCGCGCCGGCCGATTCGGCCGACTCTTTGACCGCGCGTTTTTCCACCTGGGTGATGCCCGAGGGGACGCAGATCACGATGCGCGGCCGCACCAGGGTTTTGCGATTATGAACCTTCTGAATGAAATAGCGAAGCATCTCCTGGGTGATATCGAAATCGGCGATGACCCCGTCTTTCATCGGACGAATGGCCACGATGCTTCCGGGAGTCCGGCCGAGCATCTTCTTGGCCTCCATGCCCACCGCCAGAACCTTGCGCTGACCGACGCTGTCTTTCTGAACCGCCACGACGGACGGTTCGGAAACCACGATGCCCTTGCCGCGCAGATAAACCAGGGTGTTGGCGGTACCGAGGTCGATGGCCAGATCGTTGGAAAAAAGGCCCAGGATGGAGTTGAAAAGATTGAACATTAGGTTTGGCCGCTCCTTTCACCCGGAAGGGCGCACACCCTTCCAAATCGGCGCTACACTACCAAAATCGCCCCTTTATAGCAAGGTTATAAAATACAAAAAATGATTGCCAGCAGGTAGCGGATGTCATAATATGCTCCCTTATTTTTACCCCGGCAAATCCCCCGAAGGAGACGGATAAAACATGCTCGACCTGATTCGCAGAAAACAGAAGTCAACCATTATCAAGATTGTCTTCTGGACGATCATCGCAGCTTTTGTCGGAACCATTTTCCTGGTTTGGGGAAAAGGGAGCGACCGCGGCCAGGACCCGACCTCGACCGCCGTCACCATCAACGACCAAGAGGTGGCGCTCGACACCTTTCAACGCGCCTACAGCAACCTCTACAACCTCTACCAGAATCTCTACCGCGAGCAGTTCACCCCCGAGATGGAGAAGCGGTTGGGGCTGCGCCAGATGGCGCTGGAGCGGGTCATCGACCAGGCGCTCCTCGCCCAGGAGGCGGAAAAACGCGGCATCGCCGTCTCCAAGGGCGAGGTGATCGACTCCATCGCCGAGATCCCCTCCTTTCAGGACAACGGGGTCTTCAGCAAAGAGCGCTACCTCCAGGTTCTCAATTACCAACGCATCACCCCGGACGAGTTCGAAGCGAGTCAGCGCCGACAGCTCATGATTAACAAGGTGATCGGCGAAATCCAGGAAGACGTTCAGATCTCCGCCGAGGACGTCGCCGACGAATATCGCAGGAACAACGAGGAAGTGAACCTCAATTTCGTGACCTTCGCCGGCCCCCTGTTCGAAGATAGGGTGGAGGTCGCAGAAGACGATCTGGCGGCCTGGTTCGCGGAGCATCAGGAAGAGTTTCGCATTCCCGCCACAGTCGCCCTGCGCTATCTCCGGTTCGAGCCCGCTCGCTACAAGGACGAGATCACCTTCACCAACGAGGAACTCGAACGTTATTACCGCCGCCACCTCGACCAATTCGAGATTCCCGAGCAGGTCGAGGCCTCGCACATCCTGATTCAGGTCTCTTCCGAGGCCGATCGGGAAAAGCGCCGCGAACTGGCCGAAAAAGTCCTGCAGGAGGTCCAATCCGGCAAGGATTTCGCCGATCTCGCCCGCACGTATTCCGACGACCAGGGGACCGCGAAAAATGGCGGAAGTCTCGGCTATTTTCCCCGCGGGGTCATGGTCGGCCCGTTTGAAGAGGCGGCCTTCGCCTTAAAACCGGGTCAGGTCAGCGACATCGTCCAGAGCCCCTTTGGCTTTCACATCATCAAGGTCACCGGCCATATCGAGGCGGGGGTCAAGCCCCTCGAAGACGCCATCGAAGAGGTAAAGGCCGGTTTGCGCGAAGAAAAAGCCCGCCAGCTGGCCATCGAAAAAGCGATGGACGCCTACAACCTCAATCGCAAATCGGGCGATCTCGACGCCGCCGCGACCGCCAACAATCTGAAAGTCAAGGAAACCGGATTTTTCAGCCGGGGCGAAGCCATCGAGGACATCGGGCAGGCGCCCGAGGTCGCGGAAAGCGCCTTTCAGCTTCAGTCCGGGCAACTGGCCAAACCGGTCGTTTTGCCCGAAGGCGTTTTCCTCTTCGCCGTCAAGGAGCGCCGCGAAAGCCGCCTTCCCGAGCTGGCGGATGTGCGCCCCGAAGTTGAAGAAGCCTACCGCCGGCAGCAGGCCGTGATCCTGGCCCGGGAAGCCGCCGAGGCGTTCCTGCAGGAGGTCAAGCAAGGCGCCAAGTTCCCCGATCTGGCTGCGAAAAAAAGCCTCAAGATCGAAGAAACCGGTAATTTCTCTCGCACCTTTGAAACCTTCGTGCCGCGCATCGGCAACAACGAAGCCCTGGCCAAGGCGGCTTTCGCCTTGAGCGAAAAGGGCGAGGTGGCTCCCGAAGTCTACGAGAGCGGCAGCAAGCTGGTCGTCGCGGCCCTGAAAGAGCGCAAAGAGGCCGATATGGCCAAGCTGGACCAGAGCACCCGGGAGCAATTGCGCGCTTCGCTTCAGGCGCAGAAAGAACAGCAGAAACTCGACGACGCGCTGAAGGCCATGCGCGATTCGTCGGTCATTGAAATTGCACCGGCCCTGGCCAACCTGATGGAAAGGTAACGCGATGAAGCTCGTGAAAGAAACCTCTTTTTCCGACCTGAAAATGGTCAATCGCGGCAAAGTCCGCGACATCTACGATCTGGGTGAGCATCTGCTGATCGTGACCTCGGACCGCATTTCGGCCTTCGACGTCATCATGAACGAGGCTATCCCCTGCAAGGGGTATGTTCTGACCCAGATTTCCAAATTCTGGTTCGAAAAAATGACCGACATCATTCCCCACCACATCGTTGCGACCGAGGTCTCGGACTTTCCCGCCGAGACCCACAAATACCGCGACGACCTCGAGGGGCGCAGCATGCTGGTCAAAAAAGCGCGCCCCCTGCCGGTGGAATGTATCGTGCGCGGCTATGTCTCGGGATCGGGCTGGAAAGACTACCGGAAGACCGGGGCCATCTGTGGCATCCCCCTGCCCGCGGGCCTGCGGGAGAGCGACAAGCTGGTCGAGCCGATCTTCACCCCTTCCACCAAAGCCGACCTCGGCGAGCACGACGAGAACATTCCCTTCGCCAAAGCGCAGGAGCTGTGCGGCAAGGAGCTGGCCGACCAGGCCCGCGCGGCCACGCTCAACATCTACCAGCGGGCGCGGGACCTGGCCGCGGCCAAGGGAATCATCATCGCCGACACCAAATTCGAATTCGGCGTGTTCGAGGATCGCCTGATCTGGATCGACGAAGCACTCACCCCCGACTCCTCCCGTTTCTGGCCCAAAGCCGAATACCAGCCGGGCGGGCCGCAACCGAGCTTCGACAAGCAGTTTCTGCGCGACTACCTCGAAACTCTCGATTGGAACAAGCAGGCGCCGGCGCCGGCCCTGCCTCGGGAAATCGTCGAAAAAACCGGCGAGAAATACCTCGAGGCGCTCAAACGCCTGACCGGCATCGAGCCCGGAAAATAACCGAAGCGTGTTGCCTTGACGAAAAACGGCCGGAGACGTTTTCTTCGGCCGTTTTTTTGCCTTGCCCGCCAGAATCCGCCACCGGATTTTTCCCGGGGAAAAGATGATTGTGACCAAAAACCGCGCCGTCCTTTTGCTTCTGAGCGTTTTTTCCGTTCTGGCGGGTTGCACTGCCGCCGGCGACCTGGCCCCTTCGCTGCCTGCAGAAGAACACGCCCAGCGCGCCGAGAACCTGGTCTTTCAGCGGAAAACCGATGAGGCGGCCCGTGAATACCGACAGGCGGTTCTCGCCGCACCAAGCGATACCGGCAACTACCTGCGCCTGGCGGAACTCCACGAGATCGGGGGGGAGCTCTCCCGGGCCGAGTCCGTTCTGAATTCCGCCCTGGAGCAAAGCGCGCCGACCGCCGAGCAACGAATCATCATCCTCCATCGACGCGCCCTGCTGCAGGCACTCAAACTCGGCACCCCCGAAAAAGCATCCCGGTCTCTGGCGCAGATGCCATCCGATTCACTGGCGTACAAAGATACGCAGGGCGCCATCGCTTTGGGACAGGGTCATTGGCACGAGGCGCTGACCCATTTCGCCGCTGCCCGCGAACGGGCCCGCGGCAACGACGATCAGGGCCTGGTCATGTATCATGCCGCCCTCGCCTATTATCGCCTCAGTCAGGAAAGCAACGCCGCCAAGGCCCTCTACCATGCCATCAACCTGGCCGAGAACGCGGCCCTGATCCATGACATCAAACAGTTGTGGAAAAACCTCGACGCCCCTGCTCGCTGATTACCCCATTCTTGACCGGGATCAAGGTCACGAGGGAAATCGCCTGTTAAACTCCCTTTCAAAAGCCATCGGAAAGGAGAACCGACGATGACCCGTGAAAAAACCACCAAGACTCTTGAGGGGGGTGTCCCCCACGATCTGGCCGACCTCGTTGCCTATCAGGACGGGGCGGTCGTCAGCCGCACCCTTCTCCAGGACGAAACCGGCACCTTGACCGTTTTCAGTTTTGCCGAAGGCGAGGCGCTCTCCGAGCACACCGTACCCTTCAATGCCTTCATCCAGATCCTCGATGGCGAAGCCGAAATCACCGTAGGAGGCACCCCGGCCCGGGTCAAAGCGGGAGAAATCATTCTCATGCCCGGTCACATCGCCCACCGGGTGAAAGCGGTCAAACGCTTCAAGATGCTGCTGACCATGTTCAAAACCCCGCAGAATTCCTGACCAGTTCATAAAAACTCCCCGGCCCGGGCGGCGAACGGCGAAGCATTGCCCAACCCGTGGCAGCTGTGCTATAAGAACCGGATTCAAATTCCACGGGCCGGGGAGAGCGACTGCATGCTCGAAAAATTCTTTCATCTCCACAGCCGCGGCAGCAGCCTGCGCACCGAGGCGATCGCGGGGGCGACTACTTTTCTGACTGCCGCCTATATCGTTTTCGTCAACCCGGCCATCCTGTCCCAGGCCGGCATGGACCAGGGGGCGCTGACCACCGTCACCTGCCTGGTCGCCGGGCTTGCCACCCTGCTGATCGCCCTGTGGGCCAACGTTCCCCTGATGATGGCTCCGGGGATGGGGCTGAACGCCTTCTTCGCCTACACCCTGGTCATCGGCCAGGGTCTACCTTGGCAGACCGCACTCGGGGTGGTCTTTCTCTCGGGCGTGTTCTTCCTGGCTCTGACCCTGATCGGGGTGCGCGAACGCCTGGTCAACGCCATTCCCACCTCCCTGCGGATGGCAACTTCGGTCGGCATCGGCCTTTTCATTTCGTTCATCGGCATGCAGAACCTGGGGCTCGTGGTCCGCAGCGAAGCGGTGCTGGTGCAACTGGGCGAATTGACCTCCGAGGTTCTTCTCGGTATGGCCGGACTGCTGCTGGTGGCGATTCTCGAACGCCTGCGGGTGCGCGGCTCGATTCTCCTGGCGATTCTGGCCACTGCCGGCGCCGGGATGATTCTCGGACTGACCCCCTTCCCTTCCAGCCTGGTGGCAGCGCCGCCTTCCATCGCTCCCCTCGCCTTCTCCCTCGACATTGTCGGAGCGCTGAAGATCTCGCTCTGGGCCAGCATTTTCTCCTTTATGTTCGTCGATCTGTTCGACAGCCTCGGCACCATGCTCGCCGTCTGCCGCGAGGCCGGGCTGGCCGACCGCGAGGGCAAGATCCCGGGTCTTTCGCGCATGCTCACCGCCGACGCCGTGGCGACCGTGGGTGGGTCGCTTCTGGGCACCAGCACCACCACCGCCTATATCGAATCGGCCAGCGGCGTCGCCGACGGCGGGCGCACCGGCCTGTCCTCGGTCTTTACCGCCCTGCTCTTTCTGCTCGCCTCCCTCTTCACCCCGGTCATCGCCGCGGTTCCCGCGTACGCCACCGCTCCGGCCCTGATCACCGTCGGCATCTTCATGATGCGCGGCATCGGCCAGATCGACTTTTACGATTTCGAGGAAGGGCTACCGGCCTTCCTGACCCTGGTTCTGATGCCTCTGACCTACTCGATCGCGACCGGACTCGCTTTCGGCTTCGTGTCTTTCGTCGGTCTGAAAATCTGCCTGGGCAAAATCAGAAATTGCGATCCCTTTCTCCTCGCCGCCGCGGTCCTCTCCCTGATCAGCCTGATGGTCTGATTTCGCCGTTCCTCTCCGGGCGCAAAGAAAATTTCCCCCGCGATTGCAATCGTAGAATCAGGCTCTATCCTTATCCTTAATGAAAACCGCTCCCGCTTCTGGAGGGCAGCGCACCCGTTGGAATCCTGACGTCCGTTTGTTTGCAATCAGGGAGGTTCTATGAAACGTTGGTCTGTCTCCAGCAATCCCATCGGTCTGCTCGTCGCATTGCTCATCACCTTTTTCGCCGTTCCCGCAACACCCTGTCCCGCCGCCGAAGTCCTGTTCAAATCTGACAGCATCCTTCGCTATTTCGAACGCGACCTGGCCGACGGCAGCGACGACAACAAGGCGGCCCCCGGCTATGAGTACCTGCAGATCGATGCCGGCAACCTGAGTGAAAAAGGGCTGTCCTTCCACATCTACGGCTGGGGCCGTTACGACTTCGCCGGCGATGATGTCTTCGAAGACGATACCGCCGGCGAACTCCTCTACGGCTACCTGCAATACACCCACGACTTCAACAATCTCGCGCTGCGCGCCGGGCGTTTCTACGCCTTCGAGGGCGTCGCCAACGAAGCGGTGGACGGTGTCAGTCTGCGCAGCGATATCACCCCCTGGTTCACCCTCTCCGCTTACGGCGGACAGCCGGTAGCGCTCGATTCCTCCAACGGCCGCAGCGGAGACTCGATCGCGGGGGGACGCCTGTCCCATCACCTCGGCAGCCTCTACGACATCGGCGTCTCCTACAAGAACGTCCGCAACGACAGCACAACCGCGGAAGAGTTTGCCGGCGTCGATTTCTCGCTGTTCCTGCCCGCCAACATCTCTTTGCTCGGTTTTTCCAGCTACAACCTCGATTCCGAGGGCTGGGGCGAGCATTCGTATGAAGCCCGCTGGTATGCCGGGAGCGTGCTGGTGCGCCCCTATTACCAGTTGTTCAATTTCGGCGACTACTTCACCGACGAAAAAACCACCCCGGCGCTGTTTCGCATTCAGAGCAATCGCAACGATGAAGAGCTGACGGTCTTCGGCGGCGACATCACCTGGCAGCCTTCCGCGACCTGGGATCTGGGTGCGAAAATCAAGTCGTTGTCCTACGATGAGCGCGACGACGATGCGATTTATTACGCGGCGCTGGCGACCTGGCACGGCGAGGAAACCTCCCAGGCAGGTGGGGAGTTCGGCATCAGCGACGGCGATTCCGATCCCACCTCCTTCTGGCTCGCCCGCGCGTTCTTTTACTGGGATTCCATGTCGGGCTGGCTGAAACCGGCATTCATTACCGGTGATGTGGTCTATGCCCGCTACGACAAGAGCGTTTTCGGCGAGGACAGCTCGCTGTTCGCCTCCCTCGGGGCAGGGCGCAGGTTTTTCGGCGATGCACTGACGTTGAAAATTTCCGGTGACTACAGCTCGGACCCCTTTTTCGACGAGGATATTCGCGGGATGCTCTTTGCCACCTACCTGTTCCAGAATCAATAAACCCGGCCGACAGCGCCGTTTCCTGTAACGGAGAGACCTATGATGTCTGAGAAGCTTTGCAAATCGCTGGTGCTGCTGACCCTTGCGCTGCTGTCGCTGGCCGCCTGCTCGGCCCTCAAATCGAATTATTCCCTGCCCCAGAGCCACCCGGAAACTCTGACCGCGGGCGAAAATCCGACCTGCACCGATTGCCACGAAGCCAGGGGCGACAAAATCGCCTACCAGCGCTTCAACCATACCCCCTTCTTTACCGAAAACCATAACAAGGAAGCCTACCAGGCCGAGGCCGTCTGCAGCATGTGTCACGCCACCAGTTTCTGCAACGACTGCCATGCGACCCGGGTCGAACTCAAGCCCTCGATCAAGAACCAGCCGGAGAATTACCGCCGCATGCCCCACCGCGGCGACTACCTGACCCGGCACCGGTTCGACGCGCGCCTCGACCCGACCTCCTGTTTCCGCTGTCATGGCAACCCGAAAACCGCCATATCCTGCGTACCTTGTCACGGATAACCGATCTCTTTTCAGAGGGGAGACGATTTATGGTATTGCGCTTAATAGCCTTGACAGCCTTTTGTGGCGTTCTCATGCTCCTCGGCGGGTGTTCCGATCATAACTCCGATGCTGCGCTTCCCGACGAGGCCCATCCCGCCAATTTCATCCAACTCCATGCCGCAGAAGCTGCGGCTGATTTGCAAAGTTGTTCCGCATGTCATGGTGTGGCCTTCGAAGGTGTCGGCAATGCTCCCAGCTGCTTTCTTTGCCATCTTGACGGCCCCCCCTTCCGGATTCACCCGGCAAACTGGATCAATGTCGTCAGTGCCCATCAAAACTTTGCCGAGCAACTCAACTGGACAACCTGCGCAGCGACGGCCTGCCATGGGGCTGACCTGGGCGGGGGCCTCTTCGGCCCGACCTGTTTTCAAACCATCGGCTGCCATGCGAATACCGGAGGTGACCCCCCGGCTCCGGCCAGCCATGTCGCCAATTATCCCCTCCCGGCCAATCACGGACCCGACGCCAAGCCCAATCAGTTCTTGTGCTTCAACTGCCACGGCCGACCGTTGAACACCTTTGACGGAGGCTTTATATCCGCCCCGAATATCCTGAACAATACCGATTTTCTCGGCAACCCCGTGCAGGGCAGCTGCGCGGGTTGCCACCCGAGCGCCCAGGCCCACCCCACCAACTGGCAGGGGGGCAATGACTCGACCCCCGCTTATGTTTCCAGCCATCGCGGTATCGATATCACGACCCAGGGCGTCAGTTGCACCCTGTGCCACAATACGACCGGGCCCGGACCAGGATCATTCCCCGGTGCACCCAGCTGCTTCAGCAGCGATCACACCAACGCCAACAACATCACCTCGGTGTGCCATCCCAATGGCCCTCTTACCGCCCCTCATCCGGTCGACGGCTCTTTCCGGGCGGCCTCGACCCACGGAGTTATGGCCAAAGCAGACCTCACCTTCTGCCAGGGGTGCCACGGCGAGGCCGGTGGGCCGGGTTCCAGCCCGCGCTTCAATCTTCCGATCGGCAACCTGGTCAATGGCTGCGAAGATTGTCATGATGTCGGGTATGCTCATCCGACCAACTGGGCCGGGCCCAACACCACCTTCCATTACAATTCGGCCAGCATTCAGACCGCCTGCACTCTGTGCCACGGCGTCGCCCTTGACGGTGTCGGCGGCGTGGGGATCAGCTGTCTCGGCTGTCACGCCGAAACCGCGACCTTCGCTCTCGACTGTGCCTTCTGCCATGGGTTCCCCCCTGACGGCAGCGCCGATCTGATCGTGACCGACCTGGGCGGCATCGGAGTTGCCCACGGCATCGTTGCAACCATTGGCGGCCACGACCAATGCGCAACCTGCCACGGCGTCAAAAATTCCACCACCGGCACCAGTGGTCATTTATCTCCCAATGCCAATTACAGCCTGTTCGATCGAGATAACAACGTCAACGGCGACCACTGGAACGGCCAGATCAACATGAACGGTCCATCGCCCACGACCGGTGTCGGCTACAACGCAACCAACTTCGGTTGCGACAATGCCGCCTGCCACGGCAATAACGTCGCACATCAACTGTCCGATTCGGGTCTGACCGTGGCTTTCGGCGATTACGGCAGCGGCAGCGGTGGCGGGTCCGCACCCCACCCCCTGGATGGCTCTTATCTCGCCGGCTCGGCGCATGGGCCCGACGCCAAGGCAGACCTGACCAACTGCCAGGCCTGCCACGGCCAGAATACGACCACCAACCCCCGCTTCAACATCGGCATCAATGCCGCCGGCGGCAATGGCTGTGAAGGGTGCCACAATAACAACACGGCCCACCCCGCAATCGGGGGGCAAGACAATATTCAGTGGTATGACATCAACTTCAGGCATCACAATGCCGGCAACATGACTGTGGCCTGCGGCCAGTGCCATCCCGGCCTCGGCGGCAACGGAACAGTCGGCCCGGCCTGCACCTTCTGCCATGTGTCCAACCCGACCCTCGCCACAACGGGCTGCACATCCTGCCACGGGACACCGCCCAATGGATCAACGGCACCGAATCGCTCAAGGGACCATAATGTTGGGGCCCACCGTCTCAGCTGCACCATCTGCCACACCGACAACGGCCCGGGCTCCGGCAACCACTTTACCCGACCGGCAACGGCCCAGGCCTATTCGAGAGCCAATATTCTTACCGTTCCTGCTACAACGGGCACAATCACAATGGTGATGACGCAGGGCGCGACCACGACAACCTGCACAGGCACCTGCCATGGCGAAAATCATGGGTCAACCGGAAGAACCTGGTAGTTTTATCGCCTCGAGAAAAGGGGTCGGTTATAACCGGCCCCTTTTTTTCTTATTTCACGTTTCTCGCTCAGCAGCAAATTAACTATTACAAACCATTATCTCCTTTAGACCAAACCTGTTTTATGGCATAATTCCCGAAATTATTTACTAATTTGTGACGTGTGACGCGATTCCGTAAGTCCTTTTGCCTTGGCCAAAAAAGCAGACGTGGCCCTACGGCCAGACCAAAAGATGAAGTCGCTTCTTTTTTTCTTCGATTTTCAGGGCTTTACCGTCAGACGGACGGATTGAGAATTTTTTTCTAGGGGGTCCAATGATTCCGGCACATAGCCGCAAATGCGTCGGCACATCCCTGACATTTATTGTTCTGTTGCTCTTTGCCTCAGTTCCTGCTGCTCATTCGGCGGAGTTTCAACTCTCATCCGAAACGATCCTGCAATCCTTCCAACGCGATCTCCCGGGCAAAAAAGATCGAGACGTTCTGCCGATTTACGAATACCTCCAGGTCGACTACGGCCAAAGCAAAGACGCCGCTCTCTCCTTCCATGGTTACGGCTGGATGCGCGCCAACCTCGGCGATGATTTTTTCGACGACACGACCGCAGGGGAGCTTTTGTACGGCTACCTCGAATACGAACCGGCTTCCCGCGACTTTCTCGTGCGCGCGGGACGGTTCCTGGTTTTTGAAGGCGTTTCCAACGAGACCGTCGACGGGGTCTACGGACGAGCTGACCTGCCGGCCAATTTCGCCGTTTCGGGCTATGCGGGGCAACCGGCGTCCCTCGACGATGTCAACGGCCGTGCCGGCGACTATATCGTCGGCGGGCGGGTTTCCCGGGGTCGCCTCGGTCGCTACGAAGCCGGCCTCTCATTCAAAGCGCTGGCCAACGACGGCGGCGGCGATGAACGGTTCGGCGGCTTCGATCTGTCCGTCTACCTCCCCTGGCGGACCTCTCTGCAGGGTGCCTCGACCTACAATTTCGACACCAGCGGCTGGGCGGAGCATTTTTACGAATTGCGCGTACCCCTCGGCCCGGTCGAGGTTCGTCCCTTCTACCAGAAATTCAACTATGACGATTTCTTCGTGGCGGAAGACAGCGCATCATTTCCCTTTCGCTTTCTGGCGGGAACCGGCAACTCCATCGAAATTTTCGGCGCCGAAGCCTTTGTCTTTCTCACCGAACGGGTCGAACTCGCCGGCCGGGCCAAGCACTACCAGTACGACGAACGCTTTGACGATGCCGACTATTATTCCCTGATCGCCACCTGGAAAATCCAGATCCTGAGTCAGGTGGGCGTTGAGCTCGGGCGCATGGACGGTGCCGAAGAGGAAAACCAGTACACCCTTGCCCGCGCCTTCTTTTACTGGGATCTGCGCCAGTGGTTCGTCACCGCCGATACGGTCTGGATCGATTACGACCAGCCCATCTTCCAGGAGGACAATTCCCTCTTCGCATCTCTCGGCTTCGGCCGCAGTTTCCTGAACCAACGACTGAAGCTGAAATTCTCCTTCGACTTCAGCGACGACCCTTATCTCGACAGCAATTACCGCACGACCCTGGTGGCTCACTACCGCTACGACCGGTGATGGGTCGATTGCCGGGAACAACGACCTCCCCGGGTCTCGGAGTTTCGATCAATGAACAGGCAGACGATTTTTTGGCTTTTCGCCCTTGCCGCCATCGCCGGGCTGCTTATTTCCTGCGCCGCGCGCAACGGCTACAAGTTGCCGCAAGCGCATCCCCCCATCTACGAAATGGGCGAAAGGCGGGTTTACTGCGTGCGGTGCCACGGCTACGACAACCAGGAACTGGTTTACGAGCGCTACAACCACACCCCTTTCTTCACCGACAACCACCGTCTGGTCACCTATCAGGACGAAGAGGTGTGCGCCATTTGCCATGACCAGAGTTTCTGCAATAATTGCCATGCGACCCGGGTCGAGTTGCGACCCTCCCTGAAGAATCAGACGGAGAACTTTCGCCGGACGCAGCATCGGGGCGACTACCTTTCGCGCCACCGCATCGACGGGCGCATCGACCCGACCTCCTGCATCCGGTGTCATGGAAACCCCAAAGGGGCACAGACCTGCAGGCCCTGTCACGGTTGAATGGGGCAAAGACCAATATGGAGATCTCAAAAAAAAGTCAACTGAGGTTCCTCTTGCTGGGGCTGTTCCTGTTGCTCGCCGCGTGCGGCGGCGGTGGCGGCGGCAGCGAGGATGCACCCACCACGCGCAATGCCCATGAGCCGGGCTGGAGAATCAACCATAGTGCCACGGCCCGCATTGCCCAGGCCAAGAATGATTTCTCGGAATGCCAGGTTTGTCATCGGGCTGATTTCAAGGGCGGCGACGGAGTCCCCAGCTGTTTCGAATGCCATACCGAAGGTCAACCTTTTTCCAATTTCCACCCCAAGCAACCTGGTTTTGAGCATCTCAACTGGGCCCACCCGCTCAACCACGGACGTGCCGCGAAGCTCACCCTTCTCAACTGCCAAGGCTGCCATGGCGAACCCGGCGGCCCCGGCAGCAATCCACGCTTCAACGTGACCCTGAGAAGCCTCGAGGGCGGTTGCGAGAGTCTTACCTGCCACGGGGACAAAAGCAATCTTTACACCGATCTGGTCAGCGTCCCTCCGATTGAGTTGATCGATGAGGTCGCCCATCCCGTCAATGCGGCTCATCCCGGCTCAAGTGCGCCGGACAATTTCTGGTGGTTCGGGCAGCAGCTCGAATTCGAGGATGGCACTCAAGCCAATCTCGGCCATTGGGATGTACAGGACAACATGCAGGCATGCACCCTGTGTCACGGCCTCCAGGGCCTAGGCGGCAGCGGGCCTTCCTGTCTGGAATGCCATGTGAGCAATCCATTCTCAAACCCATCCGGGTGTGTTTCCTGCCACGGACAGCCCCCCATGCCCTTTGGAGAGAGCAAAGTTACCCAATATATTGCCCAGGAGGGAAGAACACCCCAATCGTTCAGAGTCGACTTCTTCAGTCTGATTGGGGCCGGCTACCATCTTGGGTTCAACCACCGCAATGAAAATGAATATGCGGCATGCTCGGCCTGTCACTTTGACGACCCGACGTTTGTACCGCCCGATCCTCTGGAAGACCCAGAGGGTTTTCAAGATTTCGTCGATGACCCGAATCGCATCGTCAATCGCCACCACAATCTTATTGGCACACCGATTCCCGCCAATACCGTAGCGCCCTATGCCCCCTTCAACCAACCAGGCAGGCCTTATTTCTGTGATGCCTGCCACCAAGACACCTTGGTGAACGGCGTCTTCGAATTTGAACTCCCGCCCCAAACTCCCGAAGGCGAAACGGATTGTGCGTTCTGTCACTTCGTCCAGCCCTGACCTCCCTATATCGGGTTGACAAATCCTGTTCATAACAAACCAGGCCAGCTTTCTCGCGAAGGCTGGCCTGGTTTGTTTTCGACGGACAGTTCCGGAGGCCAATGACTTGCATTCAGATCATCTCAAAATCGACTGCCCGGTCTTAGCCCTATCGTCATCCAACCAGTCAGCGGCTGAGCAAAATCACACCTCTCTCAGAAGCATCCCCGGCATCCACCAAGGCCAGACAATCGACCCGGGGATGATCGAATTCCAGTCGCGCGCAGGCCAACACCATACTCACGACCAAAGCCGCCGCGCCGGTATCGCCCAGAGCCGGATGCAGTTGCAGCTCTTCCGGGGCGCCGCGCTCAGGTTCTCCACCCGCCCCTTGCGGTTTGGCGGGAGGCCAGTGGCGACATTTCACCTGGTGCCATTCGAGACAATCGCCCTTCTCCCCGCCTCGGGCAAAAACCACGGCATCCACCGCCTTTGCGGCCAACCCCGCTTGCTGCAGAGTCTCGCCGATGGCGCGCACAAGACCCGTCATGGGCTTTTCATCCGCCAGGCCGGCATGGGGTTCGGCGGCCCGGCCGACGCCCCGCAGCCAAGCCAGCCGCGGGCGTTTCGCCGAACTCGACTGCAACAGCACAAACGCCGCCGCCTCCCCGGGAATCCCCCCTTCGGAATCTGAGGTGGTCGCAGCGCGGCCGGCGCAAACCAATTCGGCACAGGTCAGCTCATCCACGAGAGAATCGACCGCGCCCAGCAGGATGGCATCCCATTGGCCCGCGCCGAGTTGTTGGCAGGCATCTCCGAAGGGCTCGGCCAAAGTCTGATCGTTTCTGATCCACCGAAAGGTGGCGCAAGAAAGCCGCGGGTGACGGCGGCGCAAATCCTCCTCCCAGCGTTCGCATTGCACCATCGCGCCGCGGGGAGTCTGCGCGGAGGGAAGTCCGATCATCACCAGCAGCGAGGATTCTTCGGGCAATTCATCCAGGCGGGGAAGCACACCGGCGAGGGCTCCCGCGACCAGGGCGGCCATGCGAACGGACGGATCATCGACGCCCGCAAGCTCGCTCACCGCGGCGGTGAGCAATGGGCTCTCCCCCTCCTGGTCATGGGGCAAGGGGGCGGTCAAGCTCGGATGGGGACGAGCGCCGCAGAGGGGTGCAGCGACGGCCCCCAGCAGGGCAAAGGGTTGATCGCCGGCCAGACAGAACAGACCCGTGGCGCTGATGCAGATATCCCTGGTCTGGCCCTCCGCCCCTTTACCCGCAAGTTTGGCGTTCCCCGCCGGGGCGCGAAAATGTTCAGATGCGGTTCTCATACGCCGGCGGGCTCCGGAAATCGACCGGCGGGCTCTTCGGTCGCATCCCTCAGAACCGCCCATCCCTTTTTCGTCTCACTGAGCCGCCAGGGGACGGCCGCCCGCCAGACCAGCGCCAGTTGCCGCCGGTGACAATCGACCAGCAGGGTGTCGCAGACCGGGTTCAGCGGTCGCACTCGCTGCCCGAAAACCAGTCGCAAGGCGGGTTGCACGATCGGAAGGTGCAGCATGATGCCCTGCTCCCCCCCATCGGCCACAAGCCCCTTGAGCAGCAGACTCTCGCCCCCGGCGAAGGGGGCGGGAAATCGCTGATCGAGCGGTGCGGCGTTCCAGAGATCGGCCGGGGGATTGGCCCCGAAGGGAGAGCCGCCGGAAAGGAGGGCTTTTTCTTCGACCTCGGCAAAATTTTTCAAGCGCGGTTCCCACAGACACGCAAGGGGCCCGAAACCGGCGGGAGGCACCCGCTGGGCCGGCGAAGTGATGAAGTGCGGCGCCACCTCGATCTGGGGCAGCGCCAGTCGGCCGATGCGCCACCCCTTCGCGCTGAACCCCTTGCCCACGGGATTGGGGGCATAGAGTTTTTCCGGATGATTGGGATCGGCGCCGCCGTAGGCGTTTTCATAAATGATCGGGACCGGCTCCAGGTGCGCGGGTTTTCCCGGCGAGGCGCCCAGAAGTCCGCTGTTCCAGATGCGCGGGCCGAAAATTCGCAAGGTCTTCTCCCAGAAGGAATCGTCGCCGCAGCGAAGTCCCGCCGACACTTCGGCCACCGCGCGCCCCTGGCCGGGCGCCTGCGCCGTTGCGTGCAGCAGAATTTCGCCGCCCTGTTTATAGGGGACGGTCTCGCAGGCCGCGGCCAGACTCGATTGTCCCGGTTTTCCGCGATAACGGTCGGTTTCTTCCAGAGGGAGCGGCTGGTCGAGGGGCTGGAGCCGTCCCTGCCCGTCGAAGGAAAATCCCGCCTTGAAAACGATGGTCAGCTGGTGGCCGCCGGTGCATCCCCAGCCGGGATAGATACCCGCAGACCATCCCGTGCGATTGTCGAGGTCGAGCATGACTCAAAAATCATCCTTTTTCTTGAAGGCTGACTCAAGCTCCTTGAGGCCTCGGGTCTGGGCCTCCAACCAGGTCCGGTCGGTGAAACCCAAAGGCCGCTTGAGCGTCAGCGCCAGAAGATCGAGCAGATCCGCACGCAGGCGACCGGATTTGCTCGCAAGCAGCCCGCGCAGCCCCGCGGAACTCAACCGTTGTCCGCAAAGGGATCTTTCCCCTTCCGCCCAGTCGGTCATCCGGGCCTGCCACCAGGTGCGGGCGGCCGCCGTATCGGGCATGGTCTCCCCCCCGGCCGGTGCCGCGCGTTCCTCGCCGGCAAGCCGAAGACGCGGCTGGCGCGCTAAATGCACCCCGGTCAATCGCTGCCAGGCCAGGGCGGCGGGCTCCATGGTTTCAGCTCGCGAAAGAGATTCGAGCAGATCGGCAATCGCCGCGCGCGAACCGTGCAGAGCGAGAAGATTCCAGACGCCCTGAGCGTTTCTCGCAAAAGCGCGGCGCAGCACCGGAAAAAATCGGGAATCGCCATGGAGGGCCGCCAGTCGCAGAAGGTTTGCCTGGGCCTGGGGATCGCTCGTCAACTCGATCGCCCTGAGGAGAATCCGCGCAAGCTCGGGGTCGCCGCGCAGCAACCCGCCTCTGAGGGCGGCGGCCAGGACCCCGGGCGAGGTTGGGGGGGCGCTGGTTGCGTCGAGCAGCCGGCGATACGCCGAGCGGAAGAGATCCAACCCGATTTCGGGACGGTCGGCGGCGTAATTGTAGGCAGCCTCCTGCAGCGCCGGGTCGGCGCTCTGCAGTTCAGCCAGGTTGAGCAATGGCGCGGGGATCTTCACCCCCTGAGCGCGCCAGAGATGAAACAGGCTGGGGCGTGCCTTTGGGTTTTCCCGAAAGAGAGTCAGGGCGTCTTGCGGTTCATCTGCGGGGGGAAACAAGGCAAGCGCGGCAAACGCCCCCTCCCGGCGGGGGCCCTCCTCCTTCAGCCAGACAAGAGCCTGCCGGCGAGAGCGTTCTGCCCGAGCCGAATCCATCGCACTAAGACCCGCGGCCAACCAAACGAAGGCATCCGCAGCCTTTAACGGTTCGGGCCATTCGGTCTGGCAGCGGGCAAGAACATGCAAATGCAGCCGCAACCGCCGCTCGAGGCGCACAAGGTTTGCGGCGTCGCCCTCGGGACGGTCGAGCAGGCCCTGGCGTTGTCGAAAGAGCAGCGCGGCCGAATCGAAATGCGTCTGTGCCAAAGGGACGTTCAAGAAAGAGGTTCCTGTGATTGGGGAAGAAACGACCGTCAGAAGCTCAAGCCAATCGAGACCGACGCGGCCCAGCTAGTCCATTCTGCTCCGTTGAACTTGGTCGTCCCGACATTGTTTTCTCCAGAGGGGATGCCCAGATTGACCCGGTTGAAATAGGTCTGGTCGATACCCTCATCATCCGCTTCCCAGTCGCGGTAAAGAGCCGTGCCGCCGAAATGCCAGTTGGGCCGGAAATAATAGCGGAAACCTCCCTGCACGGTGAATCCATCCCCCTCGGCCTCATGCTCGAAGCTGACCGGATGCTCGAAATCGCCTCTGAGGTTCCAGTCCGCTTCCGCATCGTACCAGAGCCAATGGTAGCTGCCGTCAACATAGACTGCCCATCGTTCCCGTTGCAACGAATCGCGATTGACGTATTCGACCTTCAGACCCAGCAAAGGGCCATCCCACTGAGCATTATAATTACTGTCAAGCCCGCGAATGCGTGTCCCCACAGGGGGGGCCCGGTCATCGTCGGAAACCACCTGCTTGCCGTCTTCGATATCGAAAGACTGCTCGTTGTGCGAGAAGCCGACATAAGGGGTCCAGGCCCAATAGTCGTTCCATGCGAGCTTTTTCTGCATCTGCACCCCCGCCCTCACTTCGGCGTCCCAGGCATAACCGCTGTCGGTCTCGGAAATGGATCGGGAAAACTCGGCCTGGCGATTATCCTCGTCGTAATCCGAATCTCTGACTTCACCGTCGAAAACGGCGCCGTAGTCGAGGGCCAAATGCGCGTAGGGCGTCATCCACCCCCGTTCGGCAACGGAACCAATCCATTCCAAGCGGCCTCCGATCATGGCCAGGCGGACATCATCCCAGTCGAGATCCGAAAGAATGTTCGGATTCTGCCCCGAGTTGTCGCCGGCAATGGTCCACTGCAGGTCGTCCTGCCGGTAACCGGTATCGAGCGAACAGCGAAATGTGCCTGCCTGAGCGCACAGGGGACAGGCAAGAAGGCAGATTACGGCCAAGGACAATAATAGAGATTTCATTCCAGTCAATCCTTTACCAATGGGGGTCATGAGGTGGTTTACGGGATGGGATCAGCTCTTTGCGGATCAGGCGTGTGACTTCTTCCGTCCCAGCTTTACATACAGAGTTTCCTGCTCTTCAGTTGACAATGGAGCCGAAATTGCGGATGCGCTTGACCTTGAGCTCGTGAAAGGGCGCCACCTCGCGCTCGACCCAGAAGCGCGGCGGGTATTCAGCCCGAAAGGGTCGCTCGGTTTTCGTCCACTGAAGCCATTCGTCAATCGTCTTCAAAATCGCCGCGTTTTTCCACAACGGCCCAGTTCTGCGATTTAATTCTGGCTTCTTCTTCCTTGAGTTTCTGCTGTCGATTCCGCAGCGCTTTTTTGCCCGGATGGTCCTTGAAGCGCAGTTTCGGCACGGGGTGGCGCTGCTGTTCATCGGGCGGCAGCAGCGTTGGCGGGATGATCCCCGCCTCGACCAGTTCGGCGTCGCTCAGGCTCCAGGGCGGTTTGCCGTTCCATTTCGCCAACTCTTCGGGATGCTCCATGTAGTAGTTGGAATCGAGCTGGGGATTCTGGGAAACAATCGCTTTCCACTGCTCGTACGGGTCGATGAAACCGGGCTCTTCGCTGAGCGCTTCCCACTCTTCGCGGCTCCCCCAACCCTTGGTGCGGTTGGGGTAATCCTGCAGCCAGGCGACGTCGGGCAGAGGTTTGGTCTTGTCCATGTATTGGGCGAGGAAGGACCAGTAGCCGAGGAGGAAATCGACGCTACCAACCGATTCCTCCAAGAGCATGGGGCCGTATTGAGGGTGGACCATCCAGAGCATGTGACAGGGCGCGCCGGCACTACGCACGTTGCGCGAAATGCGCCCTTCGCATTCGACGAATGGAATTTCCAACGGCGATTGTCTGAAAATCGAGGCGGGTAAAATGTTGACGCCCTTTTCCCGGTCATAAATGACAAACTGCTTTGGTTTGGTGCGTCGCAGTTTCAGGTGCGCCCAAAGGGCAAAAACTATCGAAGAAAGACCAGTAAAAAGCGCCCAAGTTTCATCTATTGCTGTCCACGCAATTAGAAGACCGCCTCCCCATACGTAAATTAAAATTACAGGGAGAAATAGCAGATACTTTTTGTCACCCATTGAGGTTTCGACATACTCCCTGTCATCCATGCGATGAGCCAGCGCGATGAACGGTCGCAGGGGGACTTTGGGCAAGGGGATGCCATGAGCTTTGAACGTTCGTTTAAAGTGTTTTGCCTGAACTTCGTTCATTGTGGAAACAGCTTTCAGTAGCTAATACGCCTGGTGTCGGTTCCGCGCGGCGGCTCGGTCGTGGTTTCAACTTCGATCCACTCGCCCTCACCGCTTTGAGGGTTGGGCAGCCAGACGTCGCCGTTGCCGTAGAGGTCCATGCGCACGCGGGCTTTGAGCTGAGCGACGCTGTGCTTCGCGCTGACGGGCCAATAGAGGCGCACGGTGCGCGGGCCGCTGCCGGTGGCGGTGAAGGTCTCGATGCTCTGATAGTGGATAGCGCCATCTTCCCACAGTTCGATGAAGAGCAACGATTTCTCTTCGATGAAGTGGGGGATGTGGACGTTAATCTCGGCGATGCGCCTCGCATCGGGGTGATGATTGACCTGCAAGGCAATTCGGGGACGATAGATGGCGTCGGCCAGAGCGTGGTAGCTCTCGCGCGGGTGCTTGCGCCAGCTAGCGAAGCGATCAAGAGGTTCCTGGTCGTTGGCGTGGCGGCTCATCTGGCCGGTGGCTGTTGTCGTCTCGGGATCATAGCCGCCGAAGCGCTGTGAGCTGTCGGCGAGCAGATGCCAATTGGTGAAGGGCTCGCCGATCCGGCCGATGGCCTGGGGCGGCTGGTCGTCGTGCTTGAGAAGCAGGGTTCCGTCTTTGTCCAGTGCAAAGCGGCGCCGGCGAAGACGCTCCCGAGGCCGATCCACAGCAAGGGGCCGCCGGCCCATAATTCCTATGCAGTTTTCAAAGAGAGGTGTGTCGCGATGGCCGGCTCGTCACTTGGACGGCCGCTTATTCGTCAATCGTCTTCAAAATCTCCGCGCTTTTCCATCACGGCCCAGTTCTGCAATTTGATCCTGGCGTCTTCTTCTTTGCGTTGTTTTTGCCGTTTCCTGAGCGCCGTGGTGCCGGGATGTTCTTTGAAGTGGCGTTTCAGCTCGGGGTAGCGTTGTTGTTCGTCGGGCGGCAACAGCGTTGGCGGAATGATCCCCGCCTCGACCAGTTCGGCGCCGCTTAAGCTCCAGGGCGGTTTGCCGTTCCACTGCGCAAGCTCTTCGGGGTGCTCCATGTAGTAGTTGGAATCGAGCTGGGGGTTTTGCGCGACGATGGCTTTCCACTGCTCGTAGGGGTCGATGAAGCCGGGCTCTTCGCTGAGCGCCTCCCACTCTTCACGCGTACCCCAGCCTCTGGTGCGATTGGGGTAGTCCTGCAGCCAGGCGACGTCGGGCAGCGGTTTGGTCTTGTCCATGTATTGGACGAGGAAGGACCAGTAGCCGAGCAAAAGGTTATTGTCACCGATGGTTTCCATAAGTGACCAACTGCCCAGGGTCGGGTGGGCTAAAGCCAGATCGTGACTGGGCGCTCCTCGCGCTCCGGCAACAAATTTTAGCCGGCCCTCGCTTTCGGCGAAGGGGATTTCGGTGATTTTCCCGGGGAACCCGAGCTTGGCGCGAAACACGCTTTTTTCCCGGTCGAAGACAAGGAACTCGGTGGCTTTCATGCGGCGTAGTTTCCAATGTGACCAAATAGCAAATGATATTAAGGCCAAACCACCCAGTAGTAAAAACCAATAAGGGTCTTTAGCCATGATACTTATTGTCCAACCAACCAGGCAAAAGCCCCCCCCCCCATAGATAAAAATTACCGGCAAAAACAGAAGCATTTTTTTATCCCGAGGTGAGGTTTCCCGGCACTCTTTGTCGTCCATGCTGAAGGGCGAGCACCAGAACGGACGCAGCGGGAATTTCGGCAAAGGCGTGCCCCGGGCCTTGAAAGGGCGCTTGATGGGTCTGTTCGGAATATCGCTCATTGTATTCTTTGCCTCAATAATGGATACGTCGGGTGTCGGTTTCGCGCGGCGGTTCGGCCTTGGTTTCGGCTTCGATCCACTCGCCCTCACCGCTTTGCGGGTTGGGCAGCCAAACGTCACCGTTGCCGTAGAGGTCCATGCGCACGCGGGCTTTGAGGTGAGCGATGGCGTGCTTGGCGTTGACGGGCCAATAGAGGCGCACGGTGCGCGGGCCGCTGCCGGTGGCGGTGAAGGTCTCGATGCCCTGATGGCGGATGGCGCCATCTTCCCACAGCTCGACGAAGAGCAGGGTTTTCTCTTCGATGAAGTGGGGGATGTGGATGTTGATCTCGGCGATGCGCCGGGCGTCAGGGTGATGATTGACCTGCAAGGCAATTCTCGGGCGGTAGATGGCGTCGGCTAGGGCAAGATAGCTCTCGCGTGGGTGTTCGCGCCAGCGGGCGAAGCGATCGAGAGGTTTCTCGGCGTTGCCGTGGCGGCTCATCTGGCCGCTGGCTCTTTTCTTGTCCGAGTCGTAGCCGCCGAAACGCTGGGTGGTATCGGCTAAGAGATACCAACTGTTGAAGGGATCTCCGATCCGACCGATGGGCTCGGGAGGCTGACCGTCGCGCTTGAGGAGCAGGGTACCGTCTTTGGCAAGCGCAAAGCGGCGGCCGGGGTAAGGCACGCTTTTGAGCGCGCCAGTTTCGTCAAAGACGATTTCGGTGCCGATTTCACGATAGACGCTGCGCTGTCCGACGATGAGGTGGTTCTCCTCGGTCAGGGTGCCGGGCAAGCGCATGCTGAAGGGGCCGTTGGCGAGCCATTCTTCCAGCGGGGTGTCTTCGGTGAAGACCCAGGTGAGCAGGGCGGCGCCGGCGAAGACAGTTCCAAAGCCGATCCACAGCCAGGGGCCGCCGGCGATGGAGCCAATAAAAGAAATTTCAGTAACTACTTTTGCTGCCACCAAAAAGCCGGACGCTTCCGCGACGGTCACCATGGCGAATCCACCCGCCATGAGTCCATGGGCCATGGCCGCATCGTCTCCCTGGTAAAGATTCTCGATCATGTCGTGCAGAGATAACCCCATGCTATAAAGACCGGTCCCGGCGCCAAGCCCGCGAGCCATCTTTTGCGCGAAGCGGATTTTATCGGCCCAGGGTCCGCATTGTTTCAGGATGTCATCCACAGGCAAACCGGTCGCACGCTCGGCCACGTACTTGACCCGCGCTTCGGTAACAACGCCCGAGATGGCAAGCAGGTCGGTTGCCGCGCCACCTAAATCAACCCAGGCACGCGCTGCTTTATCCTTCCCCCAATATTTATAAAGAGAATTTGCGGCAATCTGAAAGTTCCACACCTCCACCCCCACCAGAATGGGAAGCACGCCGCGTGCCCAGACGCCGTGGTCGAAGGCTTTCTTGGCCAGGGCGGGCAGGCCCTTGGCTTGGCTGCTGACGGTGACCTTGACCCTGATCTCTTCCCAATGGGTGGTGTGGACTTTAGTGCGCCACTGGCGGCGGCTGTAGGCTTTGCCTTGTTTGAAGGCGCGCACGCTGGCGGCGCCGAGCAGTTGGCCGTCGTGATGGTAGATCTGCACGGTACCCTGGCCGCCCGCGGACAGTTTCATTTGGCCTTGGTTGGCGAAGCGGGCGGCTTCTGCGTGCCTGAGGGGGCGGCGGCCCTGCATCTCCATTGTTGTCTGAACGGTGTCGCCCTGGCCGGCGATGCGCGGTTGCGCTGTGCTCCAGTCGGTGGTTTTGGGGGCGATGAATGACTGGGTGGCGCTGGTGCGTTGCTGTTCGGTGGCTTCGGCCAGGTCGTTGAGGTACTTGAGCCCTTCGGCGTTCGTCTGAACGGCGCGGCGGTTGGGCTGAAAGCTGTCAGCGTTGTCCTCGTCGGACGCTGGTTGCGGCTGATCGAGTTCGGTCTCATCATCACGACCGGGGGGCTGGCCGTCGAATTGTTCGTTGAGGGCGAAGCTGCGCAGCAGCACGTCGCCATCCGGCAGGTCGCCGCTGAGGTAAGCGGCGAGGGAGATCTCTTTTTCGACCAGATCGAGGCCGAGGGCGGCATTGACGAGGCGCAGCAGGTTGTCGCGGGCGGTGCTGGTTTCGGCAAGCCCGGCGACACGGGCGAAATGGCCGAAGAAGTCAGCGAAGATTTCCGGATCGGCCATGAATGTTGAGTGAATGTGCTGGGGCTTGAAGTCGGGCTGATGCTCGGCGACGGCGGTTTCGTCGGGGCGCAAGGGGCTCTGCCCTGCCTGGGGGAAGAGCCGGACGTGCAGGCCGTGACCGCCCTGTCCTTCGGCGAGTTGGCGCAGATACCGGGCGCCGGGGTCAGCGAGGCTGAGCTGAAAAAAATCGGGCGGCGCGGTTTCGAGCCCGGCGTCGAGGGCGCAGGCGGGATCGCCGAGTTTGGCGATGAGCCCTTCGACTACGCGCCAGCCGTCGCCGTAGTGGGGTGCGCGCTCTTGGTGCGGGGCGCGGCGCTTTTTCGGTACGGGGCGGGTGAAGTAGTCGTCGAGGGCGGCGATGAGGGCGATGGCCTCTTCGGCGCTCTCGGGATCGAGAATGGCGAGCAGCTCCTGCTTGGCGGCGGCGATCTTCTCCCTGATTTCTCGGCGCGGCGCCACGCCGAGGGCGAGATCGATGTCGGGTTTGCTGAGCTGTTTTTTCCATTTATCGCGCTGGCTCTTGGCGCGTACCCATTTGTCGCGCTCTTTGCCGCTGGGTTCTTCCTGACCGGGTGCGTCGATATCGGGAATTTTTCCGAAGAAATAGCGATTGGCCAGAACGGCCGAGTCGAACCAGGGGGCGAAGGGGTATTGCCGGGCCTTTTCGCCTTTATGATCGGGGTTTTGCAGATCGGCGAGCAGATCGGCCATTTCCTGCCAGGCAAGCTGATGGGCCGCGGCGCGTTCTTTTGCGATGCCCAACGCATCGCTCAACCGCACCACGGGAAGGGCGCTGCCTTCATGCAGGGCGAGGGAGTAGAGCTTGGGCAGGGCTGCGTCGATGGGTTCGACGTGGGCGGCATCGCCGTCGTTGAGAAACACGGTGAGATCGGCGGTAACGGGCTGCAACCGCCGGCTGCGATTTTCGGCGGCCTGCGCGGTGCTGACCTCGGGCATGGGGGTGCCGGAGGCCAGGCGCGGCTCGTTGTTCGGATCGGGGTCCATGCCGCCCAGGGCGTTGATGCGCGCCCAACTCCATTGCACCTCCGAGTAGGCGATCTCGATCTGCTGTTCCTCGCCGTTGACCTTGTAGGGCACGATCACCACCCGGTCGCTCTCGCCGGTGGCGGGGCGCTCGTCTTGCCCCTGAAAGGCCTTGAGGTTGACGTCGCGCAGCGTCCCCTGCACGACCTGCAGCTCGCGCCACAGGTAGCCGTTGCGGTAAACGTAGACCCAGCCGTCGCGCAGATCGGCAATCTGCTCGGGATCGGCGGGAGAGGTGGCGTAACGACGCAGGATGAGCGGCAGGAAGAAATGGTCATGATCGCGCCAGTCGGCGGGGCGCGGTTCGCTGGTTGAAACGGTCGCAAGGCCATGGCCCAAAGGCAACACGATAAACTCCCGGTTCGGGTCGCCGGCAGCGAAGCGGGTGTCGTTGAGCACCAGTGAGAGTTTCTTGCGACCACCCTCTTGCGGGTAGACGGCGAGTTCGCGGTGGCGTTTGCCGCTCTGACCGTCGTCGAGATACTGGGCGAAAGATCCCTGGCTCATCGGTCATCCTCGACCTGAAAAAGACCCTTCATGAGCGGCGTCTTTTGCCCCCGATGGCCGAGGTCCACCCGGTCGGCGGGATCTTTCCCGGCCAACGGCTGCGCTCCCGCGACCGCCCCTTCCGGAGGCGTACCGGCCCCGGGTTGCACCAAGGGCGCGGGCGGGGTGTTCATGTTGTTGGAAACCATCAGGTCGCCCTGGCGCACGGCGGGAACACCTTCGATAAAAACATTGGACGAGGCGGAGATAAAGGTGGCCTTGCCCTGGATGGTACCGGAGACGACGCCGAGATGGTCGCCGGGCTCGTCGCCGGTGCTCTTGGAAAAATTCGATTCCAGGTGGCAGACCGGATGGCCGTTGACCAGCACGCTGGCGGCGGTCCCCGCCGCGTCGCTGGAGCGCGCGATATTGACGTAGGGAATGCGTACTACCGGCTTGCCGATCTTGGTCCAGCAGACGTCGATGGTGGTCAGCACCCCGCCGCTGCCGGCGTGGACCGCGGTGCGGCCGTTGATGAGAACATTGCTCATAATCCTGTCGTCCAAACCCCGAAAAAGTCTTAAAAAATCTCAATCAACAGGGATGAAGGGGATAAAGGGGATAGATCCTTGGGAGGCAAAAAGCTTTATCCCTTTCATCCCTTTCATCCCCTTTATCCCTGTTCAAACCGCCTTTGTCCCTCAATTCAACTCGATGGTCGCGCCCTGCAGCCGCATGCGGCCGCTGGCGACGTTGCAGACCTCGCTGCCGTCGACCCAGATGCGCCCGTCGGGCGTGAGTTCGATGCGGGCGTCACCCGCCTGTAGGCAGATGCCTCCCGCCGCCTCGATCTCGATCCGCCCCTCCCGGTTCTGCACCAGCGGTTGCGGCGCTTCGCCCGGGGCCCGCACCTTCCCGACAACCACCGCGCCCTCCGCCAGAAGTTGCACCAGCACCCGGTCGCCAGCCTTAAGCAGAGGCACCTCGCTCAGGTGGGCGAACGCCGCGACGGTTTCGCCGTCGGCCAAGGTCAGCGTGCGGGCCTGTCCCTTTTCTGCCGCCTCGACCACCGCCAGCGCTGCGCCCCCCGAGGTGGCACCCGGGCTCGGAAAAAGCTTCTGAACGTTGCGTTTCATCCCAACTCCCCTTTCAGTTGTTGCCGATGGCCGACCCCTTGAGGTTGATCGTTGCGGCATTGATGTCGACGGTGGGCGCCGCGATGGTGACGTCGCCCTCGACCGAAATCTCGATGCTGCCGCCACCCTGGCCGATGTGGATGACGCCGCCGCCCCGGCCGGCGATGGTGATCGCCTGGGCGACGCGAATGTCGAGCCGGCCCTGCGCGACCAGCATCTCGAGATCGTCGCTGCGCACCTCAACCGACAGGCTGCGCCCGACCTCGACCACCAGGTCGCGCCCGGCGCCGATCTCGACGTCTTGCTTTTCGGCCTGCAACAGAATGTGGTCGCCGGCCTTCATCCGGATGTCGGTGGCCGCCTGCTGCTCGATCGTCCCGTTTCTGGTCATGAGGCGTTGGGCGTTCTCGACGGTCACCAGGTGATCGTTGCCCGATTGCACGCTGTGGGTGTCGCCCGACTCAAGCAGCAGGGTCTTGGCGGCATAGACCTCCATCTCGCCCTCTTCGCTGGCCAGACGCACCCGGTGACCGTCGCGCTCGGCATCGAGGGTGAGCACGTTCCTGCGGTCGCGGGTGAAGAGCTCGGTCTTCTCGCGATTCTTACGGTCGTCCATGACCAGTTCGTTGCCGCCCCAGGTGCGCAGCACGTTCTGGCTGGGATTGGCGCTGGTGACGGGGCTGGGGGTCTCGGGGTTGGGCAGCGCGCCGAGAATGACCGGGCGATCGAGGTCGCCGTTGACGCAGGAGATGACCACTTCGGTGCCGGCGTGCAGCGGAAAGTGAAAGCCGTATTCGCGTCCGGCGTAGGGCTGCGCCATGCGCACCGGGTGGCTCGCTGCGCCGGGGGAGGCCGCGCCGAGGTCGAAGTCGGTGCGCAGGCGGTAGCGCCCCTGCTCGTCGAGATAGGCGTAGTCGCCGCCGGCGGTTTCGATGCGGGCGGTGAAGAGGCCGTGCATCGCCTTTTTCTCCGGCAGCGGCGGGCGATAGGCGCTGCCGGCGCGGATCAGCAGCAGGCGGTTGCGGTAGGTCATGCCGCGGCCGGTCTCGCCGTGGCCGGCGCGCTGATCGCCGTGGTGTTCGACCTCGAGAATGAGGTAGTCACCGTTGCGCTCTTCCTCGGGGTGGCCGATGAGGGTGAGAACCGCCCCCGGCGCCAGGGCGGCACAGTCGCTTTCGGCGACGAAACTCTCGCGCTGCCAGTCGAGCAGTTGCTGGCGGATGCGCGCCAGGTGCTGGCCCTGGTCGAGGTCGCGGAAGTGCTCGCCGTAGCGGTAGTCGCGCCCCGCCCCGCCGCCTGCGGCCGAAGAGGCAAAGGCGACCAGTCGGGCTTCGGGGGTCTGATCGTTGTAGTCTTTGAGCTCGACCCGCTCGCTCAGCAGCCGGGCGCGGGGGCGCAGGGCGAAGACCGTCTCGCGGGCGCGGCGGGTGCCGCTGTGCACCTCGTAGAGCAGTTCGCCGCAGACGGCGGCGGGCAGCTCGTCGACGCCGTCGTGAAACAGCACCCGGGCGCCTGCCTGACTCTGGGCAAAACGGAAAAAGACGCCGTCGTGGGCACAGAGCCGCGCCAGAAAATCGTAGTCGCTCTCGTCGTACTGGACCACGAATTCGCGCAGGGGGTAGTCGCCCTGCAGCTCCAGGGCGTATTCGCTCGCGACGATTCCCGCCTCGGCGAGCACCTCCTCAATGACCTGGGGGGTGGTGGTGCCGACAAAGACCCGGTTGCCGCGGGAGAGCTTGAGCGGATGCAGGGGCGAGGCCAGGGTGAGGGTGTAGTCATGGCCGCGGTTGCCCGTGCCGGCGCAGGACAGCTGGCCGATCACCCCGTGGATCGGCAGGGTCTGCCCCTGCCACAGCAGTTCGAGCACGCCCTTTTTGCCGATGGCCAGCTCCGGGGCGATGAAGGTGTCCGCGCTCAGTTCGAGCTCAAAGGCGTAATCCTGCGACAGGCCGTGATCGCGGCCGCTGAAGCTCTTCACCGCGAAGGTGGCGTCGGGCACCCCCTGCGCTCGGAAGAAAAAGCGGCTGCGGTTGGCGGCATGCTCAAGGGCGGCGCTCGCGGCGGAAAATGCGTTCATCGGTTGTCCCCTCAAATCAAAAAAATTTGTCCGCAAGACGCCAAGAAATCTGAAAAACCTTTATCCGGTAAAACCTGTGTCCGTCTTGGCACCCGTCTTGGCACTCTGGGCGCCCTGGCGGCTGAATTGCTTTTTTTTACTCTTGCCCCGCTGCAGCTTCAAGCCCGGGGTCTTCCGTCATCCGGTCGGCAAACAGGCAGGAGAGCTCGCCGTTGTCGTTCACTTCGAGGGTGAGGATGTCGGGCAGATCGTCGCTCGCCAGATACCCGAGCAGGCTGCGGGCCACCCCCGGCATCAGCCGCTGCTCGATCAGGGCGTTGATGAAGCGCGCCCCGGTCGCCGGCTGCCGGCAGCGCTCGCCCAGGTAGGCGAGAACCTCCGGGGTACAGCGCATCTCGATGCCGTGGACGGCGTGCAGACGCTGGGCCGTCTGATCGAGTTTGAGCGCGACGATGCTCTGCAATGCCTTCGTCCCCAGGGCACGGAAGGGAACCACCTGCATGCGCGCCACCAGCGCCGGGGCGAAATGCCGGGTCAGCGCCGGGCGAATGGCTTCCGCGAGCTCCCCCGTGGACGGTTCGCTCCCCCCGGCCGCCTCCTCTTCGGACGGGGCGCACCGGGCCGTGATCTCTTCCGCCCCGAGGTTGGTGGTCATGAGAATCACGGTGTTCTTGAAATCGATCTCGCGCCCTTCGCCGTCGCGCATGAAACCGCGGTCGAACACCTGGTAGAAGAGGTTCATCACATCGGGATGGGCTTTTTCCACCTCGTCGAGCAGGATCACCGCATAGGGACGCTGGCGCACCGCCTCGGTGAGAATTCCCCCCTCGCCGTAACCGACGTAGCCGGGCGGCGAACCCTTGAGCTGGGAGACGGTGTGAGCCTCTTGGTATTCGCTCATGTTGATGGTCACCAGAAAGCGCTCGCCGCCGAAGAGCTGCTCGGCGATGACGCGGGCGGTTTCGGTCTTGCCGACCCCGCTCGGACCGGCGAGCAGAAAGACCCCCAGCGGCGCTTCGGGGTTGCGCAGTCCCGCCTTGGCGCTGCGAATCGTCTCGCCGATGATACCGAGGGCATCGTCCTGCCCGAGCACCTTTTGCGCCAGCGACTCTTCGAGCCGCAGCAGGGCGCCGAGCTCGTCGCGCAGCATGCGCCCCACCGGCACGCCGGTCCAGTCGGCGACCACCGTGGCAACCGCCTCGGCGTTGACTTCGGCCTGCATCATCGGACTCTCTCCCTGGGCGGCCTTGAGCCTCTCCAGCGTCTTGCCGGCGGAACGGCGCAGTTCCATCACCCTGCTCCGGGAGGCATGGGCGACCGGCAGCAGCTCATCGCGCTGGCGGCGCAGCTGATGGATCAGATCGCTCTCCGCCTGCCATTGTCCCTCGCTGGCGGCAAGCCGCGCCCGGGTCTCCGCCAACTCGGCCCGCAGGGTGGCAAGAAGGCGCCCGTTGCGGGGCAGCCCCTGTTCCTCTTCCTCGGCGAGGGCAGCGAGGCGGCCCTCAAGGTAGGCGGCATGCTCGCGGTCGGCATCGATGACGGCGGGAACCGCGGCCTGCGCCATGCAGATGCGGGCGGCGGCGGTGTCGATCAGGTCGATGGCCTTGTCCGGCAGCTGGCGGCCGGTGATGTAGCGAGCGGAGAGCCGCACCGCGGCCTCCACCGCGTCGTCGGTGATGAGAATGCCGTGGTGCTTCTGGTAGAGGTCGCACAGGCCGCTGAGCATGGCGATGGCGGCGTTCTCCCCGGGCTCGTCCACCTTGACCAGCTGAAAACGCCGCGCCAGGGCGGCGTCGCGCTCGAAATATTTCTTGTACTCGCTCCAGGTGGTGGCGGCGATGGTGCGCAGCTCCCCCCGGGCCAGAGCCGGCTTGAACAGGTTGGCGGCATCGCCCAGCCCGGCCTCGCCGCCGGCGCCGATCAGGGTGTGGGCCTCGTCGACGAAGAGGATGACCGGCACCGGCGACGACTTGACCTCGTCGATGACGTTTTTCAAGCGCTTCTCGAATTCGCCCTTGACCCCGGCGCCGGCCTGCAGCAGCCCCAGGTCGAGCGCCAGCAGCCGCACCCCGCGCAGGCTCGCGGGAACCTCCCCGTGCGCGATGCGCAACGCCAGCCCCTCGACGACGGCGGTTTTGCCGACGCCCGGCTCGCCCACTACGATGGGGTTGTTCTTGCGCCGGCGGGCGAGGATGTCGATCATCAGGCGGATCTCGCGGCTGCGGCCGAGCACCGGGTCGATTTCGCCGGCAGCGGCGCGGGCGGTGATGTCGACGGTGAAGCGCGCGAGGGCGCCCTCCCCGGAGACGCCGCTGGCAGCTGTCGGCTGGACGGGGGCGAGTACCGCCGGAGAGGGCGAATCGGTGGCGCCGCCCTCTTCCGGCGAGCCGGCGGTGACGCGGGCAAAATCCCGCCGCAGCTCCTCCTGGGACACGGCGTCGAGCAGGGCAAAAACGCCGCCGGGGAAAACCGGCGCCATGCCGATGAGCGCATCGAGCAGCGCCCCGGAGCGGATCCGGTTACAGCCGTAATGCAGCGAGGCGGCCAGCCACGCCCGCTCCAGCCACTGGTAGAGGCCGGCGGCGAGCAACGGTTTGCCCCCCGGGCCGCTGCGTTGGCGGCTGAGGTTGTCGAGCAGCCCCTGCCAGAGCGCATCGAGGTCGACTCGGTAATGGTGCAGAATGCGATCGAAGTCGCCGCCGCCGGCCTCCAGCAATTTGGTCGCCAGGTGCTCGATGGTGACCTCGGCGTGACCGCGGGTGGCAGCGAAGGCCGCGGCCCCCTCGAGCGCGGCGACGCAATGGTCGTTCAGTCGATCGAGCAGTGAGCGGAAATGTCGATTATCCATGGATTGGGTTCCTTGGGGAGTAAAAGCTCTTTTCAGCCACGACTCACACGAAGAGATCCTCGGGCGAGAAATCAGAAGATGTCTTCAGTTGGATGCATTCAATTCGTGTCATTCGTGGCTCCCGTGTGTTGGTAAGCACTCCCGGCCAGCCGGATTTCGCGTATTCCCACCGGCGCCGCGCCCAGCGTTGTCGTCCAGCCGAGATGAATCGGGTCCTCCCCCAGACGGGCACTTTCGCGTTGATTTCCGGCGACCCGGAAAACGAAATCAAATTCCAGGGTCGGATCGAGGTAGCTGCGCACCAGGGCGATCAGGTCGCCCGAGCGCCCACGGCCGGGAAACAGCGCCAGGGCATCATCCATCGCCATCGGGCCGAACACGATGTTGACCTTGCGGCCGACATCGAGGACCCGCTCGCCCACCACCAGGTTGTCTCCCAGGGCGAGACCGGGGCTGCCCAGGGAGATGGCGCCACCGATGGCGACCCAGCAGGGGACGAACTGGTCGACCCGCGCCCTGACCGCGAACTGCTCGGCCAGAATGCCGGCGAGGCCGGCGGCACTTTTGACCCGGCCGCCCAGTTTGCCGGCGAAGGCCATGGTCAGATCGGGACGCGCCGCGGCAGGGCTTCCGGCGAGAGCCTGCAGGTAGCATTCGAGAACCGAGTCCTCGCCCCTCTCAAACTGATGGGCCCGGGTTTTCTTCCACGCCAGATAGAGCAACTCGTAGAGCCTGTGGCTGAAGAGATCGAGAAAAGCCCGCAGCCGCTCGCCGCCTTCGTCGCGACGCGCCACCGCCTCCCAGAAATACGAAGGCAGCGGCGCATCGACCCCGTAGAGCCCGAGAAAATTCAACTCCAGCGCCAGGGCGCCGGTCTCCTCGCGACTGGCGCGACGCAGGTCGGCGGCGGGAAAGGACACTTCCGGTGCCGGCCGCAGCCTGAGCGCCGCGTTCGGTCGCGCCGCTTCCGAAGGCTGCCCGGGGGTGGCCGCCTCGAGCAACCGCACCGCCTGGAAGAAATCGAACCCGGCGGCGGCGGTTTCGAGGTCGCGAATCAGAGCGGAAAGCTGTCGCCGAACAGCGGTTGCCATCGGATTTCCTTCTGTGACGGATGGAGCACCAGCACGGTCTCGACAAAAGCGTTGAGGGAGGCGAAACGGCTGCAGAATACATGCAGGAGCTGCCCGAACAGATAGGCATCTCCGCGATTGATGAAATGATCTTCCCGCAGCCCGACCCGCACTTCGATCCCCCGCAGCAGCCCCCCCTTGCGGATGCGGTTGCACGGGACCATCTGCAGTTCGCGCACCCCGGCGATGCGGCGCCGGTTCTGCTCCCGCTCGCTCCAGTCATACATGCGCAGCAGCTGCTGCAGCGCCTCGGGCGAGGCCAGCGAGCCGAAGTTAAGGGCCAGGTGCGACAACAGAGTCAGACGAAAGTCGCGCCGGGCCGGCGGTTGCAGGCGAGCGCTGGGACGCAGCAGGTTGGCGAAGCGCAGAAACGAGGGGAGCTCGCTGGTGGGCAGGTTCAGCCCTCCCTCCTGCAGGTGGCGACGGGGCAGCTCGCCGTTGCATGCGGTCAGCCGGCAGGAAAGGGTCTCGCTGGCAAAGCTCTCGGTTCCGCCCACGGCCAGATGGTGAGTCGCTTGCGCATCGCCCTGCTGGCGCCGGCTGATCTGGAAGAAGCGGCCGGCGCCGCTCTTGTGGCGAAAGGTGTGCAGCGGGTGGTACTCGTATCGGGCCCCGCTCACGGCGTCAACACCGGTCACCCCGTCGAGAGAATAGAGCTCGACCCCGCTCGGGGCCGCGGCGTCGGCCACCAGCCGATACTCGCTGTGGCGATGGTTGAACCGGATCGGTTCGGCGCTCGATTCGTACAGGTTCACCGCCGGCGCGCAATGGAGCCGGAAATGATCGCGGGCCAAGCGCTCTTCACGGTCGAGTGCACCGGCGAGAACCAGTTCGATTTCGAATCGCTGGCAGCCGCGGGGCCAGTCGACCCGATCGAGGTTTTCGAGACTGACGAAGAGATATTTCTCGCGGAAGCAGAAATACTCCTGCAGCAGGTGAAAGCCGAGGAAGCTGCGTCCCACGCCGGGAACCAGCAGATCGTCCGGCCCCAGGTGACAGGGTTGAACGCACTCCTGCGCGCCCAACCGCTGCGCCGGGCGGGTCGGGTGGTCGGGAAAGCGAACCGAGCATTGCTGCACCCCCGCCGCCAGCAGGTGGTAGAGCTTGAGCGCCAGGGCGGCGTCGGCGTGCAGGAAAAGCTTGATGCGCTCAAGCGCGAGGGCTTCGGCTTCGAGGCCGGCATCGAGTTGAAAGGTCAGGCGCAGCACGGTTTCGCCGCGGGACGACTCTTCGCTGACGACTCCCTGCAGATGCAGGGGCTGGAGTTCGACGGCACTGGTGGTGCGAAAGCGGCAGATGACCCGCTCCTTCCCTACCGGCGCACTGAGCAGCACCGCGCCGGGGGCAAGGGCCTGGGACTGCTGCAGCTGCCCCGGCCGCGGGCTGAACTGAACGATGGTGGCGGCCGGGAAAGGCCGCAGAAAATGGGGCCAGAGCTGGTTCAGCAGCGCCTCGCACAACTCGGGCACGTCATCGTCGAGGCGCTGGCGCACCTGGGCGGTAAGAAAGGCCATGCCTTCGAGCAGGCGCTCCACGTAGGGATCGCGGTCGCGCAACTCCTCGAGGTTGAGCAGGCCGGCCTGCTCGGGGTAGAGGTGGGCGAATTCCCGCGCCGCATCCTGAAACAGGCGCATCTCCGCTTCGTAATACTCACGCATGTCGAGTTCCTGCGGAGCCGGCATGCACCCTGGCGCTGCCGGCGCTTTCGAACACCGTCTGAAAACGCACCTCGCCCTGGCCGGCCAGGCTCCCGGAAATTTCGAGCTTGATGCGCCGGTCGCTTTCCACCGGGGCCGACTGGCGCACCCGCACCTGACTCAGGCGCGGCTCGTAGGTCTCGATCAGGTTCTGCACCGTGCGCGCCAGTGCCTCCACCGAGTAGGGGAGATTTTCGTAAATGGCGCCGAGATCGGGCAGGCCGTAATCGGGCTGATGCGCCAGCGAACCGCGCCGCGCGTTGAACAGGCGGTCAAGATGGCGCTGCACGCTCGCCACCCGCAGAGCCATGCCAGACAGGTCACCCTCGGTGGCTGGGGCGCCGGTCAGAATGTCGAACAGAGCCAGAGACATGCGATCACAGTTCCGGAATGAGTCTTTCGATAAAATCTGCCGGGGCGCCCCTCCGCGCCCCGGCATGTCATGTCATTGCAGCAAAACCTCAGCGGCCTTCGGTCCAGCTGTCGCTGAACTCGATGTTGCCGTCGACATAGGTCCAGGTGATCTTGCTGTAGCGCACCGACACCTCTTCGAGGTGGGGGTAGCGCTCCTTGTCGAGGTCCTTGACGTTGTGCATGGTCGGCTTGATCGAGGTGATCTTCACCCCTTCGAGCTTGTGGCGGAAGTATTCCTTCTCGGTGCCGGTGTCGTCGATCTTGTACCAGCGCAGCACCAGTTCGTTCAGGGTCTGACCGTTGCTGCAGGCCTTGTACATGTAGGGCGAGGAGCTGTCGAAGGCTTTGAGAAAGATGAAAGGTTCGTGCTTGCGGGTACCGGTGAGCGAACCGGTGTCGTTGTCGGTGGGAATGCGCAGTTCGTGGTCGAAGCCAAGAACTTCGATGCTCTTTTCGCGCCCCTGGATGGTGATCGGACCCTCGATCTGCATGCCCTGGTCATCCTTGACCCACATGTAAGCCGGAATTGCCATGATTGTTTTCCTCCTTGTTTTGGTCGATGGAACCGGGGCATCGTCCCCGGTTCGGATATGACATTGCACTGCCTGGAACATGGCCGGCACCGCGCCGGCCACCGAATCTATTTTTCCGCCCGCGGCATCTGCGCCACCAGGTTGAGGCGCACGTCGACCCCTTCGATCTGAAAATGAGGAATGATGTACAGGCTGACGCTGAAGAAGCCGGGGTTTTCGGCAATCTCCTTGACCTCGACCCGCCCGTCCTTGAGGGGATGGGTGGCGAGCAGCTCGGGTTCGGGGTCCTTCATCTTGGTTACCAGGGTCTGCAACCAGCCGTTGAGCTCGTTTTCGAGGTCCTGGCGGCTCTTGGTGGTGCCGATATTCTCGCGCTGCAGCACCTTGAGGTAATGGGCGATGCGCGACACCAGAAAGATGTAGGGGAGCCGGGCGTTGATGCGGCTGTTGGCGGTCGCCTCGGGGGTATGGTATTCCGCCGGTTTCTGCACCGAGTCGGCGGAAAAGAAGCAGGCGTAGTCGCTGTTCTTGTAATAGCTCAGCGGAATGAAGCCGAGCCGGGCGAACTCGATCTCGCGGGTTTCGGGAATCAGAATCTCGGTCGGGATCTTGCTCTGCAGCCCCTTACCGACGTCGTAGTTGTGAATCGGCAGGCTCTCCACCTTGCCCCCCGATTCGGGCCCGCGGATGTTCACCGCCCAGCCGTTGTCGGCAAAGGAGCGGGCGACGTTGGCGGCAAAGGCGAAGGCGGCGTTGCCCCACAGGTAGTTGTGATGGCCTTCGGCCAGCACGTTCTCCTCGTAGTTGAAGGTGCGCACCGGGTTGGTGTCGGCGCCGTAGGGCAGCCGCAACAGAAAGCGCGGCAGCACCAGCCCGACGTAGCGGGCGTCCTCCGACTCGCGGAAGGACTGCCAGCGGATGTATTCGGCACGCTCCATGTAGGTCGCCAGATCGTGAATTTTGGGCAGCTCGTCGATGCTCTCCTTGCCGAAAAAGCGCGCCCCGACCGAACCGATGACGGGGCAATGGGCGCTCGCCGCCACCCGTGACACCTCGCTGAGCAGGGCGATATCCTGAGGCGAATTCTCGAATTCGTAGTTGGCGACGATCGCCGAGACCGGCTCGCCGCCGGGGGTGTCGTACTCGTTGACGTAGACATGCTTGTAGAGCCCGGTCTGCACCGTTTCCGGCGCTTCCTCGAAGTCTTCGCGCAGGTCGTCCTTGCGGCAGTCGAGCAGTTCGAGCTTGATGTTGGCGCGAAAATCACAGTTGCTGACCAGATGCTGCAGGCCGCGCCAGGTCGACTCGATCTGCTGGAATTCGAAGTGGTGCAGCACCGCGTCGAGCTGGCGGCTGATCGCCTCGTCGATCTGGGCGATGTAGGAATCGAGCAGGGTCTTGTCGATGCGCTCGATGCGGTTGCGGCTGCGCGCGGCAAGGTCGAGAAAAACCTGAATACCGGCGGTCAGGCGCTTGTTGAGGGAAATGTCGGCGAGGTGCGAGGCATCGGCGAAAGATTCGATGCTCACCTGTTCCTGCAACGGCGCGATCTCGACCAGGCGGCACAGCCGCTCGTAGGCGCCGGGGGCGGTTTCCTCGACGGTCGCCGGTTGGGCCTTGAGATTTTCCTGAATGGCCATAATGGTTTCTCCTCTGAGGTTGGTCGATTATTCGCCGGCGGCGGCAACAGGGCCCAGCACCGCTTCGAGCTGGCTCTTGAGCTCCGCCAGTTCGGGCTGGTCTTTGACGATTTTTTCCAGTTCCTTGCGGAAACGGGCGTTGTCGAGCAGATTGGCCTTGAGATCCTTGAGCAGGTTGCGCATCGCCATCATGCTGTGCAGCTCGGGCACCTGATTGGCGACCTGATCAGGATGGAAGGACTTCATCGAATCGAACTTGAGATTCACCGCGATGTCGCTGTCGTCCTGGGCCAATTCGTTGGGCACGGTGAATTTCGCCTGGGGCGAAAAGTCTTTGAGCACCGCCTCGAAATTGTTTTTGGTGATGTTGATCCGTTCGCGGTCTGCCACGCGCCCCTTGGTCTTGCCGTTGCTGAAATCGCCGATGGCGAGCATCTTCAACGGCAGTTCCATTTTCTTGCGGCCGCCGCCGGTTTCGACGTCGAGGGCGATGTTGACGCGCGCCTTGGGAATCTCTTTCTGGAAGCTGTCTGCCATGTGGGTCTCCTTTGCGTTGGGTTTCGGGATAAGGGTCATTCAAAAAATCTTTTGCCCACCAAGACTCCAGGAGCACCAGGAAGCCGCTCAAAGGAAGCGCTGAGGTCGACGGAGGCGGAGAGTCAGTTTTCGAAATATTCCGCGTGTTGCCACCTCCGGGTGCAGCCCCCTGAATTTGGCCGATTTTCAAGGTGGTCTGCCCATCGGCTTACGAGAACCGCCGGGTCACAACCAGGTGACCGCGGCTGCCGGGTCGGTACGGCAGATTCGGTCGCGCAGCTGTTTCGCCTGGGCCTCCAGCGCGTCCTTGGCCGGACCGCAGGCCTTGCGCAACGACTGCTGCACCGCCGCGAGGCTCAGGCGCCAGACCTCGAGGGCCAGCGCTTCGTTCCAGAGCACCAACCGGTTGTCCTCCGCTTGCTGCTCCAGGGCTTCGAGCAGGGGCAGGGCCACGTCGGGGCGTGCGCCCTGCAGGCATAGACCGGCCTGGGCCAGCTGCAGGCGCAACCGCCGCGCTTCGCTGCCGGCAGGAAGTTCGCGCACCATCCGCAGGGCATCGCCGAGCTTCTTATTCCCGACCAGGGCCCGGGCTTCGGTCACCGCCGCCTCCAGCAGCCCGGTCCATTCATCCCCTTCGGGAGCGGCGGCAAGGGACGCGGTTTCGCGGCCGAGTTCGGCCAGCCAGGCCCGGGTGGCCGAAGTGGCGAAAGGGCACCCGTCCTCATAGGCAAGGCCCTCCAGGCCGGGCAGGCGCCGCAGCAGCGAGGCCGTCTGGTCGGCGATAAACGCGGCCAGATCCGCCCGGCCGAGTCGCCCGGCCGCCTGGCAGGCGTGATGCTGCAAGTCGAGCCAGAACTGTCCGCCCGGTTCGAGATACAGGGCTTCGCACAGAACCAGCAGGGCCTCCGGGTCGTCCCCCTGGCAGGCATGGTCGAGGTTGGCCGCGGCACCGGCCCGGGGCGGCGGCACCCGGGTGCGGCCCTGCTCGGCGGGCGGCGGAATCAAGCCGCCCCAGCGCAGCGCACGGGTATAGGCCATGGCCTGCAGCCAGGAACCCTTTTCCCGAAAAAAGTCGCTGATCGTCCGGGTCCACTGGAAGACGTCGCGCTCCGAAGTCACCCGCGAATCGGCGACTGGGGAGGATGACGCTTCCGGAGTGAGATGTCGAACCTTCGGGGCCCGCGCCGCCGGCGGCTCTTCCGCCTCGGCCACCGGGGTGGCGGGAGCGGCTGATTCCGGAGCCCTGAGCCAGGAATCGAGCGCCCGCCACAAGGGCGCATCGTCTCCGGCCCGCGCGCGAATCAGATCGTTGATCCCGTCCACCGCCGCCCGCAAGGCCGCCCGCTGTTCGGCCGAAGCCTCGACGCCGGCAGCGCGCGCCATCGCCTCGAAGCGCGCGTTGTTGAGCCAGGCCAGGGCATTGATGCGGGCGCTGTCGCTGCGGGGGTGGCACTCGTGCCAGCTGGCCTCAAGCAGGTGGCGAAAAGCCTCCGCGGCGGCGATCAGCCCCGGCACGCCGTCGCGGCAAAGGGCGGCCATGACCAGATACCCCGTCGCCCGCAGGTCCTTGGCCTGCTCGGCGAGAATGACGCAGCAACGCCGGTAGACCTCGGGATAATCGTTGCCCTGAAGCTTGTCCATCTGCTGCTTGGCGAAGAGAAAGTCATCCCCGTAGCGGGGGTCCCCGCCCCCGTCCGGCAGCGGCTGCAGCACCGCCGCCAGCGGCGTCAGGGAAGCGCTCCCGCGCGTGCCGGTCGCCGTCGCCGTCGCCGTCGCGCTCACAACAGAACCTCACGGCGTCCCGCCCGGTACAGAAGTTCGAGCATGGACAGATCGTCGTCGCGATACATCCGCACCAGATCGGGAGAGCTGACCACATCGGAGCGGTGATGCATCTCGCGGCGCAGATCGAACAGCCCCGCCTCGTCGCAGTTGCTCGGCAGCAGCCAGAGAAACAGGGATGCGGCCAGGGGGCGAAAAAACAGAGTGAGACTGGCCGGCCGGTCCGCGCCGGCGCCATGCCAGAAATAGTGCGCCCGCCAGCTGCGGTCTTCGAGAATCGACTCGATCAGCTGAACCCAGAAAACCACGGAGGGGTCGAGATCGGGGCCTGCGGGAAGCGGCAGGCGCAGTCCCCAGGTGATGCGGCCCGGACCACGCCGCGCGGCGCTCTTCAGGGCGCTGAACAGGGCGTCGAAGAGTCCGGTTCGCGCGGCGGACGGACAGCCGGGCAGCGCCGACTGCCAGAAGCGTCCCATGGGGAGGGCTCCCAGCATCTCGATCTGCCTTTCCAGCAGGTGCCGGCGGGTCAGGCTGCTGTCGCGCGAGGGGATGCCCTCGATCTGGTCGATCAGCTGGGTGACCGGCTCCTGGCTCCAGGGCGCGACGACAATCTCTTCGCCACGCCGGAAGAATTCCTCGAAAGCCAGGGGAACGGCCGCCTGCATGTCGCGAAACAGAGGCTCGTCGGCCAGGCTGAAAACCACGAAGGGATAGCGGCGGCCGCTGCGGTCACGGCTGAAGACCACCGTCCCGGCCAGGGTGCGTTCCTGCTCCCCGCCGTTCATGATCAGGCGGTGGCAGGGAAACTCGGGAAAAGCCTCCCCCCCTGCGTGCCGGCTGCGGGAGAGCAGGCCCATCCCCTCCTGCACCCAGCTCTCGAGGCCAACGACCTCGCGGGCGCGCACGCCGTGGCGGATGAAGTCGGGATGAATCGGCATTTTGCCGAAACAGCCGTGCTGGTCGCGACTGCGCGGTGCGAGCTGAGGTCTGGCGGTTTTTGAAAAAAGTCCGAACATGCAGCAACCAAAAGTCCGAGGATAAAGTTCGCTTAAAAGATCTTTTCCGGCACTGCGAACTGGGAAAAGAGACCGCGCTCGAAGACGTTGTTCTCGCGGTCGGCCCTGATCTTGAACTGAACCGTCACCGGCAATCCATTGTTGCCGTCCAACTCCCACACCGAGAGGTACTGGGTGCCGTTTTCGGCGCTCAGTTGGCCCTGGCGCAGCAGGTGGAACAGCCCCCAGATCCCCTCGAAGCCGAGTTCCGCCCGGGAAGCGCCGAGCCCGACCACACCGTGGATTTTCGCGCCGAGATTCTCCATGTCACCGGGCCAGCGGAACTTGCGCCATTCCTGCGGCTCGTTGCGGTAGCGGTAGTTCTGGCCGTTGCTCTCGAGGTACATCTCACTGATCCCGCGGCTCGGCATGGGATAGAGGTAGAACTGAACCTCGGGCTCGTCGCTGCCGCGCCGGAACAGGCTGGCGCTGATCGACCGGCCCTGCTCGAGGGCGTCGATCAGCTTGCCGTTGAAGCCCGGGCCGAGATCGAGCCAGGTTTTCTGGCGCCAGCTGTTGCGCCCCTTGGCGAGAAACGGGGAGAGCTGGTTATTGACGAAGGCCCAGAGCACGCCGTCATCGGGACGGAAAAAATCGGCCACGTCGATCAGGGCCGCATCGCGACCATTGAGCGCAAAGGGAAAGCGGCCGGCGATCTTCTGCCCGTAGTTGTTCCACACGGTATTTTTCCAACCCCGCTGCAGATCGCTGCGCGCCTCGTCGAGGATGACCTTCCAGGTCTGGCGGATCGGCGCCATCAACAGATTGCCGGCGACTCGGCGGGCGCGGGCCTCGACCCCGTTGAGCAGGCTCGAGGTGGAGACCCAGCTCTTGTACAACTCGGAGCTGGCGCCGCCGCCGTTGAGGATGTTGGCGGCATAGTTGTAGGATTCGCGGGGAACGTCGACCGCCGCTCCGAGGCGCTCGACCTCGCCCTGAACGGCAGAGATGGCGAGCAGGTACTGGTTGACCAGGAGGCTGACCGTCATCTGGTCGGCGGGGTCGCAGAATTTGCGCAGATCGCGCAGCGGCCCGGCCAACTCGGGGATGAGATTGCGCGGCGGCGCGTCCTCGTCGCTCACCGCCGCGGCCAGGGCGCCGGCGGCAGTCTCGGCGAAGGAGGCTGCACTCTCCGTCAGGTTGATGTTGCGCGAAACCACCCGCATCAACTCGCCGATGGGACCGTCGCTGCGGGCGAGAAGCAAAAACTTCTTGGCCGCATCGTCCAGCGAGGTGAACGGGGTCAGCGAGACCGACTCGAGAAAGCCGTACCAGGCCTCGGTGTAATCGACGAAATAGGCCTGACGGATTTCGCGGCGGAGGCGCGCGGCGAGCTCCTGGTTGGTGGCTCCCTCCTCCGGATTGGATTCGGCTTCGGCCAGGGCGCCGACGGCGGCCGGCTCTGCCGCCCGACCTGCAGCCTGCGCTTCCTCGACATCTTTTTGTGGTTCGCGCTGTAGCCCGATCACCCAGTCTCCACGGCTGGCCGCCTGCACCGCCTGCTCGATTTCAGGACGGATGAAATCGCGCCACCCCTTGTCGGTGAATGCGCCGGGAATCACGTAGCTGCTGCGCAAGGCCCCGAAATCGTATCCCTTGATCAGCTCGGCCAGGGTTCGGTCAGGCAGGGCTTCGCGCGCCTTGGCGATAATCTGCGCGTAGAGTCGGCCGCTGTTGGGCGGGGTACGCAGCTGCCCGCGGGCCTGCGCAACGATGTCGTTGCGCAGGGTCCAGGGCCGCAGCACGGTGCGATTGGCATCATCGGCCAGGTGTTCGAGGTAGAAGGCCGCAAGACTCTCGATCCGCGCGTCGCGCCTCTGATCGCCCCCGTCACCCGCCTTGCCGCGATCGAGCTCCTCGGCCCAGGTTTCCGCCATCAGCGGCAGGGCGTCCTCCGCCTTCAGCCTCTCGGGCTGCCCGAGCATCAGGTAGATCTTGAGATCGCGATAGAAGGTCTCGCGAATTTTCTCCCGCCCCTTGTCGTCGGAAGCCTCCCACTGCCGGATCTGATTTTCCAGGCGATACTCGAGAGCGGTCGCCACCGGCTGGAAGAAAGCGAGTTCGAGCCCTTCGAGGAGCACCGCGCGGGTCGGTCCGATCTGCTCCCCGCCGCGATAGACCCCGAGCATCAGGTGCCAGGGGAGTTTGCGCTCATTCGCGAGCAGGGTGCGGTAATGGTCGTAGAGGTCGTAGAGATCGGCGAACACCCGCAAACCGTCCGGCTCTTCGGGGCCGAGGGCAGCACGCAGCTCCGCCCCGGCACTCGTTCCCCTCTGCACCAGCAGGGTGTTGCTGGTCAGCGAGGTGCTCAGCACCAGGAAACTGCCCGCGATCAGGGCCAGAGAGGCCGCAACCCAGCCCGACTTGAGCCAGCGGGTCACCACTTCGCGCCGCCGGTTTTTCACCACCGCCTGGGCGTTGGGGAAAACCACGTCCTGGAAAACCTTCTTGATGAAATAGCTGCGGGTTGCCGCGGGCTTTTCCGCCCCCGGTTCTTCGACATAGCCGAACGCCTGGCGCAGGCTGCCGAGCAGGCGCTGGATGGGAGTCCCTTCCTGGGTGGCGCTGGTGAAATAAACTCCGCAGAAACGCGGGGTTTCCTGGTAGGGGTTCTGCTTCAGCAGGCGCTGCACGAAGTCTTCGATGCGCGCGACGGCCGCCCTGAACTCGGCGGGGAATTCGTGGATCTGGCCTTTGGCCTGCGCCCGGCGCTGCATGGAGAGTTTGCGCAGACGCATTTCGCAGATGCGCAGGTAAAGTGCGTGCAACCGCCGGCCCAGAGTTTCGGCCATGACCTCGGGCTCGCCCGCGTCGGCCAGCCAGGCGCCCCAGACCTGGTTGCGGTCATGTTCGCCGAGGTCTTCGAAAAAAGCCGAGAAACCGTGCAGCAGATCGCACTTGGTGATCACGAGGTAAACCGGGATCAGGCAGCCGAGATCGGTGGTGAGCTCATCGATGCGGTCGCGGATGATCTTGACGTGCTTCTCGACCCCGGCGCTGTCGGCGGTCAGAAGTTCCACCAGGCTCAGGGCGACGATCACCCCGTTGACCGGCATTTTGCACCGGTGCTTGCGCAGCAGGCCGAGAAACGCCTTCCACTCTTTGTGATCGCCGGGTTCGGTGGTATAGCGGCCGGCGGTATCGAGCAGCACCGCCTCGTTGGAAAACCACCAGTCGCAGTTGCGGGTGCCGCCGAAGCCGCGGATGTCGATGTCTCCCTCTTTGGCATAGGGAAAATGCAACCCCGAGTGGCGCAGCATGGTCGTCTTACCCGCGGCGGAAGGCCCGATGATCATGAACCAGGGAAGCGCGTAGAGTGCGGCACTGCCGCGGTAGCCGACGCCGAGTTCGGAGGACTTAAGCGTTGCGACCGCCTCGTTCATCTTGCGCTGCAGCTCTTCGATCTCGAGCTGGCGATCGGCGTCCTCGCCGTCTTTCTGCGCGGCGAGTTCACATTGAAAATCCCGGGCGCGCCGGCGCAGCAGAAGCAGACGGATGCCCCAGACCAGCAGCACCAGCACCAGGATGGCGACAATGATCCCCAGGCGCAGGGTCTCGTCGGTCAGACCCACATGGGGGCCGGCCCACCAGACCAGGGAAACCAACAGGAGAACGCCGACCACCTTGCTGCCGGTGCGCCCCAGCAGATATCCCTGCAGTAGCAGCAGAAAGTTCTTCATTGCGCCACCTCCGTGCCAGCGACCGCCATCGGTCGCCTGTCATCGCTCAGCTGCCGCAAGAGCTCGAGATCGTTCTGGATCGCAAGCAGTCCTGCGCGCGACAAACGGTCGATGGTGTAGGCGTAGCCGAGGTAGCCGAAAAAGATGACCGCCACCGTCGCCACCGTGATCACCCAGTAGGGAACCTCGCGCCGCACCCGGGTGAGAAGACCTTCGCGCGGCGCCCCATCGGGGGCGAGGCGCGGGTCGACCACGCCGCGATAGCCCTCGATCTGGCTGCGCAGATCGACCTGCAACGCCATCAGCTGCTCGAGCCCGCGCACCTTGTAGATCCCTTCGAAACCGAGTTGCAGGCAAATGTAATAGAGTTCGAGCAAATGGAGATTGGCCTCCCCCCCCTGGCGCAGTTGGCTGAGCCGCTCGAAAAAGCCCTCGCCGGCGACGTGATCGCCGAACATTTCCAGTTGCAGCGGGCGCCCCATCCAGCCGCTCCGTCCCGGCCAGTCGCTGGTCAAAACCGCCTCGTCGACAAAGGCCGCCAGCGCGTACTTGGCATCCTTGAGAATCACCATGCCGATCTGGCGCTCGAAGGCCATCCGTTCGAGTTCGTCGAAACCGGCGAGGATCTTGTCGCGGTAGTCGGCGGGGAGCGCCGCGCCGCGCTCGCCGCAGCAAAAAGGTGCGACCAGGCTGAAAATGGTCTGGCTGCACTCGAGCAGAGAGTTCACCGGGATCTGATTTTTTTCTGCGTCCATAGCGTTATTCCTGCACCGTCACCAGGGCGATCGAGGTTTCGGCGAACTGCCCGGGGACGAAAATCGCGAGGCTCCCCTCGTCGCTCATGGCTTTCCAGAAGTCGCCCCGCGGTTCGAGCCGGAAATATTCGCAGCCACTGCGCACCGGCATCTGGCTCGGCGGGCGCTGGGCATGGACGAGGCGCACCCCGGGCAGCGCCGAGGCCACCATGAGTTCGATGGCGCTGCGCGGCCCGACCTTGACCTGGCGGGTGAAATCGTTGATCCAGTTGGGGTCTTCGCCGGTGTGATCGACTTCGAGGAAAAAGGTGGAGCGCTGAAACAGCGCCCCATCGAGGCCGCTCGCCTGCCACAGGCACTCGTTTTCCCGCTGAAGTCCCAGGGCCGAGCTGCGCTGGACCGTCTGCACCTGGATCAGCCCTTCGAGCAGGCCGGCCAGGGCCGGGAAGACCTGATCGAGGGCATCATGGCGGTAGCGCGGAATATCGCTCTGCCCGGCGACATTGGAGAGGGCCTTGAGTTGGCCGATCACCGGCACCAGGCTGCGATAGAGAAATTCCGGATGCAGTTCGGCGTTCTGCTGGAAATGCACCAGCAGCGGGTAGAGGCCGCCGAGCACCTGCAGCAGCTGAAAATGAAGGGGGTCGTTCTGGGCGAATTCGGCAGCACCCCCGCCGTAGGCCGCCTTGCGCTCGTTGAGGCTGCGCAGACGGGCGCCGGTGAGTTCCACCATCCCGTCGAGCAGCGCGCGCAGCCGCTCCGAAGCGCCGACCCGGGCCACGGCTGGAATGAACTCGGGCAACAGGCAGTAGGTGCCGTCGCCTTCGTTGAGTACCCGGGCCAGGCGGATGGAGACGAAGGATTCGCGCGATTGCTCGCTGGTCAGCAGCATCAGGTTGGGCCGCGCCAGCAGCACCTCGCGCTCGCGGGTGCCGTCGTACTCATCGGCGATCTCGCGATAATCGGCCTGCCAGGCGCACAGGTGACCCTTGCCCGGATAACCCGAAATTCCCGCCACCTGGCGATTGCCGGGGAGGCACAGGTAGACATCGACCACCTCGCCGCCGCGCCCTCCGAGCTCGCACATCAGAGGCGGATCGGCGACTGCCTCGTAGGCCACCAGGCGGCCGTCGGGGAAGAGAGCGAGGCATTTTTCCAGCCGCAGACGCCCGTTCTCCAGCGGCTGTGGGTCGATCGCCAGCTCGAGCAGGCCCCAGGAGAGGGGATTGAGGCTGCGGGTGAAGAGGCCCTGAACCGCCTCCTGGTAGCGATCCCACTGCTGGAAATGTTGCTGTCCGAGAAAAATCCCCTCGGCCCAGACGATCTTGCGCAGGCTTTCCATGGCGATCCGGCTCCTAATCCACAATCTCGAGGGTGTTGCCCTTGAGCCTGACCGTCAGCTTGCTGGAAAAGCGCCGGGCGAAAAACCCGTCGGCGACCGGCTCGATGTCGCGCCATTGCTCCTCTTCCGGCGTGCGAAAAACTCCCATCACCCCGACGAAGCGCGCCTGCTCGTGGCGCTGGAATTCGAGGGTCTGCTGCGCGGCCGGGTTCATGACGATCTCCTCCTTGGTCAGCAGCGAATCCCGCAGCGCCTTGAGGTCGTCTTTCCACAGGTCGGTGAAAGCCACCTTGTCGAACTCGGCATCATCGGCCAGCTGATAGATGCGCACCACCACCGGCAGCGGCTCGTCGAAATCGTTGAGGTTGAGATTCGCGGTGGAAGAGATTCCCACCTCGACCTGCTTTGCCGAGCAGCCGGTCAGTCCGGCGATAAGCAGAACCAGCATGATCGTCGCGATGCGTAGGGGCATGGCCTATCTCCTCTTGCCTTTGGTGGGTTTGCCGGCCGGGCGGACATGGCCGAGGCATTTTCCTTCCCGGGCGCGCGCGTAGGCGGCGAGAAACCCGGGGAGTACGAGCTTTTGGTGGAGTTGGTGGTCATTCGCGACCAGTTCGCGGTAGTAAGAACAATAGCTGCGCCAGACTCCCGGGCGCAGCCCGAAGACGCGCGGCGCGCGTTGCTGAAATTGCTGGGGATTGAAGTGGGAAACGGTCTCGCGGGCGACGCCTTCGAGTCCGCTGACGAGCGCCATCTGGTGACTGGCGAGGGCGTCGAACAGATGATGGATGCGCTGAGCTCCCTCCTCGCCGCCGCGCAACCAGCCGCGCAGAATATCTTCGGGTCTGTGCCCCTGGAGATCATCGCAGACTTCGGCCAGCACCCGGCCCCGGGCCAGGCCGAATTCATCGGCGAAGCAGCGCATTCCCTCGACCAGGCGGGCGATTCCCGCCACAACCGCCTGGGACGGCGAAGCCCCCCGGTAGGCATGCTCCCCGCCGCCCCTTGGCGGAGACGGCGCAGGATGGGCCTTCGGCGGCTGGGTAACCGGTCGTCCAGTGGCCTTTGGCTTCGGTTTGGTCGCCATGGTCCGTTGCTCCCCTTGGGCCCGGAAAAATCGTGCGTACGGGCTCATGCTTCGAGACAGACTGGTGCTGGCAAGCATCCGACAGGAACGATCAGGTACAGGAGATCCTGGCGGTCTTGGTTACCGGCAAACGAGTCGGCTGATTATTTGAGGGAATGGCGCGGGTAGTGCAGTGTTTGCGAAGGCAGGGAGGCGCCAGAGGGTGAAAACCACCCGGCGCCCAAAGATCCCCCCCGAAAAAATAACAAAAACAAACCAGCAAAGCCCCCCCCGGGAAAAACAAATCAATCATCACGACATTCATTAGGAAATAACACCATGGGTAATTAGCATAGGGAGCGAATTCAAGTCAAAATAAATTGTAACTATTCACCCTGGTCCGAAAGGGGGCTCGCGGCATCCATGGCGAAGGTCGCATGAACCCTTCCCTGGGGCTTGACCGGCGCCATCCGGACGCCGGACACCTTCGCCAGGGACACCGCGAGCCCCTGAGCTGAATAGTTACTGATTTTTTTAGAAAATAGACATTAAAAATGGCTTAAAGTTTGCGTTTGTCAACCGGCAGATCCCATGGCCGCAGA